>JAEEGL012574676.1_pt1 | contig 26353 bp, 23 predicted proteins | sample 9134231 | NCBI WGS metagenome assembly JAEEGL01 (sample SAMN16246548, study PRJNA631951) | gut metagenome | biome: gut microbiome; feature: rumen; material: fiber-attached | host: Bos | place: Iran: Karaj | collected 2018-10
GGCAATAAAACTTGCCGGAACCTTTATGGGAATGATTAAGGGTGAGATCACAGACGAGGAGAGCCTTGAAGCCCTCGATGAGGCAGCAGCTCTTCAGGATGTGGCACATATGCCTGCAAGGGTTAAATGTGCGGTGCTTGGATGGCATACTATGCAGGAGATGCTGGAGCATCCGGAGCGGTGCGAGGGATAATGTAGGAAGCGGCGTTCGCCGTATAGATATACTATGAGAAGTGCCCGACAGATTCGGATTGCTACGCAATCCTCATTGTCGCGGCATTCGCCGTATAAAAACAGGTAGATAAAAGTTCTTTAGTGAGCAAGCTCCCACAGAACTCTTATCTACCTGTTTTTGCACTTCTCATTTTTCGCGCAAAAGAAAAGTACCATCCCCGTAAGATATACCTACGAAAACAGTACTCGGCGTGCACCGCCAGGGTCTCGAACCCTGGACAACCTGATTAAGAGTCAGGTGCTCTACCAACTGAGCTAGCGGTGCATTCGTTATTCGGCGTTGCCGTGTCTTAACGACAAGTGATATCTTACTACGACCTTAAAAGAAATGCAAGCACTTTTTTGAAATTTTTTCATTTTTTTTTAAAACATGAGATCCTATGCGTTTTCAGCGGGGGTGTTTTATGGTAAATTATATGAGGAAACATGTAGAAAACAAGAGGATTTTAAATGATTTTTGACAGTCACGCTCATTACGATGATGAGCAGTTTGATATAGACAGAGACTCTCTTTTTTCATCAATGAAGGAAAACGGGATTGGGACGATTGTAAATATTGGCGCCAATATTGCTTCCTCAAAGAGATCTTTGGAGCTTTCTCATAAGTATGACTTTGTTTATGCTGCGGTAGGGGTTCATCCAAGTGACAGTGCAGAGCTTAATGATGAGAACTTTTCCGGGATAAAAGAAATGTGTTCCGACCCGCGGTGCATAGCCATAGGCGAGATAGGACTTGATTACTACTGGCCTGAGCCAGATCACGAAATTCAGAAGAAATGGTTTATAAGGCAGCTTGACCTTGCAAGAGAGGTGCATCTTCCCGTTGTTATCCACTCAAGGGATGCGGCAGCAGATACCATTCAGATCATGAAGGAGAACAGGGCAGAGGAAATTGGCGGAGTGGTACACTGCTTTTCATATTCAAAGGAAGTGGCCGCTGAATGCATTAAAATGGGATTCTATATTGGTATAGGAGGAGTCCTGACTTTCAAGAATGGCAAGAAGATGAAGGAAGTGGTAGCTGAGATACCGATGGAGAAGATACTTCTTGAGACGGATTGTCCTTATCTTGCACCGGAGCCCTATAGAGGAAAGCGCAACAGTTCTTTATACCTGCCCTATGTGGTAACTGCCATGGCGCAGATAAAGGGCATAAGCGAAGAAGAAGTTATAAAGATCACTGAAGAAAACGCCAGAAACATGTATCGTCTGGAGTGATCTCTTTTTTCATAAACAGATTGGAGTTTATATGGCATATTTAGGAAATGCGGCACGCACCAAGGAAGTGCTGGCCAAATACAACATGAGTGCCAAAAAGAAGTTTGGTCAGAACTTTCTAATAGACAGTCATGTACTGGAGGGAATTGTTGAGGCTGCCGGGATAACAGAAGATGATCTTGTCCTTGAGGTAGGGCCGGGAATTGGAAGCCTGACCCAGTACCTTTGCGAGGCAGCAGGCAAAGTGGTGGCTGTTGAAATAGACAGGACACTTCTTCCTGTTCTTGATGACACCTTATCTGAATACAGCAACGTCACGGTCATCAACGAAGATATCCTAAAGGTTGACCTTGATCAGATAATACTGCAGAACGGAGGAAGGCCAATTAAGGTTGTAGCGAATCTTCCTTACTACATCACAACGCCCATCATCATGAAGCTGTTTGAAAGCGGAGCTTCAATTGAGAGCATAACTGTCATGGTGCAAAAAGAGGTAGCTGACAGAATGGCAGCTGGCCCAGGCAATAAGGACTACGGCGCTTTGTCACTGGCAGTAGGATTCTACGCCAAGGCAAGGACTGTGATGGATGTTCCGCCAAGCAGCTTTATACCGCAGCCGGGAGTAGGCTCGGCGGTGGTTAACCTCACAAGATATGAAGAGCCAAGGGTTAAGGTAAATGATGAGAAGTACCTTTTTGAGATGATCAGGACGTCTTTTAACCAGAGGAGAAAAACACTTTCCAACTCCCTCTCAAACAACCCGTCACTTGGGGTTTCCAGACAGGAAGTTGGAGATGCGCTTACTAAAATGGGAATGGATGAAAAAGCAAGGGGAGAAATACTTACTCTTGAGCAGTTTGCAGAGCTTTCTGATATTTTACAAAGCTAAAGCCCTATGTTAAACTAGCACTAGATATAGTATTTGTTGTACCAAAGAGGAGTATATTTTGGATAAGGTCGAGTATAAAATCCGAGCTGATGAAATAAAAGCTTTGATTGGGGAAGGCAGATATGCCGAAGCGGTAAAAATAGCAGATACCATTGACTGGAAGAGGGTAAGAAACGTAACAACCCTTTGTACCATCAGCGATCTGTACAAGATAAACAGGCGCCTTCAGGAGAGTAAGGACATTCTTCTGATGGCTTATGACAGACATCCTACAGGAAGACCAATTGTTTACTCACTGTGTGAGCTTGCCATCAAGATGGGGGAGTTTGTTCAGGCTGTTGAGTATTACAAGGAATTTGTCAGGATCGCCCCAAGGGATACCGGAAGATACATTCTTCAGTACAAGCTCTACGAGGCACAGGAAGTCAGCCTTGAGGAGAGGATTGCTGTCCTGGAGGAGTTCAAAAAGCACGATTACAGAGAAAAGTGGGCCTATGAGCTCGCTTATCTCTATCACAGAGTAGGGCTTACCACAGAGTGCATCGAGGAATGCGACGAGATGTTTTTGTGGTTTGGAGAAGGCAGATATGTAATGAAGGCCTTGGAGCTTAAGGCACTTCATGAACCTCTCTCCCCCGAGCAGCAGGACCGCTATATAAGGTACAAGCAGAGCCACGGCGGAATGGTTGATGCCTCCATCGTTTCAGAGAAGGACGAGGTGGGCAAGGACGAGACAAGAACTGTCGAGATCAAGCAGCCCACAAAAGAGATGCCTCCAATTACTGATGCAGTCATAGAGGCATATACCCAAAATAAAGCAGCACAGGAAGAAGAGGATCTTGGGCAGACACGGGAATTTGTGCCTGGCGAGGTTTCTTTTGCTGCAGAAAACACAGATGCTGCTCAGGAACAGGTTCAGGAGGATCCAGCTGAAAGAGACTTTGATGAGATAGTTTACCCTCATATCAGCGAGATAAAAGAGCCCTCTGTTGACGTAAGCACCTTCAACACCATGAATCTTCAGGAGTCTTTGGCTGAGAGCTTAAGAGAAGTCATTGGTGATGAGGCTTTTGAGAATGCGGTTCACCCACAGCCTGTAAATGAGCAGGATCAGCCTGTGGTTCAGCCTATAACAGAAGAGATATTCGAAGATACCGACGAGATTCCTGCAGAAATGACTTCAGAGCAGGCTGCTTCCGAAGAGGAAACGGTTTCTGAAGAAGAAATGATTTCCGAAGAACCTGAAAGTGAAATGGCCTCTGAGGAGCCTGAAGCTGAGGATGAGTCCTACGAGAGCGGCGAGCCTTCACAGGAAACAGGCGGCATGCAGGAAGTCTTTTTCGATACCAATCCCAAGATGGGAATAGAGATCAAGTATGGCGGAAACGGGCCTATCCTTGGAGAAGAGAAAAAGCCTGAGGAACAAGAGCCTATTACGGAAGAAGAGGAAGTACCTGATGAGCCGCAGCAGGCTGCAAGGACTATTACTTACGTGGAGAAGCCCCTTGAGGATGAGGTTCCCGGAGCAGTCATCCACCCCAATTCAAGCTATCAGATGCATTCTCACTTTGAGAATATGCTCTCTCAGGAATATGACGGTCAGATAAGCCTTGCTGTTGAGCCTGAGCCAGAGGTTGAGAAGCAGATCACCGGTCAGATCAGCATCGCAGAATATCTTGACAACTGGGAACAATTCAAGAAGGACCAGCAGCAGAAGCAGCTTGAGAGAGTTAAAAAGAGAGTTGCCGACGAGACCGGAGATATGTTTGCCGACTTTGATGAGAAGACCAAGGCAGGACTCCAGGAAAAGATTGAAAAGGCCATCAACGATGCAATAAGAAAAGAGAGCCTTGATAAGGCATCAGGCAGAGGCAACTGGAACGTTAAGAGAGAAGACGTTATAAATGCTGCAGTTGCAGAGGTTATAGAAAACGAGAATATTGAAGAGCCGCAGGAAGAGTTTTACGATAAGACACCGGAAGTTTCTGATGAGGCTCAGGATAAAGTTATAGAGGCTGTAGAAGTTGCAGTTACAGCCGCACAAGAAATTGTGACTGATGAGACAACGGATATTCCGGCTGATGAGGTGACAGAGGAAGCAGAAGATAATGACGTCTCCGAGAACGAGGCTACAGAGGAATCATCTAAAGAGCCGGTTAAAGAAGCTGATGCACAGCAGTCTGTAGAAGAGGACGATGAGGACGAGGAGGACGAGGAAAAAGAGCTAAAGCCTCAGCAAAAGCCTGAACCGCCAAAAGCCCCTGCTCCTCCAAAGAAGTCTGAAGGCAAGAAGCATATCGGAAACAGAGAGCTTGAGGAGCGCGTAAGGACCATGACTCCTGAAGAAAAGGAGCTTTTTGGACCATATATCCACCACAAGAAGTCAAGACGTCAGATCATCAATGCAATCGACAACCTGAGCATGGATCCCTTCTCAGGAAATGCCATTGTCACAGGTGAAGAGGGTGCGGGAACGGTCAACCTTGCAAAGGGTCTCATAAAGGCCATGCAGGCCTCTGACTCCAACTTTAGTGGTAAGGTTGCCAAGATAACAGCCAACACCCTCAACAAGAAGAGTACCGCCAGCATCTTTGACAAGCTGGCAAATGGCGCGCTTATCATCCAGAGGGCAGCAGATCTGACTCAGGAGACAGTAAGTGAGCTGCTTAAGATCCTTCAGGAGGAGAACAAGGGCCTTGTTATCGTCATGGAAGATACCAGGGAAGACATGGACAGATTCCTTGACAAGAATCCATCCCTTAAGCAGAGCTTCAACGTAAGGGTTGATATTGAAGCCCTTGACGATGATTCACTGGTGGCTTATGCAAGGCAGTATGCCCTTGAGAAGGAATACGCAATAGATAACCTTGGCATTCTGGCGCTTCACACAAGGATTTCTGAGAGACAGACTCTTGATCACGATGTGACAGTATCAGAGGTAAAAGACATTGTTGATGACGCCATCTATTTTGCTGAAAAGAGAACTGTCGGTCATTTCGTAGACGTATTAGTTCACAAAAGATACGACGAAAATGATATGATAATATTACGAGAAAAAGACTTTATGCATGACTAATATATCTTAACTATAGAGGGGGCAACATGGAACATAAGGTATTTATTTCTGAAGACGACGAGTACCTGTTCGGTCAGGGTACACATTACGACATATATGAAAAGCTGGGAGCGCATCCATCTGAGGAAAAGGGCAAGAAGGGCTTTTTCTTCGCGGTATGGGCGCCTAATGCAGCAGATGTTCATGTGGTCGGAGATTTTAACGGATGGGATGAGAATGCCCATCAGATGAAGAGGACTAAAACCGGAAATATCTGGACGGTTTTTATCCCCGGGGTAGGTATAGGAGAGCTATATAAGTATCTGATCACCACCCAGGATGGAAGGAAGCTTTACAAGGCTGATCCCTATGCCAATTTTGCAGAGCTTCGTCCGGGTAATGCTTCAAGGACAACAGATCTCTCCGGATTTAAGTGGTCAGATGGTAAGTGGTATGACTCTCTTAAGGGCAAGGATGTTCAGAAGCTTCCTATCGCCATCTATGAGTGCCATATTGGATCCTGGATGAAACATCCCGATGGAACTGAGGACGGTTTTTACACCTACAGGCAGTTTGCTGACAGGATTGTTGAATACTTAAAAGAAATGAAGTATACCCACATCGAGCTCATTGGAATTGCTGAGCATCCTTTTGATGGGTCCTGGGGATATCAGGTAACGGGCTACTACGCTCCCACATCCAGGTATGGTGAGCCTTTAGACTTCATGTATCTTGTAAACAAGCTTCACAAGAACGGGATCGGTGTTATTCTTGACTGGGTGCCTGCTCATTTCTGTCCTGATGATTTTGGACTTGCATGCTTTGACGGAACATGTATCTACGAGCATCCGGACCCAAGGAAGGGAGAGCACCCTGACTGGGGAACAAGGATATTCAACCTTGAAAAACCTGAGGTCAAGAACTTCCTTATCGCCAACGCCCTTTACTGGATCCGCAAGTTCCACATTGACGGCCTTAGAGTCGATGCGGTTGCATCCATGCTTTATCTCGACTACGGCAAAAAGGACGGACAGTGGGTTCCTAATAAATTCGGTGACAACAAGAACCTGGAAGCCATCGAGTTCTTTAAGCACTTTAACAGCGTGGTAAGGGGAACATATCCTGAGGTCCTTACAATTGCTGAGGAGTCAACAGCATGGCCAAAGGTTACAGCAAGACCTGAAGATGACGGTCTTGGATTTACCTTTAAGTGGAACATGGGATGGATGCATGACTTCTGTGAATACATGAAACTGGATCCATACTTCAGGCAGGGAGCTCATTATATGATGACCTTTGCCATGAGCTACAATGACTCTGAGAACTACATCCTGCCATTGTCTCACGATGAGGTGGTACACCTTAAGTGCTCAATGGTTGAAAAAATGCCGGGCTATCAGGTTGATAAGTATGCTAACCTCCGTGTAGGTTATACATATATGTTTGGCCACTCAGGCAAAAAGCTCCTGTTCATGGGACAGGACTTTGGCCAGGAGAGAGAGTGGAGCGAAAAGAGAGAGCTTGACTGGTTCCTTCTTGATAATGACCTGAACAGGGGAATGAAGGAATATGTGGGAAATCTTCTTGAGATCTACAGAAAATATCCTGCCCTCCACGAAGTTGACAACGACTGGGGCGGATTTGAGTGGATCAACGCAGATGACAAGGGCAGAAGCACATACAGCTTCTACAGACGCGCAGCAAATGGCAAGGACAACATCCTTTTTGTACTTAACATGACTCCTGTTGAGAGGAAGGGCTTTATGGTAGGTGTTCCTTTTGAAGGAACCTACACCCATATCCTTGACAGCGCAGAGGAGAGATTTGGAGGACCAGGAAGTAACATTCCGCCTAAGATCAAATCCATTAAGGGACTTTGTGATTACAAGGATTACAGCTTAACCTTTGATCTGCCGCCCTATGGCGCAGAGGTGTTCCTCTTCCAGACTCCCAAGCTAAAGAAAAAGAAATCATGAGCCGAAATAGAAGGTGATGGATATGATCCGTTACCTTCTTTTTTATTATGAGGCGAATGATGAATATTAACTTTCAGACTATTACCGGTCAGAAGACCAGTGGGGATCAGATCCTTTCAGGCACGGATGCCATGGAAAGGCCAAAGACCAGATCCGTGGGACAAAATCCTATTTCAAATAACAGCTATGCTCTTGATATAAATGCAACGGGGTTTACTGATAATGCCTACGCAGAGCATCAAAGGAGCATGGATGATATAAGCCAGATGGCTGAGAACAAGGATGTTTTCAACCAGCACAATTTCATGGCACTTATGGCAAACACCATGTCCGAAGAGGACTATGCCAGGGCAATGCAGGACGGTTTTGATCTAAAGGATATGAATGGCAGCGAAACAGTTACCATTGTAGACAAGATCAAGAGCGTTCTTCTTGAGGCGGGAGAAGTAGTTACCGGATTCAACGATGATCTTAGCATTGATAAACTAAAGAAGATTACAGGAAGTGACTCTTTTGCCAACGCTCTGAAAAACAGTTTTCATGAGAACGACATCCCCATAACAGCAGAAAATGCCAAGGCAGCAACTCTTGCCTACGAACAGATTGCAGATATTCAAAAGCTGGATGATTCTGCAGTCAAGTTCATGGTGCTCAACAATATGGCACCCACAATAGAGAACGTGTATTTTGCAGCTCACAGTACCAATGGGCGGAATATTTCCGGCAATGGCTTCTATGCACAGGAAGCCGGCGGATACTTTGCCCAGAAGGCTGAGAGTATAGATGAAAAGGCTCTTGAGCCGCAGATAGAAAAGATAATTGAAGAAGAGGGGCTTGATCCCAAGGATCAGAACCTGAAAGATAATTCCTTCTGGATGGTTTCCCAGGGAATTCCCCTTACGGGAAAGAACCTTGAGATGGTGACAACCATAAAGAACATGAAGTTTCCCATATCAGCCGAGGATGGCGCCAGGGCTGCAGCGTCAGCTATCGCAGATGGGAAAAGAGCTATCAAGGGAGATTTATCTGATCCTGCTTCAAACCTACAGAAAGCAGCACGGATCACTGATCTTGTAAAGAACATAAGTGATGATGACATAAAGGACGCCATAGCATCAGAGAAAACCATCAATATAAGAAACCTTACAACAAACTTTTCAGTGAGCTTCTCATCGGTTGAAGAAACGGATGAAAGGCTTGTTAAAGCAAGGCTGCAGCTTGAGGAAGTAAGGCTTAAAATGTCAACCCAGGCCAACAAACAGCTTCTTGACAGTGGTTTTTCCATAGACACAGCGCCAATGGAGGATCTTATCCAGAAGCTTAAAAACGTTCTATCTTCTACAGGGGAAGAAACTACAGGACGGGCAGTGGATGAAATAACAAATGTGACGCCATCAAATTCAGCATTTATGGCAAGGCTTACCCTGACAAGAGTATCGGTTATTGCTAATGGTCCTGCTGACATAGTGGGAGTAATGGCTGATGAGTTTGAGACCAGATCACTATTTAAGATAAGCCAGGCTTCAGAAATGGCGGCACTACGATTCCTTAAGGCCGGAGAGGGCTATGAGAAGCTCATGACAGCTCCCAGAGCAGACCTGGGCGACAGCATAAAGAAGGCCTTCAGAAATGTTGATGATATCCTTAATGATCTTAATGAGGAGATCACAGAGGAAAACAGAAGAACTGTAAGGATCCTTGGCTACAACAGGATGGAGATAAATGAGGCTAACTTTGAAAAGGTAAGAGCCTGGGATGCAAAGCTACAGTCCACCATTGAAAGACTAAAGCCCGGGGCTGTATTTGAGCTTATAAAGCAGGGCAAGAACCCGCTTTCAATGACGATTGAAGAACTGTCACAAAACCTTGACCAGAATGACAGATCCGATGAGCAGGATAAGGGAAAGAGTAAGGAGCGCTATGCCAGATTTTTGTTCAAGCTTGAGCATAAGGGGGAGATAACTCCTGAGCAGAGGACCTCTTTCATAGGCATATACAGACTATTCCATACTCTGAAATCAACAGATTACCAGGCTATCGGATCTCTTTTAAAGACCGATCAGGAAATGACCATAGGAAATCTTCTTGACGCCACCAGAAACCAGAAGGCAGCCAGAAAGGGCATGGATTATAGGGTTGATGATGAATTTGGTGGTCTTTCAGTAAAGGAAAAGGATTATTCTCCAAGGATCGATGATCAGATCTTATCGGCCTTCAGGTATTACAGCGCAAAGGCAGAAACAGTATACCAGAATCTTGAGCCTGAAAAGCTGATGAAGACACAAGTGACGGATGATACTCTTTTGCCGCAGCTTGCTGATGACCTTAAGAGAGCCGATATAGACATGGAGCTGGAGAGAGAGTACGTAAGGCAGGAGCTTAACCAGATAAGGCAGACCGTTACATTAAAGGCAGCGGAGCCAGCCCTTAAGGAGCTGAGCCAGTCTAATATTGAGCTTACCTACAACAATCTAGAGGCCCTGATCAATGAAAAGAGAGATCGAAGAAGCGGAAATATCTGGAAAAAAGCAGGTGACAGCCAGGAGATAAAGCTTCTTAAGGAGGCACTTTCAGAAGATGATTATCAGGATAATTATATAAAGATTTTGGAGAGAACATCCGATAATTTATCTAGAGAGCTACTTAGTAATGATGACACATATATAGATGTCAGGGCGATAGCTCTTTTGCAGAGGCAGATTTCTGTAATGACAAAAAATGCAGGCAGGGAAAGCTATGAAGTGCCGGTTGAGATCGATGGAGAAGTGGTCTCAATGAATGTGACGTTAAATAGCGACGAAAGCCAAAAGTCAAGGATGGACGCCAGTGTTCAGACTGATGAGTACGGACTGATTGGTCTTCGACTCTTTGTGGAAGAAGAGAGGATCCGGGGAATGCTCACCACCACCAATGGTAATAACCAGTGGGAATCTGAGTATCTGGAAGATGTAAGAACCAGGCTGTGTGACAGGATATCAGAGACACTAAAGGATGTTATAGTCAGCTCTAAGGATATAGCGATCCTGTACAACGCACAAGCAGGGCCTACTTCGGTAGGTGTGGTTAACGAAGCCATGGAAGGCGAAAAAGCACCCAGGACAGACACGAAAACACTTTTAACGATGGCTAAGGCCTTTATTGAGGCTTTGTGATCACACTTTTTTTCAAAGAGAAACGAGGTAGGCATGAAAGTAAACTATAACGTATCTGCTATGATAGCAAATAACGCTCTTCAGAAGAATGACAAGCTTCTTTCAGAGTCACTGGGAAGACTTTCCAGCGGTCTAAAGATTGCAAATGCCAAGGACAATCCGTCAGGCCTTGCAATGTCAAGAAGAATGAATTCACAGATAGAAGGACTTGGTGTAGCAGGCGATACATCAAATGATGCGATTTCAATTGTTCAGGTGGCAGACGGAAGTCTGTCCGAGATCCATGAGGTTCTGCAGAGAATGAACCAGCTGGCAGTACAGTCCAGCAACGGAACTCTCACAGAAGACGACAGAAGGGCCATTCAGGAGGAGGTATCACTTCTTAAGCAGGAAATTGAGAGAATGGCCAATACCACTCAGTTTAACGGTCAGAGCATTCTTGACGGCTCTTTTGATCTTAGAGGTTATGCTACAGTTGGAAACAACGTCTCTTCAGCAGTTACAAATCCCAACATCAGCGTACTTACCTATTCTGATAATGTACTTGCAGGAACCTACCAGATAACAGGAATTGATGTTGATTACATCAACCTTACAGGTTCAACAGGTGTTGATAAAAAGGGAATCTTCTTCGGAGAGGGCACTGAGTTTAACATTAAGATTCAGAAGGTCCTCCCTGACGGAACCATGGAAGACTACATGACCAATGGCATGCAGGCCACTATCAATGAAGACATACTTACTCTTAAGGACAACACGGGAAAAGAGATTAAGATCCAGATAGACGAGAGCTTTTCAGGTACACTTAATCTTGAGCTTACAGGCACCGGCGCCATGACAATGCAGGTTGGTGCAAATGAAGGTCAGACACTGGATATCAGGATCCCAAAGATATCTCTTTCTACGCTGGGACTTTATAACCTTGATCTTGCCAACGAGATCGGCGCAAGAGAGGGAATCGAGAGCATCAAGAACGCCATCACCCAGATCAGCAGCATCAGAGCAGGGCTTGGTGCTTATCAGAACCGCCTTGAGCACACAGTAAGCAACCTGGATATAACAGTTGAGAACATGACAGCAGCATACTCCAGGATCATGGATGTGGATATGGCGGAAGAGATGACCACATACTCAACCCAGCAGGTCCTGTCACAGGCAGGAATTTCAATGATGGCTCAGGCAAATGAGAGACCATCCCAGGTACTTCAGCTCCTTCAGTAAAGAAACTGTTAACCTGATAATTCCAGAGAGGTAAAGAGCATGACACTTGAAAAGAAACAGGAACTGACCCTTAAGATCACACAGGCAAACAAGACCCAGCTAATAACCATTTTGTACGAGATGGTCATGGATTATCTTGATGAGACGATAGATTCCTTTGCAGTAGGGGAAAGGTCCGATGCGGAAAACAGCATCATGAATGCCCAGCACTGCATAGATGAGCTTATCCGCTCACTGAATATGGAGTATGAGCTTGCAAGGAACCTTTACAAGATCTACATTTTCTCAAAGACCGAACTGGCTGTTGCATCAGCTACAGGCAATATCCACAGGGTATGGAAGGTGAAAAAGAACTTTGAAATGCTCCATGGGGCTTATCTTGAGCTTGAAAAGATGGATCATTCTGAAAGCCTTATGGGAAATACCCAGAAGGTCTATGCAGGTCTCACCTACGGAAAGTACTCATTAAACGAGGATATTACAGCGGTTTCCATGAACAGGGGACTAATGGCTTAAGAAAATCTTAAGATATTAATATTTCGGGGAAAAAGAGATGTTTCCTGAACATAAATATACGATTAAGCAAAGAGCGGAGAAGATACTGATCCGCTCTTTTTGTATTTTTCGCAGGTTTCTGCTTAAAAAACAGGGCAAAAAAAATTATTAATTTTTTAAAATTATCAGATTTTAAGGGGGTTTACAAAGGATTTCAAACATGTTAGATTCTTTTTCGCGAGCTCGACAATTATTTTGAAAGGGGTAGATATTTATATTCGCAATCTTAATACTGTTTTTGGCAGGAGCTGTTTTTACAGATCTTTTCAAGGACAGGATATTTAACGCCTTAGTGGTTCCGGCAATGGCAACCGGCGTTATCTCATCAATCCTTCAGGGGTATGACAGATTTTTTGAATCCCTGTCAGCTGTGGGAGCAGCTTTTCTTATCCTGCTTCCGGTTTATCTTTTAAAAGGCATTGCAGCCGGAGACGTGAAGCTCTTCATGTCAGCAGCATCTTTTTTATCTGTCAGTGATACGCTTTCCTGTATCCTGATCTCATTTCTTATCGCAGCAGTTATTTCAGTCGCGGTTATTATCCTAAAAAGAAACAGGCAAAAGACAATTCATTTTGCACTACCGGTATTTTTAAGTATTTTGATCGTCATAGGAGGTATTTTGTAATGGGCAGTATTCTTGCCGTTTATGATCAGAGTACTCTTTACTGCATGAGGCTTTCCGAGTATTTAAGGCAGCAGCTACGGCTTTCCTTTGATATCCAGGCCTTTACGGAAAAAGAGGAATTTATAAGTTTTATGGAAGATGAAGGAGCAGCACTTCTTGTGGCGTCCAGCAGTGCCGCAAGGGATGTAAAGGACGTTATCAGGGATAACTGCAGATCCATAGTTATCCTTGAGGAGGAGGACTTTCGTGGGCCCATGAAATGGGATGAGAAAGATGGCTTTTTTCACATGAGCAAGTACCTCCCTGCAGGAAAGATCCTTGAGAAGATCCTTGAAGTATGCATGGAAGATCCCGACAAGTTCAGCGACCTTGGTATAAAGCACATGGGAAATGATTGCAAGGTGATAGGTCTTTATACTCCCCTGTCAGGAAGCGGCCAGACAACCCTTGCGGTACAGATGGGAGAGCAGCTATCTAAGACAGGAAAGGCCATACTCATAAGCTTCGAGAGCTTTTCGGCGCTGACAAAATCCTTTGATGACGAGGCAGAGCAGGACATCACTGATATGATGTACTACGCAGACTGCGAGAGGGAAAAGTTCTGTCTGTATCTTGAAAAGATCAAGGTAAGAAAGTACGGACTGGACTACATAGCTCCTGCAAAAACAGCTATGCAGATCAAGGAAATGGGGGCTGATAAGGTAAGGGATCTTATAAGGCTCCTTGCAAACGAGGCAGGGTACGAGTATGTGATACTGGATCTTAAGGATTATCCGGATGGGTTTTTTGAGATACTGTCCATGTGCGATGTGCTGTACACCATAAACCGAAACAACTCCGCAGACCAGTACCGCATGGGGAAATATAACAGGATCCTTTGCGAGAATGGATACGAAGAGGTGCTAAGTAAGACCATAAGATGCTTTTTTCCTGATGATAAGGGAGTATCGTCCTATAGGCGCTACGTAAAGGAGCTTATCGGTAAAGGCCAGGAGGTACTTTCCCTTGGAGCATAGCTTTGATGAACTAAGGATCACCATAAGGGATCAGGTCATGGGAAGCCTTGATTTTTCCAGGGAGATAAAGGACGAGGAGCTGTTTGAGCTGATAGATGGGGAAATGACACGGGTTTTAAGGAACAAAGCACTGTCAATCAGCGATAAAAAGAGCCTGCGGCAGAGCATCTTTCATTCCATAAGAAAGCTGGATGTTCTCCAGAGCCTTGTGGACGACCCCTCCATAACGGAGATAATGGTAAATGGAACGGACAATATCTTTGTGGAGAGGGACGGAAGGATTGAGAAACTTGAAACCCGGTTTGATTCAAGGCAAAAGCTTGAGGATGTGGTTCAGCAGATCGTAGCTTCCTGTAACAGGGTGGTAAATGAATCATCTCCCATAGTTGATGCAAGGCTGCTTAACGGTTCCAGAGTCAATGTGGTGCTTGCTCCGATTGCCTTAAACGGTCCCATAGTCACCATAAGGCGCTTTCCGGACCAGCCCATCACCATGAAAAAGCTCATTGAGCTGAATTCTATTTCTGAATATCTGAAAAATTATGTCGAGGTGCTTGTAAAAGCCGGATATAACATCTTTATTTCCGGGGGTACAGGGTCGGGTAAGACCACCTTTCTAAATGCACTGTCTGATTTTATCCCAAAGGATCAAAGATTAATAACCATAGAAGATAACGCTGAGCTCCAGATAAGGGGCGTTCCGAACCTTGTGAGGATGGAGGCAAGAAATGCCAACGTGGAGGGCTGCAGGCCAATTACCATAAGGGATCTCATCAAGTCTTCTCTTCGAATGCGTCCTGACTGGCTGGTGGTGGGGGAGGTAAGAGGCGATGAGTGCGTGGATATGCTGCAGGCAATGAACACGGGGCACATGGCTATGTCCACCGGGCACGCCAACAGCGCTTATGACATGCTCTCAAGGATAGAGACCATGGTGCTCATGGGCATGGACATACCGCTGTCTGCTGTAAGGGGGCAGATTGCCTCAGGGATCGATATCGTGATCCACCTTGGGAGACTGAGGGACAAAAGCAGGAAGGTCCTTGAAATATGCGAGCTGGAAAAAGAGCTTGATGAGAATACCGGAAGGATCAGGGTGAATACACTTTTTAAATTTGAAGAGGACGATAATATGAGCAGATCAAAAGTAATAGGAAAATGGAGGAAAGCAGGTGAACTTAAAGCTACTGAAAAACTTCTGGCAGCAGGTCTTAGACTGCCGCCCGAGCATATCTGATGCGCCAATATTCCTTCAGGGGCTTCTTATAGCCTTCGCCTTTGGGGAACTGTTCTATGATTCACTTCCTGCTGTGCTTGTAATATCCCCAATATGCCTTCCCTGGTTTGTTTATCAGAAAAGAAGGCAGAGTGAAAGGAACAGAAGAATAGTGGGGATACAGTTTAGAGATGCCATAAGCTCTGTGTTAACCTGTCTTAAGGCCGGATATTCTGCAGAGAATGCCTTCCTGGAGGCTTTTCATGACATGGAAATGCTCTATGGGAAAAAGAGCCTTATCTGCAGCGCGCTGGGTAAGCTAAAAAAGGGACTAAAGAACAACATTCCAATAGAAAAGCTTATCTACAAAATGGGCAGGGATACAGGTAATCCCGACATAATGGACTTTGCAGAGGTTTTTGCCGTTGCCAAGAAAAGTGGTGGAAACATGACACAGATCATTTCCCGAACCATCAGTGTTATCTCACAGAAGATGGATGTGGAAAAGGAAATTGATGTTCTTATAAGCGCCAAGAGAATGGAAGCCAGGATCATGAATCTGGTGCCCTTCTTTATCATCTTTTATATAAGTCTTACCAGTTCAGGATTTTTTGATCCCTTGTATCACAACCTCTTTGGAATCATCTTCATGACAGTGTGTGCAGGGCTGTACTTTGCAGCCTACATTATGTCGGAAAGGATCGTGAACATCAATGTCTAAGGTATTAGTTTTGTATCTGATCATGCCACTTGCCATGCTGATACTTTTTATATTGTCAAAAGGCTTAAAGCTGCCCGGAAGTATAGAGGACACCGGCATGAGCAGGGCGTTTTTAAAGATATCCCTGTATATCTATCAGCACGTGAAAGGACGGAAATTTTCTTTTTCCAGAGACAATATCAGAAACTACCTGGTTACCATGGAAAACAAAAAGGATATCGAAAGTCTTGAGACTGAGTATTTTGTCAGAAAGATCAGCATTGTACTCATGATGGCAACTGCCGGGAGCTTTCTTTCACTCATGATGTGCATAAGTGCAGGGAGCGGTGGCAGGATAACTACTGAAGGGACTCTACCTAGGAATGACTTTGGCGAAAAAGAGTATGACACAACCCTTATTGCCATGGACGAAGCCGGAAACGAGCTTGGGCAGTATTCTCTTCCTGTAAGGAATCGGGAATATACAAAAGAGGAGGCAGGCGAGCTTTTTGAAAAGGCATCCGGCAGGCTTTTTGAAGTGGTGCTTAAGGACAACGACAGCTTTGATGAGGTAAGGACAGATCTTGACCTGGTTGAAGAGATAGAAGGATTCCCTTTTTACATAAGATGGCGCCTTGATAACTACGAGGTGATGCATCTGGACGGGAGACTTAACTATGAGAATATCCCTGAGGAAGGCGTGGTTGTGGAGCTTACGGCAAATTATAGCTATAAAGACCTTAGGTGGCAGCAGATTTTTTATGCAAACGTTATGCCAAGGGCTCTAAATCCTTCAGAGCGGGCTTTTGCTGAAATCGAAAAGCTGCTTATGGGGGCTGATGATAAATCCCGTGAAGAGAGCAGGATTGTTTTGCCTACAGCCTATGAGGGAAGGCAGATCTTCTGGAAGGAGAAGGTGACAGACAACAGCATACTTCTTTTGCTGCTTACTTTAATTGGAGGGGCAGCGTCCTATGTATTGAAGGATAAGGAGCTCAAAAAGACCATGGAAGAGCGAAAGCAGCAGCTTCTCTCCGATTATCCGCAGTTTGTTTCAAAGCTGGTTCTGTACATGGGAGCAGGAATGACTGTAAGGAACATCCTGGGAAAGCTGGCGACCGCCTATCAGAAAAAGAGAGAAGACGGTGCTGAAAAGAGATATCTATACGAGGAGATCCTTAGGGCCAACAGGGAGCTTATGACAGGAGGTACGGAGAGCGAAATATACGAGCGCTTTGGGGCTAGGTGTGGGATAAAGCAGTATACAAGGCTTGCCACCCTCCTGTCCCAGAACATCAGGAAGGGAAACAGCGAGCTTTTGGTGCTCCTTTCGGAAGAATCAAAAAAGGCCTTTGAAGAGAGAATGGACAAGGTCAAGAAAACAGGCGAGGAAGCAGGAACAAAGCTTCTTATGCCCATGATAATCATGCTGGTGATAGTTATGGCAATCATCATGATCCCGGCATATATGGCATTTTAATTATTTAATTATGGAGGAAAACAAAATGAATGAAATCAAAAATATGGGAAAAAGATTAGTTAATGGAGTAAAGAAATTCTGGTTGGATGAGTCCGGAATGGGCACTGTTGAGGTAATCCTGATCATCGTAGTGCTAATTGGCCTGGTCATTGTTTTTAAGGAGCAGATCTCCGGAATTGTTGAGGATGTGTTTAAGACCATCAGAGAGGACACACGTGTTATCACGAACTAAGGGGTATCTCACGGTTTTTTTGTCCATGTCCATCATGATCATCCTGTCTCTTATCCTGGTCCTCTTTCAGGGGGCCAGGATCGGAGCAGTGAAGATGAAGACGGAATGTGTGGCGGACATAGCGATGAATTCGGTACTGGCAGAATATAGCAGAAAGCTTTATGAGCAGTACGGGCTTCTTTTGGTGGATACATCCTATGGAAGCGATAAGCCCTCAATAATCAATACCCAGGAACACCTTGGATATTATGTGAAAAAGAATCTTGACCGGAAAGCGGGAGGAATGCTTATGGGGGCGAATACAGTCTTTTCCATGTATCTAAAAGACCTTCATATTACCGGAAGCTCTTTTGCCATGGACAATAACTGCGCCGTGCTTAAAAGAAATATCCTTTCCTATATGGAAGCGGAGCCCATAGAGGGAGCGCTTAGCAATGCTCTTTCAAACGTGGATCTGATAGAGCAAAATGGCCTTACTATCACGGATGTGGAGGCCATGGCTGATGAGAATCAGGCAGTTATTGATTCAATAGAGCTTCCAACCATCATAAATGAGGATGGGCAGGAGGAGCAGATCACCCTTGGAAATCCCGCAGATGGCGTGCATTCCCTAAAGGGTATCGGAGCACTTAATCTTGCGGTTAAGGACAAATCAGGGATATCAATGGCAAGAGCAGATCTTAGTCAGTACGCCTCTGGCAGGAATCTCAACAAGGGAACAGGGCTTAGTGATGAAGAGAATAGTTCTTTTGCCCAGGGGCTCCTTCTGGATCAGTACTACTATGAGAAGTGTTCAAAATATCTTGACGAGATGGATAAGTCTCTTTTGAAATACCAGCTGGAATACCTGGCCTTTGGGCAGGACAGCGACTATGGCAATCTGGACCGGATGGCAACGGAGCTTTTGTTCATAAGGGAGGCGGCAAATATGCTGTATCTTTTTGGATGTGAAGAGAAGGTGGCCGAGGCGGATCTGGTGGCAAGCGCCCTTTCAGCCATCATCTTTGTGCCTGAGCTAAAGGACCCAGTAAAGTATTCGCTCCTTTTTGCCTGGACCTTTGCGGAGAGTATATCGGATCTTAATATTCTCTTTTCCGGAGGGAGAGTCCCGCTTTTTAAGAGTGATTCTACCTGGAGGCTTAGCTTTCTTAACATGCTGTCCTTCAGGGACCATCTTTCGGGAGGAGACCTTGGAGAGGGACTGTATTATAAGGACTACCTTCGGGCAAGGCTCCTTATGACATCACAGGATCTTAAGATTAAGCGGATGGCGGACATCATTGAGATGGATATCAGAAGGACTGAGGGAAACGGTGCATTTAAGCTTGATCATTGCCTTGACATTTTCCGGGCAGAGATACATGTGGGAACACGCTGGGGATATGATGCAAAGATAGAAAGGATCTATGGCTATGAGCAGTAAGAGATGTGGGCTTATAGGCTCAATGACTGTGGAGGCGTCTTTTGCACTTCCATTTTTTATCTTTTTCTTTGTGAATATACTGACTCTTTTCAACATCTTAAAGGTGCAGGTGGATATTGAGGCGGCTCTCCATCAGACAGGAAGCGAGCTGGCGATCAGAGCTTTTGACCTTCGCTTCGGAGAAGGGGTGGCTTTTGGGGATGAAGAAAATAGCACCCTGGAAACAATAGCCGGGGCAGGGGGACTTCTTTTTTCCAGGGAAAAGATAAGACAGTACCTGGGGGAAGGAATTGAAAAGAGCTGCGTCAGTGGCGGTTTTAACGGGATAAACTTTCTGCAGTCCCAGGTAATGATGGGAAATGACATTATAGATCTGGTTATGGATTACAAGGTACAGCCAATGATCCCGGTGGCGGGGTTTAGGGAGATACCTGTGGAAGCAAGGTTTTATGGCCACGCCTGGACAGGATATGACATATCACAGGGGCTTGTGACTGAGGGAAGCCAGGAGGAGATGGTCTACATAACTGAACATGGAGAGGTGTATCACAGGGACGTGGACTGCGTACATCTTCGGATCAGGGTAGAGAGCGTTGACATGAAGGAACTTACGCACCTTCGAAATAATGACGGTAAGATCTACTATTCCTGCGAGTACTGCGGAGGGAGTGCAGGGGCGGGCAACGTATTTATTACCGGATATGGGACAAGATATCACACAAGCGTTGATTGTCCGGGGCTGAAAAGAAAGATCTACACCATTCCCATATCGGAAGCGGTGGGTAAGCGCCCCTGCAGCGCATGTGGATAAATGAAAGAACTGTAAGGAGCAGGGATGATTTTTGAAATAAGTATTTTAGTGATATTGATCATATCTTCTATAGAAGATATCCGGAAAAAGGAAGTCTTACTGTGGGAGATCATAGCCTGCGCTATGCTGTCGCTGTCAAGTGCTGTATATGGCTTCGTAAGCAAAAACCCGGATATGGCAGGAATCCTGCTGTCACTTATTCCGGGGGGACTGATGCTGTTTCTTGCTTTTGCAACAAGGCAGAGCATTGGGTACGGAGACGGGCTTATAGTTTTGGCAGCAGGACCTTCACTTGGACTTTATAAGTTGCTTTTTGTGATGGCAATAGCTTTTTTTGCAAGCAGCATCTTTTCGGGACTGCTTGTAGCTTTTAAGCGGGCGGGGAAAAAGACAAGGATCCCCTTTGTGCCGTTTCTTGCCCTGGGAACCGGGCTGATGCTGTTTTTGCCTGCTGGATGGGGGTGACAGGAATGAGAAGATACAGGGGCTACATGTCCCTTGAGGCTGCGCTTATCATGCCAATGGTGATTTGCGTCCTTACGCTGCTGATCTATTTTACCTACTATCTGTATGGCCGGTGCATCATTACTGAGGATTCATATATTCTGGCTTTCAGGGCAACAATTTCAGATAAGGGTGGAAAAGAGTACGATCCAGAAGGTTACGTAATGGAAAAAGCATCAGAAATAACAGGGAAAAAGTATTTTGGCAGCAGAAGCCCCTCCTTTAAAGTGGAGGAAAACGGAAAAGATATAAGGGTTGTTGGAACAGATGAAACCAGACACAGGGCAATGGGAAGATATTTCCTGAAGCCTGATGGCAGCTGGAGCTACATGGCAGCGGGGAAAGCCACCAGAAGACAGTACACCAGGCACATTCGAATGCTGACGAGGCTTAAAGACCTTGGAAGAGGGCTTATTGATTTAGGAGAATAAAAATGGAATACAGATATTACAGAGAACTTAAGCATAATTACCTTGTTTTCAAGAATGAAGAAGAGGAAACAGGGGACATGAAGTACCAGTACAAGATCATGGAGAGTGGAAGGATAAAGGAGCTGGTGCCCTGCGCAGAAAGAAATATAAACGGCGAGAGGTACTTTTACTACGAGATCAATTCCATGCAGAGCTTAAAGGACAGATTTGAAGCAGGTAAAATGGATCATGATCAGCTAAAGAGACTTCTTAATGACATCAGGCAGCTCATAGATGGTCTGTCTGAGTTTCTTCTTAGCCAGGAGGATATAGTATTTAACCTGCGCTGCATCTATACTGATCTGTCAACAGGTCAGTACAGGTTTATATACTGTCCTTTCTTTGATGAGAAGAAGAGCTTTTCTGACTTTTCCATGGAGCTTCTTGAAATAGTGGATGAAAATGACAAAGCTGCCACCGACCTAGTATATAAGCTGTGTGAAGAAAGCTCCTTAAGAGGTGACTTCATATATGAAGTGATAGAACAACTAAGTGATGGAGAGGCTGAGCAGGATCAAATACGTAAAAGAGTTGCTACTGAGCCATTAAGGGAAGAAGTTACAACCTTGGACGACTTTTTTGAAGATGAGGAAAAGGAAACTGTCCCAAAGGAAAAAGACTCCAGACTTAAAAGGGCAAACAGGCGACTTTCCGGGAAACTTCAGCTTCTCTTTTCACTGATGTTCGCGCTTTTGGTTGGAGCAATGGTTTATATCAGGATGAATTATATCCTGTCCGGCGAAGAAAACATCCTGTCCATAGTGGTCATGGTGGTTTCGGCAATAACAGGGGTGATAGCGCTGCTTGGAGGTATCAAGGAGATAAGGAATGCACAGAAAGGCGCTGCGCCGTCGGTAAGTGATAAAGAAGCAGATGAATATGAGGATGACTTTGATGAGGATGATACTTTTTCCGGGGCTGTAGATAAGTGGGAAGATGTCACAGAAAGGGTAAAGAGTGACGGGCGGACCACAATGTCTTTTGTCAGAGAGAAGGAAATTAGCGGTGAGACAGTAGTTCTTGATGAGGAAACAGACAGGGAACTGACGCTGTTTAGCAGAAATCTGGACAAAACTGTAAGGATTCCGCTGGATAAGCTTCCTCTTACCATAGGCAAAATGGAGGGATGTGTTGACCTTATCCTTTCCGATCCGTCCATTTCAAGAATGCACTGCAGGATTGAAAATAGTGAGGGACGGCCCATAATACGCGATCTTGGCAGCACCAACGGGACCTGCAGAAATGGTCTTAAACTAAAGCCCCAGGAGAGCGTATTTATAGAAGAAGGTGATGAGATAAGAATAGGCAGAGTCTGTTTTGATTGTAGATAGGTGATTGTGGTATTATAATACCAGTATCGATTGGGGAGGGGTTCTCATGAAGGTAAACATCTATTACGGCGGTAGAGGGATCATTGATGACCCGACACTTTTTGTAATCTCACAGATCACCACAGTTTTACAGGAACTCAATGTAAAGGTACAGCAGTACAATCTCTATGAGCAGAGAAACGGCATCACAGCCCTGCCAAACACTTTAAAAGATGCGGATGGTATCATTCTGGCGTCCACGGTTGAGTGGTTTGGTATAGGCGGATACATGATGCAGTTTTTGGATGCATGTTGGCTCTATGGAGATAAGGACCGCATAAAAGAGATATACATGGCACCGGTGGTTATGTCCACAACACATGGAGAGCGTGAAGGCATGATGAGCCTTGCAAGTGCCTGGGAAATGCTGGGGGGACTTCCCTGCGACGGAATGTGCGGATATATCGCAGATACCACAAAGCTTGAGAACAGCTCCGAATACATCAAGATCATTGATAAAAAGACAGAGAACATATACAGGACTATCAACCAGAAAATGCCGGTATTCCCGGCCAGCAATCAGGCTGTCATCAACAAGGTTGGTGTTTCTCAGAACATGGATCTTACTCCTCAGGAGTCAGAGCAGCTCTCGGAATACGCTTCCGATGATAAGTATGTCAAGAAACAGAAGGAAGATCTTCAGGAGCTTGCCAGCATTTTCAGGGACAAGATGGGACAGGAAGAGACTTCAGGTAGTTCCGATGAATATGCAAAACTCCTTGAAAAGAAATTTACTCCTGTGGCTGGCGTTTCAGCCAAATATAAGATCTCTTTTTCCGATAATGGCAAGTTAAAGCCGGTAGTGGTTGACGTGGATAACAGCAAGTGTGACTGCCGCGTGGGTGATGAGGATGACTGTGATGTAGTACTTAGCGCAGACCAGAGGACCTTTGAGGATATTATTGGAGGCAGGATGACTTTCCAGAGGGCGTTTATGGCAGGAAGCATCAAGCTTAAGGGAGATTTTAAGCTGCTAAGGAGCCTTGACCAGCTCTTTGATTTAATGGCGGATTGATGATCGGGGATAAAAATGCAGGATAACAGTGCTGTAGAGGAAGGGTATTGGGAAAATCAGGAACGGATATATAAGAGCTCTTTTGTCAGTATAGCCCTTCTTGTTATTAATGTTGTTGTCTTTTTGCTTAGTGGCAGTGTGATGATGTGGCTGTATGAAAAAGGGGCAATGATTACAGAGATTGTCTTAAGAAACGGCGAGTATTATCGTCTCTTTTCAGCCATCTTTCTTCATGCCGATGTCCAGCATCTGTTTAATAATATGATGATGCTTGTTCTTGTTGGGGCAATTGTTGAGAACTACACGGGACATGCATTTTTTGCCTTTATGTATTTTCTTTCCGGACTTTTTGGAAACATGATATCAATGGCATATGAGATCAGAAATGATCTGAGCTGGGTATCAGTAGGAGCCAGCGGCGCTATTATGGGATTGGTTGGCTTTGTTGTGGTATGGATCATTATTAATAGAAAGACATTTGTAAAGAGCAGATGGATGCTCATGAGACTGATGTTTTTAGCGGCTTTCGTGATGTATGCCTGCTTTTTCCAGGCAGGAGCCAATACAGCTGCTCATCTTGGCGGTTTCCTTACCGGTTTTGTGCTTGGGATAATAAATATAGTAGTTTTAAAAAATGATAAGAACATGGAGGGCTTGGCGTAATGGACGGATGTATTTTCTGCAGGATAGCAAATGGAGAGATCCCATCAAATACTATATTTGAGGATGACAATTTCAGGGTTATTTTGGATAACGGCCCCGCAACAAAGGGACATGCGCTGGTGCTTCCTAAAGAGCATTACGCCAATGTGTTTGAGATGCCGGATGAACTTTTGGCAGAGGCTACAAAGGTTGCTAAGAAGGTGGCTTCAAATATTAAAGATAAGCTTTCCTGTGATGGTCTTAACCTGGTACAGAACAATGGCGAGGCAGCAGGTCAGACGGTTATGCATTTCCACCTTCACATTATTCCAAGATATAAGGATGATGGTCAGCATATCTTATGGAATCCTACAAGCCCATCAGCTGAGGAGCTTGTTGAGATCAAAAACACCATTGTTGGTGCCTGAGCAGGAGATTTTATGCGAGATATAGATGTATCAGTAATCACCGGTGCTGTAAAAAAACTATGCATAGATGCAAATCACAGGCTGGCTCCAGACATGGAAAAGGCGCTTCTTGATGCGGGGACCAGGGAAGAGTCAGAACTTGGCAAAAAGATCCTGGGACAGCTTCAGCAGAACCTTACCATAGCAGGGGAAGACATGATCCCTATCTGTCAGGATACGGGAATGGCTGTATTTTTTGTCAGGGTTGGTCAGGAGGTTCATGTCGTTGGCGGAAGTATTACTGATGCCATTAATGAGGGAGTCAGGGAAGGCTACACAGAAGGGATGCTTAGGAAGTCTGTAGTAGGAGATCCTCTTATAAGAAAGAACACTGGGGATAACACCCCTGCAATAATACACTATGACATAGTTCCGGGGGACAAGCTGGAGATTACTGTTGCACCCAAGGGATTTGGAAGCGAAAATATGAGCCGAGTGTTTATGCTCAAACCTGCTGATGGTGAAGAGGGCGTTAAAAATGCCATTGTACAGGCGGTTAAGGATGCCGGTCCCAATGCCTGTCCTCCAATGGTTGTAGGTGTTGGCATTGGCGGAGACTTTGAGAAGTGTGCCCAGATGGCCAAAGAGGCTCTTACCAGAAAGGTGTGGAAAAGGTCAGAGCTTCCTCATATAAGGGCGATGGAGGAAGAAGTCCTTGAGAGGATAAACAAGACAGGTATCGGCCCGGGAGGTCTTGGAGGAACAGTTACAGCCCTTGCCGTAAACATCAATACCTTTGCCACTCACATAGCCGGTCTTCCTGTTGCAGTAAACATCTGCTGTCATGTTAACAGGCATGAGACGGTTACTCTTTGATAGAAGTGATTATTTAATAGAAGGACATAATATGGATAAAGAGATTACGGCACCTATAAGTAAGGAGGTTGCAGCCTCGTTACAGGCGGGAGATCTGGTTTACATTACAGGGACGATATACACAGCAAGAGATGCTGCCCACAAAAGAATGTCACAGACACTTGCTGAGGGTGGAGAGCTTCCTTTTGATGTAAAGGATAATATCATATACTATATGGGGCCATCCCCTGCAAGAGAAGGAAGACCGATCGGATCTGCAGGGCCAACAACTGCCAGCCGTATGGACAAATATGCGCCTGCGCTTCTGGATCTTGGCCTTAGGGCAATGATAGGCAAGGGCAAAAGAAATAAAGACGTAATCGACGCCATGGTAAGAAACGGGGCTGTGTACTTTGCTGCAATTGGCGGAGCAGGAGCGCTTTTGTCAAAAACTATAACCGCATCTGAAGTAATTGCCTATGATGATCTTGGAACAGAAGCGATCAGAAAGCTCCGGGTTGAAAGATTCCCTGCAATAGTAGTAATAGATGCACAGGGAAACAACCTCTATGAGACTGCAATAACGCAGTATAACAGAGAATTGGAATAAAAGAATTGACAAAGCCCATGCAGCTTTGTATAATTACATTTGCGTCTTAGGTATTTGCAGGACGCACATGAATTCAAACCACATATTGGTAGAGGGATTCAGGCATGGAGAAATACTCAAGTGGCTGAAGAGGCGCCCCTGCTAAGGGTGTAGACCGTTAACGCGGTGCGCGGGTTCAAATCCCGCTTTCTCCGTTTAGCAACCAGCTCCCGGGACTTAAGTCCTGGGAGTTTTTTTATGCGCCTATGGATTATCTTTGAACATGGTTTGCAGGAATAACACAACAGATAGTTATATATAATAGAAGATTCCCATAGATTTTGTGGTTGAAAATCTTTTTAAAAAATTCATCAAAAAAGGTGTTGCATTTAAAAAACCTCTTTGATATAATAACTTTTGCCCGCTTGAAAAGGCGGGACAAACCGCAGAAACAAGCTGTTTCAAAAAAGGTTTGAAAAAAATTTAAAAAAGTTCTTGACAGAAAGTTGAAGCAGTGTTATTCTAAATGAGTTGCGGCAATGAGCTGCAAGAACAAAGCACCTTGACAAATAAACAGTAATGCAACCCTGAAAAATTCCAAGAGAATTATTCAGAATTAACAAACCAAAAGTAATAACGGACAGAACAAAAGCCAAGCTTTAGTTCTGACCAGAGATTAGAACTACTTAAACGTGAGA
>JAEEGL016065574.1_pt1 | contig 26352 bp, 51 predicted proteins | sample 9134231 | NCBI WGS metagenome assembly JAEEGL01 (sample SAMN16246548, study PRJNA631951) | gut metagenome | biome: gut microbiome; feature: rumen; material: fiber-attached | host: Bos | place: Iran: Karaj | collected 2018-10
AGTCATAGGATTCGCCACTATACGGGAGTTTGAAATGCAATACAGGATTTTGAAGGAATCGGCCCTTGAGGCCCTTATGGAGGAGGACGCTCCGGCTGGACTCTTCGGAGACATCGCCTCCACGCAGTTCGGATACGAGCATGGCGGAAAGAGGGAGTTCTGCGTCAGGAGGGAGGACGCGGAAAGGCTGATGGCCATGGTGGAAAAGGAGGTCGGAAGGTTCGCCAGACTCGTGGAGATTCCGGACGACAAGGTGGACGGGTCGAAGTACGCCGTATTCAAGGTGTCCTTCGCCCCGCAGGTTCCAACCCATTCGTGGAAGCCGGTTCGCCGGAGAATCAAGAAACTCGCGGAAGACAACGGAATTCCCATCCATATCATCGAGGGATGGATGTACGACGACAACGACTTCCCTCCCGAACGGGGTGGGGGTACCCCCGGTAAGTTCGGGGGTGGACGCAGGAAGCCCAAGATTGGCAGATGGTACAAGCAGGGAGTCTCCGGAAGAAGGGCGGCGGAGATGATGAATAACGGCCAGCAACTCCCATAGTCCGTAGCCATTGATTCCAGACGAATGATTTTTTCGGAATCGGTTTGATTCCTGACGAAAAATTCCACGATTTTCCACGAATACCACAGGCGTGGAACATCGTGGAAAAAATTTTTATCTCATTTTATAGCGTATAAAATTTTTTATTTTTCCTCGCGCCTGTCGCGGAACATAGTGTAAGTTCCAGTATATTCCACGAATTCCATAGGGGAACATAGCCTATGTTTTTCCACGACCTCCCACGATATTCCACGAACATAACCTATGTTCTGCCATAGGGGGGCGGTGCCCCCGTATATGTAGGATAACATAGGCTATGTTTTGATACCAAGGCATACCCCCATACAAGGGGGGTGGGGCCCCCCGTATAGGGATATACGCGGAACATCGTGGAACCCTTCCGAAACCGAAACGTAATTGATTTGTCTAGGGGCTTCCCGGCAGACTATCCGGCATGTCTCTTCGACGTATTCCACGATGTCCCGCGCAGGTAAAGGGGGGTGGGGCCCCCCTGTGTACGGGTATGTAGGCTAGAACCAGTCAGGCGTCCAGAATTCGTCCGACCAGCCTTCCTCGTATTCCGGCGTAAGACCGGCGGAGTACATCATGGCCTCCTTGTACGGGATGGTCTTGTAGACCTTCTTGTGCTTCCTGTGGTTGTACTCCTTGCAGTAGCGTTCGGCCTCCTGCTGGCAGTCGAAGCCATAGACGAACTCGGAGCGGTTGTTGACGACGTAGAAGTTGTACTTCCATTGGGAGGGGGATTCGTATTTCATCGTACCCATATTATACGATGTCGTCTGGCCGAAGTAAACCGCTTATGTGCGAAAATTCCATGCACATACATAGCGTATATTCGGTTATTTCTCGTGGAACATCGTGGGATATTGTGGAAAAATTCAAGGTATGTTGTGCGACGGGCGCGGGATATTATGGAAAAACATAGGGTATGTTCTGGTATGGGGTTCCACGATATTCCACGAATATAAGACAATATAGGTTATGTTTTGCTACTGGATATGGCCGGTTTGGAATGCGTCGGAAAATCTGGCGGCTACAATCAGTAGGTTCCACGATGTTCCGCGAATAAAGGCAGTTTGGAATGCGCCGGAACATAATGCGGGTATAATCATTGAAATTGTGCCTCTTGGTGCGGATTCGTTCCGCTATATCGGTTTCTAACGCCCTATATATAAGGCAACGCGCGCCCGCGCGTATGATTCTAGGCGCAGGGAATCCCGGTGGCGTCCAAACCGGCGAATTGATTTTCTGTTGATTTCGCGGTACATTCTGGAATAACATTGGCGCAAGGAGATACGCGATGAAGACCTTCAAAGACCAGATTGACGATGTTTGGACTGGAATGTCCAACGCCATCCGCAACCTCGTTGCCACCTACGGGCAGGACAAGGTTGAGGAGGCAATCCGCGATAGTTGGAATTGCCCCGGAGACGCCATCTACGTTGGCGGAGACGGAAAGGTCTGCTTCAATGGAACGGCTGACGATGTTGCGGAGGCCGTGGACGAACTGGTGGAAATGTTCGCGTAGAGGTTGATTTCTGGCTGGTTTGTAGCATAACATAGGCACAAAGGAGATACACAAAATGGCTTGGAGCAATCGTGACAACTGCGGTCTGACCGCGAAGAGTGCAATCACCGCGTCCACGGAGAAAATCCGCGAGTTCATGGACCAGAACTGGGACGATGTTTTCGGTGGCGGGATTTCGGACATTATCTACTCCGAGAAGTTTCTTGACGAGAAGGTGCGCCGCATCGTGGTGGGCATCCTCGCGCGGGACGATGAGGAGCGCGAATTCTCCCGCAAGGTCAAGTCCGGCGAGTTCGTGGGCAAGCAGAAGTTCACCTACAAGGAGTTTGCCGATGCTTGGGAGTCCCTTCGTTGGAAGGTTGAGGACTTCAATGACAAGTGCGGCGAGGACGAGCCGGACGGCTATGACATTCGCAACGGCTACGATACCACCGAGAAGCGGGATTCCTGCGCGAATGGCTGGAATATGGACTTCTCGCTCGCCGATATTCAGCATTCGCTTTGCGGTGCAATCCGTGTTCTTGAGGGGATTCCCGAGACGATTACCTACGGAGACCTTGAGGTCTACTGGAACGATGTTTCGCGGAACGAGGCGGATTCCACCGACCACGGAATCTTCATTGAGGACGGAAAACTTCGGGTCTACTAGTTGATTTTCGGAATCATTGTAGCATAACATAGGCACAGGAGATGCTCAAAATGACGATGATGGAAAAGACAAATGCCCTCTGGGGCGAACTGACCGACAAGGTTCGGGCTCTGGCCGAGGAGTTCGGCTCGGAGAAGGTGAACGAGGTCGCGAAGGAGGTCTGGGCCGTGGGCGGCGAACTTCGCATCACGGACGAGGGCAAGGTGAACTTCAAGGTAGACTTTCAGGGGACTCTGGACGAGATTGCCTCCCTTGTGGACGAAACGGAGAAAGCCCTCTGTGCGCAGAAGAACACCGGGTTCCGTTGGGTGTCTTGGTCAAAGGACGGAAGTTGGACGGACGAGTCCGGCGAGACCTTCAAGACCGCGAAGGAGGCGTATGACGATATGCGCAACGCCGCTCTGGAAAAGATGAAGTGGAATACCGAGTATGACGATGATTTTGACGATTGCGAGCGCATCGGCTACGAGGTCAAGTTCTCCGAGGACACCATTTCCCACGATTCCTATAGCGGAACCTATTTCTGGCATCTTTTCTGCGATGGGTACAACTTCACGGACGAGGACAAGAAGGTTCTTGAGGAAATTATGTGGCGGGTAGGTTGATTTCTGGCTGGTTTGTAGCATAACATAGGCACAAGGAGACACTCAAATGAAGAAGATTCACATTCCCAGTCTGGACAGGATGTTCAACGATGTTCTCGCGTTCGTTCGCGAGAATCAAGGCGAGAAGGGCTACATTGACACGCAGGACGGCGGCGACACCATTCACTGCATCGTCTTTGACGAAGAGTCCGGCACCGGCGAGGAGCGCATCGTCTACGGCGTGAGGGTTGCCAAAGACGATGATGGGACGGAGGACCTTGAAATCTGCTTTGAGCCGTATACCCGCACCTATGTGACGGAGTATGACGAGGAGGACTTCAAGGAAGCGGAGTGGCTCTCCGTTCGGTGGAGCGATGTGTATTTCGTTCCGACCATCTTCAATCTCGCCGAATACATTGAGGAGTATGCGTAGGTTGATTTTCGGAATCATTGTGGCATAACATAGGCACAAGGAGATACATAGAATGACCACCGACGAAATCACTACGAAACTTGAGGATGCCCGCCGAATCAAGGACGGGTGCATCCGCGAACTTGAGGGCAAAATCCGCGAGCAGGTTGAACGCCTCGCCGCAGACCGCTCCAATCTCGGACTCTCGCAATACGAGGACGAGGACGATTACGCCGAACTCTGCCCGAACGGAGCCGACGAGGACGAGTTCGTCACGGAAATCTTCATTACCACGGACGGCGGTCTCTACTTCGGGACTGACCGGGATGTCTACGGATGCCGGGACTTTGACGAGTATGTTCTGGTTGACCTCGTTGATTTTCTTGCAAAACGATAGTTGATTTTAGACGCCGATGTAGCATAACATAGGCACAAGGAGATACCACACGATGAATAATCAATTCGGAAACGCACTGGATACGGTCATTATGACCCCTACTAACGAGCGGGCCCATCATCTTGAGACCCCCCTTACCTCTACGGAACTTCCCTATGTCCTTCCACAGCACCTCAACCGCGAGGTCTTTGAGAAGCGCACCGAGAAGTATTCGCTCTTCGAGTCCGATACCATCATCGACAATCTTCAGCGGATGGATTTCGTGGTTCGCGACGCCATCACGCAGAAGTCCCACACGAAGGTGGGCGAGGCGCAGGACAAGGCGTCCGGCCAGTCTATGAGCCGCCACCTCTACCGCCTCTGCCGCCGCGAGGACTTCGGAAAGCCCGAACTGCCAGAACTGGTGGTTGTGAACTCCCATAACGGCGCTTGCGCCTTGCAGGTCTACACCGGCTATTTCCGGCTGATTTGCGAGAACGGAATGATTGCGGGCGGCAAGGAGGCCCTTCGCATCCGGCATATGGGGCACACTATGGAGGAGGTCCTTGCCCAGATTCGCGGAGTTGCCGAGAACTTCCAGACCGCGTATGCGAAGGTGGACGCCTTCAAGTGCAAGATTCTCTCCGAAGGCGAGATTCGCGACTTCGCCCGCAAGGCGAACGAGATTCGCACCGAACTGAAACTCCGTGCGATTGGCGACCCGATGGAACTGCTCGTTCCCCGGCGTAGCGAGGACGCGGGTAGCGACCTCTGGTCGGTGTTCAACCGAGTGCAGGAGAACCTTATGAAGGGCGGTCTGAACCTCGCTTGGACGGCTGACGATAAGCGCCATCGCGCTTCCCGCCCCATTCGCAACATCGTCCAGAATGTGGACGCGAACCGCAAACTTTGGGCTATGGCGGAGGAATTCGCGGTCGGATAGCAGGTTGATTTCGCGGAACATTTCGGAATAACATAGGCACAAGGAGACTCACAAGATGAAGAAGTTCGTGGTGCGCGTGGTGCGCGAGGACGAGGCGTTCGTCACGATTGCGGCTCGGTCGCAGGAGGACGCGGAGAATCTGGCACAGGACCTGCTGAATCTCTCGGACGAGCCGCAGAACTGGGACTGGTGCGGGGTCGGCGAGAATGTGACCGGGAGCGAGGATACCACGGAAGACGCCGTGACGGACTACCACGCGGAATACAAGGGCGACGAGATGGTCGGCGCTTTGGAGACCGACATTGACAAGGATTCCATCATCGGTCGGTAGATAACTTGGCAAGGTGGCAGGGACGCACGGAGGGCGGCATACCCCCCGTGCGCCCTCTTTTGTATGCAACGCGCCCGCGCGCTTGATTGTATGCGCGGGGCATTCCGGCGAATTCCAAACTCGATTTATTTTCTCGGTTTATTTTCCTCTGTATCTTTGTATAACATAGGCACAAGGAGATACACGAAATGACTACCGACACGAATACCGAAACATACTTCGCGTTCGTCACGAAGAACGCCCAGACCTTCGTGATTGCGGCGTGCCCCACGAAGGAGGCCGCTATCAACGCGACTATGGTCAACCTCTTCGCCGACTTGGGCGAGGGCGACGGAGACAACGGCGGCAAGGGTTCGCTCTGGAACTGCGCCCCGGAGATTTACGCGGTTCTGTCGGAGGGGAAGACCTATTCGTATGCCGACCAAGAGTGGTTCGTCAGCACGGCCAATCCTTATGCCGTGGAGCGCGTGTTCCATATCGGCGTGAAGCGCGTGGATATGGTGTGGATGAATGTCCGCGCCAGCGATATGGAAAAGGCCAAGAGGAAGGTTAGGGCAAAGGCCGACCAGAACGATTGGTTCGCAAACTGGGACTGGGACGGCACGGAAGTTGGAATCTCGGACGAGGACTCCTACGAAGTCTTTGACGAGGAAGCGGATTTCTAGTTGATTTCGCGGAACATTTCGGAATAACATAGGCACGAAAGGAAAGCAAAATGTCCACTCGCTCCAACATCGCAATCAAGAATGCCGACGGCTCGGTCACTTCCATCTACTGCCATTGGGATGGCTACCCGACCAACAACGGGCGCATCCTTCTGGAACACTACAAGGACGAGGGCAAGGTGCGCCAACTCGTCTCTCTGGGTTCCATTTCCTCGCTTGGCAAGAACGTCCTCCCGACCGGGAAGCATACGAAGGAGAAGCGCGAACCCGATGTCGTCCTCGCCTACAACCGGGACTGCCACGAGGACTGGGATTATGTCAAGCCCGATGCCTACAAGTCCGAGGAGGACTGGCGGCTTGGCGACCTTGAAGAGTGGGCGTATCTCTTCAAGGACGGAAACTGGTATGTCATTGACTGCCATTGCTCCGCAAACGAGCGCAGGATTGTCCCTCTGGACGAGAAGTATATCGTGGAATACGAAATGGAATTTCAGCGCCAGTGCGCGGAGTACGAGAAGGAGAAGAAAGCCGAGGCCGAAAAGGCCAAGAAGGCAAAAAACGGCAACTACTGGAAGTAGGTTGATTTTCTCCGCAATCGTAGCATAACATAGGCGCAAGGAGACAACACAGATGCCAAAGCCATCCAAGACTCTGCGCTATCGCGCAACATCCAAGACTCCGGCGAAGTCCGCGTACTATATGATGGAAAACGCGAGCCACTTTCTCTGGAAGCGGTTTGATTCCGCAGAATGCAAGGACTGGGAACTTGAGTCCGACGAGGGCATCGTCACCTTTTCGCTCTACTACGATGGCGTGGTTGACGGGGAACTCTACGAAGAAACCCTGCGGGATGCCGTGGAAGAGTACTGGGCGAATCGTGGCTTCAAGTTTGAGAAACTCTAACGGAGGAATGCGATGAAGAAGAGCATTTACGAATGCCGCGTCTATGACCAGAACGGCGTCCCTTACGATGGTTCGGTTGCCATTGATTGCGCCGCCTATGAGACCGAGGAACTGGCAATCGCGGCGGCGAGGGAGCATCTGAAGGAGCATCCCACGGACATTGTGGATGTTTGGAAGCAACCCACCTTCACGGGGAACGATTTTGACGCCGAGCCCGTCTGGTGTAGCGAGGACGAAAAGTAGTTGATTTTCGGAAGCATCGTAGCATAACATAGGCACAAGGAGATACACACGATGAAGAATCCCGTCACAGGAGAAGATGTCAGCGGTCTCAACCCCGGAGACTTCGGGGACAAGCCCCTTCGGCTCTCGCAGTTCATTGAGATGCTGAAGTTCGCCAAGAAGCATTACGGAGACCGCGACCCGTTCGTGGTGTTCGGAATCCCCGTCTACGGAAACGAGGAGTGGCGCGGATTCATCCCGAACGGCTTTTGGGACGCGGACAATCTGGATGCCGGGTTTATGGTGCTTGAGGACAACACGGGCATTCAAATCGGAGAGAAGCGCGAGAACAGCAACTTCGGCTTTCTGTCCAAAGGGGAGTAGCGAAGGGGGGCTGTGCCCCCGTATGTGACGGGCAGGGTTTCGGTTCACCGACGATGAGATGCCGGACGCGGGACTGCTCGTCGCGGAGTTTGAGAAGAGGATGCGGATTGCCGGGGTCGCGTTCTATTACGATTACAGAGGAGATTTGGGTTGATTTTCGCTGGCTCGGTCGCATAACATAGGCACAAAGGAGACACACACGATGGCTTGGCAGTTCCCCTACCCCGGAATGGACTATACGATTCCGCAGTTCGCGCTTGACGATATGAAATCGCTGGACCGCGCGGACAAGACCCGCAGGACGCGCCTCCGCAACGGCACGATGAACTTCGCATCCTTCTACGAGGCAATCAAGAAGGATTTGCGCTCGTCCGCTACGGACGGAAGGATTCATCGCTATGTCCTCTGCCTCGCTATGTACCGCGAAACGATTGAGGAGGTGCAGGGCAAGGACTACTTCAATCGGCTGACGGAGAGGGCGAATGTCCAGTTGGGAATCTATCTGATGCAGATGCACAATTTCAATACGAGGATTCCCTTCGCAATCCCGGACAAATAGGCGGCTAGTAGGAATGTGCGGACGCGCGCGTGGTTGTATGCTACGCGCGCGTTCCTATTTCCGTGCGCGTCCGCGCGCACTTGAGTATACGCGCGGGACATTCCGGCGAATTCCAAACTCGGTTTATTTTCTCGGTTTACTTTCCGCTACATTGTGGAATAACATAGGCACGAAGGAGATGCACCGATGAGCGAGATTCCTCTTGAGTATAGCGAGACCGCCGTGTTCACGGCAATCCAGTTGACCATCGCGCTTGGCAAGGACGGCGTGGATGGGGTCTACCGCAGGGCCGACGCGAGCAACGCAAGCCGCGCGGAGGTGATTGACCAGTACATCCGCGACCTCGCCGAAATCGTCTGCGACATTTGGCGCAAGTACTGTGAACCGAACCACGCCTCTTGGCTTCAGTTGGTCTGGAAGTACTCTGAAATGGTGCGGCAGAAACTCGCCACCGAGAACGATTCCGACCTGCCGCTTCCCACCTATGCGGAGTTCCTCGCTTGGCTTGTTGACAATTCCCTCGCGAAGTAGATTGATTTTTTGACGAAATCTCTCATAACATAGGCACAAGGAGATACACCGATGATTGCAAAGACTCTCAAGGAGCATATTGAGCAAGCGCGCGCCGAATGGGACGCCCGCGAAGCCAAGAGGAAGGTGAAGGGCTCCATCCCGTTTGAGGACGAGTCCCTCGTCTACGCGGTGCAGGACTACCTTTCCAGCAAGGGTCCATTGAACGAGCAGGATAGGGACTACCTTTCCAAGACCTATCCGGAACTGGTTGTTCTGGACGATGAGATGCGGGATGGCGAGGACTTCGTTTAGTTGGTTGATTTTTCCACGATTTTCCGCATAACATAGGTACAAAGGAGATACCAAGATGCCATACAAGACGATTACTGTCCGCGACCTCTGCAACTTCGTCAAGAAGAACGCCGCCGTGTTCCCGAAGGGGCTTGATACGCAAATTCTCGCGGGGGACGATGATGGGAACTACCTCCACCGCGAAATCGGCCTCGGTGCGCTCAAAGACCCGAAGACGGGAGAGGTTGTCCTCTCTATGGAGTACGAAATGCACGAAGGTAGCGTGTATGAACTCCTCGCCGCAAAGATGGGGAAGTAGGTTGATTTTTTCCGGAATTTCGGTATAACATAGATACAAGGAGATACGCAGATGGACAAGGACACGATTGATTTTTCCTTTCTTCGCGACGAGAAGGTCTTCGGGGAGGCCATTCGCCTCTTTGACCGCTTCATTGAGAGACTCGGCGAGAACACCGCGAAGAAGGAGGGGTGGCACTACTCTCTCGCCACGGAACTCCGCTCGGCTATGGTTGAGGACGAGGGTCTGGATTTCTCGCTCTACGCGGAGATTCTTGCGGAGGACGCGGAGACCATCTGCCAGAACTGGATTTCGTGGGTCTACTCCATTGACGCCTCGCAGATTTTCGGCAGGGGCGAGGAGTATGTGGAGCAGGTGAGGGTGGCGTTTGACCGATGGGTGGTGCGCGACTAGGGGGGTACGGCCCCCCTGCGCGCGTTTATTTTTTGAAGGATGCTTGCATAACATAGGCACAAGGAGATACGAAATGACGGTCAAGGAACTCAATCGCGACCAGATGATTCAACTGAAGCAGGACTACCTCTGCGAGACTCGCGGGGATGTTTCCTACGGCGAACTGGCCGACGCGGACGAGATTGTCAGCGACGAGCAGATGTTTGACTACTACGGAGGGATTGACTTCGTGGAGGATGATTTCTGGAGGAAAAACTAGATGAACAAAAAAGCAAATGAACAGACCGACGAGGAGTTTCTGGACGAATTCGTCAGCATTCTGCTACGGATTAGCGAGAAGGAGACCCCGGAGGAACTCAAGATTGCAACCAACCACCTCAAATGGGCGAAGGAGCATATCGAGGAAGACCCCGCTGGGGCGAAGGAATGCATCATCGCAAGTATTGCCGCGATTGCTTGCTACACCGCCCGCGTCCACGAGGAAACGAGAGTTCGCAACTTGAAGGGGGCGTATTCCAAGTTTCTTGACGCCGTGAAGAACGCAGGGGAAAAGAAGCCGAAGGATTTTGAGTAGGGCGCGTCCCTCCTAGCCCGCCTCGGGAGACCGGGGCGGGCTTTTCCATTATATGCCGCGCGCGCTTGATTCTAGCCGCACGGCGTTGGGGCGGCTTCCAAACTCGCGATAAGAATGTGGTTGATTTTTCCCTATGTTTCCGCATAACATAGGCAGAAAGGGAACGCCGATGCATACCTACCGAGTCCACTACTCTCTCCCCGCTTGCGCGATGTGCGAGCCGTCCGGCGTTGTTGAGGTTCAAGCCACCTGCGAAAGCGAGGCGCAAACCGCCGCCATTCGCGTTCTGTTCTCCCACTATGACCCGAAGGAGGTCGTGTTCGGTCGGGACATTACGATGCTTCTGGTGGAAAGGCGGTTGATTTTTTCCTAATTCGTAGCATAACATAGGCACAAGGAGATACGCCAAATGGATACCGAAAAGTTCTTCGTTGTTGACTGGTTCAGCGCCTCTACGGAGGAGGATTCCTACAAGGACGGCATTCTGCCCAATTCCTCCGGCTCTTCGTGGGGCGAGGGGGATATGGGCTTCAAGTCTGGCTACTATCGCACGATTGAGGACGCGCTGAAAGCCGTCTGCGAGGCGAATTACTTTGACTATGACCCGGATTCGTGGGAGTATTTTGAGGACGGGCAATTCAATGGCCAGTTTATGGTGGACGTGAACAATTCCGAAGCCACCGATGGGGACATTGAGGAATGGAAGAAGGGACGGAAGCGGCTCTGGTGTTGCGACATTTCCGTCCATATCAAGAAGCAGTCTCTTGCGGAGGACGTGACGGACGAGGAATGCGAGAATTGGAAAGCCCCGAGTATGTTCCGTTGCTCCCAATGCGAAACGGAGTATCCCCTGCCGAAGAAGGCGAAGTATAAGAAGGACAAGAACGGGATGAATATCGTCCCCTGCCCGAAGTGCGGCACCTACCATTATATGACCGACAAGGCGCTGGCAGACGCAATCTCTGCTTCGTAGATTCTAGGTTGATTTTGCTGAACATTGTGGCATAACATAGGCACAAGGAGATACTTCAGATGGACAAGACTCTCTTCAATTACCTCAAGACCGACAATGGCGCGGAGTTCATTGACCTCGTTCGTGACTGGAACAGGACTTTGGGCGAATGCCCCTGCAAGGAGAAGGCCCTGCTCTACGCCATCGTGAACGAGGGGCTTTGCAACCTTGAAGGCGTGTTCGGCGCAAAGACCGAGGAGGACGCGCCGTTTGACTTCCCGATGGTTTGCTTTCCGTGGGGAAAGGATGCGTTTCTGGCGTTCAAAGAGTGGGCGAAGAGCGGGTATGCGGTCGGAATCCTCAACTACAACAACCCGGACGAGGTTGCGGAGGAGCAGAGCGCGATGCTTGGCGACCTCAACGCGGGGAACAATTAGCGGTTGACTTTCGCTTGCATTCGGGAATAACATAGGCACAAAGGAGATACGCCAAATGGAAGCCGAGCGCGTGATTTTCAAGAAGGACTATGACCACTACCGGAAGGAATGGGTAGTCCTCGCATTCTGGCCGGACGCGGAGAACCTTCCCGGTCGCATCTCCTACAATGAGGTGCTGAATCTGGGAACGAACGCCGCTTCCCTTTCGTGCGAGGGAGCCGCCGATTACTACCACTACTCCTACAAGTGCAAGCCGGTGAAGGACGAGAAGACGATTGCGGAGGCGAAAGCCCTTGTGGAGTCCGTGTTCGGCATCAAGGTGAGGGTATGCAGGAGAAACTCCCGAAAGCGGAAATTCTAGGTTGATTTTTGGAAAAATCGTAGCATAACATAGGCACGAAAGGGAGATACCGGAAATGAAACTGCATCCGATTTACGAGACTGGAAGACTTGGGCTGACCGACAAGGAGAAGGAAGCCGAAGTCGCCGAGATTCGGCGCGCAATCGTCAATCGGACCGGAAAGCGGGAATCCCGGATTATGTTCAATGACAAGACCCCGCAGGAGATTCACCGCCTTCGCGTGATTGACGCGATGGGAATGGCCGATTCGTGCATTGTCTACTCTATGGAATACGAATGGCGCGAGAAGCGCGCGGCGGCGTTCCTTCGGCCCTTCCCCTTCTCCGGGTTCCCGAAGGAGAAGCGAGAGGCGTTCGCATTGACCGAAGCCGAGACGGAGGCGATTTTCAAGGCGCAGAAGGAGCGGCTTTCGGCGGCGAAGATTCGCAAATGGGTCTTTACGGATGCCGAAGGGGTTTTCTACAATTCGGTGGAATGGTAGTTGATTTCGCGGAACATTCCGGCATAACATAGGCACAAGGAGACATACAAAATGACCATCAGAATCTTTGTCACGAAGAGCAACGGCGAGATTGTAGCCCCGTATTCCAAACTTGGGGATGCGCTTTACCGCCAGATTTACACGATGCTTGGGAAGCAGGATTACGAGGACGGATGGATTCCTCGCTACGCGGAGACTCTCCTTCGTGACGCGATTGGCGAAGCCGAAGGGACTTTCGTCTGCGAGGTGGACGGCGGCAAATACGATGCCGAACCGATTGCGGAGGACATTGAGCGGAAGTTTGAGTGCCGCAAGCGGTATTCGGTCTCCTGCGAAATCGTCAAGGGATAGGACATTGATGGGGGGTGCGCCCCCCTGCGCGAGAACACGAAAGGACTGGGAAATGGGAATCACCAAGATTGAGATGGACGCGCTACACGCGCAGATTTCGTCGGCGCACGAACTCCGCAGGATTGCGGACGCGCTTGAGGATATTGCGAAGATTCTGAAGATTGGCGGTTTATTTTCCTCCCCGGACAAGCATAACATAGGCACGAAAGGGAAAGACGATGAATAGGACTTGCAACATTGTGGTTCATTTCGACGGCAGGGACGAACTCAAGAAGGGAGCGCACGGCGTTCCGGTTGTCGGTGGACTGGAAATCACCTTCGCTGGCCACGCGCTTGCGGCAAAGTGGCTTCTTGAGAAGAAGAACTGGAGGAAACTTCGCGGAGCGCGAGAGGTCTACCTGCGGTGCTGGGGCGAGGGTGGGATGAAGATTGACGAAATCAAGTGCCTTCATTCGTTCTACTGCGGAAAGGACAAGGCGCTGATGAAATGGAGCGAGGACGAGTGCAGGGAGAAGTGGGAAGCCCTCGCGAACGATAAGGAGGAAAACGAGAAGGACGCGGAATATCTCAAAAACTATCTTTAGAAGGTGAATCCCGGAGAACCCCGGCTTGCCGAAAGGCGGTCGGGGTTCGTTTTTGCTTTCGCCCGCGCGCTTGATTCTACCCGCGCAGGATTGCCGCTTCTTCCAAACTCGCGATAAGAATGTGGTTGATTTTTTGCCGGATTCCTGTATAACATAGGCACGAAAGGGACACTCCGATGAAGATGAATCTCAAGGAAATTACGAAGCGCCTCGCGCTGACGGAGAAGAACGGCAAGCGCCAGTTCTTCGTGGACGGAAAGTTCGTCTTTGAGGACGAGATGCGCGACACTTTCACGAATGTGTGGCACGACCTTACCTCCTGCGGTCTGGACTATCTGGACGGAGGGAAGACCCTTGAGGGCTTCCTTGACCACTTTGAGTATACGAAGGACGGAAACGAGGAGCAGGGGCGCAAGTCCTTTGACTACTGCAAGCGCGTCTATGAGGCGTTTGAGGCGGCGGGCGTGGACATTGAGGAAATCTGGGCGCTCGTTATGGAGTAGGTTGATTTTTCCACGATTTCCCGCATAACATAGGCACAAGGAGACGCACAAGATGACCATTGAAGTTGGAATTGACTGGGGCGACGTGAAGTCCCTCAAGAAATACAAGAACCTCCCGGACACCGCCAAGGTCCGCGTGAACTCGGACGATTTTGAGTCCGATGACCCGGAGGACTACGAGGTCGGGCTCTGGGCGGCGGCTATGGAGGCCGTGACCGAGGAGTTCGGGGTTGAGCCGAACGAAATCAAATGGGTGCGATAGGGGGGTGGTGCCCCCCTGCACGGACGGAATGCGCGTTGATTTTTTGAAGGATGCTTGCATAACATAGGCACAAAGGAGATACACCGATGAAGACGAATGCGGTTGAGCAGATTGAGAACGCGGCGCGGCTGGTTGACACTTCCAACAAGATTTATGCCGACAAGATTCATTCCGTGTTCGTGGACTTGATTTCTGCGGACGAGCGGTGCAGGAAGGACGGCGACGGTCTGCTCTATCCTCTGGACAAGGAGAAACTCTGCCTTTACGAGGAGGGGACGGACTACGATGGCTACGAGGAGGAGATTCCCGACCTCATCGGGCTCTACTACGAATGCGATAGCGGTCTGCTCCAACTCCATACCGGGTTCGGCGAATACAACCTCACGGACTTGGACGAGCATTCGCTTGTTGAACTCGCGGAGTTCATCCAGAACCGCAAGAAGGACTAATCTACTGGAATGGCCGGGAAGGACAGAACCCGCCGAAAGGCGTAGCGAAAGCCGAGTGCCGACCCCGGTCTGGGAAAGGAGAAGAAAGGTAATGCACAGCGCACAATCCCCCCCGCGTTAGCGGTTATGACTCATCATTTTGTTCCTACCCCCGCAGGGTCGCTCCCTGCGGGGCTTTTTTTCTTTGAAGCGCTCGCACGCGCTTGATTCTATCCGCATCGGGTTGCCGCGCCTTCCAAACCCGCTTTATTTTCTTGGTTGATTTTGCCCTATGTTTACGCATAACATAGGCACGAAAGGGACACACCGATGAAGATTGAGAAACTTGACACTCGCACCTACACCTGCGGACTGCTTGAACTCGCGGAGCAGGGGGTCATTGATTGGGAGGCAATCGCGCGCTCCGCTCTCGCCTATATGAGCGAGGACGAGGTTGAGGATATGGCGCGTTGCGACTTTGACCTTGACGCGGACGAGGAGGACGAGGAGGACGAGGAAGAGGAGGAAGAGGGGATTTGCGACAAGGAAGGGACCCCGCTTGACGAGGGGGACGACGTGGCTTGGACTGACCCGGAGACGGGAGAGGTTCGCGAGGGGACGATTGACAAAATCAATGGCGAGGTTCTCACCATTGACTTTGCTGACGGCGGCGAGGTAGAGGCGTTCGGCGGGGAATGCAAGTATATTCCTCTGACGATTCCTGAAAAGGTCGGTTGATTTCCGCAGGGCCGGACGCATAACATAGGCACAAAGGGAGACACACAAATGCAAAATGCCGGACTCACTTGGGGCGAACTGAAGAAGCAGATGAAGGAGATGAAGGCGTCCGACGATACCGTCATTTCCTGCGGGGAAAGCGACTATGTTCCCTACGGGGGGACGCCCGATTTGGTTTCCTACTGCTATCCAATGGATTGCGAAGTGGACAGGAACGGGGACAAGGTGCGCCCGAAGGAGGTTGCGCTGATTTGGAAGCCGAAGTTTTTAGGTTGATTTTTGACTGGGTTTCTTCATAACATAGGCACAAAGGGCGAAAGCCCGCAACACGAAAAGGAGATTCAAGATGCACAGGATTGAGGAAGAGATGGTTAGCGCCGCCCGCTACGGCAATGGGTTCTGCAAGGGCAACACCTGCCTTACTTGGAACGAGAGCGGCAACGCCTTCTATGTTGCCCTCCACGGCAACACGATTGCGCGCGGCGAGTTGGATATGTTCGGGATTCCCCGGCTGACCGCCGTGAACCTCTGCGGATGGAACACCGTCACCACGCGCTCCCGCATTCGGGCGTTCGGCGTGCCTCTGACCACGAAGAAGGGCGTCCCCTACATTGGGAAGACCGAAATCCCGGATAGCGGTTGGACGGAACTCTACAAGGGCTAGGACAAGGGAAGGGCAAGGGAAAGGAAGCCCCCGGCTGAAAGGCCGGGGGTTTTCCTGCTTTTTGGACTGCGCCGCGATTTTCCGCGCGTATAATCAACAGATGGGGGGATGCCGCCCCCCTGCATACTGCCGTATGCACCGGATGGATTATGCAAAAATATGAGTTGATTCTGGGCGGCATTATCGCATAACATAGGCACAAAGGAGATACACCGATGAAGACGAAGATTGCCAAGATTTCCGCGACGCAGTTCAAGGATGCCGTGAAGTGGCTTTGGGACAACAAGGAGGACGGCGGTTGCTTCCACCTTCCCTTCCACACCGACCCGGAGAGCGGGCGCGAGTGGTGCTATGTTATCGGCTGGCACGACCACGGCAAGCCCTATCCCGGAGACGATGGGCGGTATTTCGTGACGGAGGGTTCGTGGTATATCACCTTCGGAATCCGCTATCAGGAGCGGAACAACGGAATGCAGACCGATATGGACATTGACTTTGCCATTCCTTCCTTCAAGGACGGGGATTGCTATGACCTCTCCTTTGACGTTCCCCGCAAGCCGAAATGGGGCGCTCTGGCGACGGCGGCGCGCAGGATGGCGCGGGAAATGATGGAAGTTGTCCGCACGGCAGGGGACGATTTGGACTAGCCCCCCTGCGGGGGGCACGCCCCCCCGTATGGGGAAGGGCGGGGGCGAAAAACGGCGGTTGATTTTTGAAGGGTTCGCGGCATAACATAGGCACAAGGAGATACACCGATGAGCGTGGAAGAGTTGAAGCAGAAGATTCGCGAAATCATTGACGGCTACTGGGCCATTCCTATGGAAGACCCGGAGGACATTGACGACCTGCTCAATGACCGCGAGTTAGCGCAGGACACGATTGCGAAAATCTCGCTTCTGGTTCGGGACTAGGTTGATTTCTGGAAGGAATGCGGCATAACATAGGCACAATGGAGATACACGAAATGCTCACGATAGATGAAGTCAAATCGTTCGTTCGCGGAATGGCGCGTTCCACGGGGCTCTACGGGCGTCTCGCCCGAGACTTGGACGAGGCCGATGCTTGGGAGGAGTTCACGCAGGGCGCGAACGATGCGGGATGCAAGAACACTCTGGACTTGGTCCTGTGGTTTGAGGGCGGCTAGAAAGGGCAGGGATAAGGGTCGGGGCGTCCCATAACGCCTCGCCATTGGATTCTGGTTATTGCGAAGCCCGCTCCCCGCGCGCAGGGGGGCGGGCGTTCCTTTTCGCCCGCGACCGGGCGCGCGCTTGATTCTACCCGCGCCGAACCGCCGCGCCTTCCAAACCGTCTTTATTTTTCGTGGTTGATTTTCCGCTATGTTCGCGCATAACATAGGCACGAAGGAGATACGCCGATGATTGCAAAGGACACCCTCTCGCTCAAGCCGCGCGTGCGGATTGACTGGAACACCGGGACGCGCGTTATGCGTTCCAAGCGGGACAAGGCGCGCACGCGCCAGAAACTCAACTCCGTCTGCAATGTCTGGCGGTAGGAGGAAACCGAAATGGATACGGATTCGCTGGCTCTTGGGCTCGTCCTCGTCTACATTGTTATCCCCGCCGCAATCGGCTGGGCGTGGAACAAGTGGAAGACGCGCCACGATAAGGACGATGGGATTTTCGGTTGATTTCGCGGAACATTCCTGCATAACATAGGCACGAAGGGAGACACTGGAATGACGAAGGAGAAACTCGGTCGCAACGGCGGTTGGTATGTCTTTGCCGATGGGCATATCGCGTGGTTCATTGGGTTGAGCGCGGCGGAGAAGCGGGCGGAGATTCGTCAGCACGGCCTTGTCCGCTTCTTCACGCCGGACGATGCCCGCTTCGCCGCTTGGGAGCGCGCGAACTATCCCGAAAGGTTCGCGAAGGAGCAGAAAGTCGGTTGATTTTCAACCGGGATTGGGAATAACATAGGCACGAAAGGGAATGAAGATGAAGAAGAAGAAGAAGAAGAAGGGCTGGACGGAGAACTATATCTGGTGCGTGAAGTGGGCGAAGACCTATGCGCGAGGAAAGAAACTGCTAAAACTCAACTAAACCCTACTGCTGGTTATTGCTATGCCCCCTCCGGAGTGCGCACCGGAAGGGGGCGTTCCTTTTTCCGCGAGGGCGCGTCCGCGCTTGATTCTACCCGCACCGGATTGCCCCGCCTTCCAAACCCGCCTTATTCTCTTGGTTGATTCCGGGCGGCGTTGTCGCATAACATAGGCACGAAAGGGGCACGCCGATGAAACTGACCAGAGAGCAGAAAAGTTACCGCGCCGCGCGCCGCAGGATACGCGGCGGTCTGGTAGAGCCGTGGTGCGTGGAATGCTGGACCACTATGGTTCGCGGTTGTCCGTTCGAGGTTCTGGCCGTCCCCGCGATTGACAAGCGGAACGCGGAGGAAATCGCGGCCATCCGCACGAATGGGCGTTTCTCCCGATATGTCGCAGACCCCTGCCCCCGCTCGTTTTACGAGAGATATAGATAGGTTGATTTTTCCGCGACTTCCCGCATAACATAGGCACAAAGGGCGAAAGCCCGCAACCCGAAAAGGAGATTCAAAATGCAGGTTCCGTTCATCGCAGAAATGTCCGCCACGCGCGAGTGGAAGTTTCACTACAAGGTCAATGCCACATACGGCGGCAAGACCTTCAATGCCGAGGGCGATTGCACTTGGCACGGCAAGACCCGCGAGGAAGCCCGCCAGACCCTCTCGTTCGCGATTTGCAAGCGGTTCTGGCCTGGGGTCGGGCAACTGCGCCCTAGCGAACTGCAACTGACCTAGCGCACGCCGAACACGGCAAAGCGAACTCCCGCCCCTGCGAGGGGGCGGGAGTTTTGCCGCATTTGGACGCCGCCGCAGTTTTCGGCGCGTATAATCAACGGACGGGGGGGGTGTGCCCCCCCGTATGCAGTCGCCCTTGCGATTTTTGGTTGATTTCGGGAGGCGAAGGCGCATAACATAGGCACAAAGGAGATACACGAAATGTTCGTCAAAGAGGAAATGACAATCGCAGACCTTCGCGACCGCACTTGGTGTTGCGAGGATTTCTGGAGGCGGTTTGACGAGTCGGGCAAGTCCGAGGAGTCTCTGGAAGCCGCCATCTTCACCCTGCTCGGCGGGGATGAGGGCGAAATCCCCACGATTACCGCCGTGAACGACCTGCTCCGCTTTGACGGAGACGATGGGCAGGAGTCGATTCTGGATATGATTTAGGGTTGATTTTTTCCTCCCATTCGTCATAACATAGGCACGAGGACACGAAAATGAAGGACTAGACGAGGGAAACGGAGTGGGCGTTCGGTGCGCCGAGTCCTAACGCGGACAGCCGAGACTTCCAAGCGGAGGGACGGAGGCCAGACGGGGTAAAACTGGCCAAAACAGTCTAACAAGACGGCGCGAGCCGGACGGACGGCGGGACGGAATACCCGCTTCACATACGGGCGCGCCTCTCGCACACGCGGGGGGCGCGTCCCCGTGTATGCGGGGGCGGGCACGCCCCCGCGCACTTGATTATAGGCGCGGGATATTGCGGGGTCTTCCAAACTTCCTTTATTTTTTCGGTTGATTCCGACGGGCAAAGGCGCATAACATAGGCACGAAAGGAAATCACACAATGCAGACTCTCCCCTACCTCTCCTCCCCTGCTTGCGTCCACCCCGCCGCCGAGCGCGTGGAAACGCGCCGCGCGACCCTCAATGGCAAGCGGATGACCCTGCACCTCTGCGCCTACGGCTGGTCCACGCGCACCTCGTGGGGGCATTCCGCCTACTGCCCGGAGTTGAATCTTTCGGCGCGCGTGCGCTACTACAATCGCACTTGGGAGGCGCACCGCTTTGACTCCGTTATTTCCTGCCTTTGGGACAAGGTTCTGGATACGGACGCGAAGCACCGCGCGGAGAAGAACCGCGAGGAACGCGCCTATCGCGAGTGGCGCAAGGGGCGCGCGGAGTGGGAGAAGCGCACCGGCAAGGCGTGGGGGACTTGGCCGCGCGAGGAAAATTGGGAGCCCTTTTTCAAGGCGTGGAAGCGGAAGCACCCCGCCCGCAAGCCCCGCGCCTAGCGCGCACCGGCGCACCGGCAAGCCCTCCGCGAAAGCGGAGGGCTTTCGTTTTGCCCGCTTCCCTCCCCTCCCGTTGATTCTACCCGCGCCGGACTTGCCGCGCCCGCCAAACTCGCCTTATTTTCTCGGTTGATTCCGGGAGGCATTATCGCATAACATAGGCACGAAAGGGGCTCACACAATGCGCTACAAGGGTTGCACTGACTACAAGCGGGAGTTTTTCATCTACGCCACTGGCGCGGACGGGGCGGTTCTGGACGGCTTCTGGGCGACTTGCACGCAACGGAGCGCGGACAGGTATCTGAAAAACCTTTTCAACCGCCTTTGCAAGCGCGTCGGCGAAAGCGCAATCGCGCGCTGGGGCTATTGCAACGCCGACCACTACGCGCAATCCGCGCGCGTCTGCTCGGACGGAAAACTTCATCTGTAACTTTTTTTGGTTGATTTTCAATGGACAAAACGCATAACATAGGCGTCGGCAGGGTAGCAATCCGCGTTTCCCCGACAATTGGAATCCCTCCAATGGCTACTGGACATAATGGCCTTCTGGCCCTTCTCGCGGTGGTGGAATGCCCCGCTATTCACGAAACGGAAATCGCCGAAGAAGCGATTGCCAACGCCCCCGAGCGCTTGAAGCGGGCAATCCTCGCGACGCAGGAAATGTTCAACCGCGCCCCGACGGACAGCGAAGAAGAAGCGGTCCTCGCGCAGGTTCTCGCGGACCTCACGGACCTCGCCGTCGCGCTCTATCTGCCGGACGAGGACGGCGAGGACGAGGACGAGGACGAGGGCAAGGACGAGGGCGGCAAGTAGCCCGCCGAAAAGCCCGCAGGACGCAAAGCCCGTCCCCCGAAAGGGGGGCGGGTTTTTGCGCCTTTTGGACGGCGGCGCGATTTTCGGCGCGTATAATCAACCGCCAGCCGCCGCTCCGTCTGTTCATAACTTTTTTTTGCGTTCTCGGTTGATTTGGTGCGCCGATTCCGCATAACATAGGCGTCGGCAGGATGCAATTCGCCTCTCCCCGACACTCCGAAAGGATAGACACAATGGATACCCCCGCCGTCTCCCCCGCCCTCGCCGCCACTCTCAACGCCGCCGTGATGCGCGCCGTCTATCTCGCGTCCGCCGTCAAGGCGTTCGCCGCCGCGAAAGCGGACGCCCTCGCCGCTTGCAAGGCGTCTCCGGAGACTGCTCCGGAGGGCTATGCGTTCCGCGTCCGCGAGTCCGTCCGCAAGACTCCCGCCTATCGTCCGGAGGATATGGAAGCGGGCGAGGACTACGCGATGGTCCGCTCCGCGAAGGACGCGCCCGCGTTCGCCGCCGTTCCGGTCCTCGCCGTCTCGCCGTGGCTCGCCTACGACTTCTTCGCCCTCGCGGAGAGCAACGCGCAAGCGGCGAAGTCCGCGAACGCCAAGCGCGTCCTCGCCGCGCTCCGCGAAGCGGGCGTGGACAAGTGGCAGGTGGCGGGGTATGGAACCGCCAGCGCGTGCAAGGGCAAGGCGCGGGCAAAGGCGGGAGCCGTTCCGGTGGAAGTCCGCGAGACGCCCTACACCGTGGAAGAGGTCCTGACGCCCTACAAGCGGGAGGAAGCGAAGGCGCACGCCGAGGACGGCGAGGACGCCTAGCGCGCACGCCCTCGCCAGAAACCCCGCCGCCTTTACAATCGCGGCGGGAGTTTTACATTTTTTGCGAAGCATTCAAAATAGGTTTACAGAATTGTAAAGACGGGGTGGGGGTGGAACGCATAAGCGAAAGCCTTTTTAAAAATTACTAAAAATTTTTTTCTCTCACGCACGCACGGGGATTCGTGGAACATACGGAAACGGCATTGGATGCCACGATTCTAAATAATTGCATGAGCAGGTGGGACTACATTGTCGAAGAAATGCATCGAGAAGACGATGGAATTTCTCTCGACGAGGCATATCATAGAACCAAAAGGGAACAACTTCGTGCTGAAACGGGCGGGAACATAGAGGGATTTCCGTTCATAAGCGGCGAAGACAGCGAAAAAATCCTTAATCGCTTGCTGGCGAAAGGAAAGATAACAAGCGGGAACCCACCGTGCATCGGCGATAATTATGTCGGGGAATATAGACAAAAATACGGGTCGAAGCCCATTAGGCCGAGAGGAAGTTGGAAAGACCTGCAAGTGCAGGACTTCGGGGAAGAGGACATAGTAAGATACGCCCTTGAAAATCCGGAAGAGGCGGAAATCTTTGGCGACAAAAGATTCAGGGATAGAATGCTGAATCCGAAACAGCACCAACTTGCCTATGGAAGAAACGAAGGGGAGATACAACTTGACGTTCCCTGTTTCGAATGGATTGAAAGGAAGGGAAGGCGGTTCGGATTGAATGTCGATGTCGAATACGGGCCCAGAAGGGCGGGATTGTACAAAGACAGTTCCGTATTGGATTATGCGTCGTTCGAAGATTTGAACGCCATTGTAAAAATGTTCGGAATCGTTTCATCCATATTCAGGAAGCCGCCGAACCATTCTATCGTGATTCCGCCTAAAAAGGAAAGGCAATACGAAGACGACAGCGGAAAGACATTTATCGGGGTGGATAACGATTTTTGCATGCGATACATCGAAAGGGAACTCGACAGGGAATTCTCCTCCAACGGCGGAAAATTGAGGATGCCTTGGGGAGGAAACATGGTAAACGGGCAGGAGATAGACCCAAAATACAATTTCGTGGACAGGGATTCCGCAACGGATACGGCAAGGTCGATATTGAAAAAGATAGCATGGCATGAAACCTTCGACGGATTCGGCATGTTTACGGGAGGAAGAATCGTCACAAGGCAACAGGATGCCGACGAAGACATAAGGCGGGCGGTCGAAAAGGACATCGAAGGATTTGCGGAATACATGAAACAGGATGGATACCATGTGGGGGTGCATTGGACTTCCGACCATCGCGGTTGGTTGGACCCCGGAGAAACGGTGGAGGGAATGGGAATCGTCCGGTTCAACGGCGAAATTCCGATTTCATCGGTGGATTGGGCGAAAACCGTTGCCACGAACGAACAATTTCCGAACGAAAACGAACTGTGGTTGCGCCCCGGTCGTCCGATTCTCCACCCGGTATGCACCTATTGCTCGGATAGAATCCGCATACGGATGAAGCCGATGGACGAAAACCTGTGCCTGATTGCCTGACGGAATCAATATCCGGAAGGCTGTGTTCCGGAACGGAGCCGAATTTTCCTCGCGCGCACGGAACATCGTGGAATATCGTGGGATGTCGCGAAGGCTCTTTTCTATCCTCGCTAAATATCTATCAGACAAGGAACTTCACATGAAATACAAGGTTTTGAAAGAGGCCGCTGTGCGAGAATTGATGGAAGAAGATACTATGGGCGGCGACTCCTATTCGGCAACCGAGACCGAAGACGATGCGATTATGATAGTGTTTGACGATTTTGAACCGCTCAATCCCAAGTTGGTTAGGAACATGCAATTTACCGAACAGTCGATTACTCAACTTGGGGCTACTATAATATCGAAGGGCGTTGATGAAAAAATGGATTGGATGCACCCGGAAGCCTACATCGTGTTCACTTGCCCAAATGATGAGATTCTGGCGCGAGTAATCAGAGAAACCCAAAACGATGGGTGGGATGTATGCGACAAAGATGCCGATAAAGTGCGAGAACGGCTTATGCCGCACAAGGAACCGGCGCTCTAGTCAAATTCTTCAAGAGAATCCGCAGGAACCTCGGGGTGATAAAACAAAGGCGGCGGGGAGAAATCCTCGCCGCCTTTGTCTGGAGCAAAGCCGGGAATCCGTCTGCTAATAATGGCTTTTGGTTGCCGCCGCCAGCATGCGCCACGTCGTCTGGTCGAACGTGTCGTGCGTGATGGGATTCCCGTTTTCGTTGTAGAGCAGGAGGTTGTTCCGAATCATCAAGTCCCTAGACGTAATGTCCAGCGACACGTTCGCGACCGGAAATGCGTCCGTGTCCTCCACGGTCTCCAGCGACGGGCATCCCAGAATCTGCAACATCATGCCGTCTTCGTCCTTGCTGAACGTGCGGCGCACGCCGGATATGGCCAGAAGGTTTCTGTTGGCGTCGAACGCCAGCGGCCCGCCGACGGACTTCGCCACGCCCTTGGTCGTCGCGAGCGAGTTGCACCGGCTGACTATGTAGTATCCTCCGACGTACTCCGGCCCGCCTTCCAGCGATTCCACCCCGCAGTACCGAAGAAGGAACTCGCCCTCGACCCGCCTCGGGCAACCCTTCAGGGACTTCAGGTTCACGCAGTCCTTCACTTCCAGTTCGTGGCACGGGCGGTCGCCGAGCCCTTCCAGCGACGCGAGTCCGGGAAGTTCCGACAGGCTTATGTAGCCTCCCTCCGGGGTGGACGGGAATCCGGACAGGGAGGAAAGCGCCGCGCAGTTGCGTATCGCCACGTCCTGATGGACGATTCGCGGAGCGCCGTCGAGGGACTTCAGGGAGGAGCAGTTGAACACCGAAAGTCCGCGCGCCTCTCCGGGGAGTCCGGCCAGAGACTCTATGCCGTTGCATGCGTTTATCTCGATTATCGTTTCTGCGGCGTTCGACGGCAGTCCGTGGAGGGATGTGACGTTCAGGCGGGACAGGACGATTCTGTCGCACTTCATCCCGCTCGGAATCCCCTTGAGGGATTTGAGGTTCTGGCACCCCATGATGGAGAGGCAGTACGTCCTCTGCCCATCCGGGTCGTCCGGCCACCCTTCGAGGGTTTCCAGACCGGCGCATTCGTGTATGTACACGATGGAGTCGTTCCTTGAGGCGGGCTCGCGGGACTTGATTCTCGGCGCTCCCGCCATGGACTTCAGTTCCGGGCAGTCGTATATCTCCAAGCGCTCCACCGATTCCGGGCATCCCTCTAGGCTGGAAACGTTGTCCACCACGAATGCGTGGACGTGCCGGGGAGGGGCTCCGCAGTTCCACGATATTCTCCCGTTCTCCGCCTTGGCGATGTAGTCGTACTTGTCGTAGAGTATATGCACCTGCTCGAAGTCGGAGTTCAGGCACAGGCCGTCGCCGAAGTCGTTCTTGTAGACGTACACCCCGAAGTCCGTGTACCGGGGGCCCCCGACGTACTTCCATCCCCCGGAGCGCAGGGCGTTCTGCCTTTCCTCCCTCGACATCGGCCTGAAGGTCTCGTAGAAGTTCATGCCCACTATCTGCGACAGTTTAGCGGCGTCCAGTATCTGGTCGTTTCCGCCCTCGCCGTGGTTCCACCTCACCGTGCAGGTCTTGAGGCTTCCGTCCATGTTCACGCAGACGGCAATCATCGAGAGGCCGTAGGAGTCCAGCGGGGCGTTGTCCCCCGGAACCTCCCTCTCGTTCTCGAATCCCTCCCGGAGGCAGAAGTAGAAGGGGCAGAGCCCGCTCTGGGAGTAGGAGTCCCACATGTTACGGTAGTGCGTGATGCACCAAGAGGTGTAGTCCCCGTACTTCTGCGCCTCCTCGAACGAGGTTATCCTCACGATTCTGTACGGGGACTTTCCGGCGAAGCGCATCGCCGCCACGGCCTCCCTGTCCCTCGCCGTTGACCGCTTGGCCTCGTCCCGGAACTTGCCCACGATTTGCTCCATGGACAGGCCGTTCAGGTTCTCGTCGTACTCCTCGGAGTGCGCCGTGCAGAGCAGTTTCAGGGCCTGTTGGAAGCGGGCGGTCTGCGCCGCCGCCATCGTCTGGTCGGTCTGGCCGCGCTCCGCCATGTCCACCTGCATCCTTACGATTCCCTGAATGAACTTGTTCTTCGGGGACGGGAACTCGTCCTTCCAGTGGTACACGAGGCGCTTGGCGTCGTCGAACGAGCGGAACCGCTCCGCATGGGCGGCGTCCCCGTCGTCCAGTTGCTTCCTCAACTGGGCGATGTCCCCGTCCGAGAGACGGGAGCGAAGCACCTGAATCGCCCTGTCTATCCTCTTGTCGGCCACTCCCTCGCAAACCATGAGGAAGAGGTCGTCCATGTCATACGAATCCTTGAACAATGCGTTCGTCATACCTTGTATCCGTCCCTTTCCAGCCGCCTTCTGGCGTCCCTGACCTCGGCGGGCGGAACGTCCTTGAACCTTCCGCTCGCTATCAGCAAATCCCATTCGTTGGGGTCGAGCCCGTTTGCGCGAAGTTCGTTGCGCATCCTGCCGTTCAGCGCCTCCGGCGTGTTCAGGATGATTCCGACCCTCGCCAGATTCCCCCGCAGGACTTCTCGCTCCGTCGGGATTACCTCCCTGTCCAAGGTGAAGACGAGTTTCTTGTAGGCGTCTATCGCCGTGGCCATGACGTTGGCGCTC
>JAEEGL013490358.1_pt1 | contig 26351 bp, 8 predicted proteins | sample 9134231 | NCBI WGS metagenome assembly JAEEGL01 (sample SAMN16246548, study PRJNA631951) | gut metagenome | biome: gut microbiome; feature: rumen; material: fiber-attached | host: Bos | place: Iran: Karaj | collected 2018-10
ATCTGGATACGAAGCCGACCTTCAACCAGGAAGAGCTGCCTATGTGGAAGTCCGTTCTGGACACATGGATCGTCTATCGCGGCGGCTCTGCGGAGTCCCAGTTCAAACCGGCGAACCGGAGCCTGTACGAGGCTTATTCCCAGGGCGCGTACCCTGCCCTCGAGGGGGCGGAGCGGCAGCTCCTGGAGGCGATGCCCGAAGTCTACCGGCTCCTTACCTATGCCGCGCTCTCCGGCACGGACGGCCTGAGCTGGCTGCGGGAGAACTCTCCCGCCGCCTATGAGACCGTCGAGGCGCACTGGAACGCCGACGTACGGGAGCTGGAGGAGAGCTACGTCGCGCTTGTCTCCGGCGGCGGCGCGGACAGCGCTGAAGCCATGCTCCTGCTGCAGCTCTACTCACTGCGGAGCGGGACCTATATCCACTTCAACGCGGGTTCCTGGGGTATCGACTACGGCGACACGATCCGTATGCAGGATCTGGCCCGCAGCGCGGAGAAGCTGCCGGATTCCATGGATGCGGTAGAGGAATTTCTGGACCGGAACAGCGCATCCATCTCCTGGGAGAGCGGCTGCGACATGGAGCTGGCCTGCAAAGCCTGGCTGAATTATTTCCGGAGCATCGCGCCCGAGGCGGCGATGGAGGAGTATGCCCGCCGGAAGGAGGCGGCAGCCTATGAAGCCCAGGCCGCAGGCCTGGACTGGGAAGCTGTACAGGAGAAGAGCAGCTATGCCCTCCCCGCCGTGACGTCGCTGCCCGAGGACGGCGCGCTGGACACGGCCCAGCGGCTTTTTCTGGCGCAGGTCGCCGCACGCTTCCTGCCCCATGCTTATCATTATCTAAGACCCGACCAGAGCAGCGAGGCAGCCGTCCGGGCGTGCGTTCTGCCCGCGTACCGGAACATGGCCGAGGGATTTCTGCTCTATGACACGGCCGAACTGGAGGCGGAATATGTCCGTCTGGCGACAAAGGCCGCCGTGGAGAGTCTGACGGGAGATGAGCCGGCGCGGCTGGAGCTGTGCGCGGCGATCCTGCTGTGCCGTTATCAGGACGCGGGAAAGGTCAGCTTCGGAACCCTGCAGCTCGACTTGGAGAAAAAGACCGGGAAATGGGCTGTGCATTATTATGCGGAAAGCAGCGATCCGCTCTCTGCCCATGACGCGGACGGATTGGCGGCGATCGCGGAATCAAAAGCGGGGTACGAAAACGGAAAGCTGCTGAATGAAGCGCTTTCGGCGCAAAACTACCGCGCGCTGTCGGAATACAGGAAGAACATGCGCGTCACGCCGGTCCTGTCCGCTGTCGCCCAGCGGATCTGCGACGCGACCGTTCCGGATATGCGCGTCTATGCCATGGCGATCGCGAGCGGCCTGATCGCGCCCGATTCCGATCTGGTCTATGCCGAGATGCCCGAGCAGCTCTGGGCGCGCCGGGAGAACAGGAATTACGGCGGGATGCCTTACGCCGTACTGAACAAGCTCCTCTCCTATTACGGCATGCCGCCCTACCGGGAGACGACCCACGAGAGCTTCTATACCGCCTCCAACGGCTCGCTGGAAGCCATCGTCAGGTCCGTGAACCAGTATATGCCGGACGCTATCGTAGAAGCCCAGTTCATCCTGTGGCACAGGAACGGCGAGTTCTATTCCACAAACGGGAATTACCACGCCAGGCTGCCCTTGATGAGTTCCAAAAAACTGCTGAGCTACCGGGAGATACTGGAGGCGGTATACTACGCCGCATCCGAGCCCAACGAGATCGCGGAGCTGGCAAACTGGATCGAGCAGGTCAACGCGTGGATGGTGTGGAAGAGCGAACAGGAGGCAAAGGCCGCTGCCGCCCGTGCGGAGGCTTCGCAGGCTTCGGAGCCTTCGGGCACGCTCGGCGTCTGGAACGGCGTCGCCTCCGACATCGGCGTTCCCGCGGCGGAGAGGACCTATATCCTGGAGATCGCCACCGGACAGGTCTCCGGTGAAAACATCGAATTCTTCCGCATCATCTACGAGACGGATGAGGGCGATTCGCGCACGCAGTACATATTCCCCACGGAGGATTCTCTCAGCAACGGATACCGCACCGCGGCCGAGGCCGGCACGCCGCAGACCGTTCTGGACTGGGTAAGCACGGTGGTTGGCTATGATACGGCGGATCCCCTTAATGCGGAAGGCCTTCGGAGCTTCCATACCGATCAGTTCCTGTTCGTTGCCGACGGGGCCATCCGGAACGTGACGGAGATCCAGGCCTTCATGAGGCAGGACGGCGCCGGCAAAAACGAGTGGACCTGCACCGGGCTGCGTCTGTATCAGGTGGGGTCCCTGCGCGGCCTGGAGCGCTACGGCTATTATTCCTCGGACTGCTATATCGATTTCAGCGGCAGCCTCCTGACGGAACTGCGCTTCGATGATGAGAACTATCAGAACATCAGCTGGCGGGGCAGCGACACGCTCTTCCGCTTCGGCGGCAGCATGGGCATGAACGGGTACTCCCTGCGGACCGATGCCCGCAGCCGCGGCATACAGAGCGCCACGAGCAACGTGATTTTCCGCATCGATTTTGCGGATCAGTATATGGCGGGGCTGGAGTGCCTTGCCACGGGATATCAGGGCGCCAATACCAAGTCCATTTCGAGGCCGGGGAATCTCTGCGAGGCTCTGACCCTGCAGGTGCGTTACCGGGACGTCTACGGAAGCGTGCGGGACGTGACGCTGCCCGCGGTCTGCAGCACGGCGGCATGGTCCGTGCTGGAGGGAGGCGTGAGCGGCATCCAGGACTATGCCGGGCTTGCGCAGCAGGGGGAGAGCCTTGCCTTCGGAGGCACCCTGCCGGATCTGGCGGAAGTCCTTTCCGTTTCTCCGGTGCTGGGCGGCGATGCCGCAGCGGCAGCCGCGAGGCTCACGCCGGGGACGGATATGACCGCGGCAGCCTTGCGGAACAGCCGCATAGCCGCCAGCAACAGTGAGATGGCGAGCATCCTTGCGATCGCTGTCTATGACGCCGGCCGCGGAGCGCTGCGGGCGAGGTATGAGGATTCCTTCCTCCGCTTCGATTTCCCGTCTCTCCCGGACAAGTATTACCGCGCGGCGGACATCACGGGCCTCCGTCTGGACGCCGGCGGCGCTGCGGGGCAGCTCACGCTGGAGTCCTTCACGGAGGGAAGCCGGCTGACTCCGAGCGACCGGCAGGAGCGGTACCTGATCACCCTTTACACCGACGACGTGGAAATGGCCGGGACGCGCTCGGATATCCTGCTCCGGCTCAGCTATGAGGACGTGGACGGGAACCTGAAGCAGACGCCGGAGTTTTCCCTCCGGGATTACGCGGGGGACTATTACGGCTACTGGCCCGCTTCGGAGGCGGATTTCGGCTATCTGTACGGCCTTTCCAGCGGAACCGACACGGGCAGGCTGCAGGGCCGGAGCCTCAGCGTGCTTCTGCCCATTCAGGACGTGCAGAAGTTCACCGACGTGACCGTCCGTCTCGCCCGTTACGGCGGAGAGGACATCGACGAATGGCAGATGAAGGACCTGACCGTGCAGACGGTCGGCAGCATCGGGCCGCGCCGCATAACCTGGCAGCAGGTGACGGCATCCGGTCCGTCGGTGTACAGCGACCGAATCTTTTCGCGTGAGGTGGACGGAAGCATCATCTTCACCCTTTCCCGGGGCGGGGCGGTGGATCCGGGCAGCCCCATCCACCCGACGGAGCCGTCGTTCGAGCCGGAGCTTTTCCAGGACGGGGAGCCGGTCACGATCCACCTCGACACGCCCGACGTGGTGGAGCGTCAGGACGTTGACTGGCGCAGTCTCCGCTACGACATGACTTTCGCGGACACCCTGCAGGATCTGGGCTTCCTGAAGGCCCGGGCAAGTTACACCGTACAGGTGAAAGTGGCAAGCAACGTGGACAATCTCTCCGGAGAAGACGACTGCGGCTCCAGGAACCAGTTCTACTTCCAGCTGCTCTTTGCACAGGGCGGGAAGAGCGCCGTGGTCCTGGCAAACCAGCAGCTCCAGTCCGACGGCTTCCATTCCGGCGGTACCGAAGTCTTCACCATCACCACCAATCAGGAGTACGGGGAGCTTTCCGGCATCCGGATCATACCCGAGGACATGGCATCCGACAGTGACAAATACGATAAGCTCAAGATCGAATCCATCACCGTCATCCAGGACGGGGACGGGGAGCTGTCCCCGCTCTGGCGGTTCAAAGACGTGGGCTGGATCGGCATCGACTATCGGGACGAGGGCGAGGAGACCTCGTACGCCGGCGTCACCGCCCGGACCATGGACGAGCTCGCCCGCGTGTACAACGTGACCGAAAGCAGTTACGCCGTGAACGTGCAGATCGCCATCAGCACGGGTCAGTACAGGGACCGCAGGGGCGAGGCGACGGAGCAGTTCCAGGGGCAGATGAGCGCGGAGGTCACCTACAGGGACGTCAACGGCATCATTCAGAACCAGAACATCGAGGACGTGGTGGCGCTGATGTACGCCTATAACAACCGTCCCGCTCAGTATGCCGTTCAGCAGACCAGCGGTCTGTTCACGTCAGGACAGGCGATCAGCGATCCGAATTATATGTTCCGCGCGAACCACACCGACCGCTTTATCGTATCCCTGGACGGCCTGGAGCAGATCCTGAACATCAAGCTGTATCCCAGGAGCAGCGTGAATACCGTCTGGAACATCTCGGACGTCAATGTCAGCCTGATCCGGGGACAGGGACGGCGGATCCTGAACGTGGCCGGGGAATACACCATGAAATACCAGGACGGGCAGGAGCCGCTGCCCATCGGCGCCAGCGACAGCACCGGTGAGCCCAAGTATTCCAAGCAGCTCTTCATCACAGACGGAGAGAGCAGCACAGGCTCGCCCGTCACCGTGAACTTCACTTCGGAAAAGGTTCAGACGAGCACGACCATCTTTGAAAACCAGACCGTCGTTTCCGAGCTGCCTGCAGGCGGCACCGAAAGCTTCAACGTCGTCGTCTATCCCGCGAACGCCGCGGGCGGCGGGAAACTCGATTATGACATGACGGTCAGCCTCCGCTATACCACAGCCGCCGACGCCATCATTCAGAATTCCGGCGTCATGAACAAGACGGTCGTGGACGGCGAGCCGGTGTTCTATCTGGAGGGCCTCAGCGCGGACGGACTGGTCCAGCTCAATTCCATCGCCCTCAAGTCCAGCCGCTCCTATGACAGCGGCATTTCCGGCGGCTTCGTGCAGCGCGTGCGCAGCGGCTTCGTAGTAGAGACCTACGAGCTGGCCGCAGCCACCGGTCTGGAATACGGGGCGAACGTGGCTTTCGTGAACTCGGACGCCGCCGCGCAGACACTTCTCTTCCAGCTGGGCGCGGATATGGCGGAGACCAGGCTGAAAAACGGCGGCAACGACGTGGCGGTATCCGTCCACTATCGCATCGAGGGCCCCATCGGACGGGAATATCAGTCGAAGCGGTATTTCCTCTCCAACGAGGGGTACAGTGTCCTGCGGGCGGGCCAGCTCGTGACGCTGGAATTCCGGGAAGACCATGTGGCGGAGATCACGGGCATAACCTTTATCCCGACCGGCCAGGTGAGCCTGGATCTGGGAGAGGCCTGCGTGACGTGCAGCCGGACGGACGCGGACGGCGTCCGGACCGGGACCGGGTATTACAGCTTCGCAGCGTCCTCGATGGCGCCGATGACCGGCGTCATCCGCCGGAACGTCAGCTCGGTCAGACGGGATGAGGTCGGGAGCGTAACGCCTCTGTACCTGCGCTTCGTCACCGGCAGTCAGGACGGCGCCGGGACGGGCATCGACAATCCCGTCAGCATGACCCTCGGCTGCTACGGCGCGTCCGGCGTTCTGGAAGAACGGACATTCGAGGACATCCGCCCGTATATCCAGAGCGGTGCGCGCAGTTTCCCTGCCGGCGCGGAGACCGAGATCGTCATCCTGGCCAGGGACGTCCAGGACGTCCGCTGGGCGGAGTTCACCGTACAGCCGTCCGACGGCGGCCAGCTCGCCGTATGGAACCTCAGTTCGGTGTCACTGCGGCTGGGAGATTCCGGGCAGCCGGTCGAGCGGGAGCCTTCGGAAAATATTCCGGAAGGAAAAACCTGCCATCTGAGCTTTGCCAACGTATATATGACAGTAGAACTCACTTATCCGGTCGTGCCCCAGTACCAGTACTCGGAGGACGGGACGCCGACGCCGGTCACCGTACGTACCGACGATGCGGAGATGGGCCTCCTGCTGGGATCCGGTCAGGGCATCCGCGTGCTGCCCATCATCACCGGGTCGACGGAGGGCTTCCGGGCCGAACTCCTGAGTCTGGAGCCCGTTTCCGGCGTGACCGGCGTGGCGAACCTGAATTCGGCGCATACCTATACCGGGAAATACCTGGGCGAGCTGAAGGAGGAGGCCGCGAATATCGTGCTGAGCGGCACGGCGAACGAAGCGGCCGCCGCGCGGCGGGTGCTGGAGGCCATCGAAGAGCTTACCGCATCCCCGGGAAGCTTCACACAGACGAGCTACACCGCGACCTTCATGGCTCCGCGCAACTTCACCGGAAGCAGCCGGTATTTCCGCCTGACCGTCAGCTATGAGGAGACGGGGGAGACTGCCTTTACCGTCGACCTGACGATCCAGAGCGAGGCCGATCCTCTGGGAGAGGCCATCACGGCGCTGCGCACGGTGCAGAACAATGAACTGCTGCAGCGGCTAAGCGGGGAACTGACGGGTACGTCCGGCGGCGCGTACAGCGCGCCGGGGACCGGAGCGCCGGAGGGAGAATAAACGGAATGCGGTTCATAGAAAGCTTGAAAAACCGAAAAGTCATGACCGCGGTCGTCATCGCGGCGGCTGTGGTGCTGATCGCGCTGATCCTGCTCCTGTCCGTCAGAAAAACGCGCGCGGAGCGGTTTACCGGCGGGGAGGATACGCCATATCCCTATGCCTGGACGCTGAGCCGGGACGGCTCGGTGCTGGTTGAGCCCAGCGGGGACGTCCCGGAGGGCTACGGCTGGACCGTCGTGGAGGCGGACGCCTCCGTCGCCGCCGTTTCGGAACAGGAAGGGCCGTCCTTCCGGCTCGTCCCGGCGGGCGCGGGGGACAGTTTCTTCGTGCTCGCTCTGGCCGGCCGGGAGGACGCGGAGGACCAGATCTGCCGGCTCGTCATGACGGTGGAAGTCACCGGAGGCAGGAAACCGAAAGCCGCCGTGACCGGCCACCGGCTGGAGCTCGTGGAGGGCATTCTGCGCGGGGGGGAGGATTTCGGCACACCCTACCGCATCTGGACTGCGGAGAACGGCGAACTGGAACTTCGCCTCACGGACAGCGAAGGGGCGGAGGACTGGAAACTGCTGGAGCGCACTCCCTCCGTGCTGCGGCTTGCCGCACTCCGGTCGGAGACGGGCAGGGTCGCGGCTGAGCTGTATTCTCCTGCGGCGGGAGAGGCGGCCTTCGTGCTGTATTCCCCGTCAAGGGGCCTCAGTCTCGAGGTCTCGTGCCGGGCGGACGAAGAGAGGAACATCCGCGCCGCCGGCCATGAGATGTTCCGGCATGAGAACTGGGCAGGCCGGGAGGACGGCTATGCGGACGCGGACGTGCTTGCCGGGACCGTGGCCGCGCCGAAGGGCGCCGAAAACGTGCAGTACGGCACCGAAGATCTCGGCGCGGGCATCGGCATGGCGAGCAGCATGAAATTTACGTATCTGGGCTATGACTGGACGCTGTATCTCACGGCGTCCGGCCCCCTGACAGATCGGATGGAAAAGGAATTCTCGGGGGAGGAGCCGGAGAGCTTCTTCATCCCCGCGGGACTGCTGGCAGCCGTCCTCGGGAGAGAATCTGTTCTGGCCTGGTGCGATACGGAGGAACAAAGCTGCCTGCTGGAGGGCGTCGGCGAGAACATCGGCCGGGAGATCCTGCTGCAGACCGCCGCCGCGGTCATCCCGGCGGACGAATAAGCGCAAGAATCGGGAAAGGAAAGACGAACATGCTGACTGCAGAACAACTTTACGAGATCATGACCCGCCGCGACGAGGCGGGCGTAAATGCGGGCGAACAGCAGAAGAACAAGGCCGCCAATGCCCTGTATTCCCTGTGGGGGAGTTATAAGGCAAAGAAAGTCTCCGCTTCGGATTATGAAGAATACGCCTTTTCCACAGCCCTGACCGCGATGATGGAAAAGGCGGAGAGGCTGATTCAGAAAAAAGCCGACAGGGACTCCTTCGTGGAGCTCATGAAGCACGAAACGAGCCAGTTCCGGACGGCTTACGAAAAACTGCCGGAAACGCTCCGCGGGCAGGAACAGATGCGGGAGACCTTCGACGTCGTTTCGAAGGTGCGGAGTACCGAGAAGACCGCCTATGACTGGCAGATGGCGGTGCTGATCGAGCGCTTCTGCCGGGATCATGAGACGATCCTGCGGCTCCGGAGCGGCCTGCACCCGTACCAGACCGCCGACGATCCCATGCCGGAGGAGGAGCTGCAAAAATTCGAGAAAGCGAGCGATCTGGCGCTCGAGAAAGACCTCGCCTCGATCATGGCCATGGACAATCTGCGGAAGACGGAGGGTCTGAAGGCCGCGCTGGATCCGGCGAAGCGGAAGAAGGAGAGGGACGCGGTCAGGAAACAGGCGGATTTTCAGGCCGCCTTCAAGAAGACTGCGCTGAAGCCCTCGTCAGCAGAAGGGCTGTCCAGCGTCTTTCGTGATATCGACCTGCACGATCTGGCGGAGTACGTCGCTTCGACGGTCAAGGAGACGCCCGCGCTGCGGGAGGCGCAGCAGGCCGCGGAGAAGGACCTTCAGCGGGACCTCCGAATACTGGCCGAGAGCGCGTATTATTCATATGAGGCCGTCCGTCAGCTGAGAGACGGCATACACCCGGCGCAGCAGGATCCCATGATGACTGATGAAGATCTGGACGCCATGAAGAAGGCGAATCTGGAGAACCTCAAAGCGAGCGTCGCCACGCTCCTTGCCATGGACGAATTCCGCAAAATGGGCGATTTCGTATCGGCCACGGACCCGGAGCTGCTGCAGGCGGCCTCGGACTGGGTCATGGAAACGGGTGGGGAGACGCTCGACACCGCAGTGGCCGCCATGGCGACCAAAGCGGGCGACACTCCGGATCTGAGGGCCATGTTCAAGAAAATGAAAAGGCCCGAGCTGTCGAAGCAGATCGCCGACGCCAAAGAAAGTGTGCTGCAGAGGGAAAAGCAGGAGGTGCAGGCAGGCGAGACCGAGCCGGAGAAGACCGCGGAGACGCAGACTGAACCGGACACGCGAGGCTATTCCCCCTACAGCCCCGTCATGCGCTTCAAGGCGAAGCTGGAGGAACTCAAGGCGGCGGCCGGCGACGAGCTCTCCGACAGCCCCCTGTACGAGATCGACGGGGACGCGTTCCAGCAGGGGCTGAAGGAGCTCTTCGCGCTTCGCGACCTCGCAGCGAAAGCCCCTCTGACCCCAGTGACGGACGAGCAGGTGCGGGAGCGGGAGAGGCTGATCATGTCCGGGAAAGCGTCGGACTCCAAGTTCTATCAGGCCGTGCTGCGGATCCAGAGTACGCGCCGGCTCGCGAAAGTGGTGGACGCCATTCAGGGCGGCGAACCCTTGAAGCAGTTCAAGGAGATCGTGAAAAAGGCCGCCGGACTCCAGACGGTGAAAGAAAAGCAGGAGAAAACGACGGGGACGGCGAAGGAGCAGGAGAAAACGACGGGGACGGCGAAGAAGCAGACCGGCCCGGTCCTGCAGTAAAGATTCCATACCGGCCGAAGGAGAGAGAAGTACCATGACATATCAGGAGTTTCAGCAGGAGCTGCAGAAGAAAGAAGAGTCGGAGCTTTATCAGAGCCTGGAGACTGTCCGCGAGGCGATCGGCCGCTGCGCGCCCGAGACGCGCTCGAACCTGACGGACTGGGCCGGGAATCTGGACCGCCTGACGACGGCGGCGGACGAGGCCGAATATGACGCGGCCCGGGAGGGCGTCTTTCAGGGCCTGAACGAGCTGATCAACGACTATCGGGCCCCGGAAGAGCTGTTCGCCGACGCGAAGGTCCGCGCGGCCATGGGAGATCTATTCTCCGCGCTGGAGCTGAGGAGCCGGGAATTCGACGTGCCCGGCTTTACCATCGGCGAGGTGGACAGGTCAAAGCCGGCCTACTCGCCGAGCGAAAACGCTGCCCGGCGCCGTACCGTCGACAAGGAAAAAGCCCGTCTGGCACTGGAGCGGGACCCGCTGGGCTACGCCGCCCAGTTCATGGCAACCATGAGCCTTCGCGAGAAGGCTTCCCCGTCGGACATGTTCGATTCGCTGGAGAGAGTCGCAAAGTGGAAGAAAGACCCTGCCCTGCGGCTCACGGCGGCGGACAAAACGACGATGGGATATCTTGCCGACGGCGCGTCTGAGTCCTATGAAAGCGGCTTTCTGGCGAAACGGGAGGAAGCGGAGAAGAACAGCCGCTCCTTCAAGGGATACAGCGACTGGATCGCCATGCGCTACCGGAAGAGGGATATCGACTACCCCGAGCTGGAGCTGGAGATGCGAGCCATCCGGGAGCTCACGAAGGACGCGGTCGCCGAGGAGACGGATCCGGTGAAGCGCTCCCGGCAGCAGGAAGAGACCTGGATCTATATGCCGGACTTCAAGGCAAAGGTGAAGCAGCTCAGGCTGGAGGCAAAGCTGGGACAGCAGACAGCCTCCGCCGAGGCCTACCAGCAGGAGCTGGCCGCGAGCAGCCCCCTGAGCTTTGACGACCGGGTGCATTGCATCGAGGAGGTCTACGGCGCGACGCCGGTCTTCCATCCGGAGTTCGCCATCGAAGGGAACACGGGCTACAACCGGGAAAACTTTGACCGGTATCTGCCGGAGGTGGATACGAGCGGCTTCGTGGTGGGCGGAACGGCCGTCAGCAACGAGGAATTCGCGTCCCTTGCCGCCCTTGCGGTGTACGATCCCGACATCAGCGGCGTCCATGCGATCGGCCCGGAGGAGCTCATCGATATCCCTTCCGACGTGAACATGAGCATCACCTTCCACGGCCACCGCGTTTCCTGCTTCGGAAATCAGACCACGCAAGTCGACGGCAAAGACGTCCGCAGCCCGGACTACCGGGCGGGAAAATTCATTCCCACCGAGGTCGGTCCCGCCCGGGAGAAGGTAAAGGAGGCTCTTTTGGCCTACCAGGCGGGCGACAGAGGCCCTTTGGCAAAAATCATCGCCTTCGGCGTCCGCTGCGGCACCGACGAGTCCTGGCACGAATTGGATAAGCGCGAGGAGGATCCCCGCCTTGCGGCGGTCCCGGATTCCCCGGTCCAGCTCACGCTGACCGGCGACGACACAGCCCTGTCAAAACTGATGGAGGGCGCCCTGACGCTGCTGGAGCGGGATCCGGAGCTGGCACAGGCGGCAAAGGCCGCCGGACTTACGGACGAACACCGGAAGAAGGCCGCGGGCCTGCTCAGGGGCTATCAGGCCTTCAAGGCAGGGGAGGCCGCGTTGGAACGGCTCCTGGGCGCCGTCATGGGCGGCGAGCAGCTCAGCGACTTCGAAAGGGAGCAGTGCGCGCTGGCGCTGCATCGGCGCAACGCCCTCATGCAGAGCATGAAAGAATACAAGGAGGAACTGGAGCCCCAAAGAAAAAAGATCGATAAGGCGTTCGACGACCGGCTGAAGGATATCCAGAAGAAGTACGGTGTGGAAAACATGAGGGATCCGAACTGTATGGCGGAGATGCAGAAAGCCCAGGCCTTCTGGGGCAGGCAGGTCTTTCGTCTCAACGGAACGCCTCCCGTCTATCGGCGTCTGGGCGCGGACGGCGTTTATGCGCTGGACATGATCGCGGTCGAACAGCGCGTGGGCAAGGAAAAGGCCGAGTGGATGACCAGCAGAGAAGCGGCGCAGGAGATCGCCGCGGACAGGGAAAGGCTGCGGCGGATGAGCCCCCTCGAGCTGGCCGCGGAGCTGGGCGCCGTCCCCCCGCAGTCGGGCAGAACCACGGCGCAGGACGTTTACGACCGGCTCACGAAGGACTACAAGGCCGGAAAGATGGAATACGTCCTCTACGAGGCTCGGCTGAAGACCATGCGGGAGCTCACGGGCGGAAACAAGCGTGCGAAGATCGACCTGGAGACCATCGACGCCTCCATCGAATACAGGCTGCGCAGGAGCGAAGCGAGCAGAGCGCCGCTGGAAAAGGCCATTACACAGATGACCGAAGCGACCTTCGAGGGTCCGCTGGGCGCCCGTCTGCGGGGCATCTACGACGTGTACGGACTCACGCCCAAGCCGTGTAAAGCGTCCCTCGAAAATGGGAAATATGCGCAGGAGACCTTTGACCTGCTGCGGGACTTTCAGGCACAGCCGGGGGAAACGCACCTGAAGCTCGCGAAATTCGGGCCTCCGCTCAGCAATGATGATTTCGCCGCGCTCGCGGCGGCGGTCACACAGACCTATCCGGAGATCGGCGGCATATTTTTCGTTCAGGACAAAAAGACAGGGGTCATTACCAACGCCGTGGAGCAGCCCACGCTGGACCACGCGATCACGGCGCGTACGGTCTACATGACCGACGCGTACCGGGACGCCCAGGGGGCGAGAAAAGGCTTCGACGATTATTTGAAGGCAGTCGTGGCCCCCGCCCGCGAGAAGGCGATCGAGGCGCTGCGGCAGTTCAACGGCGGAAAGGGGTCTGCGGCTGAGCTGGGAAAGATCCTCGGAACGGGCCTGCACAATATGCTTGATTCCTTCCTCCTCATGCCGGACGATCAGGACATCCGCGGAGACTGCGCGCTGGAGGCGGCCGTGTCCGGACGTCTGGCCGACATCATCTCGCGAAACCCGGACCTGGAGGAGGAAGCCTGCAAGTATGTTAAAAAGGAAGAACTGGAAACGGCCAGAGGTCTCAAGATCGTGTACGACTTCACACGGGCCGCGCAGGACGCGGAGTATAAGCTGAAGACGGCCGTGAATACCGGGATCCCCCTTCCGGAAACGGAGAAGCAGGCCTGCGTCGAGCTGTTGCTGCGGCAGCGGGCTATGGTGCTCAGCGCCAGGCAAGATGCTAAGGAGAAGTACACGGATGAGAAAATAAGAGCGATCGAAGAGGAGTATCTTCAGGCGGATACATCGACGGACGCGAAAGACGCTTTGGTCACGATGAGGCTCGCTGTTGCACAAGGCCGCTGCGTCGGCATTCCGGACTACGTCCGGATGCTGGGGATCAAGGGGCCGGACTTCGCCCGGGAGATGCTGGACGCCGCCATGCCGGGCAGGGAAGCCTTCTTTGCCAAGAGCGAAGCGGAGATCCTGGCTGCCATGGGATCGAAGATCGGCTCCAGGGAAGACCCGTTCCAGAACAGTGAGTACACGAAGGCGTTTAATGAGGAAAAGGCGCTGACCGGAGCCCTGCGGCACGAGCGGCAGAAGAGCGCTCCGCAGGCCGGCGGCGGCGTTAAAGCGCTCTGACCGGGAAGCGGACCGTCAATACGGCGGGAGAACGATCCTGGCCGGAGGAGAGAGGGAAACACCATGACTTATCAGGAGTTTCAGCAGGAGCTGCAGAAGAAAGAGGCGTCGGAGCTCTATAAGAGCCTGGAGACGATCCGTGAGGCGGTCCGCCGCTGTTCGCCCCAGACGCAGGAGCGCCTGAAGATCTGGGCCGGGAATCTGGACAGTCTGACCTCGATTGACGAGGCCGGATACGACGCCGCCCGACGGGGCGTGTTTGATGGACTCAACGACCTGATCGGGGACTTTCAGGCCCCCGGAGAGCTGTTCGCCGAAAAGAACACCCGGGAAGCCGTGAGCCGTGTGTTTACCGCTTTGGATCTGCATAGACAGAAGTTCCGCGTGCCCCGCTTTACCGAAGCCGGCGACGAGAAGACCGGCAAGGCGCTGAAGGAGGACGTGCTGGACTATTCCGCGCAGCTTCTCGCCTATATGAAGCTGGGAGAGGACACGACTCCCGAGGATATGTTCAAGGCGATGGGAGATATCTCTCTATGGAAGCGGGATCGGACGCTGCGGCACTTGATGGAGGAAGGGCGGAACACCCGGACCCTTCTGGAAAACGGGAATACGCCTGCCTTTATGAAGGCGTTCAGGCAGGAGCGGGAGGCGGTGCAGGCGCAGACCCGGACCTTTAAGGAATGCAGCGACGAGATCGCCGGAAAGTATCGCGCCGGGGAGATCGACTACGCCGAGCTGGAAATGCGGATGACGGCCCTCCGGGCCCTGACGGCGGGCACGGTCTCCCGCGAGCAGGACCCGGTGAAGCGCTCCCGCCTGCAGGATGCGGCGAAGATCTACGTGCCGGAATTCGATGCGAGGCTGGAGCAGATGCGGCGGGAGCGGCAGCAGACAGCCGCCGCCGAGGCCTACCAGCAGGAGCTGGCGGCAAGCAGCTCTCTGGATATGGACGAAATGGTACTGCGCGTCCAGGAGGTCTACGGCGCGAAACCCGTCTTCCATCCGGAGTTTACCAAGGTCAAGAACTCGGCCTACAACCTGGAGAGATTTACCGCCAGTCTGCCGGAGGTGGATACGAGCGGCTTCGTGGTGGGCGGAGCGGCCGTCAGCAACGAGGAATTCGCGTCCCTTGCCGCCCTTGCGGTGTACGATCCCAACATCAGCGGTATCCATGGGGTCGGCCTGAAGGACCTTTTCGAATTCTCGCCCGACGAGAACGTGAGCCTTTACTACCACAGCCACCGGATCGCCAACATGGCCGATGAGACCGTTTACAGGGAGGACGGCACGACTATGCTTGGCCCGGACCACCGGGCAGGACTGCTGATCACTGCCGAGGTCGGCCCCGCCCGCGAGAAGGTGCGGGAGGCTCTTCTGGCCTACCGGGAGGGCGACAGAGTCCCTCTGGCAAAGATCATCGCCTACGGCGTCCGCTGCGGCACCGACCTGTCGCTGCATGAAGTGAAAAGCTGGTCGGATCGCCGCGTTACGGCGGATGGCGATTCTCCCGCCCGGCTGACCGTGATCAAAGGCCACTGCGTCCAGGAAATGATGATGGAGGGCGCCATGGCGCTGCTGGAGCGGGATCCGGAGCTGGCACAGGCGGCAGAGGCCGCCGGGCTGACGGACGAGCAGCGGGAAAAGATCGCGGGCTTCCGGATCGGCCATCAGATCTTCAGGGCCGGAGAGGTCGCCATGGACAGGCTTCTGGAGGCCGCCAGGGGCGGCGAGCAGCTCAGCGACTTTGAAAGGGAGCAGTGCGCGCTGGCGCTGCATCGGCGCAACGCCCTCATGCAGAGCCTGAATGATCACATGACGGAGAAGAAGCCCGCCCGAACAGAGATCCAGAAGGAATACGAAAAGGAGAGAAAGAAGCTCGAGCAAAAGTATGGCGCGAGGATAGGGACAGATCCGGAGGCCATGGAGGCGATGCAGAAAGCCGACGCCGCCCGGGGAAGAAAAGTCATTGACGTCACCGGAACGCCTCCCGTCTATCGGCGTCTGGGCGCGAGCGGCGTTTATGCGCTGGACATGATCGCGGTCGAACAGCGCGTGGGCAAGGAAAAGGCCGAGTGGATGAGCAGCAAAGAAACGGCGAAGGAGATCGCCGCGGACAGGGAAAGGCTGCGGCGGATGAGCGCCCTCGAGCTGGCCGCGGAGCTGGGCATCACCCCCCCGCAGTCGGGGAGAACCACAGCGCAGGACCTTTACGACCGGCTCACGAAGGACTACAAGGCCGGAAAGATGGAATACGTCCTCTACGAGGCCCGGCTGAAGGCCATGCGAGAGCTCACGGGCGGAAACAAGCATGCGAAGATCGATCTGGAGACCGTCAACGCCGCCGTCGAATACAGGCTGCGCAGGAGCGAAGCGAGCAGAGCGCCGCTGGAAAAGGCCATTACACAGATGACCGAGGCGACCTTCGAGGGTCCGCTGGGTGCCCTTCTGCGGGGCATCTACGACGTGTACGGACTCACGCCCAAGCCGTGTAAAGCGTCCCTCGAAAATGGGAAATATGCGCAGGAGACCTTTGATCTGCTGCAGGATTTTCAGGCACAGCCGGGGGAAACGCACCTGAAGCTCGCGAAATTCGGGCCTCCGCTCAACAATGATGATTTCGCCGTGCTCGCCGCGGCGGTCACACAGACCTATCCGGAGATCGGCGGCGTCATTCTCGTTCAGGACAAAAAGACCAAAACCTTGATCAACGCTGCGGAACAGCCCACGCCGGACCACGCGATAGCGGCGCGTACGGCCTACATGACCGACGCGTACCGGGACGACCAGGGGGCGAGAAAAGGCTTCGACAGTTATTTGAAGCAGGTCGTGGTCCCCGCCCGTGAGAAGGCGATCGAGGCGCTGCGGCAGTTCAACGGCGGAAAGGGGTCTAAGGCGGAGCTGGGAAAGATCCTCGGCACGGGTCTGCACAATATGGTCGACTCCTTCCTCCTCATGTCGGGCGATGAGGACGTCCGCGGAGACTGCGCGCTGGAGGCGGCCGTGTCCGGACGTCTGGCCGACATCATCTCGCGGGACCCGGACCTGGAGAAGGAAGCCTGCAAGTATATTAAAAAGGAAGAACTGGAAACGGCCAGGGGTCTCAAGATCGTGTACGACTACACACGGGCTGCGCAGGCCGCGAAGCAGAAGCTGAAGACGGCGGCGGAGGCCGGGATCCCCCTTCCGGAAACGGAGAAGCAGGCCTGTGTCGAGCTGATGCTGCGGCAGCGGGCCATGGTGCTCAGCGCCAGGCGCCACGCGCAGGAGCGGTACACGTCCGAGATCAGTAAAGCGCTCATGCAGGAGTTTATGCAGGCGGACAGGTCGACGGAGGCGAAAGCTTCTTTGGCCACGATGAAGCTCAACGTTGCACAGAACCGCTGCGTCGGCATTCCGGACTACGTCCGGATGCTGGGGATCAAGGGGCCGGACTTCGCCCGGGAGATGCTGGACGCCGCCATGCCGGGCCGGGACGCCTTCCTTGCCAGGAGCGAAGCGGAGATCCTGGCTGCCATGGAATCGAATATCGGATCCAGGGAAGACCCGTTCCAGAACAAGCAGTACACACAGGCGTTTGATGAGGAAAAGGCGCTGGCCGGTGCCCTGCGGCACGAGCGGCAGAAGAGCGCGCCGCAGGCCGGCGGCAGTCCCAAAACGCTTTAAACAGCGAGGATATTAGACGTGATAACGGTGAAGCTGCTCAGACAGGGTCTGAGGAACACGGAGAGCGTGGAAGCCGCGCGGGAACAGATGAAACAGGCGGGGATCAGCGTGACCGAGATGCTGGTCACGCAGAAGGACGCCGGAAACTATCTTTTCTTCGCGGCGGCGCTGGATTCCATGCGCCGCTACGTCGGGAACGAGAAGAAACACAGGCCCGGCACCAACCTGTACGGATATACCGAGGCGCTCTCCCATAAGATGGAGGAGCTGGACAACCTCGTGGCGGAAGACCGCTCGGGACTGCCCAAGGGCGTGGAGAACCCCTGGGTGCTCTCGGAGCTCACGGAATGTATGGGCCGGTTCGCCAGAGCCGTTGAAACCGCCATTGCGCATCCGAACGGGGAGTTCGAGCTGGGGCAGGAGGAGATCGGGCTGCTGCGCTCTCTCAACGGCATGTACCGGCATTTCGAGCTTCCGGAGCAGGAGGACTGGAAGACGCTCCAGCGCGCCGTGAAGACCATGAACGATCCGGTGCCCGTGAACGACGAGCTCCTTGACAACCTGAAAAAGAACTGGGAGATCAAAAAAGAGCAGTTCGAGGCGGAGGAGAAGCGCCGCCGGACCATTGCCGAAACGAAAAACGGCGCCGCTCTGCTGCTTCTCAACAGCCGCCAGGCGGCGCTCGCGGACGACGCCATGCGAAAAGAGGGCGTTGTGAAGACAGACGCCGAGCAGGCCAGACCCTATCTGCTCATGCTCACGCTGGTCGACGCGCTCAGGGCGTACCACGATAAGTATCAGGACGTGATGAAAAAGGAGGACGCGGAGTCCCTGAGGAGCGTCCTGGGGGCGGTGCTGCTGCTGGACGACACGATGGCCGGCCCCGACAGCCGCCCGGAGGAAGATACGGACATCCCGGACGTTCAGGAAGTGCAGGAAGTGCTTACTACGACCCTCTGGCCGGCGGTGCTGGAGCGTTTCGGGACCTACGCGCCCACGTCTCAGGTGTCATATGACGACAGCCGGCTTTTCCGCCTGCTGTACGAGTTTCAGAATACCCTCGGACTGCCGGAACAGGCAGGCAATGCGAATATGCGCCGGGTCTATAATTACGTGCGGGATCCGGAAGACCGTGAATCTCTCTGGCAAGCTGCGCTGAAAACCGCGCAGGAAGGATGGGAAGAGCGCCGGAAGGCCCGGACCGCCGCCCGTCGGAAAGCAATGGATGAACAATTCGATCCGCAGCCGGAGGACGATCTGCTGAAAGAGGGGCAGAGGAAATACGAACCGCAGCCGGAGGACGACCTGCTGAAAGAGGGGCAGGGGGAATACGAACCGCAGCCGGAGGATGACCTGCTGCAAGCGCAGCCGGGGGATAAGGAGAACTCGGAGCCGGAGCCTCAGCAGCAGGAAGTGAAAGAGGACGGGGAGCCGAAGCCTCAGCAGCAGGAAGTGAAAGAGGGCGGGGAGCCGGAGTCTGCGCAGCAGAAAGAGCCGGAGCCGGCGGCTGGCCCTGAGTCCGCGTTGAGCAAAGAGGAGCAGGAAGAACAGCTTTTCAGAGAGCTCAATGCCGAATACGAGCAGAAGGAAAAGGAAAGACGCGCAAAAAAGAAGGATAACCCCGAGCCGGAGCCGCAGAAGAAGGCTCCGCCGGAGCACGAGGGCAAGACCTGGGAGCAGTTCGGCACCGAGCTGAGGGAATACCTGGACGATCACGTGTCGATGCTTGGCGCTCTCCTGCCAACGAAAAAGGACCCCGATCTCCGCGACGTCCCGCACATCAAGCAGATCTGTCAGTTCCTCGTTGCCGAGGGGCGTTTCAACACCGAGCAGCTGCGTCAGGAGACCGTGGATACGGAGGATCTGTACCGGGAAGTGCGGCGGCTGCAGACGGATCCGGGCTTTCTCAAACTGCTCAAGGATGCTTCCTTCCGCGATCTGGTGGCGAGAAGACGCGTGCCAAACGCCTGGGAGGAGATCAAAAAGGCCAGCGCCGAGGCGCTTGGCGATCGGTCTCCCTATCAGTTCACCGTTTCCGAAGAGAGAGAAGTGCGCAGGCGCCAAATGCTTGCCGCCGAACTGCCCTTGAAGACCGTGATCGATAACGTGTATGCCCGTCTCACCGACCCGCGGTACAACGCGAGCCTGCGAAAGACCGGTTTCCTGTTCTTCAAGCCTGCCGATACGGGGCTTTATCAGACGGCAGTGGCCAGCCTCAGGACGCTCGCGAACGAGGAGCTGCCGCTCACGCTCGGGCACAAGCGGGAGGCGAAGGAGGCCATCCGGGCATATCTGGACAACAGGATGACCGTCCGGCGCCATGCCTACGGAAGACAGCGCTGGGAGCATATGATGTGCGCGTACAAGGCGCTGGAGGAGCCGGAGGTCTTTGCCGCCTACTGTGAGAGCATCAATGCCCGCAGGGGCCTCACGGATCCCAAAAGGGACGCGATGAACCCCGACTACGTCTATGCCTCATCCTTCGGCCCGGAGCGCATGTATCTGGAAAAACCCCACGTCCCCCTCAACGAGGCGTACCGGCAGATGCGGAAGGAGTACGCCAGAGCGAAGGCCGCGGGAGAGCAGGACGCGCTGCTGAAATACTATTCCAAGATCGGCGCCATACGGACGCAGGCCGTCCAGAACGATGGGGATCTGGGCATGCTCGTGGATATGGATTTGGTTGAGAAGCAGGCTGAGGCGCTTTATAATGAGCACACGTTCCGGACGCTTCTCAAAGGAAACGACAGAAAAGCCCTGCTGGAGGAGGCGGTGAAGCTCCTTACCCCGAAGAACAGCGACTGGGTGGGCTCTGAAGCTATGCATGCTCAGCCGAAGACAGACAGAGCAAAGGAAAAAAAGATGTCAAGAACCCCATAGCTGAAGCCAGGGGCTTGTAAGCAGACCATGCGGTCTGCGAATTAGCCAATGGCGACAGCCAATCCCCTTATTGCACAAGAACTTGACCAGTCTACAGGATAAGGCAACTGGACAGTCAAAGTACCTTATCGGTTCCCAAAGAGGAAAGGTTCATTAAGCCCGTCGGGTATCGTGCACCCGACCGTTCGGAGAACCCGAACGAAACACCATGGGATACCTCCTCAGTCCCATGCAACTGTCAGTCTATCATTAAGAGAGCTGCTCCGGGGTGCAGTACAGTGTGGTAGAGCTTCCGGGATTACGGAAGCGAGGGCTTATTTCGGTACACAGGGAGTTAGGGAATCTCTTTGTATCGAAGAGAACACTGACGAGAGGAATGTAACTTGTTTTGGAGAATGCGCCGCAAGGAGCTGACTCCAAACCAAAGGCACTAATCGAGAGGTTAGGATTTATGGAGAAGAACACAGTCTTTGTACTTGACACGAACAGGAAGCAACTGGCGCCCTGTTGTGCAGCAAGAGCACGCATCCTGCTGAGGAAGGGGAAGGCGGCGGTATTCCGCAGATACCCGTTTACGATCATCCTTAAGCGCGCTGTTGAGGAAACACCGGAGCCGATGTCTGTCAAGATCGACCCGGGCTCAAGACATACCGGAATGGCAATCGTGGCCGGCGACCGTGTTGTGTGGCTGGGACAAATCGAGCACAAGACTACTATTCAGGAAGACATGCTCACAAGGAAGTCTTACCGGAATAACCGCAGATACCGCAAAACGCGTTATCGCAAGCCGAGGTTCGATAACCGCAGGAAGCCCGATGGGTGGTTTCCCCCGACGATCGAGAGCCGGATCCAGAACGTCGTTACCGTTGTTAAGAGGCTTATGAAGCTCTGCCCGATCAAAGATATCCAGTATGAGCTGGTACGGTTTGATACGCAGCTTTTGCAAAACCCGGATATCGAAGGCAGAGAATACCAAGAAGGGCCTTTGTATAATACGGAGATGCGGACATTTCTTCTGGCGACGTATCAGGGCGTTTGTCAGTATTGCGGAGGCGTATCCAAAGACCCTGTCAAGGAGTGGGAGCACGTCCAACCGAAGTCGAGAGGCGGTTCCAACTCCGTAAACAATGCCACGCTTGCCTGCCATTGCTGCAATTCGGATAAAGGGGATCACACTTTATCCGAGTGGAAGAAGATCATTCTGGCAAAGCCGGTCAGAACATCTCTGGACGAAGCACGGCTTGAAGGCATTGATAAGGACTCAAAACACAATTACGCAAAAGCCATGGCGGATGCGGCTATAACCAACGCAATCCGATGGAAGCTTAAAGAACGGCTTGAACAGGCGACACATCTGCCGGTTTACCCGAATTCTTCGAGGTACACCAAATACAACCGCGTGCAGCAGAACCTTCCAAAAGAACACTGTATAGACGCGGCCTGCGTAGGCAGGGAACTCCAGGCGCTCCGATTCAAGACCGATCTGTGTATGGTTATAGAAGCGAAGGGCCGGGGCAGGCATTGCCGCACCAATCTTGACAAATCTGGGTTCCCGAGATCATATTTGCCAAGAAGAAAACAATTCTTTGGTTTTCAAACAGGACAGATGGTCAGGGCGGTTGTGCCTGAGGGCAAGAAGCAGGGCACATATTATGGCTCCGTCGCCTGCCGTTCAAGCGGCAGCTTCGATATTAAAACCCCGCAGGGACGTATTGAGGGAATAAACTATAAGTATTGCAAAATACTTGCTGTTAATGATGGATACCGGTATTCGTATAAGAAAATCGCATAGAAAGGAGATAACCGGCAATTCCTCCCCATGGCTGAAGCCAGGGGCTTCCTTGCCGGGATTTCGGTGAGGTGATCGCAATGGCAATGAATATGAAACTCATCAAGCATGGTGACAGCGCGGACGTGCTGCTGGAAGGACGGCTGGACGCCGTGAGCGCGCCGAAGGCGGAACAGGCGCTGCTGGATGTCGCCGGGCGCTTCCAGAGAGTTGAGGTCGACATGGAGAAGCTGGACTATATCTCCAGCGCGGGGCTCCGTGCGCTGCGGAATTTCGTCATGACCATGCGGCGCAGCGGCAAGGAATACAAGGTGAAGAACGTTCAGAAGACCATTATGGAAGTGTTTGAAATGACGGGTTATGCCCGCATGCTGCGGCTGTGATCCGAGGAATCGGGGCGTTCTTTGTGAACAGACGGGCAACAGACAGTCCGGCACGGAGCCGCGTTTTTCCGTTTATTCTCCTGGCCGGTCTCGTTCTGCTGTCGCTGGCCGCGCCCGTTTGGGCGGCCGACGCCGCGCGGGAGGAGCAGTATTCCCCCGTAATGTATGACATCCATTCGGACATGCCGTTTTCCGAGGCGCAGGCTGTTGCGCAGACGCCGGACGGGTTTCTCTACGTCGGCTGCTACGGCGGGCTCCTTCGCTATGACGGGCGGGAATTCTACCGCTTTGACGATGTCCTGGGTGTAAGAGATCTTCTGGCAGACAGCCGCGGCCGGCTCTGGGTCGCGGCTGACGGCCTTTTGTGCCTGGAGAAGGGGGAGCTCCGCCGCACCGGCCTGTCTGCCGAGGCGGTATACGGCGTGACGGAGGATTCCCGCGGATACATCTGGGCGGCAACGAGCGCCGGCCTGGCGTTTGTTGCCCCGGACGGCAGCCCGGCATATCTTGCGGATGAGAGGCTGTCCGCCGCCGTCGTGAGCGTCTGCGCCTCCGGGGGAGACGTGGTGTACGGCTGCACAGAGGAGGGCGGAGTCTTTGCCGTAAGAGACGGCGTCGTCGCCGTCTGGCTCCCCGAAAACATGTTTCAGGAGGGCATCAATTACGTATATCCGGACCCGGACAGCCCGGGAGAGGTATACCTGGCGTCTCTCGGCTCCGCCGTCCTGCACGGCCGTCTCGACGCGCCGCCGGCGGATCTGACCAGTGTGGATATCCCCGGGCTGAGCTGCTTCAACGTCCTGATGAAGGCGGACGGACGGCTCTGGGCCGGCGCGGACAACGGGATCGCCTGGATCAGTGAAGCCGGGGAGCCGCATGTGCTGGACCATGTCCCCGTTACAAGTACGGTACACGATATCCTTCGGGACGCCGAGGGCAATCTCTGGTTTGCCTCCACCCGTCAGGGACTGATGAAGCTTGCCCCGAACATCTTTACCGATATCAGCGGCCTGTCCGACATGGGAACGCGGGTCGTCAACAGCACCTGGAAAAAGGACGGTCTTCTCTATGTGGCCACGGACACCGGTCTCGTGGTGCTGGACGAGGATTACAAAACCGTCCGCACGCCGGTCTCGGAGCTCCTTTCCGCCGCCCGCGTCCGGGCGGTCAAGGAGGATCGGAAGGGCAGCCTCTGGTTCTGCAGCTTTGACGCCAACGCGCTGGTGAGGCTCTCGGAAGACGGGGAGATCCGCGTCTGGAACAAGGACAGCGGCCTCTCGAGCAACTACGTCCGCACCCTGTTTGAGCGGGAGGACGGCACTCTCGTGGTTTTGGAGAGCGGCGCGCTGGACTTCTTCCGGGACGGGGAGCTCGTCTCAAGCATCGTGAATTCCCAGAGCTTCAACGGCTCCGGCGTGCTTTCCATCGGCGAGAGCGACGACGGGACGCTGTATCTGGGGAGCAACGGGGACGGCGTCTATGTGGTGCGCGACGGAGAAGTGCTTCCCTTTGACGGAAGCAGCGACGTCGCCTCCGGCGTCATCCTGCAGATGAAAAACGACCCGGGACGGGATGTCGTCTGGGTGCTGAGCAGCAACGCCGTGGCGGCGCTCTCCGGCGGGGAGATCCGCATCAGGCAGGACTTTCCGCAGGCGCATTTCTACGATATGCTGTTTGCCCCGGACGGCGGGCTCTGGCTGCTGGGGGCCAACGGAATCTATTGGATCGACGCCGCGGGCGTCGACGGGGAAGCTCCTGTGGATTACACGTTTTTCAGCACGGCCACGGGCGTAACCCATATGACCACTGCCAATTCCCGCAGCTATATCTCCCCGGAGGGCGACGCCTATATCGCCTGCACCGACGGGATCCTGGGACTGAACGTCTCCCGCCGCTCCAACGGCCATATGAGGATGATGTTCACAGTCCCCTGGCTTGAGGCCGACGGCGTTCGCATCCTGCCGGACGAGGCCGGCGGCTTTACCGTTCCCGGCCGGACGAAAAAACTGACGGTCTGCGCCTATGCCCTGTCCTATGCGCTGGGCGACCCGGAGCTCAGATGCTGCCTGGAGGGCTTCGACGCCGAAGCCGAGACGGTGAGACGCAGCGCGCTGAGCCCCGTAACCTATACGAATCTGCCGGGCGGGACCTACCGCTTTGTGATGCGCAGTGAGGAAACGGACGGCGCGGAAGCGCCTTATGAGGTCGTCATCACCAAGGAAATGCGTCTGACGGAAAAGACGGGTTTTCATATCGGCGCAGTTGCCGCGCTTGCCGTCGTGGTCGCCGCGATCACCCTGCTGCTCCTGCGCGCGCAGGCGGTCAAGGCCGCCAGACAGCGGAAAAAGGACCGGCTCGCGGAAGAACTGGATATGGCCGCGGGCATACAGCTTTCCATGCTTCCCCGGGAGTTTCCGGCTTTCCCGGAGAGAGAGGAATTCGACCTTCTGGCCTCCATGGATCCGGCAAAGGAGGTGGGGGGAGATTTCTACGATTTCTTCCTTGCGGACGAGGATCATCTCGCTCTGGTCGTCGCCGACGTGAGCGGAAAGGGCGTGCCCGCCGCGCTGTTCATGATGAGCGCGAAGACCATTCTGAAAAACAGCGCGAAGTCCGGCTTCAGCCCGGCGGCGGTGCTGGAGGAGGTCAACGGGCAGATCTGCGAGAGCACCGACAACGGCATGTTCGTCACAGTCTGGCTGGGCGTGCTGGAGCTCTCCACCGGCCGTCTGGTGTGGGCGGACGCGGGCCATGAGAAGCCCATCCTCTTCCATGACGGCGTCTGGACCTTCCTGAAGAAGCACAACGGCGTCGCTCTGGGGATGATGGATCCGGAGCTGCTCGCGATGGACGAGGAACCGGCCTTCGTGGATCAGGAGCTTCGGCTTGCGCCGGGAGACGTGATCTTCCAGTACACGGACGGCGTGACCGAGGCGACCGACGCGAAGGAGCGCCTTTTCGGAGAGGAGCGGCTTCTGGAGGCCCTGAACGCCGCGCCGTCTCAGGCGCCGGAGGCCCTGCTGCCCTGGCTGCGGGCGCAGATCGACGCCTTCGTGAAGGACGCGCCGCAGTTTGACGATATCACCATGCTTGCGCTGCGCTATCGCGGAAGCGGAAACGAAGGGGAGGGGCGGGATGCGTAAGACGATCCGGAATTTCGGCTGCGGGCTCCTCGCGGCCGTCCTTCTTGCCGTCCTTCTGCTGCCGGCGGGCGCGCGGGCGGCCGGCGCCGAAAAGGACAAATATGCCGCCGCGGTCTACGACAACGCCTCCGGCATGCCGTTTTCCGAGGCAAATCTGACCGTACAGACGCCGGACGGCTTCATCTACATCGGAAGCTACGGCGGCCTGACGCGCTTTGACGGCCGCAGCTTTGAGGTGGTGGAGGGCGTTTCCAGCGCCGTGAGCCTGTTCGTGGACAGCCGGGAGAGGCTGTGGGCCGGCACCAGCGAGATGGGCGCGGCCTGCATCGACGGCGGGAGCCTGACGGTTTACGGAGAGGAAGAGGGCCTGACCTCCTCCTCCGTGCGCGGCTTCTATGAGGAGGCCGACGGCGACATCCTGATGGCCACGCGCTCCGGCCTTTTCGTTCTGGACGAAACGGGGCGGATCAGCGAGCTGCGGGACGAACGCTTTGCCGGGAAATATATCCTGTCCCTCGTCGGCGACGGACGGGGCAGCGTCTACGGCGTGGTCCGCGGCGAGGCGATCTTCATGCTTCGCGGCGGCGAGGTCGTGCATTGGTGGACGCTGGAGGAGCTTGGCTTTAGCACCGAGGTCGTCTATCCCGATCCGGCCCGCAGCGGGTACGTCTGGTTCGGAACAGAGGGCTCGGAGCTGTATTACGGCAGCATGGACGAGCCCATCTCCAAGCTGCGGAGGATCGAGCTCGGCAGCGTGACGGGCGTCAACTGCCTGCTGCAGGACGGAAACCGTCTCTGGGTCTGCACGGGGGACGGCATGGGCTTTCTGGAGGACGGCGGTCCCTTCAACCGTATGGATCAGCTGCCGGTAAAGAACGCGTTTGAGCATATCCAGAAGGACCGGGAGGGCAATCTGTGGATCTCCTCTTCCCGACGGGGCGTGATGAAACTCTCGCCCGGCATTTTTACGGATGTGACGGCTATCGCGGGCGTTGGAAACCGCGTCGTAAACGCCGTGATGCAGGCCGGGGACA
>JAEEGL011174721.1_pt1 | contig 26345 bp, 16 predicted proteins | sample 9134231 | NCBI WGS metagenome assembly JAEEGL01 (sample SAMN16246548, study PRJNA631951) | gut metagenome | biome: gut microbiome; feature: rumen; material: fiber-attached | host: Bos | place: Iran: Karaj | collected 2018-10
ATTATTATGTAGATATTAATACTGAATCTGTTGTAACTCTTGTAGATGCAATAGGTGGAATCAATTATTGTAATCCATATGATGAATATTATTCTACACATGCGATGGTAATTGATACATATGATGATTCAAAAGGTGAAAAATTATTTGTTAAGAAAGGATGCCAACAATTAAATGGTATTCAAACTTTAACAGTATCAAGAGAAAGACTAAAATTACCTGGTGGAGATAGAGCTAGACAAAATAATGTTCAAATTATTTTAACAGCTATCTTTAATAAGATGGCTTCTCCAGAAATAATTACTAATTTTGATTCTACATTAAATGCAGTTGATGGTATGTATGAAACAACTGTACCAATGAATGCTGTTACAGCTATTATTAAAGATATAATGCAAAATGGAAATAAATGGAATGATATTAAAGATCAATCAGTAAACGGATCTGATACTCACGCAGCTGTTAATTTAGGACAATCATATGACTGGGTAATGATGCCTGATTATAACACTGTTACTGCAGCAAAAGAGAAAATTGAAGAAGTATTAAAATAAAAGCAATAATTATTATTGCTTTTTTTCATTTTTATATTTTTATTTATTTTTTATAAATTATATGTTAATATAAGCTCAAAGATATTATTGGGTTAGAGTGTGGTTAAGAAATGTGAAATTGAAGGAGATGGTTTGTATGTCTAAGATAAGAGACTCATTCCTAGGTTTCGTTGTTGGTGATGCTTTTGGTGTACCTTATGATGGGTATCAAAGACATAATCTTAAAAAAGAAAAAATTGGAGAAATGGTAGGTTATAAAACTCATAGCGAACCTGCTGGATCATGGTCAGATGATACATCCATGACACTTGCAACAATGGATTCTGTTATTAATAATAATGGATATGACTATGAAGATATTATGAAAAACTTTTGCTGTTGGTATTCAAATGGTGAATATACAGCATCAGGTAAATTATTTGATATAGGAAAAATAACAAGAACTGCTATATTAACTTATAGAAGTAATGAAAATATCAAAAAATGTGGACAAGGTAAAATAACTGATAATGGAAATGGTTCATTATCACGTATGTTACCAGTTGCAGTATATACATACTATAAATCAATGTCTGATGAAGAAACATATGAGATAGTTAAGAATTTATCTTCATTAACACATTCACATAAAATAGCTGTATTAGGATGTTTTATATATGTTAAATTCATGCAATATATATTCTCTGGTAAAAGTATAAGAGAAGCATATGAAGCAACAGTTAAATATAGACATTATGTAGAATATGCTGGTATAAGAGCTACAAATTACTATGCTAAAATACTATCAGGTAAAATTGATAAAGTTAAACAAGAAGACTTATCTACAAGTGGATTCATCTTAGATTCACTTGAAGCAGTTTTCTGGGTAGCATTAAACTCACGTAATTATGAAGAATCAATCATTAATTCTGTTATGTTAGGAAGGGATGCAGACACAACATGTGCTCTTGTTGGATCAATAACTGGATTTGTATATGGTAATATTCCGGATAGATGGACAGATAAGTTATTGAAGAAAGATTATATATTAGAAATGATTGAAAAATACGAGGAAGTATCAATGCAATAAAAAGAACTTTTATAAGTTCTTTTTTTATTGAATTATGATATTAATTAATCTATAATAACTTTCAAGGGTTGATTGAAATGAAGGAATATTTACTTATAATAGGTTATACAGAAGAAAAAATAAAAGAACTACTTGAATTAGGTAAATTAAAACAAATAGATAAAGAAATAATAATAGTAGATGCAGATTTATTTGCAGACTTTATTATTAAAATATTAGCTGAATCTATAGATCCGTTAGTTTATTTTCAAACTGATGATAATACAGATAGTATTTTATATCATGTTTTCAAATATATTGATTTAAAAATGTATGGAGAAGCATGCTGTCTTCTAGATATATATAATAAAGAAAATCCTGATTGTTTTTACTCTAATTTATTAAAAGATGGTTTATCTAGAATCCCTGATAAAACTGAGTATTTAATGGAAGAAGATAAACATAATAATGATTATATTAAATTTCATTTTAAGAAGAAAGAATTAGAACTTTTAGCAGCATATGAATTAGGACATAGAAAAGAAGCAAATGAAATATATGAAGATATTAAATTTGCTTATAAATGTAATCAAGATTTATTACCTTTTATAGTTATAGATAAATTAATAGATGAAATTAATAAATTAAATACTAATCATAGAAGAATAAGTAAACGTGATTCAAGAGCTATTACAGGTGATCCTGATTCAATAATCATAGAACTATTATTAAAACAAGATTATTATAGAATAGAAAGATTTTTAAAAGAAGAAATAGCAAGTCATGCTAATCCATCTATTAAATATTCAATCTATAATATTCTAGTTTCAGAAATAATGTATATCAATCAACAAAACTTAAAATACGTACAAGATACAATTGTAGTAGATTCAGAGACTAATAAATTAGAAGATATTCTTAAATTACAACATATTCCATTTTTAAGTGGTGAATATATTAATAATTTATTACATCCTGCAAAGAAAGAAGAAAGCAGTATTAATTACTTTCCTGTATATGAATCATTAAAAAAAGAAGGTAATTATGTAGAAGCTAAAAAAGCATTAAAAGCATTTGATTTAGATATGAAAAGAATGAATGTTTTCAATGATTTTGATTATCGTTTTAATGAATTAGATATATTAATTGAAATGAAAAAAACTTTATCTGAAGAAGAAATGAAATCATATGTTGATTCTATTTCAGAAGCAAAAAAATTAATGGCTGATAGTAATTATACTGAAGCAATTGATAAATTAAGCGAATTAAATAAGAAGTATACAAATCCATTTGTTACTAATATGATAGGTTCTTGTTATTATTTATTAGAGGATCATACAAAGGCGGTTGAATATTATAACAAAGCAAAAACTGGATATCTTTATCCGGAAGATATATGTAATTCAATATATTCATACTATAAATTAGGTGAATATGAAAAAGCTTTAAATGCGATAAATAGATATAATTATTATTATCCAGAAGAAAATGTTAAATTATACTATATTCAATCTATATGCCAAGTTAAATTAAATGAATATAAAGAAGCAGTTGATACATTAGAATTATGTGAAGCTATGAATGTTTTATATTATAATATGCCAATTGAATATAAGAGAGAAAAAGAAGTTATTAGAAAAATCAGCAATGGTAGAAATATAGAATGTTATTCAGAAGATGATTTTATATCATATGATTTAACTCTAGAAGAAGAAGAGTTAAAAAATGATATAGAAGAAGGAAAAACTAATGTTACCAATATATTAAGAGTAGGTACATTAAATAAAAAAGGTTTGATAGATAAAATTGAATATTTATTTAGTTGTGCTAAAGTATATTTTCAAATGGAAAAAGAAGATGAAGGTCTAGAATTATGTAAGTTTATAGATACTTTATTAAAAAATGATAGACTTGATAAGGAAGCAAAAGAAACATTTACATTAAGACTAAAAAACTATAAATCAATATAGTTTTTTTTCTTTTTTTATATTATAATGTTTAATAGAAGAATAGGGTGATTATATGGAAACTATAGTAATAGGAAAACCTTCTATTAATATTTACTTACCATTACAAGAATTCCCACAAGAAGGGGATATTTTCTACATTGATAATAAAACTGAAACTGTTGGAGGTGTATCTGCAACAGCTGCTTGTTTATTGGGTAAATGGGGAATGTCAGTTCATTACACTGGTGTTGTTGGTGATGATGGATTTGCAGAAAAATTAAGAGAAGATTTTAAGACCAATAGAGTTGAACATAAATATTTAGAGACTAACTTTGAAGTTGGTACTGCATGTAACTATATTATTTTAAATGCTAAAACAGGATTTAATACAAAGATTTTATATAATAATACAAAAGCTAATCTAGAAAAATATAAATATGATTTTATTCCTGATTGGGCTGTATTGGATGGAACTGATCCTGCTGGTACATTAGCATTGTTAAATACAAATGCTACAGTTAAAACAGTATTCTATGCAAGAAGAGCAGATAAAGATACATTAACAATGTGTAAGAAATGTACTTGGGTTGTATGTACTGAAAACTTCTGTAGAAATTTAACAAAATCTGAACCAGATGGATCTGCTGAAGGATATGTTGATTTTTATCAAAGAGTAGTTGATGCAGTTGGATCAAGTAACTATATAATCATATTAGATAATAAAAAGATTCTTTACTGTGAAGATGGTAGAGTTAAAATATTACCTGAAATGAAAATGCTATCAATTGATGTTTCATCTTTTGATTCAATTTTCACAGGTGCATTTACATTTGGTATTATGAACAATGTATCATTAGATGATTCAATTAAATTAGCAAATGTATCTGCTGGATTATCACTTGCTAAAGTTGGTGAAGTATCAGCTATCCCTGAAATAGATGATGTATTAGATAATTCAGGATTAAGAGAAAAATTAGGAGTAGGAGCTAGAAAGACACCTACTAATGAAGTTAAATGGGAAGGTGACATTAATTATGCACCACCAGAGGTTAGAGCACAAATAGAAGCACAACAAGCTGCTCAAGCTGCTCAAGCTCAAGGAGTACCTGCTGAAACAGCACCTGTTCAACCTGTTACAAATGAAGCACAAGCTGCTGGAGATGGTTTCTTCGGTAGTGGAGAACAACAAACTACAAATACGACACAAAGTGTTTAAGAAAATTGATCCTTTTATAGAAATATTACCACAGTTAGATGTTCATGGTTATACCGAGGACACCGTTATGACTGTGGTAAATGATTTTATAAATGATAATTATAAGTTAAGAAAGAAAAAGATTGTTGTAATTCACGGAAATGGGCTTCATATTTTAAAGGATAAAATACATAGAGACTTAAAAAGAAATAAATAGGTTAAGAAATATTACTTGTATAATATGAATATTGGTTGTACAATAATTGAACTTAATTAAAAAGGAGGTGGAAACCATGTTTGTAGATGAAGTAGTAATAAATGTTGAAGCTGGTAAAGGTGGAGATGGTTGTACATCATTTAGAAGAGAAAAATACGTTGATATGGGTGGACCAAACGGAGGAAATGGTGGAAAAGGATCTTCAGTTATATTTAAAACTGAACCAGGTTTAAAAACATTAATAGATTTAAAAATGATGAAACATATTAAAGCCGATAAAGGTGTAAATGGTAAAGGCTCAAATATGAATGGTTCAAATGCCACTGATTTAGAAATAAAAGTACCATGTGGGACTACAGTTACTAATATAGATACAGGAGATGTAATAGCTGATTTAGTTAAACCAGGAGAATCTGTAGTAGTAGCAAGAGGTGGAAGAGGTGGATTAGGAAATGCTGCATTTGCAACTCATGATAATCCAGCTCCAAGAATGTCTGAACTTGGTGAACCAGGTGAAAAGATTAGAGTTAAATGTGAATTAAAAGTTTTAGCAGATGTTGGTTTGGTAGGATTTCCTTCAGTTGGTAAATCTACTTTAATCAATAGTATTTCAAATGCAGGTGCTAAAACAGGAGCTTATCATTTTACAACATTAAATCCTAACTTAGGATTTGTTAAAAATAAACAAGGCGATTCATTTATAATGGCAGACCTTCCAGGAATGATTGAAGGAGCTGCTGAAGGTATTGGTTTAGGAATCAAATTCTTAAAACATGCTATGAGAACTAAAATAATAGCTCATGTTGTTGATATGGGAGCTTTAGAGCTAACTGATCCAATTGAAACATATGAAACCATTAAAAATGAAATGGAAAAATATGATAAAGCATTAATAGAAAAACCATCTATTATAATTGCTTCTAAAATGGATTTACCTGATGCACAAGATAATTTAGTTAAATTTAAAAATAAATATCCTAATGAAACTATATTCCCAATTTGTTCTATAACAGGAGAAGGATTAGAAGAATTAGTAAATTATCTATGTGAAGAAGTTAAAAAGCTAGATGAAGTAAAATTATATGAAGATAACGAAAAACTAGAATCTCATATCTTATATAAATTTAGTAAAGAAAAACCATTTACTATTACTAAACAAGACAATGGTGTATGGTTATTAAAAGGTAGAGAAGTAGAAACTCTATTCCAAATGACTAGATTTAATGAAGATGAATCTGTTGAAAGATTTGGTAGAAAATTAAAAGGTATGGGCATTGATAAAGAGTTAGAAAGACTTGGAGCCAACCGTGGCGATGATGTTCAAATCTTTGATTATATATTTGAATGGAAGGATTAATTTATTAATCCTTTTTTTATTGAAATAATGTGGCATATATTTTATAATTATATTGATAATAGAAAGGGTGTTATCTTATGGACGACAAAAAGGTGAAATACAACAAAATACCTGACATAATTGGTAAAAGTGAAGATGACGCTCGTGACTATCTTTCTAAGAAAAAAATAAAAGTTAAAAAGTTTTCTATTAAGAAATTTAACTTAAACTATAAAAGTGGAACAGTTATTAAAGTAGTTCCTGATGTTAATACTAAAATAGCTGAAAATAAATATGTAAAAATCTATGTAGCAGAAAATAGATTATTTACTTTATTCTTAGCATTTTTAGTAGTTCTATTAGGTGTTATATTCTACTATGGATATCAATTATCATATGTAATGTTAAACGTAGATGGTCCATATATTCAAGCAAATCAAATTGGATATACAACAAGCAATGTTGTAAGAGTAACAGCTAAAAGTGAATTAGAAAACTATACAAATTATCAATATTGCATGACTTCATCAGATAATGCTAACAATTGCATTTGGAAATCATTTGAAGGTGATGAATTTGTAGTAAGTGATTCAGGTAAATGGAATATATATGTAAGAGCATATAATAATCATAAGAAAACATATTCATTAAAATCTAATAAAGTTGAAGTATTTATAGATCGTGAACAACCAATTATTAGTAATGTTCAATTTGTTAAGAATAGAAATAAAGTTAAATTTGAAGTTGAAGCAAATGATTATTTATCTGGTATCAAATCTTATTTCTATAGTTTAGATGGAGTTACATACATTAAAACCGAAGAAGAATTTGAAGTATATGATTTAACTACTGATAGAATATATGTTAAAGTAGTTGATCAATTAGATAATGAAACTATTAAAGAAGTAATAATATAAAGTTAACGTAAATATTCGTTAACTTTTTCTTTTTCATAACTTTTCTTTGGTATAATAGTACTTGTTATACTAGAGATGAGGATGTTATATGGCTATAAGTAAAGAAGAACTAGTAATAGAAGAAAAGAAATTATCTGATACTTTATCAGTTATAAATGATCAAATAGAACATGCTTCTAAGAAGTTGTTTGAAGGATCAGACGATTATAAATCATTCCAAAAAGTATCATGGGAAACTTACCGTGAAATGGACTCAGGTGAAAGAATGAATTTCTTCGCTGAAAATGAAGCAAGAATAGGTAAGTTAACAGAAGAAGAAAAGTATTTAAAGAAGTTATATAAAGTTAAAGATAGTCCATATTTTGGTTCTCTTATCTTTAATGATGAACTAATTTATATAGGTTTAACTTCTGTAAAAAAAGATTTAGATTATCTAGTATGTGATTGGAGAGCACCTTTATGTGGTCTTTACTATGACTATGGTCTAGGTAAGGCGCAATATAAATCGCCAGGTGGTATAGAAAAAGGTACTATTACTAGAAAAAGACAATATAAGATTGAAAAATCTAAATTAAAACAAGTATTTGATACATCTGAACAAATATCAGATGAAATGTTACAAAATGTATTAGCGCAATCTTCATCTGATAAGATGAAAAATATTGTTAATACTATTCAAAAAGAACAAAATGAAGTTATTAGAAATTCTGAAGATAGAAACCTTATTGTTCAAGGTATAGCTGGTTCAGGTAAAACTTCAGTAGCACTTCATAGAATAGCTTATTTACTTTATAAATTAGATTATTTAACATCATCTAATGTTGTTATATTCTCACCAAATAATATATTTACAGAATATATTTCAAATGTATTACCTGATTTAGGTGAAGAAAATACTATGCAAACTACATATCATGAATTTGCATCGTCATTTATTGAAGAATATAAAGGTGTAGAATCATATTCTGCATTTACTGAAAGATATTATAAAGGTTTAAGACAAGATAATGATTTAATTAGATTTAAATTATCAGATGAAATGGGTAAAGCTATTGAAGAATTCGTTAAATACTTTACTAAAGCTTCTAGATTTATTAAAGATTTAGAATATAAAAAAGTTAAAGTAGAACAAAATGAATTAAATCAATTATTAGTTGAAAGATTTGGCGATAAACCATTATATGAAAGAATAGAACTAATAGCTGATAAGGTTAATAATAGATATTATAAAGGCTTAGAAAACGACTTTAATCATATTAAGAATAAATTATTTAAAATAGTTAATTTCCCAGTTGATTGTAAGGAAATATATAAAGCATTCTTTAAATCAGCTATATTCTCTAAATACTATACTCATATGTATAAACAAAATGAAAATGAAAGAAATCTAGATGAAGAAATAATTAGATATGAAGATGCAACACCATATATATATATGAAATGTTTATTAGGTGGATACCCATATCAAGTATATATGAGACAAGTTGTAGTAGATGAAGCTCAAGATTATACTTATTTACAATATAAGATATTAAGACATATATTTAAGAATGCTGATTTTACTATCTTAGGTGATGTTAATCAAACAGTTAATCCATTCTATAAATATGATAATTTAAATGTATTATTAGATTTATTTGAAGATTCAAGATATATTGAATTAAATAAGACTTATAGATCTTCTCCTGAAATAATTGAACATGCTAATAAGATATTAGGATTAAAACATGTATCAGCAATCAGAAGAGATCAAAACTTACCAGTTATTAAAAGAGAAATGTCAGATATTAAACATATTGGTAGAGATATTAATTATCTACATTCTAAATATAAATCAGTTGCAATTATAACTAAGACAATTGATGAAGCTAATTTAATATGTCAAAGCTTTAAAAAGAACTTTGATATAATATCAGTTATAGATATTAATACCGAAACATTTAAAACTGATTTAGTAGTAGCTCCTGCATATGGAGTAAAAGGCTTAGAGTTTGATGCTTGCTTAATAGTTAATAACTTTGGTTCTGATCCATATTTATATTATGTAGCAGTTACAAGAGCGCAACACGAACTTATAGTTTATGAATAAAATACTTGTTTAACAACAAGTATTTTTATATAATATTTATACGAAGGAAGTGAATATAATGTTATTAGGAATGGCACAAATTGCTATTGATATTTTATACTTAGTAGGTGGACTAATATTAGGATTTGTTGTTGGCTTCTTTGTAGCAAGAACAGTAATGACTAAATACTTAAAAAAGAATCCTCCAATAAATGAAAAAATGATAGAGGCTATGATGAGTCAAATGGGTAGAAAACCAAGTAAAGCTCAAGTTAATCAAGTAATGGCTCAAATGAATAAGTATAGATAATATGAAAATAGATTTAAGAAAATTCAATTATGATAGTACTATTGGTATAGATACTGATGTAACTTTTAATGAAGAGTATTTTAAGGATACTGATATAAGAGATATAAAAAATGCTCATGTAGAAGGAACATTAAGTATTGATTCAATGGATGAATTAGTTGCTAATTTGACTGTAAGAGGTACATTTATATTACCTAACTCAGTTACATTAGAGGATATTTCCTATGATTTTGAAACAGAAATAGAAGAAAATTATGGAAATATTGACAATTTTTTCAATAATAAGCAAAATACACTTGATATTTTGGACTTAATATGGGAAAATATTGTTTCGGAAGTTCCTATAAGAGTTACTGATGGTTCTGAACCTGAAGAGCTTAATGGGGACGGTTGGTATTACACAAGTAATGACTAAGATTATTACTGTAAGAGAGGAGTGAAATTATGGCAGTTCCATTTAGAAGAACTAGTAAAACTAAAAAGAGAATGCGTCGTACTCATTTAAAGAAAGAATTACCAGGAATAACTACTTGCCCAAACTGTGGTGCAGCAATTAAACCACATAGAGCTTGTCCTGAATGTGGAAACTATAAAGGAAAAGAAGTAATTAAAACTGATAAAACTGAGGAATAATTTCGTTCCTGATTTAAATAAAATAAGACGTCTTAAAATAACATATTAATATATGTTATTTTTTTTGTTTTTATAGTATAATTTAGATATGAAAGGTAAGATCTTCATGAATAAGAATAAGCAAGTATTAAAATACTGTCCTAATTTTTATAAGATCATTAACTTTGAATACTATGAAGATGATGAATTATCTGAAAGACTTATAGATGTATATAGAGATTTCGTATTTAAAGTTGATATAAATGATAAAAATGAATTAGTTAAATTAGAACAAGTAGATAAAATATTAGATAAATATATATCAGATTATTTCTTTAGAAAAGAATTAAGATCTGAAATGAAAAAGATTAAAGTTAGAAAAGATGAAGATATTCTTGTAGCAATAATTAATTGGATTATTAAAGTATTTGATAATTATGAAGTAGGATATACAAGAAATATTTATTTTAGTAGGTGGTTCTAATGGATGAAGAATTTTACGTAGAAGAAACAAATAATAAAAGAAAATATATAACATTAACATTAGTAATGCTATGTTTAATAGGAATTGGATTTTTCTTATATAAAAAATATTTATTTGATCCTAAAACATTAGTTGTATATGAAGTAGGAGATACATATAAAGATGATGTATCTGAATATGTCAATAATACAATTATTAATAAAGATAGATATAAATTAATAGTAGATGATCATTTCAAAGTAGAAGATGGTAAAGTCACTAAAGCTGGTAAATATACTTTTACCATTAGACACAATAGTAAAGATACAAAGGTTGCTGTAGAAGTAAAAGATACAAAAGCTCCTGAAGTAGAATTACAAAATCTAATAGTAGGTTTAGATGAAGAATATGAACCTGATGAATTTATTGCTGTTTGTAATGAATATTCAAAACCTTGTACAGCATCATTCAAAAAAGAATCAGATGCTGAATTATATAAAAAAGAAGGTACTTATAAAGTTAGTCTTATAGTTAAAGACTTATATGATAATTCAGTTACTAAAGAAGCTAATTTAACTGTTAAAAAGGGTTATAGCTTAGCTAACGAAAAGAAGAAAGATTTAACTCCTGTAAGATTATCTCAAGATTATGGTGATTGGGATAAAAAAACATATGTCGTAACATATGTATCTGCAATTGATCCGGTAGAAGTAACTAAAAATGATAGATATAGATATTTATATGAAATGGCAGAGGATAATTTATCAAATTATTTACCTTCAGGATATGAAGGATTAACTGTTACAGACGGTGAAATAATCTATGTTTATAATAGATATAATTATGTTGTTGGATTCTTATATCGTGCAACATTATCAGATGGAAGAACAGTATATCTAACAAATGGGGAATAATCCCCATTTTTTTATTGACTTAAATTTTTAAAAGTGATAATATTAATACATGCGAAATGGCGATGTAGCTCAGTTGGCTAGAGCACACGGTTCATACCCGTGGTGTCGAGAGTTCGAATCTCCCCGTCGCTACCATTTGAAATTAACTAATCAGAAATGATTAGTTTTTTTATTGCATAAAAAAACTAGAATGATCTAGTTATTTTTTTTGATTTGCTTTCAAATTCAGCATTTTTTTCACTGATAGTTTTTTCGATATCTTTAAAATGTTCATAGTTGATTCTTGCATCAACTAATTCTTTATATAATTTTTCATCAACTATTTCATCAAATAAAGGTATATATCTATCGTATCCAGTTGAATTAGTAACATTTATGAAATCTCTATTAGAATAAATGTATATTCCATCGTTATATCTTCTTCTTGAACTTTCTAATGACATTTTTTGAGTCATAATTTCATTAAAATGGCCATTAGTTTTGAATGACTTTGCAAATCTTCTAAATGATAGATTTGAAATTGATAAACCTGATTTATATTCTCTTTCATTTATTATTTCTGATTCGATAGCATGTCTTATTTCATGATCTAAAATTATATCTTCATTACCTAATAATGTATTATATGGTGAATAAAAAACGACTGAATCAAATGTACCATCTTTTTTTAATTCCATTCCGAAAAAAGAATAAGCATAATCCTCTGAAAATTGATCAATTATTTTTCTTTTTAATTTATAGTCATCTATATTAAAATCATTATCAATATATTTTATTGGATTTGTTTGTACATCTTGATGAAATTCACAATATTGTCTATCTATTTCTCTGCAATTTTCATCTCCATTCATATTGATTACTATTTGCATATATTTATTTGCAATAGTTAATACATCATCAATATTCTTTTTAGTAAAATGTTCAATGAATGAAATATCTTCTTCTGTAAAATCTTCTTTCTTTAATAATGATAAATTAATTAATATTCTTGTATAAAATTCCTTTGGATGAAAAATAAGAAAAGTTTTACTTAAAAATTCATCAATATTCTCATATCCATCAGCAACAATATTTAAATTTTCATCTAAATGTGCATTGATACCTAATTCATTTAAATATTGTATACCTAATTTTATTACTATATATTCATATTGTAGTTTTATATATGAAGGATACGAACTTGTTCTATAAATACAAAATACGATTTTATTTAGTCTATCAGTTATTAAATCTCTATATTGTTCACCATATTGCATGACATAATAATCTGCAAGAATAGGTAAATTCTTTTTTAATACCTCATTATGATTGATTTCAAACATTTTTACAACCCCTTTAAATGCTTAATAGTATATCATTTTATTTGGTTCTCAGCAAATTGATACAAACGTATTGAGTTATTTATAAAACCAAAGTATAATATAGGTACAAAAGAGGGATTATATGTTATTTATTAAGGATATTTTTAAAAACAAGGATACTTACACAGGTAAGATAGACGCTACAGTTTTCTGTGTTAATCTATTTATAATTTTTGTACATTTAGTATTGATGGTATGTTACATAATACTAAAACATAATTTTATGATTATTGTTAATACTTTTTCTATTTTATTTTATGTTACATCTTATAAAATATGTGTAACTAAGAGAGATCAATATGTAAGTCTTTCATACATAGAAATATGGATACATACATTATTAGCAATTGGTTCATTTGGATGGGCTGCAGCATTTCAAAACTGGATATTTGGATTAGTAGCCGCGGCATTTTTACCATCATTTAGAACATCTACATATAAAGTATCTTTAAAGAAATCATTTATATTTGCAATGTTTTTAATGTTCACATATTTCTTATTTGCATTCATTAGTTATAGAACAGGATTTAAGATTGATGTAGAAGTTCCATATTCTATGATTATATTTTTATTCATATTTAATAATATAATTGCTTTCTTTACTGTTATATTATTTGCATTAACATATACAGACAATACAACAAGAAAAGAATTAGAATTAACCAGAAAAGCTGATTTTGATGAATTAACTGGAATATATAATAGACATGCATTAGATGCTATAGGTGCTACAATTGCAAAAAAATGTAAGGAAACACATAGATCTTACAGTGTTGCAATCTTGGATGCTGATTACTTTAAAAAAGTAAATGATACATATGGTCATACATCTGGAGACTTAGTATTAAAAGAACTTGCTAATATTTTAAAAGAATATTCAAATGAAAATATTATAGTTGGTAGATGGGGTGGAGAAGAATTTATCATAATTGCCACTTATGAAATACACTATAATCATTTTGTTAGTTTACTTAAAAAGATAAGAGCTCAAGTTAGTAAACATAAATTTACTATAGAAAATGATAAAAAGATTAAACTAACTGTATCAATTGGGTCATCTGCTATATATAGTAATAAACCATTAGAAGAAGCAGTAGGTGTAGCTGATAACAATTTATATAAAGCTAAACAAAAAGGACGTAATAGAGTAATAGGATAATAAAAAAAGATAGATAATTAATATCTATCTTTTTTAATCTACAAATATAGTATCTTTATAAAGAATTATATTAGGGACCATATCTGATACAGCTTCTAATATTCTAGGATCATCATCTATTAACATAATAGTATCATTACTATCTTTATATTGTTTTAAATATTTAGCTTTTAGTTCAGGAGACTTAGTCATATTATTAGCTTCTCTTGAAATAATAATTCTATGATCTTTATCTATAAATGGTACATATTTATCTAACCATCTTTGTTTTTGCTCATATCCTTCATTATAACGAGTAATTGATAATATATATAATTCTATATTATCTTTATTAGAAATAGTCTCTAATAGCTTAATATTATTTAATAATGGTCTTTTTATATCATAGTCTTTTGCATTGTTAACTTCATAATCAACTATACATCCATCCATATCTACAAATAGTTTAATATTAGTATTTTTATACTTATTAATTTCATCTAAGAAATACATGTAATCACCTAGAAGATATTATATATTATTTTTATAATTTAATACATCTTTTTTAGTGTATTATCACATTAAAAATGATATAATTGTTATATGATTGATAGTATGGTGTGAAGATATGAAAAGTATTTTAAAAAAGAAAACAATCATATTATTTATTACTTTTATAATAGCCGATCTATTATTGTCTTTATGTGCTTATAATTATTATGATATTAAGACATATGTTGGGGAAACCGTTCGTAAGATTTATTTATCTACAGTAGATGTATCAGGTATGGAAATATCTGCTATATTATTAGACGAAGATAAAAATCAATATACTAGTTATGAATGGAATGCAACAGATTATGATGATATAAGAACATTAACTTATCAAATCAATTATAAGAAGAATAATTTATCTGCTTCTTATAACTCTGGCGATTTAGAAATAGTTGTGGATAATTTGATAACTGATTTCGTCAATTTATCATCACTAAAAAGTGAATCACAATTTAGAGCTAATATTAATAAATATATAATTGTTAGTGCAGATAATAATAGTAATCATTCATTTGATTGGTCATATAAATACAGTTCTGATTATTCTAAGATAATATTAACAAATAACAATGATATTAATTCTAATATAAATTTTGAAGGTAGTATCCAAATAACCTATGTTTTACCAGAATATGATTTAAAAAGTGGAGTTGAATCAACTATAAAATCAACTTTAAATAATTCTAAAGAATCAAATGGAATTACATTAATATTTAATTCCAAAAAAGGAACTGTAGTTTTCAATAAAGAATCATTGAGTAGTCCTTCATACTATGATGCTTTTCCTTCTGGAGACTATACATGGATTTATTATTCTGTATCTACAACAAACACAGATAGTGCAAGAATTTTAACCGATTTATATTGCAATATATCAAGTACTTATGATATTAAGATTATTTCTACAAATTATAAAGAGGTAGAACCGAATACAAATGTAAATTTGACGGCTGGAGTTAGAACAGTTAAAGAAGGCTTAATATCTATTGCAGGTTCAACAACTAGTATTCTCGATCGAAGAATTAGTTTCTATGTTGGATTTCCAAATAATGGTGATGAAAATGTTTCATTCTCTATAGATTTTTATAGCAGATATAGATATGCGGGCATAGATAAAACTGAACCATTAATATTATTAGAATCGAAAGAACAAAACATAAATCTTAGTGATTATAGTTTGACAGACACTGAATTAAAATATTCAATGGTTAATTATAGTGCTTCTAGAATTGATTATGATGTATTAACTGAATCAATTCCAGTTAATAATATGATAGGTGGTATTAGGCTTTATAACAAAGGAAGAAAGAAAGTCGATATAAAATTAGGTTTTGATTATCTTTATGTTAAAAAGAAAGATGGAAGCATTCATTATTTAAGCGATACAGAATATTGCTATGATTCTATTATGTATCCATATAATATTCAAAAATCTAATCATAGTGTATATGGAGCATTTAAAAATGGAAATAGTCAAACTGTTGAAAATGGTTTATATAATGTTGATTTATATGTTCGATACGAAAATGAAGAAGAATACATTTTATATGATTCCTTTTTGAATAATGGGAAAGTTTTTTCTAATTTTCCTAAAAATGTTGTTGCTTATTACTTTGTTCTACATGATTATGATATGTCTCTATCTGACTATTATCTTCAATCTTTAGTTAAAATAAATGATCCATCTATTATTTCTATACAAGATTCAATATATTATTCTTGCATTGCCGAAGTATATGAAGGAGATAATTTGATTTCCCCAATTACGAATTGGACTCCGAATCCACTTCCAACTCATGATGAGGAATACGATTTGAAATATTACGGTCATAATATGAATAGAAAAGTTCAATATGCTAATATTCAATCAGAAGATTTTAATATTAATTCTAAAATTTCAATGGATCGATTTGAAATTCACTCCAATCAATTATATAAATCTTCAGTTACAGTTTATGAATCAGTTGTAGACAATTTTACTAAAAGATATTATTACGGATATGATAGTTATATTTTACTTCCTGAAGGATTGTATACGGATAATGTTGATATAAAAAAAATGGGATTAGATTATGAATATTTATATGTTGAAGATTACAATTTACCATTTGATAGTGTTTTTTTATTAAAATCCGGAAAATTATATAGTTATTCTGACTTTAAACAATATATTATTGATCATACAAATATCGAAATAACAAATAACTGGAATAATTCTAATAGACAATTAATTCATATTAATTTAGATTTTAATGATGATCCATTTGATTTTAAAAATTTTATAATTTGGGATAACTATTCTCCTTGGGTTAAATCTTTTAGTACTTTTATCAACTTTGATGTATTTATTGATAATGAAGCTATTTTAGAATATGGGAATACTAAACAAATTGATATATATACTTATGCTAATAACTATTCTTTATCATATCATCAAGATATTAACGGAAACATGTACAAAGTTGATATCAACGATTATGATAATGATAATAATGTTGATGAATATGTATATTATTCAAATAAATCACAAACTATTGCTACAGCTTCTGAATCTAGTCAAAACTTAAAAACATCTGCTAAGACAGATAAAGATAACTATGGTGAAGAAGTAAATGTATCTTTAAATAATCAGTATACTTATAAATTAAGAGCTAGAAGTGGTGCAAATAAAATTACTAACATGGTTATATATGATTCATTAGAAAAATATATAAAGAGAGATAGTAACTATGATCTAGCAGCAGGTGAAAATAATTATTTCCAAGGAACATTCCAAGGAGTAGATACATCATTTGCTGAATCTCAAGGATATACTGTTAAAGTATATTATTCGGAAAATGATAAACCAGGAAGTTTATCAAGTGATACTTCATGGAAGATATATACTTCATCAGTTGATAAATCTAAAGTTAAATCTTTAGCATTTGAATATTTAGATGGAGCAGGTGGTAAAGCTACTTTACCGGAAGATACTTTGACTTATGTTGAAGTAATCATGAAATCTCCATCAAGTATTACAGATACTAAATATCGTACTTACAATGGCTCATGGGTTGAATGGAATGCATTAGATTCAACTAATAACATCATTCCTGATGTAGTAGGAATAAACTCTAATGTTGCAACTGTATCATTACCAGCGACATTAAAAGTAAAACACTTAGAAGAAGGTACTGATAAAGTATTAGCTGATGAAGAGATAACTGAAAATCTATTATTTGGAAAAACATATACAACATCAGCAAGTACAAATTTGCCAGTTAACTATGAATTCTCAAAAACATCTGGAGATGACCCAAATGGAACAATTAGTAAAGGAATAACTGAAGTTATTTATTATTACAAGAAAGTTGTTCCAACTACAACTAAGAGTTGTACAGCAACAGCTACAACTGCAATTGATAAAAGGACGGATAAAGTAACATATAATATTACATGTAATTATAGTATTGAAAATTGGATTGGTGATTATGCGCATGCAGAAATACTTGAATTACCATATGAAATTGATAAAACCAAATCAGTTTTAGATGGAGGAGTATATGAAGATACTAAAAACACAATTGCATGGTTTATTGAAGAGGATTCGCTTTCAACTGATAAACATGAATATACTGCCGAATATACAATTGATGTTTATTATAAAGATATTCCAATATCTGAAAGAAATATTAATACAACATTTATGTATGTAGATGCATATGCTGATGGGGATCCTAAAGAATATATAGGTTCCGAAGATGATATAGTAGAAGTACCATTAATAACTGCTATAAATGAAAAATATAAAATAACAGTTAAACATTTAGAAGATGGAACTAATAATGTTATTGCACCAGAAGAAACATATTATAAATATTATAATGAAGACTATGAATATGGAATAAGTTCAGAATTACCTGGTAACTATCAATTAAAAACAAGACCAGATAACTATAAAGGCAAAGTGTTAGCAGAAGAAACAGTCATAACATATCTTTATGAAAAGAAAACACCAATTACTAACTATACATGTACTGCAACTGCAACACCAATAATTGATAATAGAACAGATAAAGTAACATATCATGTTACATGCACTTATGTTGTTAAGGATTTCATTGGTACATATGAACATGGAGAAGGTTTCCATTTACCATATACTATAAACAAATCTGAATCTAATATTGCAGGTGCTGTTTATAATTCAGCATCCAAGACTATTACATGGGCTAGTAATAAGACAATTGAATCTGCTGATCCATTTGAATTTGAAGTTGAACATACAATAGAAGTAGTATATTCAAGTATTCCTATTTCAGATAGATCAATAACTGCATCTTATTTATCCTTAGTATTAAATGAAAATGAAATACATGAAGAAAATACTATAAATGAAAATTTAACTACTCAAATAAATGAAAAACATAAAATAACAGTTAAGCATTTAGAAGATGGTACTAACAATGTTGTAGCACCAGAAGAAACATATTATAAATATTACAATGAAGATTATGAATATGGTGAAAGTTCAGAATTACCTGGCAACTATAAATTAAAAACAAGACCAGATAACTATAAAGGTAAAGTGTTAGCAGAAGAAACAGTCATAACATATCTTTATGAAAAGAAAACTCCTGAGTTAAATATAGAATTATCTATTGATGGAACAAATGATATAGATAATAGAACTAATCTAGTTACATATAATTTGTCAGGAAAATCTACAACAAAAGATTATATTGGCTCTGAAACAATTAAAGAAGTATTTGAACTTCCATATGAAATAGATTTAACTAAATCTAATCTAGATGGAGGAACATATAATAGTTCTGCTAAAACTATTACATGGACAACTACACATAATGTAACAACTGCAGATTCAACATCAGTTGATTTATATCATGAAATAACTGTTGTATATAAAAATATTCCAATAAGTGTAGGAAGTATAAAAGGAATTTATACTGTTACAAATACAACTGAATTAAATAATAAAACAGTAGATACTGATGTAACTACTAATATAAATGAAAAATATAAGATAACAGTTAAACACTTAGAATATGGTACTAATAATGAAATAGCACCAGAAGATACATACTATAAGTTATATAATGAATCCTATGAAGTAGGAGAGTCTTCTAGTATTCCTGGTAATTATCAATTAAAAACAAGACCAACTAATTATAAAGGAACTGTATTAGCAGAAGAAACCGTAGTAACTTATCTTTACGAAAAGAAGAACCCTAATTTAACTAGTACAGTTGATATAACAGGAACATCTCAAATAGATAAGAGAACAAAAGAAATTATATATAACTTTAGTAGTGCTACTACTGTTAAAGATTTTATTGGAACAGGTTCAATAGTTGATGTAATTAAATTACCATATGAAGTGAATCCAGCTAAATCTAATTTAGATGGAGGAACATATGATAATTCTACAAAGACTATTACATGGACAACTCCATATGAAACAACTAATGCTAACGTTAATAACTTTAGTACTAGTCATGAAATAAGTATAGTTTATTTAGATATCCCAATTGATGTATTAAATATAAGTTCAACTTATACTAATACTATTTCAAATGACTTAGGAACAATGTCTTCTAGTAAAGAGACATCTACTGACATAAAAGAAAAATATAGACTTGTTGTACATCATGTAGAATATGGTACAAGTAAGGTGTTAGCAGATGATGAAGAATTCGAAAAATATTACAACGAATCATATGAAGTAGGTATAAGTAGTAAATTACCTGGTAACTATCAATTAAAGAAACTACCAGATAATTATAAAGGAACAATCAAAGCTGAAAAAACAGATGTTATATTTGTATATGAAAAGAAGACTCCTATATTAACTGGAAATGTTAATATAACAGGACCTGAATCAGTTGAAGATAGATTTGATTCAATCAATTATACAATCACTTCTAATGGTTCAGTTAAAGATTTAATAGGTGAGTATAGTAATAGTATTGTTGTTGAACTTCCATATGAAATAGATGAATCAAAATCTAATTTAAATGGAGGGACATATAATTCAAGTAATAAAACTATTACATGGAATAATCCAGGTTCAACAACAACTATAGATAAAAAAGATCTTTCTTATGAATACAATATAAGTATTGTATATAAAGATGTACCGATAAGTGCTAAAACATATAATACTAAAGTAACAAGTACTTTAAGAGCAGAAGAAGAAAGTATTATAAATGAATCATTACTAAATATAAATGTATTAGAAAAGTATAAATTAGTAGTAAAACATTTAGAATATGGAACTAATAAAGTATTAGCTACTCAAGAAGAATACTTTAGATTATATGGTGATTCATATGAAACTACTGCATCATCTGAAGTAACTGATAATTATGCTTTAAAGATTACTCCAAATAATTATAAAGGAACTATTAAATCAGAAATAACAGAAGTTATTTATTACTATGAAATGATAGAATCTGATTTAACTACTAATATAGATGTTGAATGTCCTGAAGTAATAAGTAAAGTTGATGAAGAAGTTAATATTAAGATTACTTATAAGTTTACTTCAACAAATTATCTAGGTCCTTCAAAAGTTACAATTAGTAATGTTCTTCCATATGAAATTATTCCAGAAAAATCAGATTTAGATGGAGGAGAGTATGATTCTTCAACTAAGACTATTACATGGGTAATAAATGATACTATAGAAAATCTTGAATCTACTGAAAAAGAATATACAAAAGGTATTAAAGTAATATTTAAAGATATAGTAGTAAATGAACCAATTGTTAATAATATATCTGGAAGTATAGTATTAGATAATAATTCTAATGTTAAAGAAACATCCGGTATAACTGATGTTAAGATATATGGAAATATTATTATTAAGTATATTGATATAGATACTAACGAAACTATAAGTGAAGACACTATAGTAAATGATTTAGTCGGTGCTTTATATACACCTATATCTAAAAATATTGAAGATTATAATCTAGTATCTACATTAGATAATAGTTATACTGTTTCATTAGAAGATCAAATTCTAACTTATAAATATAAGAAGAGAGTTAAAGAAGTAGTACAAGAACAAATACCTAAGGTTGATGAAAATCCATCTACAGGTTTATTTAAAACATATTACTTATTATCAATTCCAATTATCTTATTAATAATGGTTGTAATTAGAATAGGTAAACATAGTATGTTTAAAAAGTATTCATAAAAAAAGATAAGCAATTAAGCTTATCTTTTTTATTTATTAACAACAATTTTTAGTATGATTAATTGTACAAAAATGATATAATGTTGATATGATTTATAGTATGGTGTAAAAGTATGAGAAATGTTATAAAAAAGAAAACAATTATATTATTTATAACTTTTATAATAGTTGATCTATTATTGTCTTTATGTGCATATAATTATAATGACGTTAAGACATATGTAAGTGAATCAATTCATAAAATGTATTTAGCTACAGTTGATGTATCATCAATGGAAATATCAGCTGTATTAATAGATGAAGATAAAAATCAATATACTAATTATGAATGGAATGCTACTGATTATAAAGAAATAAGAAATATTACATACCAAATAAATTATAAAAAGAATAATTCATCAGCAAGTTATAAGCCAGGCGAATTAGAAATTGAAGTTAATAATTTATATTTAGATTATGTTAATATTAATTGGAGTATTAGAAATAATATAAAAAATTATATAACAATCAGTGCAGATGAAACAAGTGCAACATCATATAATTTTGAATGGTCTTATCAGTATAAAAATGATTATAAAAAAATTGTTTTTAAAAATAATAATGAAATAGTGGCTGGTTCTAATTTTGAAGGAAGTATTCAAATTACATATAAATTCGTAGCATATTCATTAAAAAGTGATGTAACTTCAACTATAATATCTAAATTAAATTCTACAAAATCTTCTAATAGTGTAACTTTCTTTTATTCAGGTTCTGAAAGCGAAGTAACAGCATATATTGGAGATATTAGAAAGGTATCATCGTATGATGGATTACCATCAGGAGATTATGTATGGTTTATTATAAATGTTTACACATATTATAGTACATTAGGTGCAAGAATATATGATATGGCTAAGATGCAAATTCATGGTCCGGATGGAACAAGAATTCTTGATAAGTATGATTTAGACGAGTTTGAAAATGGCTCAGAAATGAAAGCATCTAGATTGGGTGGCAGTAATACTGATGGAGTTAGTTCAATTGAAAAAAGAGTTGACACACGTCTATGTTCAAGCAGTTATTATATTGGGATTCCTAATACAACTTCAAATACTATTGATTTAGAATATTATTTTTATGGTGCATATTACTATGCTGGAATATTTGATAATTATTATAATTTTGTTAATCCGGATGAACCAATTCATGATATAACTAGAAGAACTTTTAGTATAAATATAAATAACTATAGGTTAGTAGATTCTGGTATAAAATATAGTATAAAAACAAGCGATAGTAAATGGTCACCTAAATCATTGGAAAATGGTTACGATTTTTCTCAAAATGTATTAACTACTTTAACTAATATAAGTAGAAAAAAAATGGAATATAAGGTTGGTATTGATAATTACTACATAAAAAAATCAAATGGAACATATAGTAGATTAGATGATAATAGTTATAAATTTTCTTTTATAACATTTCCAGGTTATTATCGTGATGAAAATGGAGGCTTTGCTTCTGTTGGAGGAGATTTTAAAAATGGCAATGATAAAACAATAGCTGATGATAGTTATGATGTTGATTTGTATGTTAGGTATCAAAACGAAAATAATTATATTAAATATGATTCGTTTAGAAATCAAGGAAAGGTATATACTAATTTTCCTAAAAATGTAGTTGCATATTATTATGTTATTCATGATCTTGATGTTTCACTTTCGGAATTATCTCTAAATAGTTTAATACAATTGGATAATAATATAGTAAGTAGTGAAGATACTATACGAAGATATGCTTTTGTTGAAATCAAGAATGATAATACTCTTATAACTGAAAATAAGTTAAGTACTTCTGATCCGGCATATTCTTATTTGAATAACTATAATTCTACTTATTATGGTAACGATGTTGATCGATCAGTAGGGAATAGTACATTTGAAAGTTATACGTATCATCAAAGAGTATTTTTAACTTTGAATAATTTTAGTATTGTTTCTAATGATTTATACAAAAGCCACATAACTCTTGAACCTAGAACTTTTTTTAGTGTTGATAGTTATAGTGGATATAAAGGATATCTATTATTCCCTGAAGGGATTAATATTGATTCTCTTGAAGATATAGGTTATACAATTGGCTATTTAAGATTATCTTATCCTCCTTATGTAGTTGACTATTATTATTCTTCACCAAATGGAGGAGCTTACAAATTCAAAGAGTCTACCTTTAATGATTATGTATCCAGTCATTTAAAAATGAATCTTGTTAATAATTGGAAAAACACTAATAGACAAATGTTAGAATATTCTTTAGATTTAACTGATGATCCAATGGATGGACATATGCAAAAATTAATAGACACTCTACACGGATATGGAACAGATGGAAGTATTATTAAATTTGATTTTGACATCTATATGGATAAAGATTCTATCTTAGAATATGGAAAATCAGTGAAGTTTGAAGCAATGATAAAAGATCAAACTGGAAATAAGTACGAAATAGATCTCGATTCTCCTTCAAATTCGAAAAAAGATTCAATAGATATAGATAGTGATGGCGATACTGATGAGTATATTTACCATGCTGAATCAACTAAAAATATCTTAATGGCCTCAGAATCTAGTCAAAATTTAAAAACAACAGCAAAGACTGATAAAGATAACTATGGAGAAGAAGTAAATGTATCATTAAACAATCAATATACATATAAGTTAAGATCAAGAAATGGTAATAATAAAATAACTAATCTTGTTATATATGATTCGATAGAAAAATATATAAAAAGAGAAGGTAACTATGATTTAGCTGCAGGTGATAATAATTATTTCCAAGGAACATTCCAAGGAGTAGACACTTCCTTTGCTGAATCACAGGGATATACTGTTAAAGTTTATTATTCAGAAAAAGATAAGCCAGGAAGTATATCAAGTGATACATCATGGAAAGTTTATTCAAATTCTATTGATAAATCAAAAGTAAAATCATTAGCTTTTGAATATTTAGATAGTTCAGGAAATAAAGCAATATTACCAGAAGATACACTTACATATGTAGAAGTAGTAATGAAATCACCATCTACAATAGAAGGTAGTAAATATCGTACTTATAATGGTTCATGGGTAGAATGGAATGCATTAGATTCAAGTAATAGTATAATTACTGATGTGGTTGGAATTAATTCGAATGTTGCAACTGTATCGTTACCAGCAACATTAAAAGTAAGACATTTAAATGAAAATGATCATAGTATTGTTCTTGCTCCAGAAGAGATAACTGAAAACTTATTATTTGGTAAAACATATACCACTACAGCAAGTGCTGAAATACCTGTTAACTATGAATTTTCAAAAACATCTGGTGATGATCCAAATGGTATTATTAGCAAAGGTGTAACTGAAGTCACTTATTATTATAAAGTGAAAGAACCTATTACAAATTTTGATGGTGAAACATTTGCAACACCATCAATAGATAAAAGAACTGACACAGTGTCATATCATATTAAGGCTAATTATAGTATAGAAGGTTATTTGGGAGATTATTCACATGATGAAGTAATTGAACTACCGTATGAAATAGATTTAACTAAATCTAACTTAGATGGAGGTACATACGATTCCATCTCTAAAAAAATCACATGGAAAAAAGAAGTTATTATTAACACAATGGATAAACATGAATTTGAAGTAGATCATAATGTTAAGATTGTATATAAAAATCTTCCAATAAGTGTTACCAAACTCAATGCATATTTAGCATATGGATACGATTATTCAACAAATACATCTTACTCAATTGGAAATCGCAGTTTAAAAACAACAGGAGTAAAAGAAAAGTATAAAATAATAGTAAAACACTTAGAAGATGGAACAAATAATGTTGTAGCCCCAGAGGAGACATATTATAAGTATTACAATGAATCATATGAATATGGAATAAGTTCATCATTACCTGGAAACTATCAACTAAAAACAAGACCAAGTAATTATAAAGGTAATGTACTTGCTGAAGAAACTGTAATAACATACTTATATGAAAAGAAGAATCCAAACTTAACAAGTAATGTTACAATTACATCAACTGATACAATTGAACATAGAACTGATACAGTAACATATAATATAAGTAGTACATCAACAGTAAAAGATTTTATAGGATCAGGAACAGTAACAGATGTAATAACTCTTCCATATGAAATAGATTTAAATAAATCTAATCTAGATGGAGGAACATATGATAATTCTACAAAGACTATTACATGGACAACTCAATATGAAACAACTAATGCTAACGTTAATAACTTTAGTACTAGTCATGAAATAAGTGTAGTATATAAAAATATTCCAATAAGTGTATTAAATATATCAGCTAACTGTGAAAGTACAATTTCAAATGAACTTGGAAATATGTCTTCAAATAAAAATGCATCAACTGAGATCAAAGAAAAATATAGACTTGTAGTAAAACATTTAGAAGATGGAACAAATAAAGTATTAGCGGACGATGATGTATTTGA
>JAEEGL016765137.1_pt1 | contig 26345 bp, 18 predicted proteins | sample 9134231 | NCBI WGS metagenome assembly JAEEGL01 (sample SAMN16246548, study PRJNA631951) | gut metagenome | biome: gut microbiome; feature: rumen; material: fiber-attached | host: Bos | place: Iran: Karaj | collected 2018-10
CCGCATGAAGGAAAGCGATTTCAAGTTCTCCGATTCTGATCTGCCGTACATTCTGATGATCGGCGGCGGCACGGCTGACCAGGTTGTCGGTACGTTCCCGAAGCAGTATCATGAGCTGTTCGACAAGAACGGCACGATGAATCTCTGGATGGAGTTCCCGGGCGCAGGTCATGACGCAAGCGTCGGCACACCGCTCTTCTACAACTTCTTCCGATATGTTTTCAAAGCGTAATCCCTCCAAGGAATACATAAGAATGCACCCTGTTCCATGCGAGCAGGGTGCATTTGTTATGCATGGAATACCTGTAGACGCACGAAACCCCCGTCCGTGGACAGGGGGCTTCGTGCATGTTCATGCCATAATGGGGAAAACGCTGATTTTACCGGTGAGATATTCGATATGCAGCTTGACATCGTCAGCTGTGAGCTCACCGTCGCCGTCGAGATCGGCAGGTTCGATATCGTCGATCTCAGCCTTGCCGAGGATAACACGCTTGAGGATCGTCAGATCGCGTGCATCGACTGACTTGTCGTCGTTGAGATCGCCGTAGATAAATTCCTTCGGCGTTGTGGAGCCTGCGGGAACATTGAGCTTCCACCACTGGATGTTGAAGAGATAGCCTTCGCCGCCCTTGAATACAAGGTACAGATCGTGAATGCCTGTCGTTTTTTCAAGGGTTGCCGACATGGTCTTCCAATCCTGCCAGCCGCCGGTCGAAGCAACATCCACAGTACCGATCAGCTTACCGGTCGCACCGTCGAGGCGAACCTCGATCGAAGAACCGCCGCTGTTTGCTGCGACACGGATATCAATCTTATCAGCGCCGCTGCCGAAGTCAACATCCTTGAAGCCGATGTAGTCGCCGTTTTCAATGTAAGCGACATTCTGCCCGCCTTCGTCACAGTTTTCGAGATCAACGCCGGACTGAACGGAGAAGGAGCTTGCATCGACCGTCGATGCCGAGCCGCTGATGCGGACAATATGCGAGGATTTGCTGAGTACCTTTCCGGTATTGTCGGTCACATAGATGCGGTATTCGCCTGCTTCGGACGGAGTCTTGATCTTGGATGCCGTACCGGAGCCCTTGGTCATTGTAGCACCGACCTTGAAGGAGGTCGTATTGTCCGGTGCAATCCAGACGGTCTTGCCGGAGCCGGCCTTGCGGATCGGGAGATTGCCGTCGCCCTTGGTTGCGCAGCTTGCAGGGAAGATATAGTCTGCATCGGTGCGCATGTTTACGGGCATCAGATAACGGAAATCATCCTGCAAGCCGGAATTCAGGCAGACTTCATACTGTCTTGCCGGCCAGACATTATCCGAAATGACAATCGGCGTGTCAATGCGGCTGCTTGGCGGATTTTTGCCCATCTTATTAACAGATGCATAAGTGCGGAGGATTGTGAGGTCATGCTTCTGACCGTAATCCTCACAGTTGATCGTATAGGTTACGTTCTTGTCAATTTCGAGGACATTGTCGTTTTCCTCGATGTATGCGGTGCCTTCGTCGTTGTGGAGACCGTAGGTCGGTGCGCCGGGACCGCCGGCGGGAATGCCCTGAATATAGTTTTCATTGATGATTGTACCGGGCATCTGACCAATCGTGTAAATGCCGCCGCTGTCGTGCAGACGGTTCAGGCAATTGATCACACGGTTGTAGCAGATCTGGTTGTCACGGCAGGTCTTGGAGTCTTTGAAGTTGCACCAGCCCCAGCCCAGGTGAATGCCATTGTATGCGGTGTTTTCAACTTGGTTGCGGAGCACCTTGACCGTATCGCCGTAGTAGACAGTGATTGCAGCGCAGCCGCCGAAACCGTGAACAACGGAGATATTGTAGAGCAGATTGTCACAGATCTCGATATTCTTGCAGACGCCCTCAACATCGACTGGGAACTTTTCATGATTGGAATTGGTCTTGTCGCCGATGTAGACATGCTGCGGATGAGAGACCGTGATACCGGAAGAGGTGATGTCGGTTACAAAGTTTCCGTTGATCTTGCTGTTGATGACATCATTGGTCATCTGGATGCCGTCGGCACCGCAGTGCTTGATCACATTGCCTGTGAATTCAATTGAATCAGCGGAGGTGACCTGAATCATTGCTGCAAGAGTATCTGCCATTTCATAGCGTTTGGTGTGCCAGTTGGAATCCGCAAATGCGGTGTATGACTGAGCAGCCTGACAGGTCGCCTTGCCGTGAGATTCACCGACTTTGGTCAGCTGATAATCGGTATGCGCGAAGGTGATGCCGCGGAAAGAAAGGTTCTTGACACGCGAATTGGTTGATTCGCCGGAAATGATAATCAGCGATTCCGCAATCGGTGCTTCTGCATCCGCGCTGGACATATCCTCGCCCTGAAGCGGGTAGTAATAGACCTTGTGATCGGTCTTGTCGAAGTAGAACTGACCGGGGGAGTTGACAAATTCAAACGCATTATAGAGCGTATGCCATCCGCCGGTCGAGAAGCCTGCGCCCCAGCCCGGTGTCTGGGCAATCGCGCCGTAAGGCTGCTGCATCAGGAAAACGAAAGAGCCGTTTTCATATTTAATATCACGCGAGCAGACGATATTCTCATTCCATGTCGTACCGTTGACGCATTCGAGATCGTCGGTATTCTTGGTGATACGCGGCAGATCGCTTTCCTTGTACTTGATGCCGTCGCTCTTCTGTCCGGAGTCCCATGCCCAGTCAGCCTGACCGGCAGTGATGCTGTAGGTACCCCAGCCGCCCTGTGCGCTGACGCCCTTGCTGCCCATATTGGCGCGATGGTCGTTGACGTAAAAGTTGCGGAGCTTGTAGTCTCGGTCGAGCGATGCAACATACAGCTTGTCATTGTATTTTTCCCAGCCGGTAACGGCTACTGCGCCGCTGATGACCGGAACCTCATCCTGATATGCCTGATAGATGATGCGTGAATCGCCTTTGCCGGAGTCCTTCGTATCGAATTTGACCGGCTCGGTCTGACGGTATGTACCGCCGCGGAAATTGACGACGATATCACCGCTGACGTTGCCGTTGATCTTTCGGACGGCGTCTCTGGCACCTGCAAGTGTTTTGAGCGGTGCATCAATCGTTCCGGAATTGCTGTCATCGCCGTCCGGTGAGACGAACAGCTCAGCGCCGGGTGACGCGGCGGCAGTCTTCAAAGAGAAGTCAGCAGCTGCGCTGAGGGCGGCAGCAGCGCAGAGAACTGCGCTGAGTGCTGCCGTCACACGAAGCATACTTTTTTTTCCGGAATGATAAATCATAAAATTCCCCCATTTCTGATTTTTTGTTTTTGCTTTTTTTTTATTCATCGAGCTTTGCGATAATACGGAGAATACCGATGACATCGTCGCCGTCCAGCAGAGCATCGCTGTTGACATCAGCATTTGCCTTGCCCTTTGCAGTGACATTTGCGCCGGTATCTTCGGCAACAAATCTTGCAAGCAGAACTGCGTCGGAGACATCGACCTTTCCGTCAATGTTTACATCGCCGCGGAGCCCCTTTTCAGGTGTTGTCTGAGTGGTTTCCGTCGTTGTAGTTGTTGTCTCGGGTTCCGTCACTTCCGGAATTTCCGGCTGCTTGCTGAAATCAATCCACAGAGTGACTGCCTTGTCTTCCGGTGCATATGCCGGAGAAGCAGTGTTCTGCGATGCAAGCTCCGCTTCGCTCAGTGCCTTGCTGTAGAGGCGGACAGCGGAGAATTTCGCCTGCGAGTTACGGCCGGTATCCGGGCATGCGCCGATTGTCAGGTTATAGCCGGAACGGTTCGTTCCGCTGCCGCCTGTCAGCTGCTTGGAGCCCTGAATCTTTCCGTCTACGTAAATGGAGACTGTATTCTTCGATGCATCATAGATTCCGGCGACCTGATGCATTTTGTTCAGCCAGTCGGACGGAATATCGCAGCTTGCCATCTGCCAGCCGCCGTCATAGATGAAGAAGTCAACGGATTTATTTGTGCAGCGGAGCGTGAAGGTTGTATCGCCCTTGCCGACGAACTGGTTGTATTCCTGCGTACCGGTCGGGATCACATTGACTTCAACTGTAAAGGAATTCTTGCCCTCGACGATCGGAGCGATTGTGCTGCCGAACGGAACCGGAACGGCACCGCTCATCAGAACCTGATTGCCGGCTGTTTCCAGCTTTGCACTTTCCGGAATCGGAATCACGAAATGATTGCTGCTCAGATCCTGTACGCTCTGCGGGAGACGGCGGTACGGCTTTGCAGCTTCGTTCATTGCTTCGTCATCGCTGCCGGTCGGGATCGGAATAATCGTGTATGCCCATTCGTAGACGCGGTCTTTTGAAAGCGTATACTGATCAAGTGTTGCCTGTCCGCAGGTTGCGGAGCCGGTACCCATGGAGCCGTAGTTCATGCTGAGATAGGTTTCATCATGCGTTTTGACCTGATAGGTGTGGTTTGCAACCTGGAGATCTTCTGCGGTCATATGGAGTGCACATGCCTCAACAGATGATTCTGCTGCGACGAGGATCGAGGTCTTGGTGTTCGGATTCTGAACTGCCATCCACTTGGTTTTTGTCATTGTTCCGCAGTCATCAGCCTTCATGTAGGGATAGTACAGACCGGAAACAGTATTGTGCCATACGCCGAGACGACCGTTTGTCATACGGTCAAGCATAGTCTCGACCGGACCGTTGCCGTACCATGTCACTTCCTCAAAGCCCTTCGGCAGCGTCATGACAGAGCCGACACGGATAAATTTACCAATGTTGGCACGGGTTGCATCCACACGCAGCGCAACATTGACTGCGCCGGTTCCGTCAATCGTATACACAATATTGACGGATGTACCGCCTGCATTCGGCAGGCTGAGGCTGGATTTGACAACAATCGTGTCACCGGATTCAGATGTTTCAACGCCGTTGCAGCGGAAGTCTTTCATTGCGCCTCTCCAGGCACCGTCAAACTTCTTCTGATTCTGGCTGCCGCCGTCGTTTTCGACCATGCCGCGCCAGAAATTCGGAGTCGGACCGGCAGTGAGCAGTGTTTCGCCGCCGTAGGTATAAGATGTAATCAGACCAGTAGAGCGGGAGATCGAAACCTTGAAATCCTTACCGGAGATTTCATAGCCGTCGCCGGCAGGAGAGACAGAGGGCTTTGCAGAAGCCGGTTTGACATATGCCGGACACGCGGCGGGAACAGAGAACTGTGCCCAGGAAAGCTCCGTGCCTGCGGGAACCATGATTGTGCCGTCCTTCTTCAGAACGGAAATGTTCAGCTGGAATTCGTCGCCAGGACCTGCATTCGGTGCCGGGAACGGTGCAGTGATCGTTCCGCGTGTCAGAGGTGCAACATCAATGTCTTCGCAGTCACCGCTTTTGACAGCGATGCCGTTCTTCAGGAGTGTCCACTTTACATCGAATTCATTGAGGTTTGCAAAATTATTTTCGTTGTAAACGGAGATCTTTCTTTCAGAGATCTGGTCGCCTTCAGCGCTGAACCAGAAATTCTGATACTGGAACTTGACTTCTTCACATTCCGGCTGCGGGGTTCTGTCAGGGCTGACGATGCCGTTTTCGCAGAAGCTGCCGTCGTTCGGATTGTCTCCCCAGTCGCCGCCGTATGCAAAGAACTTGCCGGGCGAAAGTTCGCTGTAGAGGTTCTTGCGCGCATAGGGCTGTGAGTAGTAGTCATAGCCGCCGTTGGAAATAGCCTTGGCACGTGACTGGTCGCACCAGTCCCAGATGAAGCCGCCCATCATATTCTGCTTGCTGCGGATCTCATCCCAGTATTCTTTCAGTGCGCCGAGAGAGTTGCCCATTGCGTGGTCATATTCGCACATGACATACGGCATTTTGCCATCGCCGCCGTGGAATCCGGCAAGCCCGCCGGAGCCGGGATACATCTGGCTGTCCATATCAGTGCCCATGTTTCCACCCTGACCTTCGCTGTGAACCGGTCTGGTCGGGTCATTCTTCTTGAAGTACCAGATCATGTCACGGAAGATACCGTTGCCGTAGTTTGGATCGCTGGTGTACTTCATTTCGTTGCCGATCGACCAGCCGATGATAGCCGGATTGTTTTTCAGGCGTTGGAATGTTGTTTTTGTACGGTCAAGACCCAGTTCATAGAACAAGCCGATCTGTCTGTTGTTGTCGCCGTACATCAGCGCGTGGCATTCCATGTTGGTCTCTGCAAGCATATACATGCCAAACTTGTTGCAGAGCCAGTAGAGGTAAGAGTCATTGCTGTAGTGCGAGGTGCGGATTGCGTTGATATTGTGCTGCTGCATCTGACGGATATCCTCTTCCATCGTTCCCTGCGGAACAGCCTTGCCGTGGAACGGATCCGTATCGTGGCGGTTGACGCCCTTAAGCAGAAGACGCTTTCCATTAATGGTGATCGGCTGCCAGCGATTTGTGGTGCGGCGGTAGGATCCGTCAACCTCGGTGCGGGTGAAGCCGATCTCGCGGAAACCGAGCTGCGAGGAGACAGTTTCGATTGTGCCCTTGCTGTTCTTCAGCGTCAGGACGAGTGCGTAGATGTTCGGATGTTCTGCGGACCAGAGCTTCGGGGAAAGGACTTCCTTCGAGAGCTTTACGGTCGTGACCTTGCCGGCTTCGACAGAAGAAACAGGAATGGTGGTACCTTCAGTGAGGTTGTTGCCTTGTTCATCGAGAACAGCAACGTCCACGTTCAGGTCGCTGACATTTGCAGAAGCCTTGTTGTGGATATTGACTGACAGATTCAGAGATGCATTCTTATAGCTCTCGTCGAGATCGGTCTGAACGGTATAATCCGAGATCTTGACAAGCGGAGTGCTGGTCAGGTAGACGTCACGGAAAATACCGCCGTCGTAGATCATGTCCTGATCCTCAAACCATGTACCGTCGCAGAACTTGTGGACTTCCACTGCGATCAGGTTTTCGCCTTCGGTCAGGAAGTCGGTGATATCAAAGCGGTGCGGACTGAACGTGTCCTCGCTGTAACCGGCTTCCTTGCCGTTGACATATACATAGTATGCGGATTCAACGCCTTCAAAATGCACCTCAATGCGGCGGTTGTCCTTCAGCATATCGGATGAGACTTTGAAGGTCTTGCGGTAGAGACCGACCGGGTTGTAGTTGGTCGGCGCATTCGGACAGCCGACGCCCGGATCGTACCGGTTCTGGAACGGCATTGTGACGTTCGCATAGATCGGGAAGTCAAAGCCCTGACAAGTCCAGCTGTCCGGCAAGGTCACGGACTTCCAGCCATTGCCGGTCGCCGAGTAGCCGGGCTTCATCGCACCTGCTTTGAGCAGCGGATCTGCGTTGCCGGCATTCTGCACGACGGTCAGATCCCATTTCTCGTTCGGTCCGGTGAGCATCTGCATGTAGTCGGATTTGGTGCGGGCGTTGTACTCCCAGACGGCTTCTGCTGCGGTCGCCGTATCCTGATACGGGATAAGTGTCAGCGATGCCGGTTCCCGGTTGACAGCGAACACATCCTCTGCGCCGGACCTGCCTGTCCATTCATTGTGATTGAATTTTGCTTCATTCACATTTGCCCTGTACAGTGGTTCCAGACCAAGCTGTACTTCGGATGCAGCCGCATGTGCAGACAAATGCTGCCCCGGAACGGCTGACGCGATCATACTGAGAGCCAGTATCATCGCACCGGTCTTCTTCCAAATTGTCATAAAATCCCCTAGCCTTTCCAATGTGTATTTTTTCGTTTGTTCATAATACACCAATTTATAATTCAATTATAATTGATTTTCATAGGTTCATCAATGTACAAAGTATAGATATTGTGGAAGAATTACAGTTCTTATCATGTATTGTGGACTTGGACAACTTTTCCCCATTTCTTGCGATATAAAAATACATCTGGCAGACATCTGACAGAAAATGAGATAACTTACTGCGGCACCGGAAATATCATGTATGTTTTTATCGTCCGAATCTGTACGGTTGCCGCTGACTTCTGTTTGGGAAATGCATGAAAAAAGATAGAATAGGCTATTGCAAATCAAAAGCAGATAATATATAATAGTATAACAGGGGGATTGTCCAAATATATGAGAAAAGGCGGCGATACAATGAGAAAGACAAATCAGCGGAAATCTATGCTGTGTGCATGGCTCAGCGGTATCCTGACGGCAGGCTGGCTGCTGCCGGTTCTGACCTTTGCGGCGGATGCGCCGCGGCAGGCATCCGCGACAGTTTCAAAGGAGATCGGTCTGGTCGGGAACCTGTACTGTATCAACGGCAGCACTCAGGCGGATCAGGGCGCGCTGCAATGGGATACGACGCTTTCTGCAAAATCCTATGTGCTTTACCGCTCCGAGGATGCGGAAACGGGCTATATTCCGGTATACAGCGGAACCGGAAAATCCTGCTCCGATCCGGATTTGCAGACAGGTAAAACATATTATTATCAGCTTGCAGTCGAAACAGACAAGGGGACACAATATTCCTCGGTCAAGACACTAGAGCCCTGCACACTGCCGTCCGGACTGAATACCTATGACAATCAGAAGGGGAGCAGTCTGGTCTATGAAACAAGCGGCTATAAGGTCGGCAATACCTATTACAGCTATGCGCTGAAAAAACATGCAGGCAAGAATGATATCTATCTCGCGGAAACAACATCTCCGGACGGCATACACTTCGGCAATGAGCGCAATGTTGCAGACAGTTCGCAGAATTCTGCACTCGAAAGCTGCAAGATTGAATCCGTGCATATTGAGTATGTCGAGTCAGCGAATAAGGTGGTAGTCTGGGCACACTGGGAACAGCTAGACGGCTATAAGGACGGCAAGGCACTTGTCATTACTGGTACGCCGGGCGGCAGCTTTACCGTGCACCATGTTTATAATCCGCTGGATATTCAGGTGCGCGATATGGCGGTCTTCTTTGATGATGACGGCACCGGCTATCTGATTGCTGCGGCGAATAAAAGCGGCGAAGGTGCGAATAAAACAATGTACATCTTCCGGATGAATGCCGACTACAGCGATGTCACGAAGGTTGTCACGACACTGTTTGATGACCAGTACCGCGAGTTCCCGAATCTCATCAAGAAAAACGGATATTATTTCCTGTTTACCTCGCAGGCGGCGGGCTGGTATCCGAGCAGCGGCGCCTATGCCGTGACGGACAACCTCGAAGGCAAATGGAGCGGTCTGCGCAGCATCGGCAACAGCTCGACCTTCTCCTCTCAGTCCGGCTGGATTGTCAATTTGCAGGACCGCAATTATCTGATGCATGCCTATCGCTGGCTGCGCGGCAGTTCGACGAGCGGCACGACGCTGTGTCCGCTGTATTTTGACAACGGCTTCGCATTTTATGATTACTATCCTTATTTCAAATATAATACAAAAACAGGCGATCTGTATCCGGTACAGCAGGGAAAGCTGCTTTCACAGGATCAGCCCGCGACGGCGTCAATCGCTGCAAAATCCGGTGATTCCGCTGCAAAGGCGGTGGACGGCTCCTATCAGTCTGCGTTTGCTGCAATCGGGGATTCCAAGAAATGGCCCTTCTATTTGCAGGTTGATTTGCAGCAGGTCTGCGAGCTCGGCAATATTCAGACCTCATGGTATATCTGCAAGGGCTCGGAAGGGTACTACACCTATACGGTTGAGGGCAGTCTGGACGGCGACAACTGGACAAAGCTGCTTGACCGCACGGATAAAAACGATGATTCGATTACCAATACCTATGGCTTCAACAGTGATCTGCTTTCCGGCAAGGCACGGTATGTCCGTCTGAATGTGAAAAATGCGACGCTGCAAAACAATCCGAACAACAACTGGTATACGCCGACAGTCTACGAGATGAAGATTTACGGCAAGCCGGTGCAGGATGCGGAGATGCCGAAACCGGCTGCGGCGTATGATTTTGAATCCGGCGGGCAGGGGATTGTTCCCGATCTGACCGGAAACGGCAATGACATGAAGCTGACCGGAAATCTTCCGATCAAATCAGAGGGCAAAACCGGCAGCGCATTGTTCTTCGACGGGGATGCAGCGAATTATGCCGCCCTGCCGGACGGCCTGCTGGACGGCTGCCGCGATTATACGATCTGCATGGATGTCAAATCGGACTCGACCGGCGATTTCTTCACCTTTGCACTTGGACAAAATGAAGATAAATATGCATTTTTCAAGGTCGCGGACGATCATTTCCGCTTCCAGACAACTGTGGATACATGGCGCGGCGAAACGGGCATGCGCTATGATTCGGACAATACCGGCTGGAACAGCTATGCGCTTTCCGTCAATGGCGCGACGGCACGGCTCTATAAAAACGGTACACTGGTAAAGCAGACGACCGACTTAACGACCGTTCCGGCGGATATGGGCAGCAAGCTGCATGTGTATTTCGGCAAATCGTTTTATGCGGATGATGTCGGATTCAGCGGATTCCTCGATAATATCCGAATCTACCGCTGCGCACTGACGCAGAAGGAAATCGCCGGTGATGCGCAGACAGAACCGAAAAAGGGTGATGTCAACGGGGACGGTGCGGTCAGTATTGCCGATGCAGTCATGCTGCAAAAATATCTGCTGACTGCCGGTACGCTGAAACAGTGGCAGCAGGGCGACATGAATGATGACGGCATCCTGAATGCTGCCGATCTGACAGGACTCAAGCATATTCTGTTATAATATGGAACCGCGGAGCTGATGCTTCCGCGGTTTCCTGCCCTGCAATCATTTTGTATACCTTTGGTATATTGCATTTTATTTCTATTTATGGTATAATACAACTATAATATAGTATATTGCAGAAAAACGAAAAGATATTGCTGTAAATCAGAAAGAGAGAAGAAAAAATGGAACCGATTATTGAGATTAAAAACGTCGTCAAGGAATTCAAGGTGCTCAACCGGCACGAGGGCTTAAAGGGCAGCATCCGCGATCTGTTTTCGCGTGATTATAAGATTGTGCGCGCCGTGGACAATATCTCCATGCAGATCGGACAGGGCGAGATCGTCGGCTATCTCGGACCGAACGGCGCCGGAAAATCCACGACGATCAAAATGATGACCGGCGTACTGGAGCCGACCTCCGGTGAGATACTGGTCGGCGGCAATGTGCCGTACAGGAACCGGACAAAAAATGCGCAGGAGATCGGCGTTGTCTTCGGGCAGCGTTCGCAGCTCTGGTGGGCGCTGCCGCTGATTGAATCCTTCAAAATTCTCAAAGACATTTATCAGATTCCCGATGCGGATTATGATGCGATGCTGAAATTCTATCAGTCGCTTGTTGACATCGAACCGCTGCTGCACAAGCCTGTCCGGCAGATGTCACTCGGACAGCGAACCCTGAGTGATATTCTTGCGGCATTCCTGCACAATCCGAAGATTGTCTTTCTGGATGAACCGACAATCGGTCTGGATGTTTCGATGAAGGCAAAAATCCGGACGCTGATTCACGCGCTCAATGAGCAGAAGCATACAACTGTCATTCTGACAACGCACGATATGGGTGATGTGGATGCACTCTGCCGGCGCATCGTGATCATCGACAAGGGCAAGATGCTCTATGATAACGATATCTCGCATCTGAAACAGTTTTTCGGCTCCTACCGCACGCTGAAAATCCGCATCAAGGGCGATCTGAAGCAGTATGCGGAGGAGATCACAGGAAAGCTGCCGGAATGTTCTGTTTCTGCGGACGACGAATGGATATCGGTTCTCGTGGATGAATCCAAATCGACGGTCATGCATGTTCTGGACAAGCTGCAAAAGGATTACAAAATCCGCGATATGCAGCTTGAGGAAATCTCGACGGAGGAGGTCATCAAGAAGATTTACGAGGAGGGCGTCAAGTGAAGCTGAAAAAGTATGTTACCCTCACGCGCGCAGGCATCATCGAGTCATTGCAGTTCCGCATGTCATTCCTGATCATGGTGATCGGCAATCTCCTTTATCTGACCGTGACCTATTTTCTCTGGAAGGCGATCTATGCGTCTGTTGATACCGATGTCGTCAACGGCATGACCTTTACGGATACGCTGATCTATCTGGTGCTTGCAACGGCGCTCTGCGGATTTCTGGAGATGTATCTGGTCTGGGATATCGGGCGGAGCATCCAGTCCGGCAAGATCGTGCTCGATCTGCTGAAACCGATGCCGTACCGGCGGTATCTGTTCTGGTCGTATTCCGGCAGTTTCGTCACGCAGTTCTTCTTTACCTTTCTGCCGACATTCATTATAGTATCCGTTGTGACACACGGCGCGATTCCACTTGGCATCAATCTGCTCTGGTTTGTGCTTTCGGTTGTACTGGCAATCGTCATCAACTACAGCATTGACTTTATCATCGGGACGGTCTGTCTCTATACGGAGTCGATCTGGGGTATCAATATCATGAAGCAGGTTGTGGTCCTGCTGCTTTCCGGCGCGACGATTCCGCTGGCATTCTTCCCCGACAGGCTGCGGACGGTTGTATCCTATCTGCCATTTCAGGCGATTTACAATTCGCCGCTTTCTTTGCTGCTGAATGCGCATCCGGATATGCAGACCGTCTGTACAACACTCGGCTTGCAGGCACTCTGGGCGATTGCGCTGACATGCATCAGCGCTGCGTTCTGGAACCGCTCGCTGCGGCAGATCACGGTGAACGGAGGCTGATGATATGAAACAAAAAGGATTACGCTTCTATTCACGTATTTACTTGAAGATCCTTGCACAGGACCTCAAGAGCAAGATGAGCTACCGTGCCGATTTCATCATCTCTACAATCGGCATGATCTGTACCAATATCGCGGGATTTATCAGCTTCTGGATCCTGTTCAGGCGCTTTCCGTCGATCGACGGCTGGGGATACTACGAAATCCTCTTCCTGTACGGTTTTTCGCTGGTCTCCCTGACACCTGTACAGTGCTTCTTTGATAACAACTGGAGCCTGCGGCAATACGTCTACTCCGGCGACTTTATCAAATACTGCTTCCGCCCGATCAATCTGTTTTTCTATTTCCAGTCCGAGGTCTTTGACGTCAAGGGCTTAGGACAGCTTGCCTTCGGTCTGGGGACACTCATCTTTGCGTGGGCGAAGCTCGGGCTTGGCTGTTCGGTGCTGATGATCCTGAAAATGATCGTCTTTCTTCTGACCGCCTCGCTCATCATGATATCGCTGCAAAATGCAGCAGCTGCGACATGTTTCTGGATTCAGAACTCGTTTTATGTCATGGATTTTGTCAACCGTTTCCGCGATTATGCCAAGTATCCGGTCACGATTTTCAATCGTGGTTTCCGGTTCATTTTCACGTTCGTCATGCCGATTGCATTTATCGCATATTACCCGAGCCTTGTGATTTTAAGACCGGATGCAGTACCGGTGCTCTCATGGATTTCACCGCTGATCGGCATTCTGTTCTTCTTTCTGAGCTATAAATTCTGGATGTTCGGCGCGCTGAAATACAGCGGAACCGGCTCCTGAACCCTTCTGAAAACCTCTTTACTTGTACCAAAACGGACAATTTTCCACATGTATTTGTAAATACATGTGGATTGTCCATTATTTCTGCGTTTTATCTGTTGATTTTTATGTGACATGCACGTATAATATAATAAAGATGTATGTAACTTGTACCGTGTCTGAAAAACAGCATGATTTTACTTCAAAAAAGAGATAATTAGGAGGGTTATATGGACGGATACAAATACATGGCGATTGTCGAATGGAGCAAGAAATATATCGCATCCAAGAATCTGCACCCGAATGATCGCTTTCTCTCGGAGAATGAGCTTTGCTCGATCCACGGTGTCAGCAGACAGACTGTTCGGCAGGCGCTCAAGTGTCTGGAAGGGGATGATATCATCAGCCGTGTACGCGGCAGCGGTACATTCGTCAAAAAGACAGAGGATGCGAAGCTCGAGAAGCCGGCAGCACTGAAAAGCGTCGGCGTCATTTCTACTTATTTCAGCGATTATATCTTCCCGCAGATCGTCACAGGCATTGAGAGCGTGCTGAACAAGGCAGGCATCGCAATGCAGCTTGCGATCACGCACAATCAGGTGCTCGAGGAATCCGAAGCGCTGAAAACAATGATCGCAAACGGCGTACAGGGCTTAATCGTTGAGCCTTCCAAGAGTGCGCTGCCGAATCCGAATACCGAGCTCTATCAGGAGATCAAGCGCAACCACGTACCGCTTGTATTCTTCAATGCGAAGTATCCGTGGGCGGATTTCCCGTTCACTGCGATGAACGATGAGCTTGCCGGAAAAATCGCAACCGATTACCTGTTTGAATGCGGTCATACGAAAATCTCCGGCATTTTCGCGCTGGATGATATTCAGGGACACAAGCGGTACAGCGGCTTCATGCGGAGCTGCATCGGACACAATGTCCGTACCGCGGAGAAGAATGTGCTCTGGTTTGCAACCGGTGACAAGAGCGAGCTGTTCTATTATGCGCAGAAGAAGCTCATGGCGATTATCCGCGATTCTACGGCGATTGTCTGCTATAACGATGAGCTTGCGATTAACTTCCTGCGCTTCTGCCGCGAGCACAATATCCGCGTGCCGGAGGACATTTCCGTCATCGGCATCGACGATTCCAAAATCTCGGTGCTCTGTGATGTCGCACTGACGACGGTTCGCCATCCGCATCAGATTCTCGGTGAAACCGCTGCAAAAATGCTTATGGATCAGATGAACATGCCGCAGAAGACAATCGAGGATGTTGTCTATATGCCCGAACTGATTATCCGTGATTCGGTCAAGAAGATTGCTGAAAACCATTGACCGGATCTGCGCTTCAGTAAGGTGGTGAGCAGTCAGAATGCAGAATAATATGAAACAGGGAACCGTATCCGATGTGCAGATGCTTGATCACAGGCAGCTCACGGCGCTGATGCAGTTCGGAGACCTTGAATCCTGTGCGGATACATTTGAATCGTATCTCGACAAAGTCAAGTTCTTCAGCATGGAATCACTGATGCTTCGGCTGTATATCGGCATGGATGTATATCTTGCCGCGCAGAATGTTGCACGCGGATTCGGCGTTACAAATGAAGAATTTACACATTCATTCGGCTCGATTGATGACATCTCAGCAAAAATGCAGACCGTCGAAACCACAGCGTCCTATTTGCAGGAAATGGTAGCACAGTGCATCCGCTGGCGGATCGCCTCTGTGTCGGAAAACGGAAACGGTGTCATCCGCAAGGCGAAGGAATATATTGACAGCAACTACACGGACGAGGACATTTCACTGAACAAGGTTGCCGAGAATGTCGGGCTGACGCCGACTTATCTCAGTGCTCTGTTCAAAAAGGAAAGCGGACAGAATTTTACCGATTATGTGACGACGCTCCGGATTACCCGTGCAAAAGAGCTGCTCTGCTGCACGAAAAAGCTGATTTCGGAGATCGCATATGAGGTCGGCTTCCGCGATTACCGGTATTTCAGTCAGATTTTCAAAAAGCAGACCGGTATGACCCCGAGGCAGTTCCAGAACAGTACGAATGAATTATACAGAACGGAATAAGTTGTCTGAAATTTGCAAGTTCGTAAAAAAACAAACATTTCGGATAAAAAAGTCGGTATATTTGTGCGTACTTTTGGAATATAATGTAAGTACAAGTTAACGAAACGTTAACGACATGGAAAAAAGGAGTGAATTGTTATGAAACTGAAGAAAATGCTGGGGATTATCCTCACAGCGGCAATGTGCACAAGCATGCTCGCAGCTTGCGGCGACACAGGCAGTACCAGCACCGGCAGCACGGGCGACTCGAAGCCTGCATCCAACGGCAAGTCCGATCTGATCCGCGTCGGCATCATCAACAATGATCCGAACGAATCCGGCTACCGTACCGCAAACGTCAACGATCTGAAGGCGACCTTCACCGAGGCAAACGGCTACGATGCACAGTTCTCCTATTCTCTGAAGAACGATGAGCAGATTTCTTATGCTCAGAAGTACATTCAGGATGAGGTTGACTATCTGCTCCTCTCCGCAGCGGATACCGCCGGTTGGGACGGCGTGCTTCAGGATGCAAAGGCAGCAGGCGTAAAGGTTATTCTGTTCGACCGTACCATTGACGCATCCGAGGATCTCTATGAGGCTTCGATCGTTTCCGATATGGCGAAGGAAGGCAAGACCGCTGTTGACTGGCTCAAGAGCCAGAACCTTGATAAGTATCAGGTAATCCATATCCAGGGCGTTATGGGTTCTGCTGCACAGAAGGGTCGTTCCGCTGCGCTGACTGAGGCTGCTGAGGCTGATTCCAGCAAGTGGGAGATCGTCACCGAGCAGACTGCTGAGTGGAGCGCTGAAAAGGCACAGCAGATTGTTCAGTCTGCGATTGACGCCGGCAAGGAGTTCAACGTCATTTATGCAGAGAATGACGATATGGCAAAGGGCGCTGTCGCTGCGCTCGATAAGGCAAACATTGCTCACGGCGTCGGCAAGGACGTTATCGTTATGGGCTTTGACTGCAACAAGTGGGCTCTGGAAGAGCTGAAGGCAGGCAACTGGAACTATGACGGTCAGTGCAACCCGTTCCAGTCTTCGTACATTACCGATATCATCAAGAAGCTCGAAGCAGGCGAGAAGCTCTCCGAGAAGACCATTATTATGGACGAGAAGGGCTTTGATGCTGCGACGATCACGCAGGAGGATGTTGACAAGTACGGCATCTAATGCCAGCGCTGCCGTAGGGGGATTTGTTTAGAAAACCTTAGCGGGGCGGCATATAGTTTATTTCTGTATGTCGTCCCGCTATAATTATATCAGCTTCATGGAGGGATCGTTATGCAAAAGGATTCCGTTCTCGAACTGCGCGGAATTTTTAAGTCTTTTCCCGGTGTGAAAGCGCTGCAAAATGTGGATTTTACGCTCCGTAAAGGGGAAATCCATGCACTCATGGGGGAAAACGGTGCAGGCAAGTCTACACTGATTAAGGTTTTGACCGGCGTATATTCCAAGGATGCCGGTGATATTTATATTAAAAAAGACAACAGGGAAGAAAAAGTGGTGTTCCATTCGCCGCAGGAGGCACAGCGTGCCGGAATCAGCACGGTGTATCAGGAAATCTCCCTCTGTCCGAATCTTTCCGTCGCCGAGAATATTTTTATCGGCAGAGCGGAAGGCAAATTTATCAGCTGGAAAAAAATGAACGCGGATGCACAGATGCTTCTGAATTCGCTCGGAATCAATGTCAAGGCAACACAGCAGCTCTCAAGCTGCTCGATTGCCGTACAGCAAATGGTTGCGATTGCGCGTGCAGTAGATATGGAGTGCAGCGTTCTGATTCTTGATGAGCCGACCTCTTCGCTCGATGAATCCGAGGTCGAAAAGCTGTTCGGTTTGATGCGTCAGCTTCGGGACCGCGGCGTCGGCATCATCTTTGTTACGCACTTCCTCGATCAGGTTTACGAGGTCTGCGATAAGATCACGATTCTGCGTGACAGTAAGCTCGTCGGTGAATACACCTGCGAGGAGCTGCCGCGCGTACAGCTTGTCTCAAAGATGCTCGGTAAAGAGCTCGATGACATGGCAGATATCAAGAATGATGCGGAAAGCTATCAGGGCAGACCGTCTGCTCCGGTCTATGAGGCAACGAATCTCTGCTCGACGGAGGGCATTCAGCCGTTCAATTTCTATATCCGCAAGGGTGAGGTCAACGGCTTTACGGGACTGCTCGGTTCGGGCAGAAGCGAATCTGTCCGTGCGATTTTCGGTGCGGATAAGGTTACAAGCGGCAGTGTGAAGGTCAACGGCATTCCGGTTAAGATCACAAAGCCGCTCGAAGCGATGAAGCAGGGTATTGCCTATCTGCCGGAGGACCGCAAGCGCGACGGCATCATCGGTGATCTTTCCGTCAAGGATAATATCATTCTGGCATTACAGGTCAAGACAGGCTTCTTCAAGCCGTTCTCGAAGGCGAAGGCGACGAAATTTGCAAAGAAATATATCGACATGCTCGATATCAAGACTGCGTCGGTTGATACACCGATCAAGTCGCTGTCCGGCGGAAATCAGCAGAAGGTTATTCTCGGACGCTGGCTGCTGACGGAGCCGACCTATCTGATTCTGGATGAGCCGACGCGCGGTATTGACGTCGGCACGAAGGTCGATATTCAGAAGCTGGTGCTCAAGCTCGCATCCGAGGGCATGAGTGTGACGTTCATCTCTTCGGAAACGGACGAGATGCTGCGTACATGTTCAAGACTTCTCGTCATGCGTGACCGCAAGCTGGTCGGTGAGCTGACCGGTGATGATCTCAACCAGACAACTGTTATGAATACGATTGCAGGAGGTGCGAGAGAATGATAGCGAACAAGAAACCTTCATTCCTTTCCGGATTGCTGCACAATCAGCTGTTGATCCCGATTGCGGCGCTTCTGCTTCTGACGGTATTCAACCTGATCGTGGATCCTTCTTTCTTCAAAATTACGCTCGGTACAAACAGTGACGGCAATCCGGTTCTTTCCGGCTATCTGATTACAATTATTGACTGCGGCTCTGAGCTGGCGATTCTTGCAATCGGCATGACGCTGGTCACAGCCGCATCCGGCGGACAGGATATTTCCGTCGGCGCCGGCATTGCGATTGCAGGCTCGGTTCTGCTGCGCGTGCTCTGCGGTACGGAATCCCGTCCCGAGACGCTCCAGACTCCGGTCTTTGTTGCATTTATTATCTGCTGCCTCTGCGCGATGATTGCCGGTGCATTCAACGGTGCGCTGGTTGCATTCTTCCGCATTCAGCCTATGGTTGCGACACTGATTCTCTTTACGGCAGGACGTTCCATTGCTGCATGGGTCAACAATAACGAGCTGCCGAACATCAGCGAGAAATCCTTTACCTATTACGGCGGCTATCTGCCGGGCATTCCGATTCCGACGCCGTTCTTTATCGCACTGCTCTGCTTTGCGGTGACATGGGCGGTTCTGAAATTTACAAACCTCGGCTTGTATGTTCAGGCAGTCGGCATCAACGAGAAGACCTCCCGTCTGAACGGTCTGAATCCGGAGCTGATCAAGTTTGCGGTTTACATTCTGCTCGGCGTCTGCGTAGCAGTCTGCGGTCTGATCAAGGTCAGCCGTCTGTCTACGATCAATTATTCCGTTATCGCAAAGGATATCGAAATGGATGCGATTCTGGCAGTTGCACTCGGCGGCAATGCGCTGAGCGGCGGCAAGTTCAACATGGGCGCGTCCATTCTCGGTGCATACGTCATTCAGTTCCTGACCACGACGCTCTATAAATTCGATGTGCAGTCAGATGCGCTTTCTGCTTACAAGGCAGTCGTTGTTATCCTGCTGGTCGTCATGAGCGCACCGGTCTTCCGCGAGAAGATTTCTTCTCTGTTCCGCAGACTGCGTGCAGGCAGTGCGGCGGCTTGATCAGAAGGAGGTATGTTTCATGTCGAATTCTGGTTCAAATCGCGGCGGTCTGGGCGGCAGACTGCGTAAAATGACGGACACCAATCTGCTGATGTCCATTACGATTATCGTGTTCATTGTGATGTATCTGGGCGCGATTATCTTCCTGCAAAAGGGCTTCTTAAAGCCGCAGACGCTGTTCAATATCATGAACGCGAATGCAGCACTGATCATTATGTCCTGCGGCATGACGCTCGTCATGATCACAGGCGGCATTGATATTTCCGTCGGCGGTGTCGCAGCGCTCGTCAGCATGAGCTGCGCGGTGTATCTGGATTATCACGGCGGCAATATCATCGGCGCAATCCTGATTTCCCTTGCAATCGGTCTGGCATTCGGACTCGTGCAGGGCTATCTGGTTGCCTATCTGGAAATCCAGCCGTTTATCGTGACCCTCGCCGGAATGTTCTTTGCGCGCGGTATGACGACAATCGTACATACCAACCCGTTCAACGTTCAGAATGAGGCGTTTGTCAAGCTGAAGGATGCACGTATCATCGTACCGTTCCTCGGCTCTGTCAACAAGCACGGTGTTTATGTCGATGCGTATGTGGAGATCGGTGTCATAGTCGCACTGCTGATCGTCGCTGCACTGTACATCTTCCTCAAGTGGGGCAAGACCGGACGCAGCTTCTACGCAGTCGGCGGCAACCGTCAGAGCGCACTGATGCTCGGTATCAATGTCAAGCGCGTAACCTTCCTTTCGCATCTGCTCTGCGGCATTCTCGCAGGTATCGGCGGATTTGTCTACTTCATGCATGTCGGTTCTGGCTCCGCATCCCATGCAATGGGCGCAGAAATGAACGCCATTGCATCCTCGATCATCGGCGGAACGATGCTGACCGGCGGTGTCGGCAATATCATCGGCACGCTGTTCGGTGTGATGTCCCTTGCGCTGATTCAGACGATTGTTTCCTCGGTCGGTCTTGATCAGGCATGGTGGACCGGTATTACGATTGCTGCAATGCTCTGCCTGTTCCTTGTTGTTCAGAGTATCATCATTGCACGCAGAAAGAAAGCAAATGCCAGCGCGCAGCGCTGAAAGAATGAGATCTGAGAAATGATTTGAAACGAGGTGATTCCATGCAAGTCAGGGAGCAGATTGTCAGCGGACAGACAGCAATCGGCATTGAATTCGGTTCTACGCGGATCAAGGCGGTTCTGATCGGTTCGGATTTTGCCCCGATTGCATCCGGTGTTCATGATTGGAGCAATCAGCTCGAAAACGGAATCTGGACATATTCCGAAGCGGAGATCCGCAGCGGCTTGCAGTCCTGCTTCGCTGATCTGATGCGCAATACAGAGCAGCAGTACGGCGTGAAACTGACAACCGCAGGCAGCATCGGTATTTCTGCGATGATGCACGGTTATCTTGCGTTTGATGCGGATATGAACCTGCTGGTTCCGTTCCGTACATGGCGCAATACGATTACAAAGGATGCCGCAGAACAGCTGACGGATGCATTTTCGTTCAATATTCCGCAGCGCTGGAGCATTGCGCATCTGTATCAGGCAATTCTGAACAAAGAGGCGCATGTCGGCAGCATCCGGCATTTCACGACACTTGCAGGCTTCGTACACTGGCTTTTGACCGGTAAAAAGGTGCTCGGAATCGGTGATGCATCCGGTATGTTCCCGATTGATCCGGACACGAAATCCTATGACGCAGGCATGTGTGCAAAGTTTGATGCACTGACGCAGGATTCGGCACTGAATGCAAAGCTCCTTGAACTGCTGCCGGAGATCGTTCCTGCCGGTGAGAACGCCGGTACGCTGACGGAAGCAGGCGCAAAGCTGCTTGATCCGACCGGAACATTTACAGCCGGTGTGCCGTTCTGTGCGCCGGAGGGCGATGCGCAGACCGGTATGGCAGCGACAAACAGCATCACGCCGCGCACGGGCAATGTTTCTGCCGGTACCTCTATATTTGCAATGGCGGTATTGGAGCGGAATCTGAAAGCACTGCACCGTGAGATTGACATTGTGACAACGCCGGAAGGCGCGCCGGTCGCAATGGTGCACTGCAATAACTGCTCGAGTGATCTCGATGCATGGGTCAAAATGTTTGGCGGCTTGCTGAAAGCTGCCGGTGCGGAGCTGACAAAGCCGCAGCTTTATGATCTGCTCTACGGTCTTGCCGCAGAGGGTGATCCGGATTGCAGCGGCATCATCAGCTACAACTATTATTCCGGTGAGGAGATTACGCATTTGCAGGCTGGCAAGCCGATGCTGATGCGTGATCCGGACTCACAGTTTACGGTTCAAAATCTGATGCGGAGTCTTGTGTATTCCTGCATGGCGACGCTGAAGATCGGAATGGACATTCTTGCAGAGGAATCGGTCGGGCTTGACCGGATCTATGCACACGGCGGTCTTTTCAAAACGCCGCTCATCACGCAGCCGACGCTTGCCGCCGTACTCGGTACAGATGTCACGTTGATGCAGTCGGCAGGAGAAGGCGGAGCATGGGGTATTGCTCTGCTTGCCGCGTACCTGAACAGATCTGATCGGAGCGAATCGCTGCGTGCTTATTTGCAGAACCGTGTCTTTGCGGATCAGCAGCAGCAGACCGTTTCCCCGAAGCAGGCAGACAGCGAAGGTCTGAACGTCTATATGAAAAAATACAGCGAGGGACTTGCCGCAGAGCATGCAGCAGTTGCACAATCTAACAGAGGTGAATGAAAATGAAATTTTGGTTTGTTGCCGGTTCACAGGCTATGTACGGTGAAGAGACACTGCGCCGCGTCGAAGCGGATGCGAAGGAAATTGCAGCAGGTCTGAAGGTTCCTTTCCCGGTTGTTTACAAGATGACCGCAAAATCGAATGCGGAAATCCGTGAGCTGGTCAAAGAGGCAAATTATGATGCGGATTGTGCAGGCATTATTACATTCTGCCACACATTCTCGCCGTCGAAGATGTGGATTAACGGTCTCGGCATGCTGCAAAAGCCGTGGCTGCATTTCCACACACAGTTCAATGAGTCGATTCCGAATGAAGAGATCGACATGGATTACATGAATCTGCACCAATCTGCGCACGGTGACCGTGAGCACGGCTTTATCGGTGCACGCATGCGGCTGCCGAGAGCAATCGTTGCGGGCTACTGGAAGGATCCGCAGGTTCAGGCGAAGATTGCTGACTGGCAGCGCGCCGCAATCGGCGTACAGTTCAGCAAGGATCTGAAAATTGTCCGTTTCGGTGACAATATGCGCGAGGTCGCAGTCACCGAGGGCGATAAGGTCGAAGTGCAGATCAAGCTCGGCTGGCAGGTCAATACATGGGCTGTCGGCGATCTGGTCAAAGAAATGGATAAGGTAACGGATGCGGAAATCGACGCACTCGTGAAGGAATACGAGGCAGCATATGATATCGCAACCGACAATATGGATGCTGTCCGTTATCAGGCGCGTGAGGAAATTGCAATCGAGCGGATTCTGGTTCGCGTCGGTGCAAAGGCATTCTCGAATACCTTTGAAGACCTCTACGGCATGAAGCAGCTGCCGGGTCTGGCAACACAGCACCTCATGGCAAAGGGCTACGGCTTCGGCGCAGAGGGCGACTGGAAGACCGCCGGTCTGACCGCGATTGTCAAGGCGATGTATCCGGACGGCTGCACATCCTTCATGGAGGATTACACCTACGATTATCCGCATGAGCTGATTCTCGGCTCGCATATGCTGGAGGTCTGCCCGTCGATTGCTGCGGAGCGTCCGCGCATCGAGGTGCATCCGCTCGGCATCGGCGGCAAGGAAGACCCTGCCCGTATCGTATTCGAGGGCAAGGCAGGTGCCGCAAAGGTGCTGTCGATGATCGACGCCGGCGGCAGACTCCGCCTGATCGTGCAGGATATCGTCTGCGAAAAGCCGTTCCAGTCCATGCCGAATCTGCCGGTCGCACGCACCATGTGGAAGCCTGCACCGGATTTCCTTCGCGGACTTGAGTGCTGGATTATCGCAGGCGGCGCGCATCATACCGTGCTGTCCTACGACATTTCGGATGAAACGATCCGTGATTTCGCCCGTATCATGGGCATTGAGCTTGTCTGCATCAACGCAGACACCACACCTGCCGTACTCGAGCGCGATCTGATGCTCGGCGATGTGATCTACGGCAGATAATTCAAGGTCCTCCTTCATGCTGCTGACACAGTATGAAATTCGCAGCCCTGCGGCTTTGTTCACCGCAGGGCTGTTTTCCTTTGTATATGGCTGAACGTTTTTTTCACAGAGCATATCATTCGCTCCGGATTGATTCCGTCATTCTCAATAATCCCGAATACTGAATGAGCTGGAGTTTTTCAGCGGAATCTCTTTTTCGCGGATTGACTCTATGGATGCCCACTGATTCTTTTCGAGTGCGACGAGCATATCCTCGATATCAAGCGGATTGCCCTCCGCCTCCATTTCGACGGAGCCGTCCCAGCAGTTGCGCACCCAGCCCGTAATACCGCGGCTTTCCGCGGCGCGGTATGCACGGTAACGAAACCCGACACCCTGTACATATCCCTGAAAAATAAAATGCTTTCTGACTTTTTCCATGATTTGCTCCTTCCGGTCAGGCATTTTCCGTGAGATCGCAGCGCGCGATGCGGAATCTGGTCTCTCCCATGATAGATTCCACATCATCGGGCAGTGTCGTATCGACCTCTGCATACTGCGCTGTCTCACGAATTACCGAACAGCGGATGATGCCGTCGCCCGGGATCATCGGTTCACAATCCGCCGTAAAGACCGGCAGCTTATCGCGGAAAATATGCGTCATGCCGTCAAAATCGGTCAGCAGTGCTTCGGCAAAACGGGGATAGGATTCATCGGTAATGCAGCGGATACGTACCTTTATTCCGTACATGCGGCATCCTCCCTGCACGGTACCGGATGTTCCGCCAGATAACGGTCGAGAATTTCTGCCGCAGTGTGCACAAACCGGATACACGGGCGTACCTTGTAATACTGCTCCGTGCGCTTGTCCGGCTCCGGCGTACTTGTAACGGCAAGTCCTTTGAGCAGCTCGCGGCAGATAATTGTCTCATGTTCCGCCTTGAATTCGGCAGCAAGCTGCTGAATGCGGGCGTAGTGCTCCTTCTTCTCCGGATCGCCGCTGTTTGCATCGTAGCCGTAGAGCAGACCTGCGACCATAAACATCGCAGAGCAGGTGCCGCATACCTCGCGCATCCGGCCCATGCCGCCGCCGAAGGATGATGCAATGCGCATGGAGGTTGCCTCGTCAAAGCTTGTCACATCGGAGAATGCCGCGAGCACAGCCTGTGCGCAATTCATGCCCTCCGCAAAATACTTTTCAGCCTGCGCAATATGATTATATTCCATAATAACAGTCCTTTCCCTGTGATATTCACTATTATATATGAAATGCTGAAAAAAATCAAGAGGGGAGTGTGCAGAGACCAGAATTATGAGAAAAGGGCTTGATTTTCGGGCGGAAAAGTTGTATAATAGGAAGAAGGTAAGTGAAAGGACTGCCTAAAAACCGAAAGGAGTTTTCATAATGATTTATTCGCACGAAGTTGAAACAATGTGCCCGATCGCACAGGGCGTTGCTCACGGCGCTGCTCCGATCCCGGAGGAAGCAAAATGGGTAAAGGCTAAGGAAATCAAGGATATTTCCGGCTTTACGCACGGCATTGGCTGGTGTGCACCGCAGCAGGGTACATGTAAGCTGACACTGAATGTGAAGGAAGGCGTCATTCAGGAGGCACTGGTTGAGACGATCGGATGTTCCGGTATGACTCACTCCGCAGCAATGGCTGCTGAGATCCTGCCGGGCAGAACCGTTCTTGAGGCTTTGAACACCGACCTCGTCTGTGACGCAATCAATACTGCAATGAGAGAGCTGTTCCTCCAGATTGTATACGGCCGTTCGCAGTCTGCCTTCTCCGAGGGCGGTCTGGTTGTCGGCGCAGGTCTTGAGGACCTCGGAAAGGGACTCCGTTCCCAGATCGGTACCACCTACGGTACGCTCAAGAAGGGTCCGCGCTATCTAGAGCTGACCGACGGCTATATTACAGGTCTCGCCCTGAACGAGGATGATGAGATCATCGGCTACAAGTTTGTGAACTTCGGCAAGATGATGGACTTCATCAAGGCCGGTGATGATGCAAATACTGCATTCAAGAAGGCACAGGGTCAGTACGGCAGAGTTGCCGATGCTGCGAAGATCGTTGATCCGAGAAAAGACTAAGGAGGACTTGTAACAATGGCATTGTTTGAATCTTATGAAAGACGCGAGAAGCAGATTCTCGCTGTGATCAAGCAGTACGGCATCAACACCATTGAGGAGTGTGCAGATGTCTGCAAGGAAAAGGGTCTGGATATCTACAAGCTGGTCGAGGGCATTCAGCCGATCTGCTTCGAGAATGCAAAGTGGGCATACACTGTCGGCTGCGCAATCGCAATCAAGAAGGGCTGCACCAGAGCTGCTGACGCTGCTGCTGCAATCGGCGAGGGTCTTCAGGCATTCTGCATTCCGGGTTCCGTTGCAGATCAGCGCAAGGTCGGTCTCGGCCACGGCAACCTCGGCAAGATGCTGCTCGAAGAGGATACCGAGTGCTTCGCATTCCTCGCAGGTCACGAGTCCTTCGCTGCTGCTGAGGGCGCAATCGGTATTGCCGAGAAGGCAAACAAGGTTCGTCAGAAGCCTCTCCGCGTTATCCTTAACGGTCTCGGAAAAGATGCAGCTCAGATCATTTCTCGTATCAATGGTTTCACATTTGTTGAGACGCAGTATGATCCTTACACAAATACAGTTAAGGAAGTCAGCAGAAAGTGCTACTCCAAGGATGCAAACAGCCCTCGTGCAAAGGTTAACTGCTACGGCGCTAACGATGTTTGCGAAGGCGTTGCCATCATGTGGAAAGAGAACGTTGATGTTTCCATTACCGGTAACTCAACCAACCCCACAAGATTCCAGCATCCCGTTGCAGGTACATATAAGAAGGAACGCCTCGAAGCAGGCAAGAAGTACTTCTCAGTTGCATCCGGCGGCGGTACGGGACGTAC
>JAEEGL016822051.1_pt1 | contig 26344 bp, 20 predicted proteins | sample 9134231 | NCBI WGS metagenome assembly JAEEGL01 (sample SAMN16246548, study PRJNA631951) | gut metagenome | biome: gut microbiome; feature: rumen; material: fiber-attached | host: Bos | place: Iran: Karaj | collected 2018-10
CCTTTGCGGGCGGAGTCGAGGGCGAGGTACGGACGGATGTCGTCGTCGTTGAGGTCATATTTCTCTTTGCGCAGCTTCTCCGTGTAATAACGCCAGTCGTAGGGCTGAAGGTCGCCGGAAATGCCGTCTTTGTTCATCATCTTCTGATAAATGGCGGCCTCCTCCTTGGCCTTGGCGAGGGCGGGCTCCCAAACTTTCATCAGCAGTTCATAGACGTTGTCGGCGTTCTTGGCCATGCAGTCGTCCAGGACATAGTTGGCGTAGTTGTCGTAGCCGAGGATCTTCGCTTTTTCCAGTCGGAGGTTGACGATTTCGTTGATAATCTGCTTGTTGGAGTTGTCGCCATCCAGGCAACGGGTGGAGTAAGCCGTCCAGAGTTCCTTGCGCAGCTCGCGGTTCTGGCAGTTCTGGAGGAACGGCTCCATAGAGGGGATGTGTACCGTGAAGGCGTACTTGCCTTTGGCGTCCTTCATGTCGGCAGCGGCTTCTTTCGCGGCAGCCAACTGCCCCTCTGTCAGACCTTTGAGGTCTTCTTCGTTATCCACGAACAAAGCGTAGGAGTTGGTGGCGGCGAGAACGTTGTTGCCGAATTTGAGGGTGAGCGAGGAGAGCTTTTCGTTGATCTCGCGGAAGCGGGCCTGCTTGTCTGCGGGCACGTTGGCGCCACCGCGTTCGAAATCCTTGTAAATGACCTCCAACAGACGTTTCTGCTCTTCGTTGAGGTTCTCTTTGTCACGGTTGTTATAGACGGTCTTGATGCGCTCGAACAGCTTGGCGTTCAGCATGATGTCGTCGCCGTGGCGCGTGAGCATCGGGATGATGGTGTCGGAGAGCTTCTCCATTTCCGGGCTGTTCATGCATTCGGCGAGGTTCATGAAAACGGCAGAGACTTTCGTCAGCAACTCGCCGCTGTATTCGTAAGGGATGATGGTGTTCGCGAAGGTGGGCTCCTCCTTGCTGTCGCAGATGGCCTGGATGTTCTCCGCCTGCTGGCGCATACCCTCTTGGATGGCAGGAAGGTAGTCGGAGGTCTTAATCTGGTCGAAAGGCGGAACTCCGTAAGGGGTGTTCCACTCCTTCATGAAGGGGTTGTTGGCCAGATCGGGGTTCTCGGCCGTCTTCTTTTTGCACGCGCCGCCTAACACTGCGGTCGCCACTACTAATGTCATAATCGTTATTTTACGTTTCATATTTTGAAGTTTTAATTAAAAATCTGTTGGTAGATAAATTTTCGGCAAAAATAATGCTTTTAATGTTTGGAAATCGGACTGTTCATAAATAATCATAAGTTTAAGGAGTTGCGTTTTCGGCTAAAAAGTGTATCTTTGCCCCCTTGTTTTTGGAAATAGGAAACAGACGACAGACAATAGGAAACAGACGGTAACCCTAACCCCTGAACTAACAACTTCAATAACCCATAACCCATAACCAATAACCATTTTGATGGAAAAACGTTTTTGGAACGAATATCAAAAAGAGATTGCAGACGACCACTTTTTCTACGAGCGGAGTTGCATTCGGCAGACCTTCTTCCCGGGTTCGGAGGCCACCTTCCTGAACATCATGCGCGATGATTTGGGGAAGGACATCTACGACTCTTCGCACCAGCACACCTGTTCGGGTATCGGCTACCATTCCGACGTGGTGCCGTTCGAGACGACCATGACCATCGTGGCGAGACTCTTCTCCCTGATGACCGAGCGCGGCTACAAGAACTATGTGCCCTCGTGCGTCACCTCCTTCGGGGTGATGACCGAGCTCATCGAGAAATGGAAGGAGCAGCCCGAGATTCTGGAGAAGGCCCGCGACTATCTGTACAAAGCCACGGGCCGGACGTTCGAGATGCCCGAGAACATTGTGCATCCTTCGGATTTGATCTTCAAATTCCGCTTCGAGTTGAAGGAGAAGATGAAATACCAATTGATTAACCGATTCACCGGCAAGCCGTTGCGTGGCGTGGAGCACATCGGTTGCCACTATGCCAAGATTTTCCCGAAGCACGGAATCGGCAATGCCGAGTTCCCTTACGTGCTGGCCGGCATGATCGAAGCCTGGGGCGGCGAGGTGGTCGATTACCCCGAACGCCGTCACTGCTGCGGCTTCGGCTTCCGACAGTACCTCGTGCAGGAGAATCGCGGCTATTCCATCGCCAATTCCAAGAAGAAGTTCGAGTCCATGGAACCCTACGAACCCGACTTCATCGTGGCCAACTGTCCCGGCTGTGCCATGTTCCTCGACAAGTGGCAATACACCATCGCGGAGATGGAGCACAAGACCTACGACAAGGAGGGCTACGGCATTCCGGTGCTCACCTACGAGGAACTGGCCGGCATGTTGCTCGGCTACGACCCGTGGGAGATGGGCATGCAGCTCCACCAGGTGCAGTGCGAGCGCCTTCTCGACAAGATCGGCGTCGCCTACAATCCCGACGACAAATACCGCGGCGCCTCCGGCAAGATCCTGCGTGCGCCCGAAAAACCCGAAGTACTGAAGGTGTGACGAATTAGTAGTTGGTGATAAGTGATTGGTGATTAGTGATTGGTGATAAGTGATTGGTGATAGTGATAAGTGATTAGTGATTAGTGATTAGTGATTAGTGATTAGTGATTAGTGATTAGTAATGATAACCTCTAATGTTATAGAAGCTTTCTCCTCGAACAGCCTCGGAGAGGCTGAACGCGCGAAGCGCAATTAACCCCATACAAGCGCAGCGCAGTGTGGGAAGTCGACGTCACGGTGCAGCGCAGTGTGGGGAGTCGGCGTCACGGCGGGGGGTATGAACCCCTCAAGCGCAGCGCAGTGTGGGGGTATAAGGATAAAACAAGTGAATATGAAAAACATCGCAATCATAGGCGCCGGCCCGGCCGGCATAGAAGCCGCCTCAGTGCTGGCGAAACAACATCAGGTGACGCTCTTCGAAAAAGAGACGCAACCGCTGTGTAACATCCGCGACAAGGCCTTCCTGTTCCCGGACTTCAGCTCCGCCGACGAGCTGGCCGACAAACTGGAAGCCAAGTTGCAGAACGGGAATATCACCTTCAAGCCCGACTGCGCCGTGACGGCGCTGAGCCGGATGGGTGAGCAGTGGGCGCTGACCCTCGCGGACGGCACCACCGCCACCTTCGATGCGGTGCTGCTGACCACCGGCTACCGCGTGTTCGACGCGCATCAGAAAGAGGAGCTCGGCTACGGAATTTACCGTGGCGTGATGACTTCGCTGGAAATGGAGAAGATGATCAAGGAGCATAAGGTGCGCAACATCATGGACGAGGTCCCGAAACAGATCGTCTTCCTGCAGTGCGTGGGCTCCCGTGACGAGAAGTCGGGCAACCACTACTGCTCGAAAGTCTGCTGCGTGACCGCCGTGAAGCAGGCCATCGAAGTGAAGAAGCAGCATCCTGAGACGGATGTCTATATCTTCTACATGGACCTGCGGATGTGGGGTCAGGGCTTCGAGGAGATGTATCGCGAGGCGCAGGAGAAGTACGGCGTGAACTTCGTGCGCGGACGCATATCCGAGGCGGCCTCCACCTTCGACAACCGCGTGCAGATCAAGGCGGAGGACACCCTCATGGGCAACCCGATGACGATGAACTGCGATCTCCTGGTGCTGATGGTCGGCATGTGCGCTTCCGAGGGCACCGCCATCCTGTCGAAATCCGCCGGCATCGACGGCCTTTACCGTTTCGCGCAGAGCCTCTCCCCGCACACCGACGACAACCTCACCGCCCAACCCGGTCTGTTCGTCGCCGGCGCCTGCAAACGCCCGATGAGCATCAACGACACGATTCAGGACGCGCGAGCTGCTGCCCTGGCGATTAGCAATTAGGAATTAGGAATGATAACCCCAATATTATAGAAACTTTCTCCTTGAGCAGCCTCGGAGAGGCTGAACGCGCAAAGCGCAATTAACCCCACCCAAGCGCAGCGCAGTGTGGGGGGGGAGAAGTCACACAAGCGCAGCGCAGTGCGGGGCTAAAACAAAAATGAATAATATGAAGAAGAAAATAATAACACTGATAACCACCCTCGTCCTCTGGGTCGCCCTCCCGGCCCAAACCAACTACACCTTCATCACGCACCATAACGTGGTGAAAAACAGCTACAACTTCTGGGTCTCGGTGCCCGATACCTACGAAGAGCAGAAAGGAGTGATCCCCGTGGTGCTTTTCCTTCACGGTGCCAGTCTGCGCGGCACCGACTTGAATCGCGTGCGCAGATACGGTCCGTTAGACGCCATTTCCATGGGTCGCGACATCAACGCCATCATTATCGCCCCGCAGAATCCAGGTGGTGCTTGGAACTCCGTGAAAGTGCTCGACATCCTCAATTGGGTATGCAGCCAGTATGCTGTTGATACCAATCGTATTTACTTGATAGGCATGAGCTTGGGCGGTTTCGGAACGATTGAGTTCTTGGCCAACCATGCGGAAAAGATAGCCGCTTCGATGGAGCTATGTGGCGGTACCATCCGCAAAGACCTCTGCAAACTGAACACGGTGCCTTTGTGGATTATCCATGGTACGGCGGACAGGGCCGTGCCCGTCTCCCGCGCCACGGAAATCTACGAGTCCATGAAGAAATGCGGCCCCACCGACCTCCTGCGTCTCGACAAATGGGCGGGAGTCAATCACGGCGACTTGGCACGGCTTTTTTACCTGAAAGAGACCTACGACTGGCTCTTCTCGCACTCCAAAGCCGACAACCCGCGTCAGGTCAACAAGGAAATCAAATTGTCGAAAGAGGATATGTCCCGCGCTTACAAGGACATTACCCGAGGCTCCAACGTGATCACGGTGAAGGCTTACAGCCGGAAGAAGCAGGATCCCGACGACATGCGTCGCACCGACGATGGTGACGACGAGGTGGTGGACAGCAAACAGGCAGGGCAACCACTGACTACTCCCGAAGCTCCTTCTTCCAACCAGACGGTTCAGAAGCCTGATCAGAACATGCAGCCCGCCTCCAAGCCCGCTGCGCAGCAGCAGACGGCCAATAAACCCACCTCCACCGCCAAGTACCATACCGTAAAGCAGGGCGACACCCTCTACGCCATCGCGAAAAAGTATCACACGACAGTCGATAAGATCTGCAAACTCAACAAGATCAAGGAGACGACGATATTGCAGATTGGCCGGAAATTGCGGGTGAAGTAATTAAGAATGAAGAATGAAGAATGAGGTGGGTATGACTTCCAATATATTAACAATACTTCCTTAAACAGCCCCGTAGGGGCAAGAGCTTGGTAGCCAAGGGTAAGCGAAGCGCAACCCCTGGGATAAAAAAGAGGCAAGGCTTCAGAAGAAGAAAGAAACAAATATGAACGAAAACATCAACAATGTCAAGCGCCGTTTCGGCATCATCGGGTTCGACCCTGCGTTGGACCACGTCATCGACGTGGCCATGCAGGTGGCCGTCACCGATCTGTCGGTGCTGGTAACCGGCGAAAGCGGCTCCGGCAAGGAGTCGGTGCCGAAGATCATCCATGCCTATTCGCCGCGCAAGACCAAAACCTACATCGCGGTGAACTGTGGTGCCATTCCGGAGGGTACCATCGATTCGGAACTCTTCGGTCACGAGAAGGGCGCGTTCACGGGCGCGGTGGATACCCGCAAGGGCTATTTCGAGGAGGCCAACGGCGGCACTTTGTTTCTCGATGAGGTTGCCGACCTACCGCTCTCCACTCAGGTGCGTCTGTTGCGTGTGCTGGAATCCGGCGAATATATCCGTGTAGGTTCCTCCAAGGTGATGAAGACCGACGTGCGCGTGGTAGCCGCCACCAACGTCAACATCGCCGACAGGATTGCCAAGGGAAAATTCCGTGAGGACCTCTATTACCGCCTCAACTCGGTGCCGATCCGTGTGCCCGCGCTTCGCGAACGCCCCGGCGACATTTACCCGCTGTTCGTCAAGTTTGCCGCCGACTTCTCCGACAAGTACCACGTCCCGACCATCTCGCTCACCGAGGAGGCACAGGCCATGTTACGCGCCTACCGCTGGCCCGGCAACGTGCGGCAGCTCAAGAACGTCACCGAGCAAGTCTCCCTCATCGAGAAGGAACGGCTCATCACCCCCGACATGTTGAAACCCTACCTGACAGGACCCGTCGGCTCGAACCTGCCTGCTGTAATGCCTTCAGACACAGACCGTCAGGATAACATGCATCGTGAGATCGTCTTCAAGTTCATCGCCGAGTTGCAGCGCGAGGTGCAGGAACTCAAGACCACTGTTGCGCAGCTGACCCAGAATCCGCAAATGTACGTCCCGGGCACGCATCCTCATCATGTGCTGCCCGACACCCCCATGACTGACGGCTCTCAATACCCGTTGGTGACGACCCACGAGCATCACGGCTCAGACCCCGAACAGTACGACGATTCCGAAGTCATTGAAGAGACCGCCGACTACTCCATGGAAGGACTTGAGAAACAGGCTATTATCGCCGCCCTCAAGCGCCATCACGACAATCGTAAACTGGCCGCGCAGGAGTTGGGGATTTCGGAACGGACGCTGTACCGGAAAATCAAAGAATACGGAATCAGTTAACAATGAAGAAAGATGGAACGAATCCCCCCCATATTAAAAGATATCTTCCTTAAACAGCCTCGGAGAGGCAACACGCGCGAAGCGCAAATAACCCCACACAAGCGCAGCGCAGTGTGGGGATCATCAGATGCCTGCCGCGCAGTGTGTGGATCATCAGATACCCGCAGCGCAGTGCGTGGATCATCAGATGCCCGCAGCGCAGTGTGGGGATCATCAGGTGCCCGCAGCGCAGTGTGGCCGCGTATGAGTGTCATCCTGATGGTCCTGTTGCTCGCGGGCTGCCGCATGTCCATCTCCCTTACGGGCGGAACCGTCGATGCAAGGGCCAAAACCGTGGCCATCAATACCTTCCCGAATAACGCATCGTTGGTGAACCCGCAGCTGAGCCAGGAGTTCACGACCGCGTTGAAAGACAAAATCCAGGGGCAGACCCCGTTGACCATCGTGGCGACGAACGGCGATTACGAAATCGAGGGTGAAATCACTGACTATACTGTGAATCCTGTCGCCATCCAAGGTAACGATTCTCCCGCCATGAACCGGCTGACCATCACGGTGAGGGTCCGTTTCACCAATAAGTTTGACGAGAACCAGAATTTCGCCCAGTCCTTCTCGCGCTACGCCGACTACTACAGCTCGCAGAACTTGAGCAGCGTGGAGACGGCGCTCGTCGCGGAAATCACCGAGGCACTCACGGATGACATCTTCAACAAGGCTTTTGTGAATTGGTGATTACCAAATCCAAAAAAATGTATTTTTGCGAATTGTTTCAGAATCGGATAAACAATGGAAAATCAGTCTAACCAGGCTACGAAAAAGGGGCTCATCCTGCTGCTCGGCGTCATCGTCGGGCTGCTGACCGGCGTGTTGGTGACCTTCGTGATGTTCAACAAGCTCAACAACCGCTCGAAGAAGAACGATGAGCTTGCGCAACCCGCCCCCGACAAAGGTACCTCCGATACCATATATAAATATATAGTCCACCAATATGTGCCCGGTTCAAGTGATGTCCAGTCCCGCGTGTCGTCCGACAGCCTGTCGTATGATTCGGCCTTTGTGGATGAATCGTCGATGGATTACATGCTTGAAGAAGAAGAGCCTCTCGCTCACGGTGAGATTGAGAGCGCCAATGTCTCTTCCTCGAAGCTTGTTTCCAAATACGAGGCGCCCATCATCTTTTTTGACGCGTCTAAGAATGCCGTCGAGGCACCCGCCAACGCACCCAAGTTTGTGGAGGTCCAGTTCTGGAGCACCCCCATCCACAACAAAGTGGTCTATATGTTCGAAAATAATGTGCTAAAAATCAAAGGGCTCAAAAGCAACGAAGTCTATGTCATCCACTTCAACAATCACTATTATTTGCAGAACGACAAGCGAGTTTACCAGATTTCTCCTTCGAACGAATATAAGCGGCTGACCGAAATCCAAGAGGGGACCTTCTTCTAATTCCCATGGATACAGCGAATTATAAGAAAAATTTTTTTTTGTTGGGCGTTTCAAAAAAAAGTGTATTTTTGCCGCCGAATTCTTGGGACGTTAGCCCAGTCGGTTCAGAGCGCTGCCTTCACACGGCAGAGGTCACTGGTTCGAGTCCAGTACGTCCCACCAAAGCGAGCAATCCTGCCCGCTTTTTTTTATCCCCTAAACCTGAAAGCCCGTAAGCCCCTAAACTCTATTCACATTTTTTAACAACTATATTTAGAAATTTGTATTTTTGCCGATTGTTTCTAATATCTGAAAAATTGATGTAACTATACAATTGTCTTATGGAATTGAAAAGAATGTTGGTGGCCAATGCTTTACTGGGCATGGCAGGCGGTATTCAGTACCGTCAATTGGTGAAAGCGGACAAGGATCCGCGGAAATCCAGCGAACAAACCCTCCGCAATATCCTTGCATACGCAAAGGACACGGTTTACGGCAGAGAGCACGGTTTCGAGTACGTTTTGGCTGCTCCCAACGACGAGGAACTTTACAAACGCTACCAAGAAAAGGTGAAGGTCAATGACTATGAAGACCTTCGTCCCTACGTGGAACGCCACAAACAGGGCGAGCCGGACATCCTCTTCCCCGGGAAGCCGGTGCTCTACGCTACCACCTCCGGCACCACTTCCGAACCGAAGTGGATCCCCATCACGCAGGAGTATCTGAGCAATATCTATGGAAAGATGACCAAGGTGTGGCTCTATAATTTCATAAAGAACAAGCCGAAAGTCTTCAGCGGCAAGATTTTGTCCATCGTGGGCAAGGTGATCGAAGGCTACGCACCCGACGGCACGGTCTTCGGCTCTGTGTCGGGCGTCACGCAGCGCGACTGTCCCAACTTCGTGAAGGTGCTCTACTCGAACCCGCAGTGCGTCTATGGCATCGCCGACTATAACGCACGCTACTACGTGCTCATGCGCATGGGCATCGAGCAGGACATCACCCTGATTGTGACCGCCAACCCCTCCACCATCGTGGAGCTGCAGAACAACGTCAACAAGTTCTATGACGAGTATGTGAAGGATATCGAGAACGGAACGCTGAACAAGGAGCTGAACATCGATCCCGAGATCCGTGCCGAGCTGGAAGCTTGTTTGAAACCCAATCCGAAACGCGCAGCCGAACTGCGTGAGTTGAAAGCCAGATACGGCACGGTGCTTCCGAAACACTATTGGCCGAATCTTCAGTTGCTTAACACCTGGAAGTGCGGCAATACAAAAGTCTATCTCGACAAGTTCAAAGACTCCTATCCCGAGACCATGCTGCATCAGGAGTTCGGCTATTTCGCATCGGAGTGCCGCTTCGGCCTGGTGCTGGACGACACGGTGAACACGGTGCTTTTCCCGCATTTCCACTACTACGAGTTCATCGATGAGGCCGATTTGGACAATCCCGATCCGAAATATTTGCAACTGCACGAATTGCAGCAGGGCAAGCGCTATTGCCCGTTTGTGACCACTTTCGCCGGCCTTTACCGCTACAATATGAACGACCTGCTGGAAATCGGCCCCAACTTCCAGAACACCCCGACCGTGCATCTGATCCAGAAGGTGAACGGCATAGTGACCATCACCGGGGAGAAACTGCACGAACGGCAGTTCATCGAGGCGGTGCGCGAGGCGGAAGAGACCACCGGACTCAAAACCCGCTTTTTCATCGGCTTCGCCGATCTGAGCATTCTGGGCTATAAGTTCTACTATGAGTTTGCGGACCGGAATGTCACGCAAGAGCAGGCCGGGAAGTTCACCGAGGAGGTCGATCGGATACTGAAGCGCATCAACGTGGAGTACAAGACCAAACGCGACTCCCTGCGTCTGAAGATGCCCGAAACCTACCGCATGATCCCAGAATCCTTCGAGACCTTCAAAGCGCAGTGCATCGCCGAGGGCGCCCGCGACGGCCAGTTCAAACTGCAGCTGCTTCTCCAAGACGAAAAACGCCACGAGAAGTTCAAACGATTGGTCGTTGAATAATCGACCGGAACTGTCGAAATCATTTTTTGATAAACTATATCGGAATATTATTTGCTTTGTTGCGTATTACAAACTTAAAATTAAAGTCAATATGGAAAAAAGTACGAAAATTTGGCTCGTGATTTCGGGAGTGCTCCTTGTGGCACTGGGTGTTATGTGCATTGCAAATCCTGAGGCAACCTTGTTTGCGACCGCTTGGCTCATCGGTTGCTTCACCCTTCTTTCTGGTATCTCCAGATTGGTGTTCACGTTCAGGACAGAACGTTTCCTTCCCAACAGCGGCACTCGTATGTTGTCCGCCATTCTGCAGATTGTCATTGGTATCCTCTTCCTTTGCAACAACATTTTTGTGGCTATCTCTATCCCGATTGTCTGCGCAATGTGGGTGACCGTCGAGGGGATCATTGTCTTTGTCCAGAGCTTCGATTTTAAAAAGGTCGGTTTCGGCAGCTGGTGGCTCCTGATGCTTCTCGGCATCGGAACCGCAGTGCTCGGTGTGCTCGGAATGTATCATCTGGAGACGATGGGCTATATCGTGGCAATTCTGATCGGTGTCGCCATCGTCGCAATTGGCATCGCCTACCTCATCGCATTCAGGGGCATCCGCAAATTCGACAAGGAAGTGGAAAAATTCGGCAACAATATCAAAGATATGATGAGGCCCTGAACCTGAAGAAAGTTTTATGTCTTATGTTTAACCGCGGCGTTTTAGCCGCGGTTTTTTTGTATCTTTGCCGCTTGAATCTTCTAACGGAAGGAATAAAATGTCGATGTACAAAGCAATTATTTTCGATTTGGACGGAACATTGTACGACAAATCAGGGCTGGCACGGCGCTTGGTGCTGAGCCAGTTGAGGAAGGGCGGCTTGTGGCTGCTCAAACGGGAACGGGAAGTGCGCAAAGAGTTGCGTGGTCGCCACTTCGGGAACGAAGAGGCTTTCTATGAAGCCTTCTTCGCCCGATTCCCCCGTCCGGAACTGGCCCGGCGATGGTATTTCGGGACCTATATGCCCGACATGGTCCGCATCCTCAGAAAGCATTACAGGACGGCTCCGTGGGTGAGAACCATGGTCGCGGAGTGGCGCTCCCGCGGACGGAAAGTGGTGGTGTTCTCCGACTACGGCTGTTTGCGGGAAAAATTGCAAGCCGTCGGCTTCAACCTCGATTGGGCGGATGCGCTTTTCGATGCGCCGGCCCTGGGCGGATTGAAACCCTGCAAGGAGTCGTTCGAACGAATCTGCCAAGAGATTGAGGTGCTGCCCTCCGAATGCCTGATGGTCGGCGACTGCGAAGACACCGACGGCGACGGCGCGAGAAGCGTCGGGATGGCCTTCGAGCATGTTGTGAAGGCAGGGAAACCGAATGTGGAATTTTAACTTGAAAAAAGAAACGATGATGATAGAGAAGTCACAGCTGATCAACAGAGATCCATACTTGGAACCGTTCCGCGACGCTTTGCAGAGACGGATGGAACGCGCCGCACTGCGCGAATTGCAGCTCACCGACGGGAAGAAACCGCTGACCGATCTGGCAAACGGGCACCTCTACTACGGCCTGCATAAAACAGCCACGGGGTGGGTTTTCCGCGAAAAAGCCCCAAATGCCACGGCAATTTACCTTTTTGGCGATTTCTCCGAATGGAAAATAGAGCCCCGTTTCGCGCTGAAACCCATCGGCAACGGCGATTGGGAGATCGAACTCCCTGAGTCCGTGCTCGCAAACGAAATGCTATACAAGCTTTGGATGGTTTGGCAGTCGGGCGCAGACGAGCGCCTGCCCGCCTACTGCCAGCGCGTGGTGCAGGACGATACCACGAAAATCTTCAGTGCACAGGTCTGGGAAACAGAACCTTACGTATGGAAGAACCCGACACCTCCCAAACCCGAACATCCGCTCATCTATGAGGCGCACATCGGTATGTCGTCGCAGGAAGCCAAAATTTCCTCCTACCTCGAGTTCCAAAAGACTGTGCTCCCGCGAATCAAAGCACTGGGATACAATACGATACAGTTGATGGCGATTCAGGAACATCCCTACTATGGATCCTTCGGCTACCAAGTGTCGAACTTTTTTGCGCCTTCGTTCCGCTTCGGAACGCCTGAAGAGCTGATGGAACTCATTGACACGGCGCACGGTATGGGCCTCTCCGTGATTCTCGACATCATCCATTCCCACGCGGTCAAGAATGAAAAGGAGGGCGTCGGATATCTGGACGGCAGCGACCACCTTTTTACGCACCATGGCGAGAAAGGACACCACAGGGTGTGGGATTCGCGATGTTTCGACTACGGAAAACCGGAGACCATCCAATTCCTGCTCTCCAATCTGAAATATTGGCTGGAAAAGTTCCGTTTCGACGGCTTCCGTTTCGATGGGGTGACCAGCATGTGCTACTTCGACCACGGACTCGGGGTCGATTTCCTTAGCTATGACCAGTATTTCGACGGAAATGTGGACGAAGACGCCATCACCTATCTCACCTTGGCCAACAAACTGGTGCGCGAGGTGCGTCCCGATGCCATGACCGTTGCCGAGGATGTGAGCGGTATGCCCGGAATGGCCTTCCCCACCGCGCTGGGCGGTGTAGGCTTCGACTTCCGCATGTCGATGGGCATTGCCGATTTCTGGGTCAAGACGCTCAAGACCACCAGTGACGAAAACTGGAGCGTGGGCGAAATCTACTATCGGATGACCGACAAGCGCGCTGAAGAGCAAACCATCAGTTATGTGGAATGCCACGATCAGGCGCTTGTGGGTGATAAAACGCTGATATTCAGAATGATTGATAGCAAGATGTACAGTGCCATGTCCGTGAATACCCCCGATTTGGCGGTGGACAGGGGAGTGGCGCTGCACAAACTTGTCCGTTTAGTGACGCTGACACTCTGCTCGGGCGGCTATCTCAACTTCATGGGCAACGAGTTCGGACATCCCGAGTGGATCGACTTTCCGCGCGAAGGTAACGGCTGGTCGTGCTATCATGCCCGTCGCCAGTGGAATTTGGCTGATGATAATAGTTTGAAATACAGTGGCTTGAATCGCTTCGACCGCGACATGATCCATTGTGTCACCGAGAATCGCCTTTTGGATAAAGCGCCGGTCAGACTTTGCGACAATGACGGCGACAAAGTGTTGGCCTTCGAGCGCAACAACTGCATCGTTGTCTTCAATTTCCATCCGGAAAAATCATTTTCGGATTACTCCATCTATTGCCAACCCGGTGATTACCGGATAGTCCTCAACAGCGATGACCCTATCTACCACGGCTTCGGCAATGTAGATACCACCATCACGTACCGTACCCAACTTCACGAAGGAAACCCCCGCCTCATGCTCTATCTGCCTTCCCGCACCGCCCTCGTCCTCCGCCGCCAGTAAACCAGTAAGCCCGTAAGCCAATAAGCCTACATGAAATCCCGGAAATCCTTCTCCTTCTTATACTTCAACACATCCCGCAGCGTGGAGGACTTGACGTTGATGGAGAACGACCATCCTTTGCGATAGCCGACCGGAATCCAGTTGAACCCCATCTCCCAGCAGTGCATGTCGCGGTAGAATTCCAATGAGGTGTAAGAGAGCTCCTTGTGTACAAAGTCGTAACCTGTGTGGAATGCGAATTTCCACTTCCTGGTGATGTAGATGTCGCCGGCCAGGTTGATGGTGTGCACGATATTGTTCGTGTATGGTTTCAGCTCGACGTTGTGGTACAAGTAGCGGTAATATTCCAGGTTGTCGTTGATACCGTAGGTGAAGGTGTAATTGATGGTGAGCGACCACGGCAAACGGTTCTTTTGCCGCTCCGGATCCTTCGATTTGAAGGTGTTCTGGTCCATGCGGTAGTTCAAGGATACGCTGTATGTGCCTGATGAAAAGCGCAATATGCGGCGATTGGCCTCCCATTCGGTGACGTTCACGCGACGGCCCTCCTTGTTGATGCTGTAAGGGTCGAAAATGAACGAGTAGGTGAGGTAGAGCTGCTTGAAGAGTGTGCTGCGGCCTGACATGGTGAGCAACGACCAGTTCAGGGAGTCGGCGGCAAAATCATAGTACATGGAGATGTTGAAGTTGTCGATGAGAGGTATCTTTTTGAGTCCGGTGATGGTGTCTTTGCGCGATCTTACCTTTATCTCCAGATTGTTGCCGATCGAAATCTGCGCGCGCGCCGCCATGCGGGAGGGACCCGCGCCGAAGATGGCGTTGTCGTAGTAGTCGTATTCCACGGTTTCGCCGGTCATCGGGTTGACGAACTGTCCGGTGTTATGTCCGTTGAGCTTCGGCTGGAAGGTGAAGTTCAGCGTCGGGGTGATGATGTGGCGGATGGCATTCAGCCCGCCTTTCTTGAAAATGTACATCACATAGACCTTGGTGGTCAGGTTGGAGGAGATGTTCAGGTCGTGCACCGCCCCGAATTGGCGGTTGAAATGCTGTACCAACTGCGGCGTTTTCGAAACGTTCGTGTCCCAGACCATGTCGCGGGTGTAGTGTTGCAGATACCATTTTTCAGAGAACGTGATGGTGTTGTTCCAGTTGATGGTCTTGGCAATCTTGATGGGACTGTTGATCTGGAAGGTGTGCAGCATGCCGGTCTCGAATTGCTGCCACGTGATGGGTTGGAGGAACATCGAGTCGCTAGTGTTCACTTGCCCCACCAACTGCGAGTTCCACTTCATCGCGATGTTGTCGTACCATTTCAGCTTGCCGATTTTGCCTTTCTTGCGGAAAGGGTAGAATTGTGCCACCGACATGTTGATGTTTGGCAGCTTGAAGTTGACGGTGTGGGCCCCCGTGTTTTGCGAGTAGGAGAGACTGGCGTCGAAGTAGAAAAAGTCGGCGGCGGAGGTGGAAAAGGAGATCGTGGAGGTGAACTGGTTGGAGAGGTAATCGTTGGCGGAGGTCATGTTGTACTTGGCGTAGTTCGCGCTCTGCATGTCGATGTGGGCGTTGAAACGGGTGGTGGGGTGCGACTTGTTGTCCTGCTTGTGGTCCCAGTAAATCTTGTAGCTGTTGGATTTCTTGAAGTTGGCGGTGTCGATGCGGTCGCCAGTGAGTGTGCGTGAGAAGGCAAGCTCCACCTGTCCGGTACACATGTATCGGAACACGTAGTTCGACCTGGCCTTGAGCGCCCAGCTGCCTCGCGTGTAGATGTCGCCCGAAAGCAGCAGGTCGATGTTGTCGTTGATGGCGAAATAGAAACCGAGGTCGCGGAGATAGAAACCCTGGGAGTTCGACTGTCCGAATGAGGGCATCACAAGCCCCGATTTGTGCTGGGCGTCTAACGGGAAAAACCCGAAGGGGAGAGCCAACGGGGTCGGCACACCCGTGAAACTCAGGTAGGCCGGACCGATGAGGATTTTGTCATGCTGGATGACTTTGGCCTTGGAGAAGGCGATTTCGAAATGCGGGTCCCCCAACTCGCAGGTGGTGTACTTGCCGCGCTTGATGAAGGCCACGTTGTCGCCCATCTTCTTCACCTGCTCGCCGTGGATGAAACCGTCGTCCTGAGTGGTGATCACGTGCGAGATCTTGCCCTTCTTGGTGGTGAAGTTGTACTTGATTTCGCGGGCGGTGTAGGTGGCGTCCGACTGGATGAAAACCGGTGTCCCGTACAGCCGGCCGTTCGAGTCGGCCACGCCGCTGGCATACAACTCGTTGTTCTTGAAGTCGATCTCGATGTACTCGGCGCGGAGCTCCATGTCCTCGTACTTCACCACCGCGTCGCCGAAGAGGTAGGTGAAACGGTTCTGCAGGTCGTTGACCACGGAGTCGCGGGCACTGTATTGCACGATGTCGGTGATGGCGTTCCGGGAAATCACCTTCGGATTATGGGAAAAACTGGCGGCCGTGTCCGCGGAATCGCTTGCCGCAATCACTCGCTGACTGGTGTCCGGCTGATGCCTTGCCGGACGACGGGACCGGATGTCCTGAGCCGATACGATTGTACACAACACACTGAAAATGAACGCTATAAATAGCCTCCAAAAATATGAAACATCCAGTGTGTATATTTTTTTAATCAACGAGCGAATTCTTTAGTCAATAATTATAATTTTGCACCGAAAAAGCGGCAAAAATAATCAAATTATCGAAAGCGATGAACTCGAAAATATTTTTCTTAGTATATTTGTTCATAACTATTTTGGCAATCCCCGTGACCGCCCAGAAAGACGGCAAGACTTTCAAGGTGGTGATCGATGCCGGCCACGGCGGCAAGGATCCCGGATGCCTCGGCGCATATACCAAGGAAAAAGACGTCGCCCTCAATGTGGCATTGAAAACAGGTAAGCTGATTAGTGATAACTGCCCGGATGTCAAGGTGATATATACGAGAAACACCGATGTTTTCGTGGAACTCTACCGCCGTGCCAAAATCGCCAACGACAACCATGCCGACCTTTTCATCTCTTTCCACTGCAATGCCAACGACAACCATGGCGCGCATGGGGTCGAGACCTACGTGATGGGACTTCACAAGAGCGAGGCCAATCTGGCGGTGGCGCGCGCAGAGAATGCCGCCATGCTGATGGAAAAGGATTACGAAAAAAACTATGGCGGCTTCAATCCGAATTCTCCGGAATCTGCCGTGATGTTCTCCCTCTATTCCTCTGCCTACCTGAACAATTCCATCCTGCTGGCCGACAAAGTGCAGAAGAATCTGGTGGGCACCACGAAGATGCTGGATCGCGGCGTCAAACAGGCCGGATACTGGGTGCTGTGGGCCGTCTCCATGCCCAGCATCCTCATCGAGATGGGCTTCCTCTCCAATCCCGCGGAAGAGAAATACCTCTCCGACGAACAGCATAAGGAGGCGATCGCCAACGCCATTTTCCAGGGTTTTGCCTCCTATTATTCGCAGATGACAGGCAATAAAGTCAATGTTGCCGACGTTAAGCAAAAAGACAATTCTGAAAAATCGAACACCAATACAAGCCGAAGTCATGATAACAACAATAGTAATACTGTTGATAATCAATCAGATACGAAAATATCTGTCGAGGAAATCCCGGTAGAGGCTGCACCGGCTGACCCCGACGGTGTCCGCTTTGTGGTCCAGTTTATGGCACTTCCCGAAAAAATCGCCCTCACCGACAAACGCTTCAAAGCCATTCCGAAAGTGAACTGCTATTTTGAAGGAAATCTCTGGAAATATACCGCAGGGAGTGAGGATAACTTGCAGTCTGCCAAAGAGTTGCTGAAAGAAGTCAAAGCCAGGTATCCCGATGCTTTCATTATCGCTTTCAAGGGCGACCAGAAAATTCCCGTCTCCGAGGCGGTGAAGTCGCAGAAGAAGTAGCCCCTCCTCACGGCTTCTTCTTGAAATCCATTTCATAAACGTATTCCGCGTTTTTACGCAACGCCTCCTCCAAGGAGATATGTTCCCTCTTGGCCTGCTTTTCCACGCTGCCTATCCATTCGGGGTCGCTCTTGATGCGCTCGATGATGTGGCTGATTTGCTCCTCCATATATTGCGAACCGTCATAGACGTCCCCCTCTTCGAAGGTCTTCAACGCCGTTTCCACGAATCCGAACAGGTAGTCGTAGGCGAACATCGTGGTGAACATCACCATCACTACGTCCGCGTCGGTAATGGCCGCATACCGGTCGATGAAGGCAATCTGGTTCTGCCGCTCCGGAATCTTCGAGATGGAGGTCTCGTTGTATTTCCAGTAATCGACATTGCCGAATGCTTCACTGAACGGGCTCGACTCCAACAGGGTGTAATAGCTGTCGGCGATGACCAACAGGTTCGGTTTCCGGTAGTTGCGCGGGATGTCGCACAGGGTGTATTTCGGCCACGGCATCTTCGGGTGACGTAGCGGGAACATCAGGTTGCAGGTCGATTCCAATTCCATGTCAGGACGGGAGTATTTTCGGGTGATGTTGCTGTCTGTGAGTTGGATATGCGGTAAAGGACGATTCAGAAGCCCTTCCATGGAACGTAACAGCGTGTCGGCCACAAAGGGGATGGTGCCGTTGCTCCAATGGGTCCCGTATTTTGTGTATAGTGGGTATTTCGATCTGGTTTTCAAGGTGTTGAAGACCGGGAGGAAGTCGATGTGCGGGATGTTGAATTCCTTGAGCAAGCTGGCGTATTCCTTTTGCAAAACGAATCCGCAGGGACGTATGCTGTCGGGCAGCCATTCGGGGTAAATGGCCGTTTTCGAGGGCGCGAGCACCACTAAGAAGGCGATGTCGTGCGCCTTCAGACTGTCAATGAGCTCCAAGGTCTTGATAACATTCTGACGGGCAGCACGTTTCGCGCTGTCAACGGTGCCGAACTTCTCCCTGAGCGTGATCCCGGATACATCGTCGGTGTATTGTTTCAGGAACATTTCCCCGTTTTCCCCGATAATGATGTTGTCATTCGTGGTTTTATGGAAGACACTGTACATGAGTTGGTTATAGTAGCGGATGAAGAAACCGCGTCCTCCGAAACGGGCCGCCGCTGCTTCGTCCAGATAGTGTTGGTAGCTGCCGTTGGTGATGCTGCCGCGCGAAGGCTTCACCTTCTCGATGGGCGCGGTGTAACCGGACAACTCCCGGATGGGCGGGATGTGCGTGACCTGCAGAACCAAGGGCAGAAGCATCATGCCCATGATGATCAGGAAAAGGCGTTTGTATGTTTTTTCTTGCGGCATCAGAATCGGAAGTAGATGAACGGGTTAAAGTTGTTGGAAGCTAACGAACCTACGGCTAACGGCAATATGATCAGTAGGAGAAAGACGATAATGACGGTTAGGCTCTTTGAGGTGTAGTGGTCAGCGAAGAGCTTTTGCATCGCCTTCTGCCCGATTGTGGTGGCGGGCGCGAAGGAGATCAGCGCGGCGAGAACCAGGAAGAGATGCTGGGGTTGCCACGGCAGGGATGCGCCGCTGCGGAAGGCAAACATCGCTTGGTAGAATTGCAAGGCGCCGCCCGGCGTTTCCGTGCGGAAGAGCACCCAGCCGGCCGACACGGCGAAGAAAGTGAGCGCCATGGCCGGGATCTTTCCGAGCCTGTCGAGCGTTTTCAGCATGAAAAGTCGGTCCAAGATCAGGAACGCGCCGTGAAACGCGCCCCACATCACGAAATTCCACGATGCGCCGTGCCAGAAACCTGAAAGCAGGAACACGACGACGAGGTTGAGGTAGGTGCGTGCGACACCTTTGCGGTTGCCGCCCAACGGGATGTAGAGGTAGCTCTTCATGAACGCACCGAGGGTGATGTGCCATCTTCTCCAAAACTCGCTGACACTCAGACTGGTGTAAGGCGCGTCGAAGTTCTCGGGGAAACGGAACCCCAGCATCTTCCCCAATCCGATGGCCATGTCGGAGTAGCCGGAGAAGTCGAAGTAGATCTGGAAGGTGTAAGCCAAAATCCCGATCCAGGCCGTTGCGGTGGAAATGTCCTGGTAGGACATGGCGAAGATGGGGTCCGCCAGCATAGCCAACGGATTGGCTATGAGTACTTTCTTTCCTAATCCTATCATGAACCGGCAGAATCCGTTCACCCGGTCCTCCATCGGAATCTGTCGCTCGCGGATTTGCGCGGCTATGCTGTTGAACCGCACGATCGGCCCCGCAATCAGCTGAGGGAACATCGAAATGTAGAGCATGTAGTCGGTGCATCGCTTCAACGGAACCGCGTCGCCGCGGAAAACGTCCACGGTGTAGGTGATGGATTGGAAGGTGAAGAAAGATATGCCGATGGGAAGCGCTATTCTGTTGAAAGCGATGAGGTTGTGGTTCGTGAGCTGAAGAAGCGCGTTGAGATTGTCCACAAAGAAGTTCATGTATTTGAAGTATCCGAGCACTGCCAGATTCAGGGCGACGGAGGCGGCTAACAGCCACTTTTTCCGCTTTGGGGTAGGGGAAAGGTGCATCCGATTCGTCAGCAGCCAGTTCAGGACCATCATCACGATGAAGACGGGCAGGAATCCCGGGGCGCCGTAGGCATAGAAGACCAGCGAGGCGAGGAGCAGTGTGGGATTCTCCCATTTGGCGGGCACCAAATAGTAAATCAGCAAAAATACTGGCAGAAAGTAAAATAGGAATGCGATGCTGCTGAATACCATAACTCCTTTTTTCGGGCGGCAAAAATACATATTTATTGGCATGGGATAACGAAAAAAATGTATTTTTGCCGTTTAAGTGTTCTGAAAGAATGGAGAAAAAGAATAGCAATCAATATTCTGTAAAAGAGGCAAAAAGCATCAAGGTCGCGCTGTTCTGTGTTGCGGCGGCGCTGATTTTTTATCTGGGAGCCACTTTTTTGAAAGGGATCAATGTCTTCGGGAAGAAAACATACTATTATGCTGTGTTTGAGGATATTGGCTCTCTGCATGAAAGCACGGTCGTGACCCTTAACGGCTACGGCATCGGCAAGGTGACGGACATCGAGCTGCTGAGCACCAATCCCGTGCGCATCTGTGCCGAAATCCTGATCACCGAGAAGCTGGACATCCCCAAGGATTCGCGGTTTGAGGTGGCGCAGAAGGATGTTTTGGGCGGTATGGTCGTGAACCTCCGTCTCGGTGAGTCTCGGGAATTGGCCCGCAAGGGCGACACGCTGGGCTGCTGTCTGGCCGGCGGAATGCTCGACGGCGTGGGCGACCTGGTGACACAGCTGCAGAGCGTGGTCGCTTCGGTCGATACCATCGGACAGAACATCAAGCTGGCGTTCCGCTCCGACGACTCCGTCAACGGAGGTATGATGATCAAAAATACCCTTGCAAACTTGGAGGCTACCTCCCAGAACCTCTCTAAATTGCTGGCTGACAATGGCGCTAAGGTGAACAGAGTGGTCTCGCAACTCGATGTGCTGACCAAGACGCTGAGCGATGCCAGCCCGAAAATCGACGCCATCGTGGCCAATGTGGACAATATCACCGATTCGTTGGCACAGTCGAACATCCGCCAGCTGGTCAACAATGCGCAGAGTACCATCAATAACGCCAACGACGTGATAGCCAAGGTGAAAGCCGGCGAAGGCACCGTGGGTCAGCTGATCCAGAACGACACCCTCTATCGCAACATCAACCAGACGATCGAGTGCGTGAATGCCCTGATCAAGGACATCAAGGAGCATCCCACCGATTATCTTAATGTTACTGTTTTCGGAAAAAAGGAAAGAAAAAAAGATAAAAACCAATAGGAAATATGGAAATTACAGGAAAATTAATTCAAAAGCTGCCCGTGCAATCCGGTGTCAGCAGTCAAGGGAACAACTGGTCGAAAGCCGAATTTGTGATTGAAACAGTGGAACAATACCCCAAGAAGGTGTGCGCCAACTTGTGGGGTGATCGCGCCAAGGCGCTGGACCAGTTCCAGTTAGGGAGTCTGATCACGGTCTCTTTCGATTTGGAATCTCGCGAATATAACGGCCGTTGGTACACCGATGTGAAGGCCTGGCGCGTGGACGCCGCCACTCCCGCCGCCGCTGCCGGTGTCCCGAATCCGGCACAAGGCTATGCCGCGCAACCCCAGGGCTATGCGCCTCAAGGTTACGCGCAGCAGCCGATGTACCCGCCGCAAGGCTACCCGCAACAGCCTCAGGGCTACGCGCAACCGCAACAACCCGCATATCCTCCCCAACCTCAAGGATACGCGCCCGCTCCGCAACAGGGGTACGCACCGGCACAGCCGCAAGCCAACCCCTACGCACAGCCGCAGACCGACATGGGCAATCTCCCCCAGATGCCCCAGGAGACTTTTGTGGATGAGGGTGGCACCGACGACCTGCCCTTCTAATACCATTTAACATGTAACCGTCTAACCGTTATGAACACGGGAATCTGTCCCCTTACGGTAATCCCCATGCGGGCGGAACCGTCGCATTGCGCCGAAATGGTGAGCCAGCTCCTGTTCGGCGAGGCTTATCGCGTGCTCGAGGAAGCGGTCGAATGGGTCAGAATATCGGCTTGTCACGATGGGTACGAAGGCTGGATCCAGCGGAAACAGTTCCTTGGACTATCAGATGATGTTTTTGACAACTATTTGAATTCGAATAAGCTACGACTGAGCTTGCCGTTCGCCTCGACAAGCGCCCCCCGCCCCAAGGTGCTTACGATGGGGGCGTTGATGGTGACGGATTCGGAAAAGAGCCCTTTCAAGGAGCGTTTCCCCATTCCGAATGCGGAAAGCTGGTGGCCCGCGGAAGCGGTTGCCGGCATCTCCCGCATGAAGCGCGCTGAACTGCTCCGCAAGGCAGCCCTTTCGATGCTCGGAACTCCCTACCTCTGGGGCGGTCGCACCCCGCTCGGCATCGACTGCTCTGGCTTCTCTCAGCTGCTCTACTCGCTGGTGGGCGTGCAACTCCCCCGCGACGCCTCCCAGCAGGTGCTTTGCGGTGAACCGATCGACTTCATCCACGAAGCGCAACTTGGCGACCTGGCCTTCTTCCACAACGAAGAGGGAAGGGTGGTGCATGTGGGCATGATGCTCAACAACCACGAAATCGTCCACTCCAGCGGATGCGTCCGCATCGACCGCATCGACGAAACAGGCATCTTCAATGAGGACGTGCAACGATATACGCATCAGTTGCGGGTGATCGTGAGGGTGTGACGCGATGATGCGATGATACGATGATGCGATGATGCGATGACACGATGATGAATGAATGTTTTTAGGGGCGTATCGCATACGCCCTTGTTTATCAATGATTGTTTTCATGAATAAGAAAAAAATCCTCATAACCGTTGTTTTGTGCACCGTGTTTTTGGCGGGCATATCGGGAGTTGTGTTTTTCAAAACCTTTTTCGCGGAGAATGTGAAAAACCGGGAAGTCACCGTGATTGTGCCGCCGGGTGCGGATTTCGGACAGGTGGTGGACACCCTGCGCAAGTACGAGGTGCTGAAATCCGAAGAGTCTTTCCGGAAGACGGCGGAAGTGTTGAAGTACAAGAGGATCAAGATGGGCAGATACGATATCTCCGAATGCAGGACGAACCTCGATTTGGTGCGGTTGTTGCGCCGCGGACAGCACTATTCGGTGAAGTTCACCTTCAACAACGTGCGCACCGCCGACCAGCTCGTGGAGAAGGTCGGCCACAAGTTCTTTTTCGAGCCTTCGGAATTGCGGGCCTTGCTCCGCGATCCTGATACGCTGAAGAAGTACGGGTTGGATGAAACGACCGCCGTATGCCTCTTTGTCCCGAACACTTACGAACTCTATTACGACATCACCGCGTCGGATTTCCTCGACAAGATGTACGGCTATTACCAGCAATTCTGGAACGAACAGCGCAGGGCGACCGCCTCGGAAATCGGCCTGACGCCGGTGCAGGTGGCCACACTCGCCTCCATCGTTGAGGAGGAAAACATGCGTCCGTCCGAAAAGGCGATTATCGCGGGATTGTACATGAACCGTCTCCACAAGGACATGCTGTTGCAGTCCGATCCCACGGTGAAGTTCGCCATCGGCGATTTCGCCCGCAAACGTATCCTCAATGCAGACCTGCAGGTCGATTCCCCCTATAACACCTACAAGTACAAAGGGTTGCCTCCCGGTCCGATACGCATTCCGGAGGCCTCCACGATGGACTCCGTGCTGCATTACCGTCACCACAACTACCTCTACATGTGCGCGAAAGAGGACTTCTCGGGCTACCACAACTTCACGGCCAGCCCCGCCGTCCACGCGCAGAACGCCGCACGGTACCGCGCCGCACTGAATGCGAGGAACATCAGGAAATAAAAAAAAGGTTGCATTTATCGCAACCTTTTCATTTTCAGTGATCTGTACTGGATTTGAACCAGTGACCTCTTGCCTGTCAAGCAAGCGCTCTAAACCAACTGAGCTAACAGATCGTTATGCTTGAAATCGGCTGCAAAAATACACTTTTTTTCGAATGATACACCGCTTTTTTTTCAAAAAAAATTTTTTTGTGAAAAAAATCTTCTATTGTATTGATTGTTAAGTGATTATAGTGCGTATAAAAACATGAAAATTCCGATTCCCAGGTAGTTCCCGACGGCATATCCGAGCAATCCGATGGCGATTCCGGGCAGGATCACCTCCTTGTTGTGCAAAACAGCGGCGACCATCGGTACAAACGGCGGCGAATTGATAAGCGAGATGGAGGCTGCCAAAGTCATGTCGCCGTCGATTTTGAAAATCTTGGCGAAGAGAATCTGCAACACCAGTGAGCCGAACACCGCGAACGCTATGTAATACAATATGAACAGGTATTTCGAGAACTCAAGGTCGTGGACATTCACCATCGTGGCTACGGCCAGACAGAAGACATACACGAAATAGAGCCCCACATCGAAGGTCCCTTCCAGCTTTTTCACAGGCTTCCAGAAAGATAGGAGCAGGGAAAGGGTGGTGAGGGTGATGATGATAATCGCGGTGGAGTTGTCAACCGGCAGGATCAGCGACAGTCCGTAAGCGGCTGCCACGAGGAGTACGGCGACCCCGATGCCGATGGCGCGGTTTCCGGCTTTCTGCCAGAAGGTTTTGTTGTCGGTTGTCGTCGCGGCGGTCTCGTCTTGGATCTCCTGCCCGGTGGTGGCATCCGCTTTCTTGTGGAACAGCCAGCGCACGAGCGGCCCGCCGAGCGCAACGATGAAGATGAGGTAGAGACTGGTGACCACGAGGTCGTAGCCGGAGACCAGCAGGAAAAGGTGCTGCGGCAGATCCACGGCCTTGGCCACGGGCGCGAAGTTGGGGATGCCGCCGGTGTAGATGCCCGTCATGGCTGCACTCACACGAGCGAAATCGGCCGTTTCGAGACCTGCGCTGACCGCCTGGCCGCGGAATAGGAAGAAGCCCGCCACAGTGACGGCCAAAACGCTGAACAAACCCACTAAGAAGACTTTCAGAACAGCACCGGTGGACCAGTTCCGGAAGTCGCAGCCTAGCAGCATCAACGGGATGGAGAGCAGCACTGCCACGTTGGAGACGTTGGTGCACACGGTTTTTGCACTCTCCCCGACAATGCCGATGTTGCCGACGGTCAAGCCGATGATGTAGAGAATCACCATCGGCGAAATTTTTTCGATAATCGGCCACTTTTTCGCTGCGAGAACGACCAGCAGGGGGACGATAATGAGATACAGGATGACGATCATATTTTTCGGGAACCGTTAAATTCGGCGGCAAAGGTAGTATTTTTTTCGATGAAAAGCGATGAATAGACGATGAATGAAACGATGAATGAACGATGAATGAACGATGAATGAAACGATGAATGAAACGATGAATGAAACGATGAATGAAACGATGAATAGACGATGAATAGACGATGAATAAAACGATGAAAGTGATGAACAAAGATTGGTTTATAAATAAGACGATGATGATTGTAATTGACGTTAAAGTTGATTATATTTGCATTTTGAAATTAATAACAAAATGTTTTGAATTATGAAAACGTATTCATTTGAAAACTTGGATGTTTGGAAGGAATCGAGAAAATTGGTTCTGATGGTTTATCGGTTACAAAATTCATTTCCCCCATTTGAAAAATATGGATTAGGAGATCAGTTGAGGAGGGCTGCGGTTTCCGTCTCTTCAAATATTGTAGAAGGTAATTATAGATTTTCGTTTCAGGAACAAATTCGTTTCATAGAAATCTCTTTTGGCTCACTAATGGAAGTTTATTGCCAATTAATTTTAGCATTTGACTTGAACTACATTGATGAACAACAATTATCTGAATGCAAAACACTCATTGACAGAATAAAACAAATGCTCATTGCTTTGAACCGTAAAAAAAGAAAACTATTAATGACACGCCAACCCACCAAACAATGACAAATTGTCAGAACTTGACACCGCTTGTTCATCTCTGTTCATCGTTTTTCATCGTTTTTCATCGTCTATTCATCGCCATTCATCGTCCATTCATCGTACTTCATCGCCTTTGGCACGGAATTTGCATACTTCGCCGCCGTCAACAAAAGACAATTATTAACTTAAAAGTATAATCAATATGAAAAACATCAAACCTTTAGCAGACAGAGTTTTAGTGAAACCTGCAGAAGCTGAACAGAAAACCGCCGGCGGCATCATCATCCCCGACACCGCCAAGGAGAAACCCCAACAAGGCACCGTCATTGCAGTCGGCCCCGGCAAAAAGGACGAACCCATGACCGTCAAGGTGAAGGACACCGTGCTCTACGGCAAGTACTCCGGCACCGAAATCCAACTCGACGGCGAAACCTACCTCATCATGAAAGAAAGCGACATCTACGCGATCTGCAAATAGTTAGTAGTTAGCAGTTAGTAGTTAGCAGTTGATCTGATCACTGTTCACTAATCACTGCTCACCATAAACCTTAAACATTAAACCTTAAACTTTAAACTAAACAACAATGGCAAAAGACATAAAATATAACTGGGAAGCCCGCGAGAGC
>JAEEGL010037165.1_pt1 | contig 26343 bp, 19 predicted proteins | sample 9134231 | NCBI WGS metagenome assembly JAEEGL01 (sample SAMN16246548, study PRJNA631951) | gut metagenome | biome: gut microbiome; feature: rumen; material: fiber-attached | host: Bos | place: Iran: Karaj | collected 2018-10
GTAAAATTTTTATTGATTTCAAAATAATCATTTTCTAATTCCATTATATCATTAATTCCTTCAAAACCATCTTTAATAAAAGATTCAATAAATCTAACTAAATAAATAGAATTTAAAAAATCATATAATTCTTTTGCTTTAATTTTATAAAAATTTCTTTCATTATCACTTAAATTATTCATAAATTCTTCATCTGCTTTTTTATCTGTTTCATTCAAATCAATTTCAAATTTTTCACTTGTTGAATTAAATTTATTTTTAGAATTTTTAAAATCAATTTCAGTTTTTGTACTATTATTACTATTTATTGATGTTACACTTGATTCTAAATTTCTCTTTTCTTTTATTGGCTTTAATTTTATGTTTTTATTATATCTTGTTGCTTTTGGTTGCATTTAAATTGTTTTATATTTTTTTATTTAATTAAAATTAATATTTTTTATACATATAAAATTGAAATAGTAAATTATTCATTCTTAAAAAAAAGATATTTAAATGATTTAAATAAAGGAATTTAAGATATTTATAACAATAAAAAATTAATTAAAAAGGTTTTATCTGGAAATTCAATTAATTATTTTAATAGAAAATATGAATTTGAGTTTCTAATAATAATAATATAATTTTATTCAACATTCAAATTTATTTTTACTAAAAATGATATTGTTAAAATTAGGAAAGAAAAATAAAATAAAATTATAAAAAAATAAAAGAAAAATATATTTAATAGAATAAACTTAATTTATTTTAAATTAATTTTAAATTATAAATTTCAATATGAATTCATTTTCCAAAAATTCAGAATTATCCCAAAAATTTCAAAAAATAAATAAAATAAGGAATAAGAAATCTTTAAGAGGAGAATTAATATATAATGAAACTTTAAAAAATTGTGATTTTGATTCAAATGAATTTACAACCGTATCATCATTTTCAAAGAAATCAAAAGGAAATGATTCAATAATAGATTTAAAAGCAAAAAATAAAGAAATATTAAAAAATTTATCAATAGAATTAAGTCCAAAAAGTTTAAATGAAAAGAGAAAAAAAAATAATAAGAAATCAAATAATATAAATATAATATCATCAATAGAAAATAATAAAAATATAGATTCAAAAAGAAAAAATATAAATTTTTCTCCTAAATTAAATTTAGGGAAAAACAATGAAAAAAAAAAATAAATTCTGCATATAATAGTCCAATTCATTATACTCTTCAACCAAAACAAAAAGAAAATTCAATAATAAATTCGAAAGAAGATAATTTAGATTTATCACCTAAAATAGAAACTTTAAATATTAATGAAAATAATAAAAGGAAATCAAATAAATTAATTCATAATATTATGAAAAAATTAAGAGAATATCAAAATGAAATTGAAGAAAATAAAAAAGAAAATGAAAAATTAAAAAAAGAAAATGAAGAATTAAAAGAAAAAATAAAATCTTTAAAAGAAGAAATTAAACATATAAAAGATAGAAGTAGAAATAATGATAAAATAAGAGAACATGAAAGAACAATAAAAAATTTAAATTCTTTTTTAGAAAAGCAATCAAAAGATTTTGAAACAGAAAAAATGAAATTATTAAAAGAATTAAATGAACAAATTAATATTAATCAAAAATTATCTAAACAATTAATGAATATTGAAAAAAAAAAATTTGAAGATTCACAAGATATTAGAATTCAATTAAAAAATCAAGAAAAACAATTACAAATTAAAAATGAACAAATTAATAAATTAAGAGAACAAATATATTTAATGACTAATCAAGGAGGTAATAATACTATTCCTTCTGATCCTAATGAAAGTTTTGATAATTAATTTTTAATAAAATTTATTTTACTTTTATCGGTAAATTTTTATATATTTAGTATTTAATATTAAAAAACAATATAATATATTTAAAAAAAATAAAAAAAGAAATTTATTTCTCATTTTTTTATATATTTTTTTTTATTTGTTTGAAATCTTTTTTAAATTTATTTTTTATTTTTTTATATAAAAAGTATTCATTTTTTCTTTGAATGATGATGGTTAAAACCAAAATTAAATTTTAAAGGAGCATTCATTTTAACAACACAATTTTTATTTTTATTATTATCACTTCCTTTTTTTTTTACTCCAGAAATATAAGATTTAATAGTACACCCAAATTCTTTATAATAATTTCCAATAACTTTTATATCTAATTTAAGTGATTTAGCTAAAGAAGTAAAATTAAATTCATAAGAATTTAACAATAAAGCTAAAACTAATATATGAAAGGTATTTCTTAAAATTAAATTTTGATTTTTACTATAAGTAACTTTTCCTTGTTTATCAGTTGATATTTTACAATATAAATTTAACATATGTTTAACATGATTAATTGGAATATTATAAACTTTACTTATTTTTTCTTCATTTTCTTTTATTGTTTTTGGAAGTAAAAAAAATTTAATTAATTCATTTGTATAAATTGAATATTTAATTTTATTTTCATAATTTTTCCCATTTAAAATTCCTGGAATTAAACCTTTTAAATATTCATAAACAAAATCGCAGAATTTTTTTTTATTTTTTTCTAAATTATTATTTTTTAACATTTGTAAAACATCATTATATTCAATTAATTTAATTTCATTGCTAGTAATAATACTATTAAAATCAAAAACTTGTTTAATATTAGTTTCAATAGGATTAAAAGAAGGTAAAACATCTTCCATAATAGATTTTTGTTTTAATTTCATTTCTTCATTTAATAAATAAACATTAGTTTGTTCTGCATTTTCTTTTAAAATTTGTTTAGTGATATTTGCACTTGCAATATTATTTTCTTCAATAATATTTTGTTTCATATTTAAAGCAATTTTTTGTGCTTTTGCAGTTCCAAAATTATACATTAAATCTAATTTATCAGAAGCTTTATTTTCATCTTCTAATTTTAAAGAGTTATTTTCTTCAATTCTTCTTATTTTTTGATTTATACAAAATATACTATCAATATCATATAAATTTAATTCTCTTGGATGTTTTTTATTTATTATTCCAATTATATATTCACTTTTATTTGATGCAGGTTTATTTCTTCCTTCATAAATTACTCTTGAATTTATTCCTAATATTGATTTATCTAATTTATATTTTTTATCTTTGTTTTGACCTATTTCCCATTTTGTTTCACTTGGTTCATTTATCATTTCTATATTTGGGTAATTATATGGAAATACTGCTAAACAAGGATTTAATGTTTCATTGTTTTGAGATTTTATATATGTTATTTTAAAATTTTCATCCTTTGATGACATCTTTTTTTTTTTGAGGAGATAAAAAATTAATTTATTGGTTATTTATTTTAGGTCTTTTTTATTTTATTTTTTTTTGAAATTTTTTTATATATATTATTTATTTTATTTTATTTTAATTTTTAATTGTTTTGTTTTTTTAAGAATTGGAATTTGAACTATTACTTTCTCCTCTTTCTTTTTTAAATTCGGAAATTTTACTTTGGATTTTTTCTCTTTTATGTAAATTTGAATGAGAATGTTTTTTATATTTACTACTTTCACTTCTTCTTTTTCTATGATGATGTGAATAATGATAATCTCTTTTATCATATTTATCTCTTCTTTTCTCTCTATAATATTTATCTCTATCATATTTATCTCTTGACCTATCTCTATAATATTTTTCTCCAGAAGATTCTCTATAATATTTATCTCTTGAATTTTCTCTATATTTATCTTTATTTCTTTTATACTTTTTACTTTCTGAATAATTATCTTTTTCATTTTCTTTATATAAATTACTATTAATATTTATTTCTTTCTTTCCAATTAAATCATCTAAAAATTTCATTTTTTTATATTTATTATGAACATCCTTAATAATTTCTTTTTTTTTTTTCTTCAATTAATTCATCTGGAATTCCATTATTAGTATTTTGAGCAGAAATTAAAATTTTCCAAAATTCTTCCATAAAACTATAAGTCTGATCATCTAAAAATCCAGTAATAGAATATTGAATATTTTTAGGGTCAATTATATCATCATATTCTTCAATAAGATTAATAATATAATTAGTTAAAGCTTCATCTTCAAATCCTAATATATCATTTAACTTTTTATTAATCCAAGATTTAATTATTGATAAATTTATTTTACTTTTATGAATTTGAATTTTATATTCTGGTGGAGTTTCCATTTTCTCAATTAATTTTTTATCAGCATTCATAAATCTTCCATCTTGATTTACATTAGTTCCTTTATAAAATGCCATTAAAAATAAAATTTTAAAAAAAAAATAAAATATATTTAAATAATAAAATGTTCTTTGATAATACAATTAAAGAAGCTCTTGCTTTTCCTATTACAGATTCATTGATTGATAGAGATGATACTAGATATAGAGATAAAGTATATATTTAAATTATATATTAAATATATAGTTGTTTTCCTCAAATAAAACAAATTATACTGAAGGCGAAATTGAAAATATTAAGTCCATATATTTAAAAAATATGAATAATGAATTTAGAAAAAATGTAAAAAATAAATAAATAATATTATTAAAGTTTTGGATGACTGCAAGTGGTGCAAGAAGAGAAATGAAAAATAATCCAAATTATTATTATAATTTATTAAATAATTACCCTGATTTTATTCCTAGTTTTTTTGACAATTCAATAAAATCAGATTTAAATAGAACATTCCCAGAAGAAAAATTTTTTCAAAATGAAAATACAATAAATATAATACATAATATATTATTAGTATTTTCAAGAAGAAACTTTTCTATAGGTTATTGCCAAGGTTTTAATTTTATAGTAGGCAGATTATATGAAATAATAAGAAATGAAGTAAATAAATAAAATATAATTTATAGGAAGAAACATTTTGGTTATTTACATCAATAATAGAAAATTTATTGCCTGTAGAATATTATTGTGAATTAGCAGGAATGATGGTTGATTGTGCAATAATAAAAGATATGATTAATGATATTATTCCAGATATTCCAAATCATTTAAAAAATTTAGGAATTGAAATTTGCTTAGATAATTTATTATATAAATGGTTAGTTGGATTATTTTTTGAAAATATGAATAAAGAAACTTCTTTTCAGATTTATGATGCTTTTTTCTTAGAAGGAAATATTATCATTTTTAGAACTTGTTTAGCTATTTTAATGATATGTAAAGAACAAATTTTATCTTATGATAATTTAATGGATTTAAATAATTTTTTTGAAGAAAAAATAAAAGAATTTAGTAGTAATGAATTACTTAGTTTAATTATAAATGAAAAAAATGAAAAATTCTTTAATTTTACTATGGATGAAATAAATAGTCAAAGAGATGAAAAATTTATTAGAATAAGAGAACAAATAAAAAAAACAGGAGAATATAAAAGAAAACAAGCAGAAAAAAATTCACCAAATTTATCTAATGAATGTAATGCATATTATCCTAATTGTTTAAAATTAATGTCTGAAACTAATATAATAAGAGCAATGACATATAAAAATATATCAGAACCAATTTTTGAAAATAATTTTTATGATATTTCAAATGGAAAAAGAAATGTTTATGAGTTAGTTAAATCATCTGAAATAGAAATTAAAAAAGAAGAAAAAGAAATAAATTTAATGAATGAAAAAGATAAAAAAAAAGCAATTTATGAAGATTTATTAATGGAAAGAATTAATCATAAATGTAAAAAAAAATTAAAAATTATAAAAAGAAGAACTCATTCTTCAAGAATGATGAGTTATTTATTTGATCAATTAAATAATAATGTTTATAATGATGATGATATTATTGATAGTGGAAATAATTCAAATATAGTTAATAAAATCATTGTTGAAAAGAAAGAAAGTCAAAATTCTTTGAATGTTTCTAGAATTATTAATTTAAGTGAAGGAAATGAAAATAATAATAAAAGAACTAGATGGACTATTGTTAAAAGAAATAATAATAATGAAGAAGAAAAAAAGGAAGAAGATAAAAATAAAGATGAGAATAATAATAAAAAAGAAAATACAAAAGAAAATAATAATAATACTGAAGAAAAAGGAAATGATACTATTAATGAAAATAATAAAAATGATGTTGAAATTATTTATAAAAATGATGAAAAAGAAAAAGAAGAAAAGAATGAAGAAAAAAAAGAAAATAATGAATTAAAAGAAAATAAAGAAGACAATTTATTAGTAAATATTAATAATAAAATATAATAATTAAAATATATAATTATTTAATGAATATTTAGGCATAAAATAAATATATTAAATAATATTTCGATATATGTAATATTTTATCATTATAAAATAAAGATTCAAAATTATCTTAAGTTTAAAATATTTCACAATTACATTTGGTTTTCTGACTTTTTAACAATCTATATTTTTCTTTTTTTCCATAAAAATGTTGAATTTTATTATATTTTTTAAAAGATTCTACAAAAATTATTCCAATTGATTCATTAAATTTAACTTTTTTTTTCTTTTCAATCGAATTTAAAACTTTACAATTAAAACTATTGAAAAAGTTTCTTGAAGAATCAGTTGTTAATTCACCTTCTTTTGACATAAATATAATTTATTTATATAAAAAATTCATTCAAACTATTTATTTTTTATAGAAAATAAAAACGAATAATTTTACAAATAATAATGATTATTTTATAACAATTATTTCCAAAATTAATTAATTTATATTTTATTGATATATTTTATTTCTTGACTATTTCCTTTTTAGAAAATTTATTTTTTCTTCTTTTTTTAATTGATTTTCTAAATTTCTTTTTATTTCTTTTTATCATTTGAAATTATCATTTGTTTAATCATTATCATTTCATCACTTAAAATCCTAATGAATTATATACTTTTTATAGTGAATTTTTTGTTTACTTCTTTATCAAAAATTATTAATCAAAAAATGCAAATTATATTTTACAATTATTTCTTCTACGGAAAGATAATATTATATTTCAAAGACAGAGAGCCTTTCCATTGAAGTAAATGATGATATTGAAATATTTACGAGCGGGAAATTAATAGTTTAAATTTAAGTAATTTTAAATAAACATAATATTAGATGAATAATAAAAGTAAAGAAATAAGAGATTTTTGAAAATATAAAAGGAAAAAAAAAATATATAATTATAAAAGTAATAATTTATTTTTTTATATACAATTTAATGAAAAGAAGGTTTTAAAATTATAAAAAAAGTAAAACATTAAGATTAAATTATATTATGAAAAAAAATAAATAAATAGTAAGTGTAAAAAAATGAATATAAAAAAATAAAAAATAAATAACAAAAGAAAAAAAATATAAAAAGTTTAATATTATCTCATAATTATTTTCAAGAAATAATTAAATTTAGATTTAATAATTGTTTTTTTAATTAATTTTTAATTTATATGGTAATTAATTTTATAGATTAATTTAATTAGAAAATATTTCTTCATATTTTTTTATGTCTGAAGATAAAATTAAATTGAAAAAAAATTTTTTGAAAAGTTTTTTCAATTCAAATAATAATTCTTTAAATATATCAAAACCAAAAACCAAAATATTTATTGGCAAAAATAAAATTAAAGATTCAACATATAGAAAATATCATGAAGCCCAAAAATCAATGACTTTAAGAAATTTTAAATCTTATATTAAAGATAATATTTACAATGATTCAAAAAAAAAAAGTTTATCAAAATCAAATTTAAATAAAAATGAAAATATTTCACTTCCACCAATTAAAAATAATAGAAATTATTTAATTAATAGTAATAATGAAATAAATGAAGAATTAGATAAAATAGATGAAACAATAAAAATAAAAATATACTCTAATTCCCAAATAAAATTATTAAATTATAAGAATTTAAATAAGAAAAAAACAACAAGACAAAAAAAAAATTCTTTCAATTCAATCAATTTATTGAAATCAGAATCACCAAAATACACTAATCAAAAATTAATCTTAAAAAACAATTCTTTAGAAAAAAAAATAATCCAATTAAATAATTCAGAAAAAGAAAAAGAAGAAAATAGTCAAATAAAAACATTAAATCTAAAAAATAATAATAACAATATAAATAATAATAATATAATTATGAATAAAACAATAAATAATTATTCTTCAATAATATATAAATTTGCATGTAGAACAAAAGCAGGAAAAGATTTATCAGGTCAAACCAAAACAAACCAAGATAATTTTTTAGCAAAAAATAAAATATTTAATTTATTGAATTATTCAGCTTTCGCAGTATTTGATGGTCACGGAATAAATGGTCACACTATATCAAAATATATAAAAGAATATTTTATAGATTTTTTTACATCTACAAAGAAATTAAATATCAAAAATGAAAATATTACAGAAGAAGAAATATATAATAAATTATCAGATAGAAATTTCTTTAATAAAATATGTGAAAAATCAGAAGAAAAACTAAAAAAGGAGAAGAATATAAATTCAAATTTATCAGGAACAACAGGAAATTTTTTGATCCATATAAAAGACAAAATTATATGTTATAATATAGGAGATTCTCGTTCATTATATATAACTGAAGATTATAAAATAATAGAAATATCAAAAGATCATAAACCAGAGATAGAAGAAGAAAGTAAGAGAATATTAGAGAAAGGAGGAAGAATAAAAAGATTAAATAATAGTAATATTGGACCATTTAGAGTTTGGTTAAAAAATGAAGATTATCCTGGTTTAGCAATGAGTAGATCCTTTGGTGATTTTATTGCTGAAACTATTGGAGTTATTTGTAAAGCTGATATATTTATCTTTGATATCATTCAGCATAAAATTAAAGCTGTTGTTATGGGAAGTGATGGACTCTTTCAATTTTTAAATAATGAACAGATTTCTATCATTTGTAAATATTACATTCAAAAAGGTGATTGTGTTGGATGTTGTAAAAAATTAGTCGAACAAGCTAATAAATTATGGAATCAAGAATCTACTCTTTGTGATGATATTACTTGTATTGTTATTTTTTTCAAAGGGAAAGAATAAATCATTTTTTTTGACATATATTTTTTTATTATTTTTATTTTTTTTTAAAAGGTTTTTAAATAATTATTTAAATTATTTAAATGAATAAGGAAAATGATAATAAAAGTAAGGAGAATGTTATTGAAAATAGGTGTTTTAAACCGAAAATTATAAGGAATTATAAAGATAGAGAAGAAGAAAAGAATATTAAATCAAATTTAGATATAAAAGAAAATATAAATATAAATAATAATTCAGAAAAAAATAAAGAAGATGAAGCAATAATAACACCTAAAATATTGAAAAATATGAAGAATAATCAAGAAGAAAATACAACAACAAATTATTCAGATAATAACAATATTCAAAATTTTTATATTGATAAAGAACAATTATATGAAACTTTTTTATTATTTCAAAATTTTATGAATTCAAATTATAATACAACAAGAATTTTTAATTCATCTTCGAAAAAAGAAAATAAAATAGAAAATAATGATTCAGAATTAAATAATAATAATGCACAAAATAAAATGAAAGTAGAAAAAGAAAAAACATTAGATTCAAATGAAGATAAAAGTGAATTAAATAAAGAGATAAATAATAATAATGAATTAACAAATAATTTAAATAACAATTTAATAAATAATTTTGATGAAATTCCTATTAAACCTTCAAATACAAATTTTGAAGAATTATTAGAAATAAATTTAGCAAATGAAAAATATGAAGAATCAAAAAGTCCTCCAAAAAAAAAAATAATAAAAAAAGAAATTAAAAAAAAAGTAATTTCAATATCAAAACCTTCCAAAAACGATAAAAAATATACTTATTATACAGATTTATTAGATGAAGAAGGTCATTTAGATGAAAAAAAAATAAAATTAGAACAATATAGAAAAAATTCTTCAAGAAGTAAAGAAAAAAATAAACAATTAAAAAATTCATATAATCAAATTAATAATATGACTATTGAATCAGAAAGAAATAATTTAAATAATAATATTATTAAAAACCAAAGTAAAACTTCTGATTATAATAATAATATAGAAGAAAGTTATTTATATAATAATAATAATAATAAAATTCCACAAATTGAAACTTTATCTGTGAGTGAACTTCAAACTTTAACTAAGAAAAATTCTGAAGAAGATTTTCCTAAAAATAATAATATTAAAACAGATAAAAGTAATTATGATTCAAATAATCAAATTTTATCAAATTTTATTTCTAATTCTGATGCTTTAAAAACTCCTATTAAAATTGATTTAATTCCAAATCCAATTATTGAAAATAATAATAGTGATATTAATAATAGTAATGAAATTAATAGTAATATTAATGAAAAATCTATTGATGATGATGAAGTAATTTCTTTAAAATTAAATGAACTTGAATTAGAAATTAATAAATCAAAAGAAGAAAGATTAAAAATTGAAGAATTAAAGAAAGAATATGAACAATTACATTTAAAATTAAAAAATGATATTGAAGATTTCATAAACAGAAAAAATGAATTTGAAACTTTTAGAGCAAATGAATTAAAAAAATTAGAACACGAGGAAAAAAGATATAATTCAATTCAAGAAAAGAATAATATTTTAATAATAAATTCAAAAAAAGATAAAGAAATAATAGAACAATTAAAAAGAAAAATAATAAAACTTCAAGAAGAATTAAAAATAAAAGAAATAGAAAATAAAAGATTAAAAGAAAAAATAAAATCAAAAATAAAAGAACCAATTATGAAAAAACATATAACAGTGAATACATTTGGAGCAGAAAATATAAAAGTTGAAGAAAATGAAATGAAAAAAATTAATAATTCAAAAATGGTTAAATCAATAACATCCAAAAAATTATCAAATCCAAAAAATAGAAAAACAATAAGTATGGATTCAGAATTTAATACATCAATAAAAACAATGAATAAAAAAGAAAAAGATAATAGTATAATATCAAAGAATATAAATAATATAACTCCAATAAATAATATAAATAATAGTAATTTAAAAAAAGAACAATTAATAAATAAAAAAATAAAAGCATCAAATAATCAAAGTTCAAATAATAATGATAATGATAATAATATAAAAACAAATAAAAAAGAAAAAGACCAACATGAATTATTAATAAATAAAATAAAGAAAATATCAAAAGAAGATGATGGAAATTATAATTTTATTCTTCCTGAAAAATATCATTCAAATGAGAAGATAAAAATAATAAAAAGTGCCTCAAATGAAGGAAAAACAATAAATATATATTCAAATAATAAAAAAGAAGTAATATTTCAAAGTGGAGTAAGAAAAGAAATATTTGATGATGGATATCAAATAGTATATTTTATAAATGGAGATATTAAACAAACATATCCTAATAATAAAATAGTATATTTTTTCAATGAAGCAAAAACAATTCAAATAACATACAAAAATGGTTTACAAGTATTTAAATTTAATAATGGACAAATTGAAAAACATTTTTTAAATGGTTGTAAACAAATAAATTTTATTGATGGTACTATTAAATTTATTTTACCTGATGGTTATGAAGAAACTTATTATTATGATGGTACTATTGAAAAAATTGATAATAATAAAATTATTACTATTATTCATCAAGATGGAAGTAAAGATATTAAATTTCCTGATGGAACACAAGAACATTATTTATGTAATGGATTATTAAATAATAATTATTATTATAATTTTGATGATTGTGATTATTAATTATTTATTTTTTTTTTTACAAATTTTATTAAAAGTTATTTTATGTTTTAAATATTTAGGCTCGTAAATAATAAAAAAAACAAAATTTATTTTATTATATTATTTTTTCATAAACAAATAGGTTTGATTATATAAAAACTTTATATTTCACTTATATTTTATCATCTCCTTGTACAAATAATTCTATACAAAACATTTTCAAATTTAAATTTAAAAGAATTAAAAAATCTAAAAAGAGAAAAAAATAACCTGAAACCAATTTTTAAAATCTAAAAATAAATTATAAAATAAAACTTACATTTGGCATCCACTACAACAAACAGTTTCTTCATTATTATTATTATTATTTTTATTTCCTTCATTTTTATCATTATCATTTCCATAATTTTGAGAAAAAACAGTAATTCCAGCTTTAATATTTTCATTTTCTTCATTTTCTTCAATTTTACTTCCTCTTCTTCTTTTACTATTAACACTATTTTTTCTAAAATCTTTTCCATGACTATCAACATCAGTTTTCATAGTTACTTCTTTTCTCATTTTTAATTCTTCTTCAGTTGTCCAATCATAAATATAATCAAATTTATCTTTTTCTTTTCTCATAACTTTTAAAAATAAATTTCTTAACATTTCATATTGAGGGTCTTCGATATAATCTAAATTTTTACAATATTCTACATATTTTTCAAATTCAATAGGAAAACCATAGCATAAATCATAAGAAGTAGTTTCTATTTTTTTTTGTAAAATTTTTTTATATCTTTCTTCTTTATTTTTTGCTTGTAAACCTTGCCATGGTAAACTTCCTCTTAAAAAATATATTAAAACATAACCAACACTTTCTAAATCATCTCTTCTACTTTGTTCATAACCTTTTAAAGCATTAATTGAAGCATATCTTGCAGTTCCAGTTAATTTCTTTTTATAAATCATAGGATAATGAATTAAAGTTGAACTACTTCTATATTTTTTAGCTAAACCGAAATCTAATAAATAAACATATTGACTTAAATCATCTAATCCCATTACAAAATTATCTGGTTTTATATCTCTATGAATTATATGTTTATTATGAATATATTCTAATACATTTAACATTTGTATTGAAAGAATACAAACTGATTTTATTGAAAATCTTTTTAATTCTGTAAATATATCTTCTAAACTTTTACCTAATAATTGCATTACTAATATATTATAATTTCCTGAATAGCCATAACTTTTTACATATGGTATATTTGGGCCTTTTAAATATGACATTATTGCTGCCTCGTTTTCTAATAAGTTTTGACCTTTTTTTTTATTCTCAAATTTTAATGCAAAGTATTCTTCGTTATATTCTGCCTTAAATATCTGTCCAAATGATCCTTCTCCTAATTTTTTTATGCAGTGATATTTATTGAAAAATAACTTGTTTTGAATTTGATTTAAACCATTCTCTTCTGATGATATTTCTTCTATTTCTTTTGGGATTTGTTCTATTTGTTCCATTTTTTTTATTTTTTTTTTATTATGCTTTTTTAATGGTTTTTATTCTACAGTTTGAGAATTGTTTTTTTTATTTTTTTTAATATTTTTAATATTTTTTTTAGATATTATTTTATAATGATATTTATATTTTTTTTCATTTTTTTATAATATATTATGAAAAAATATAACAAAATGTAATTTATCAATAATAAAAAATATAAATTTTTCAATTAAAGATCTATTTATTTTTATTAAATTCTGATTTTTCATATAAATACAAAATCATATAATTACCGAAATTAAATTTTTTTTTTGAATAATCAAATAATTCTTTAATAAATAAGGTTATTGGAAAAACAATTTTTTCTTTTTTAATAGATTTAAGATATTCATCTTGAATAATTTTAGGACAATTATTTAATATCATATTTATAGTATTTAACTCAACTTTAGAAAGAGTTAAATTATTACAAATTTTATTTAATATACATTCTTTAATATTATTAACGTTTAATTCTTTAAAAATTGTTTGAAATAAATTTATAATAATATTATTTTCATTATCTGGAATTTTCTTATTCAATAATATATATAAAATTTGAAAAGTATGAAATAAAATTATTTCATTTTCATTATTTGAATTATATTTAGAATGTTTTTGAATAAATTCATTTTCATCTTCTTTGTTTAAAAAACCTAAAAGACATTGAATTGTTTTTGAAGGTTTAAATAATATAAATTCTTTTTCTTGTTTTTCATAAATATTTTTTTTATAATTTAAATAATTTTGATAGTCCTTTAAAATTTCTTCTTTTGAATATTTACTTTTAATTGAAAAAATTAACCTTAAATTAAAAGGTAAAACATTACTTTTAGAAAGAATAGAAAATAATTTTTCAAATTTAATTTTATTATTATAATAATTAATTTGATTAATAGAAGGAATATCCATAATAGATAATTTTCTATTATCAATATCAATAGAAAAATCTTTTGTTTTAGATTTAATTATTTTTTTATTTTTATTTTTTTCTGAATTTTCAGGAGAATTATTTCCAGTATTATTTAATGTAGAATCAGAAGAAATTTTCGGAAAAATTTTTTTTTTTAAAATTTTAATTTTATTTGATTTTCCAGAAGGAGGATTTATAAAAACAGGATCTTGAGTTTTATTATTATTATTTATAAAATTTTTTCTATTAATTTTCCTCATTTTATTCTTTAAATAAGGACTATTTGTTTTTTCATTATTATTTTCTAATTTTAATTTTGAAAAATTTTTCCCTATTTCAACTTTCTTATTTATATAAATATTATGAATACTAATTTTAGAAGGAGTTTTACTTCTTTGTTGAACTGGTTTATAATTTTTATTTGAAGATTGAGATATTTCAGATATGAAAGATGCATTAAATGATTCAGATGAATTTTTATATTTTATTATTGTATTTTTTACTATAATATTATATTAATTTATTATTTTACATTTATTTGTTAAATTCTCATGTTCTTTCTTTATATTTAATAATTCTTTTGTTATTATTATCATTTTCTTATCTATTAAATTCCTTGAAATTTCAAAATATTGAAACATTTGGTTTTTAAAAGTAATAAAATCATCATATCTTTCCATTAACTTAATATTCAAAAAATTAAATTATTTAATTCATATTAAAAAAAATTAAAATAACAAAAGAAAAAAAACATTAAAGTGATAAAAAATGATTATAAGTATAAAAGTATATTCAAGGTTTAAATCAAAATGAAAAATTAAATTCATAGAGACCAAAAAATCAAATAAACTTTTCAAATGAATTAACAAAATGTTCTTCAAATATAATTCATGTAATTTTGATTACCAAAATGATAATGATTCATAAAATGATTATAATGAATAAAAGAAATTGAAAAAAAGATAATTATAATAGTTATAAATAGTGATAAAATAAATATAAATAAATCAAAAAAAAAATATGATAATCCAACTTTTTGAAGAACAAAAAATAATAAAAAAGAAAAACATTATATGAATTAGATAAAACAACAATTAATTGAAGAAAATAGAGAATATAAATCACAAAAAGAAACAGAAAAATATAAATTAACTGATCAAAACAAAATATTGAATTAAAAATAAGAAATAATTCTTTGAATGGAATTATGATTTACAAAAATTATATATATAATTTTATAAATAATAATAGTATAATTTATTTAAATAATTTTTTTTACTTAAATATTATTATTTAATTTAATATTTAAATATAATCTTTTTTCAATTTATATTTTATTTTTGTTAATGGTTGAAGAAGTATCTCCTATAATTTATAAAAAAATTGATGTTAGTACTTTTTCAAGACATGGAATTGATGAAATAGAACAATTTTTATTTTTTGATAATATATCTAAACAACTTATTCAAATTTGTTCTTCAGGAATAAAAATATTTAATAAAAGTGCAACACATTTAAAAAAAGAAATTAATCTTCAATTAAATAAAGATGATATATATAAAATTGCTGTAGATAAACAAATTCAATATATGTTAATTTTTTTAGAGAAAAATAAACAAAAAATTATTTTAGTTGTTAATTTAAAAATTGGTAATGTGATTAGAATATTATCTGATCATTTAAATATTTTATTAGGAATGTTTTTTATATTTAATACTCAATCTCTTTCAATAAGTGAAGACGATAATACTTATTTTACTTTAATATATAAAGATAAAATTGAATATTATGAAATTTTAAAAATAAAACAAAAAAATAATGAAATATTAGAAAAAGTAAATTTAATAAATGAAATAAATTACCCTAATTTAATTAATAAATTTATTTATAATCCAATTTATATGATTTTATGTATTCAAAAACAAAATAATACTCAATCATTTGATTTTTATAATTTAAGTAATACAAAATATTTTATTTCTCCCTTTTATTTTGAACTTAAAAACAAAGGAATTCAAAATTCAAATAATGAATCTCCTTCAGTAATAAAATCTTTTTTTGGATTAATTGGAAATAAAGAAAAAAGATTAGAATATGATGGAAACCCACTTATTAATATTAAAGATAATTATAAAGACAATCATTTTTTCTTAGAATCAATATACAATAATTTATATTTAATATATGTTAATTATGAAGAAGGTTATATTCAATTTTTTCATATTAAAACTTTATATGAAATTAAAAAAATTTATGAAATTCAATTTGAAAATCATCATGAAAATACTTTACAAATAATTGATAATTTATGTCTTTTACATAATTTTGATAAAATGCAAACAACAATAATTGATTTAAATTGTGAGAATGAAGATAAAGTTTTATTTAAAAAGTTTCCTGTTTCAAGTTATGATATAATTAAACAAAACAAGGAAAAAACAAATAAAATGATTTCAGTAAAAATTGATGATTATATAATAACAGATGAAAAAACAGAAAAACCAATTGATTATAAATTTAAAATAAATTTAAAATATAATTATGTTGATACAACTTCAATGTTAACTTATACAAATACAATATTTTACAATAAAGATATTAAAATTAATGGAAGTATAGTAGAAGAAAAAAATGAAAATTCACCAAATTGTTTTACTTTATATAAAATATATTTTGATCCTTTAATTTATTATGATAATTCATCTTCTAAATTTGATGCTTTATTAAATTTAACAAGAAGAAAACATGGTAAAGAAGTTATTATTCATGGATTATATGAATTAATTAAATCTGGAAAAAATATTAAATTAATAAAAGGTTTATATCAAAGAATAGTTAATCAAATTGTAACAAATAGATATAATACAAGTAATAATAAATTAATAATGACTCAAGAAAAAAAATATAAATCTAAAATATTATTAAATCAATTAGAAGAATATAGAGAACCAAGTGAATTACCAATTCCTTTTCAATATACTATTTTAAAAAAAACTGATTTAATTAATCAAATTGATATTTATTATAAATTATTTAAAGTTTTTGAATTTAATAAAAATGTTAAACCTGAATATATTATTAATGTATTTTTATTATTTATCGATGAATTAAGAAAACAAAATGTTAAAATTCATCCTAGTGCAAATGAAATATTAATAATGTATTTAAAGAAAGTTAAAAATTTATTTGTTGAAAATATTTTTTACCAATATTCTTCTATTCCAATAAGTGAAGATTTAGCAAATTATTTAATTGAAGATATTGTTTTTAACAAAGAAATTTATTATGATAAAGATATAAAAAATGAATGTATTCAACATGCAGAAGATATATTTATTAGATTAGGTAAATATGAAAAAGTTTTTTGTTTATTAATTAGATTAAATAAAATTTCAGAAGCTATTCATTTAGCTAAAAGATATGAATTATTAAAAAAAAATTTCACCAAAAAAGATATTGAAATGATTAAAAAGACTTTTATGAAAAATCCTGTTATTGTAGAAAGTGTTATAAGCGAATTTGAAAATTATGATTTTTTTGATTTTGCATAAAAAATAATAATATTAATAAGAATAATTTGTTATTTAAATAGAATAAAAAATAATTTAAAAAAGATATTCATGTTTTTTATTATTATAATAATATATATAAAAAAGAGAAAATAAAATATATCAGTTCCAATAAAAATATACAACAAAGTTATATATTATAAACAGTTAAGAATAATATATATCATTCACATATATAATAAAAAAATAAGAATTATTTTCTTTAATTGATTATCATAATACAATTAAGTAGATTCATTTTTTAATCTAAATTATTACTTATTAAATTTAAATTTAATTGTAATAATTTTTCAGATTCATTTTTTGGTAATTGACATCTATTACAAATAATTCTAAAAGCAAAATTTACGTTTTTACAATTAAAACAAATCCAATCACCTTCTCTTTCAGAAAATTGTTTTTGCCCTTTTCCCTCAAAAATATTTTTATTTATATTTCCAATACCATTTCCTATAATTTTTTTCTTTGAAATTACTAAATCATTTTTATCTAGTTTACATCTATTACATTTATTTCTAGATTCATAATTAAAATTATTACAATAAGGACAAATCCAACCTTTTCTACCAAACATTTCTGTATTACTATTAATATTATTATTATTATTTATTTTGGGAATATTATTACTAAAAATTGGAGGAATGAAATTTGAATTTAAAATATTTGTAGAATTGAATCTTGGTCTATTTCTGTAATTGGTATTATTTATTACATTAAATTGATTGAATATATTAAAGTTCATATTTTGAGAATTCATATCAATATTATTATTATTAATATTGTTATTAATTGGAATTATATTTTGATTAATATTAGAATTGGTATTGTTATTATATATATTAGTATTATTTGAGGGAATGTAATTTTCATAATAATTTTGATAATAATTACTATTTGGTTTTAATTGATTATATTCTTCTTTATCTATATTATTCAAATTATTCGAATTTATTGTCTTATTTTCTATAATTATATTTTCTTCTGAAATATCTTCTTCTTCTTCAGAATTAGAAAAAGTTTGTTTATTTTCATTTTGATATAAAGAATCTTTTCGAATAAAATTATTACTTTTATCAATATCTAGAATATTGTTATTTTCTGAATATTTTCTATTTAAATAAATATTACTACTATTATAATAATATAATAAAGGAGAAAATTGAGTTAAACTTTTTCTTTTAACTCTTATTGATACATCTGAATTATCTGTTTCTTGATTTGAAAGTGTTATTTCTTTATTTATATTTTTTGAGTTCATTTATATTTAATTATAATAAAAGTTAGAAGATATAAATTGAAAATTTTAATAAAAAAAGTTTATTTGAATATTAAATGGATTAATATATATTTAAAATTTTTTCTTTTTTAGTTTTTGTTTTGATTTATGATTTATTTTATTTGTTTGATTTGGAGTGTTTAAATTTTTATTTAACATCTTTCCTGCAGATTTATTTCTTTTAATATTATTTTTTTTTATTTTATTTATATTTTTTTTTTCATTATATTTATTTTCAAGTTTATCTAATCTATTCTCTAATTCTAAATAATATTTATCTGAATTATTCAAATTATTAAAAGAATTATTTTCAGAATAAATATTATTATAATTATTAACTCCTTCTTCATTAAAATTATTTTGAAAATTAGGTGCTTTATCATTATTATTACCTTCAATGACTTGATTTTCTTCTTTTTCAAATTTATTTGAATTTAAACTTTTTGAAATATAATTTTCAATATTAACTAATTTATTTTGTAATTGATTTATTCCATATATTTTTTCTTCATTTTTATTTCCAAAAAGAATATCTATTTTTTTTAAAAAGAAATTTATAGTTTCTATACATCTATTATTTTCTTCTATTTTATTTTTATATTCTTCAATTTTTTTCCTTAAAGCATTTAAATCTTTAACGTAATTTTTTGAATTGTTATCTAACATATTTTCAAAATTTTTCATTTTTTCATTCATTAAATTTAATTCTTTATTTTTTATAACATCAAATTCATTTAATTGATTTTGTAATTTCATTTTTTCTATTTCTAATCCTTGAATTTTATATTGAAGATTTTCTATAATTATATTTAAATTATCATTATTATCATTTTTATTTTTTAATTGTAAATTTTTTAAATTATTTTTTAAAGTTTCATTTTCTTGTTTTAAATTTGTAATTTCTAATTTTAATTTATGAATTTTTTCTTTTTTTTCACTTAATTTTTTCTCTAATTTCTTTTCATTATTGCTTAAATCAAGATCAAAAGTTTTAGTAAAATTATTATTATTATAAGTTTGATTTGAAATATTCTTTAAATTTCTATTTTCTGAAATTGTATTGTGATTCGAAAAATTAATATTATTATCTTTTAAAACCTTTAATTGATTTTTATGTCTTAAAATAACTTCATCAATCCAAGCATTTTCTTTATTCATAATTTATTTAATTTAAAGAAAAAATAATTTTATTCTTTCAAAATATTTTGAATTAATATTTAAATATCAAGTTAAAAAATGAAGAAAATGGTAAGAATAATAATAATAATTAGTAATTTTCAATTACAAAATAGTTTATATGTTGGACAATAAATTTAAAATCAAAAGAATATAATTTCTTAAATATAGAAAATAAAATAGATATATCAAAAATGAATCAATTTTCAATATCAATAAATTCAGCATATGCGATATTTAATAGTAAATTATTAACTTGGATTCCAAAAACAGAAAATATATATTATGACTCTTTTGATTTTATATCATCTCAGCCAATACAATTTGATAATTTAGGAAGTAAAAAAGTTTCTAAAATTTATTGTAATAATCAAATATGTCATACAATAACAGAAGAAGGATTAATTTTTTCTTGGGGAAATGATAGAGAAAAATATGGTATTTTAGGTTTAGGAAATAATTATATTATTACTTCTCCAACTTTAAATGAGAATTTATTAAAAAAAAAAATTATAAATTTATCTTTATCTGAAAAACATTGTGCTGCTTTAGATAAGAGTAATAATTTATATACTTGGGGTTATGGTCCTTATGGTGAATTATGTTTAAATAAAAATAATATTAAATTTAATTTACCTCAATTAGTTAATGATAAAATTAATATTAATCCTATCAATGTTTTATGTGGTTCAAGTTATACTATAATTGAAGATTTTGATAAAAGTTTCATTTATTTTGGAATTATTTGTCCTAAAGATAAATTAAATTTAATTAAATATCCAAATGAAGATAATTATGTTAAATATATTCCTTTTACTGATAATGAAGTTAAAAAATATAAAAAAATAGTTTGTGGAAATTCTATGATTGGATTAATTGATTTTAATGGTAATTTATATATTTATAATGATTATAATGGTTTATTGCTTGTTAAAATTCCTTATCCAATCAAATCAGTTAAAATTATTCATAATTTAATTTATGCTTTAACTAATGATTATGGTTTAATATATGAGTTTCAACCTTCTAATATTACTTCTTCTATTTTTGATTATAAAGAAAATATATATAATATTTCTACTGATATTGATAATATTGATTTAATTGATACTCCTTATTATGATAATGTATTATTTTTTAATTTTAAATCAAGTAAAGAATATATTGAAAAAATTCAAAAAGATAATATTAAAATTTTTACTCCTATTAAATTATATGGAAAAACAAAAAGTAGTAACAATATTTTTATTAAAGAAGAAAGAAAATATCATTCAATAAAAGATACTATAATTAATAAACCAAATATTTTCCCAACAAATATATTAGAAAAAAACTTAGATAAAAGCACAGAAAGAATTAATCGAATTTCACAATTATTAAATCATTTATTTGATAAATCAATAAATGATATAAAAACTATTAATTCATATAATATTCCAAACACAAATAAAATAAAATTAGTTCAATTAACAAATGGTTTTAATGAATCAAACAATTATTCTTTAAATGGTAGTTTAAATATAAATAAAAATTATTCTTTAAATTTTGATTCTCGTATAAAGAAAAGATCAAAAAGTTTTAATGAAAAAAATTTTATGAAAGAAAAGTCAAAATTAAATTTAAAAAAGCAATATAATTTTATTGATTCTTCGAATGTTTATCTTCTAACAAATGGTAATGCAAAAAATATGAATTCATTTAGAAAAAGTTTAACTAAGATATTTAATAAAGATTTAAAATATAGTAATGATGAAAATGGATTAAATTCATTAAATTATTCTTCTAATAATTTTTTAAATAGTGATAATAAATATTTTCAAGAAAGAAATTTTGAAGATAATACTAATTTAATTAAAAGATTTAAGTTTACTGATGAAGTAAAAAAAAATATTGAAGATAATAAATTAACATTTTCTGAGAATGAAAATAATGAAAATGAAATTTTAGTAAAAAAAATAAATTTTAATGATGAAAACAAAGTAGAAAAAAGTAATATTGAAGAAAATAAATATTTATTAAAATTTTTAAATAAAAATCCTTCTTTTCAAATAAATAAAGATAATAATGATAAAAATGATATAAATAATTATATAAAAGAAGAGGAAGATTTTGATCGAGAGTTTAATATAATTGAAAATAGTAATGAAAAATTTATGGAATCAAATTTAATATCTAAAAAAAATTCTCCAAATAAAGAAGAGAAATTAAAATTAAAAATAGATAATTATTTTTTACAAAAAAATTTATCAAATGGAATGGATAAATCAAATATAAATAATGAATTAATTAATGAAATTCAAAGTTCAAATGGTTTAAACAATCATATAGATAAAAATAATATATTATTAAAAAATAAAATAAATATAAAAATAACTCCAAAAAAACTATATTCAACTGATTCCTTAAAAAATATATCAAATAATTTATCATTAAATGGAACTCTAAAAACAAATATTAATTCTTATAATCAAATAAATAATAATAATAAAAAAGAAGAAGAATTATTTAATAAAATTTTCAAAATCAAAAACACAGAAGAAAAAGAAAAAGAAAAAAATAATAAATCAAATCAAAAATCAGATGATAAAATAAATAATAATAATATTCAAAATAAATATATTTTTAAAAAGAAAACTTATTCAAATTCAAGTTTTCAATATATAAAAAAAGATATATCAAATAAAATAAAAAATGAAAAAAAAACATTATCAAATAATAAAAGAGAATATGATTCATTTAATGATTCAAATGAAACAAAAACAACAGAAAAAATAAATCACACAAGAGCAAGTACATATATAATGTCAAGACAAACTTCAGAAAAAATAACAAAAAAAAATTCAAAAGATATTTTTTTATATGAAGAAAAAAAAAATAAAATTAAAGTTAAAAATATTATGAAAAGAGCTTTTTCTCATGGAAAAAGTAGTTTTAGTCAACATAAAAATTATCAATTTAATTCTAATTATACTCAAGAAAAACCTATTATGGTTTTATCAGAAAATGAAAATTTAAATTCTAATGGAAATAATTGTCTTAATAATTTTAATATTTATGAAAATTGTAATTTAAATAATACAACAAAAAATACTATTTATCAACATAAAAATTTAATTGAAAATTGTTCTAGTAATAATGATAATGAAAAAAAAGAAAATAAAGCTAATTCTCATATTATACATTTTACAAAAATAATAAAAAAAACAATAAATAAGAAAAAATTTATTAAAACTATTCCAAAAAATAATAGTATTGGGAATATATTAAGAGAAACAGATAATCATTTTATAATTAGAAATAAAAATATAAATAAAAGTGAATTAATTAAAGAAAATAATAATATAAATATAAAAGAACAACCTATAAAGTTAATTTATAAAACAAATTCAGAAGGAAATGAAAATTTAAATCAACAAAATACAAATAATAATAATAATAATAATGATAATTATAATGAATATATAAATAACAATAATAATAAAGAAAATAATACAATTAATAATATTATAAATAATAATATAAATGGTAAAAAAGAAGAAATTCAAAAAGATAAAAATGGAATTCCAATAATTAAAAAATCATTGAAAAATATAAGTATAATGAATAAAATAAAAAAGACAGAAAAATCCAAAATATCATTAACAACTAATAAAAATTTAAATGAAATAGAAAAAGATATTAAATCATATATTCTGGAAAATATGTTTAATAATAAAAAATCTCCATCATTGCTTCCAACAGAAAGTCCAAGAGTGGAAATAAAACCATTATTATTAGATTATAATCAATCAACAATAAGTAATTTAGAAGAACCTTTAGAATTAGAAAAAAGTAGTAGATTATCTTCTATTTCAAATATAAATTATTCCAACAAAGAATATCAATTGATAAAAAATGAAAACAACAATTTTTAGTTAAATAAATATATTGCTTAAATTTTTAGTATTAGGTTATTTTTTTTGTGTGTATTTTTTATTTATGTTTTTTTTAATTATTAAATATAATATTTCCTTTTTTTAAATGTTAAAAATTTCTTTTTTAAATATTTAAATATGTCGAAAGAATACAGGAAAGCTTATAGAAATATGGAAAAAGTAAAAAGTAATTTATCAGAAGTAATAAATTTTAAAGATTCAACTCAAAGATTAACAAATCAAAGTAAAATATTTCCAGAAACTTTAAAATTTGAATTTAAGTTTTTTTTAATGTCAATTTCAACTTTATTAAGTACAAGTGTTTACATAAATAAACAATATTTGAATAACTATAATTTCAAATTAATAATTTTATTATCAATTTATTTATCAAGAAGAGTAATAAAACAAATAAATTATCATTTTCATATTAAACAAATATTAATATATACTATTAATCATGTTATATTTTCAATATTATTGATAGCATTTATAATAGATATTATTTATATTCTTTATGATTTAATAATAAATTATTCTTTATACATTTTTTTGTCTCTTTTTTACTGTTCAATTTTACAAATTCCAATTTTTTCTTTTGATGATCATATAAAATATGAAACTCAACCAAAAGAAATAATAAGAATGATAAATGTAATAGGTTATTATTCAGTAGAATATTGTTATTATGCTATTTTTGTCCCTGTTTTTTTCTCAGTTAAAAATAATATATTTTTTAATGTTTATGCTATTATTTTCTATATATTATTTGCCTTAATAAATTCATTTCTTTTCAGATTAAGTTTTTATTATTATAAAAAAAGTGGTGAATTTCATTTTTATGTTTTAACAACAGGAATTTGGAAAAAAGTTTTAAAAAAAGATTTATCAAAAGAACAATTAAGTGAAGTTAAAGTTTGGATAAATAATCAACATTATGAAAAAGATTCAATAGTAGAATATAAAGGTAAATATTATATTGGTATGGAAGAAAAAAATTTTGTTGAACCGAACAATATTTATATGGGATGGTTATATAAATTATTTATTAACCCAAGAAAAATCTTTAGAAATTTATTAATATTTCATGGATGTTTTACTATTATTCAGTGTATTTTTTATATTTTTGCAACATTTAATATTTTTTCATTAACATTAATAGTCTGTTCTTGGTTTGCTTTTTATGAAATATATAATATGAACAATAAAATAAAAATAATTTTTAATCATCATTAATTATTCTTATTTAATTAAAATGATTAAATATATAAAGTAAAAATAATTTTTAAAGTATAATCAAATAACAATAAATGAAAAATTTAGAAGAAGATAAAGAATCACCGAACAAAAATACAAACAAAGAAAATCAACCAAATCAAATTTTATCACCAATTTTAAAATCTCAATCAAAAACAATAATAGAAACAACACCAGAAATTAATTCTAAATTATATAGAGAAAGAACTTTATCTCCAGATTTACCAAAAGAAACAATAAATAATATGTTACAGAAAATGGAAATGAATAATAAAAATTATCCTTCAAAAGCAAATTTTTTTAAAAATGATTCAAATGAAAAAAATCATAGATATTATTCACCAAGAACTAATTCTCCTATTGTTGATTATTATGCTGGAATTAATCACACAAATTATTATTCTCCTGATAATGATTTTAGTAATTTTAATAATAAAAATGAAGAAAAATTTTTTCAATTCCAAAATATGAATAATAATTTATTTATGAATAATCAATATTCTAATTTTAATTTTTCACCGAGTACTATTTTTAATAAAGATCAAAGAAAATTATCTAATTCTTCTATTAATGAAACATTAAATAATAATAATTTTAACAGTAATATTCATAATATTATTGGTACTTCCTTACAAGAAAAAATTGAAGAAAATTTACAAAAAAATTCAAATCAAATATCAATTAATAATGAAGATGATGATAATGATGACAATCAAGAATTATATATGTTATCATTTAATAGTGATGAAGAAAATAATGATGAAAATGATAATGATTCCAATGATAATGTTCAATATACTTTAAATATTGATGATACAGATAATCCAAATAATAAAAACCCCAACATTGAAAATTCAAATATTAAAAATAATAATAATAATATTAAAAATAATAATAATAATATAAATAATAATAATAATAATAATAATAATAATAATAATAATAATAATAATAATAATAATAATAATAATAATAATAATAATAATAATAA
>JAEEGL015660325.1_pt1 | contig 26342 bp, 19 predicted proteins | sample 9134231 | NCBI WGS metagenome assembly JAEEGL01 (sample SAMN16246548, study PRJNA631951) | gut metagenome | biome: gut microbiome; feature: rumen; material: fiber-attached | host: Bos | place: Iran: Karaj | collected 2018-10
GTTCAGAATCCGAAGTATCCCAGCATCGGTGCCTTCCGTGCATACTTCCGACTCTATAACAATGATTTCAAGGTTAAGGAATTCCAGATCAACTTCAGCGATGATGATACTGAGGACGGAATTAAGAACGTTAACGTTAACGATAACGATAACAGTATCTTCAACTTGGCCGGTCAGAAGGTCGGTAGGCTTCAGAAGGGTGTTAACATCGTGAACGGTAAGAAGATTTATGTAAAATAAAGACCCATAGCCCCGTTTGTCACCTCCCCCTCTCAAGGGGGGAGGACGGGAGGGGGCTTTTATTATGAATACTTACATTAAACCTGAAATAATAGTTGTCGAGATTCAGCACAGCGGTTGCCTGTTGCAGGCAGTCAGCTCTGTACAGAGTGATGGTATATTCGACCCAGAGGTATCGGGCGGAGCCGATGTTGCCCGCACACGTGAGATAAACACTTGGGACGAAGAGTGGTAACTTTAGTTTACCGTTTACGGTTTACTGTTTAGAGGGTTGAGGTTAGCATGTTTCGGTAGGCATGTTTGGTTAGCGTGTTTCGGATAGTGATTGTTTTTGTTACCGTTTTATTTCCGCAAACGCGCTAACCGCTAACCGAAATACAGAATGCGCTAACCGCTAACCGCTAACCACAAAAAAAATGCCGAGGCAGAAACCTCGGCGTTTTTTGTTTATTGTGATTGTTTATTTCCTTGTAGCTCGGTAATAAGCATTATAAGAACTGAAGCCGGAAGCAAGGGCCGCAGATTCTTTTGTCTCGTTGGGATGCTCTATTACATATTGCTCGTAATGTGCCAGACGAAGGCCGTTGACATAGTTGGCAAAGGAACCAAAGCGACGCTGGAAGGTCAGTGAGACGTAGGTGCGTCCATTATGGCAGTTCGCCACCACATCATCTATCTTTAGGTGACAGTCCAGATAAGCCTGCTTGCCTTTGACGTAAGCTTCTATCTCCAGGGCAGTCTGCTCTATGCGTTCTTCAATGCCGTTTTCGTCGTGGGCGTTGTTATCCGTTTCGGTAGCGGAAAGGATGGTCTTGCGACGCCATACGGGCATCACATTGATGAGCAGCACAATGTTGGATATAGCCAGAAGCACATGCTGGATAGCCATCAGGCGTGGTGAATCTAGCAGGTAGGCAGGCCAGATAAGGGGTGTGAGGACAATGGGGAAAAACAGCACGCGGTGAGCATATTCGGCAGGAAAATCGTCTGGATTGGAGAAGTTGGCATCGCAAGCTTCATCCAGCCATCGTTTTACCTGCCACATGGCCATACCAACGTATATACACATCACCAGACTTTCTGCCATCACCACATATTTCCAAACCATCAGTCCCTCGCTGTTTAGAATAGGAGCAGGAAGCCATGCATTCAGAACGGGAATGAGCATGGTGGCTATGGTGATGATAGCAGCTACCCAACTGATACTCTTCCAGCGGTTCCACTGCTTGACAGTACCGAAGAAGCAGAGCAGGAGCATGCCACAGAAGAAATAATAGGTGGCAGGGTAGTAGTACCTGATAAGCGTCCAGGCTGCTTCGTTGGTTGGGTTTATGACGTATGGCAGCAGGGTAATAGAGCAGAGGTAACAGAGTACCTGCAGCTTACGGTCGGGCCATATATAGGGATGATTCTTCTTGGGTGCACGACAAGTATGGAACCAGCGGACAGCTGCAAACGACCAGCATGTCGTTATATACAGCATCGCTGCCAAACCATAGTAATAGACTTCGTTCATATTAAAGTTATCTTTAAATAAATCTTTTATTTCCTTTATTCTGGGGTGCAAAGATACAAAAAAATACTATTTGCATATTGACAAAAGGGAGAAAGTTTTTGATAAAATTTCGGAAATAGAACATATTTTATGGTAAAAAAGTGTCAACAAACAAGGCACCCCGACCTATAAAAACAGGCTGGGGTGCTTTATATTTTTCCTTACATTTGCTTGTAATCCTTGGCCAGTCCGCCTTCGGCTGTTTCCTTGTAGAGCGAGGGTAGGTCGTGACCTGTCTGCTTCATGACATCTACCACCTTATCGAAGGATACACGGTGAATACCGTCTGAGAATGTGCTGTAGATATTGGCATCTAAGGCACGGGCGGCAGCATAGGCATTACGCTCTATGCAGGGAATCTGCACCATACCGCAGACGGGGTCGCAGGTCATGCCCAGGTGGTGCTCCAAGCCCATCTCTGCTGCATATTCTATCTGGGCAGGTGAGCCGCCAAACAACTGGTTGGCAGCTGCCGATGCCATGGCACAGGCCACACCCACTTCGCCCTGACAACCTACCTCGGCTCCGGAGATGCTGGCATTCTGCTTGACGATATTGCCTATCAGACCGGCTGTAGCCAAAGCCCTAAGGATGCGTGCATCGCTGAAGGCCTTGCTCTTCCACATGTGATAGAGTACGCCTGGCAGTACACCGCACGATCCGCAGGTGGGAGCCGTAACTATCTTGCCACCGGCAGCATTCTCCTCGCTGACAGCCAAGGCATAGGAGAAGACCAGTCCGCGGGTGCGCAAGTTGTCCTTATATCCTGTGGCCTTTACATAGTAGGCAGCAGCCTTACGACGAAGGTTCAGAGGGCCAGGCAAGACGCCTTCGGCATCCAAGCCGCGCTCTACGGCAGCCTTCATGGTTTCCCATACCTCATGCAGGTAGTCCCAGATGTCGTTTCCTTCCGTCTCTGCCACATACTCCCAGTAGCTCTTGCCTGAGCGTTCGCAATACTTCAGGATGTCCGTCATCTTGTTCAGCTCGTAGATGTCGGGCGATGAGAGACGGCTTTGGCTCTCCTCTGCCAGTTCGCCTCCGCCGATGCTGAACACCTGCCAGCGGTCCGTCTGCTTGCCGTCCTGATCGTAGGCGCGGAACTCCATGCCGTTGGGATGGTAGGGGAGAAACGTCTTAGGTTTCCACTCTATGGTAATGCCCGGTATGGCATCCATGATAGCCACATCCGTCATGTGTCCCTTACCTGTGGCAGCCAGGGAACCATATAGCGTCACTTCTGTGCGTGCAGCCCCAGGGTGTCTCTGTACGAAGATTTCCGCTGCTTTTCTGGGTCCCATAGTATGACTGGATGAGGGCCCCAATCCTATCTTGTATATCTCTTTTATTGTTTTCATCTAAACTCTCAACTCTAAACAGTAAACTGTCTCTAAACTCTCAACTCTAAACTCTAAACTAACTTCCCACCGCCCACTTGCTGCCAGGCAGCAGAGAGATGAGTTTTGTTGTCACGGCACAGCAGAGATAGCATGCTATGGCTATGCAGGGGATGGCAGCCCATACGGGAAGGATGGGTGCTGCGGGGTTGTCCTGCACCACAAAGGATGCTATGTTGCTGAGGTAGAAAATATGCATCAGGTACATGCCGAAGGAGAGCTTGGCAAGCTCCGTCACCAGACGGGGTGCCTTATAATCCTCGCGTGCTGTGCCGTCAACCTTCGTCCCTATACAACTGAACAGCAGGAAGGCGCCGAAGGTGGCCAACGCTACATTGGGCGTGCAGAACTCCCAAGACCATTCCAACTCGGGCGTGGCGATGGGGCAGAGAGGTTCGCCTTTCCACCAGAACGACCAGGCTGTGAACGCGGCACCGATTACGAAACATATGGCACCGATGCTCAGGCGCTTGCTGCGTGCCCAGTTCAGATGGAAGCGTATGTAGTGTGCTATGACCAGATAGCCCAGATAGCCAGAGCAGTACCACAGCATGCTGAATCTGTTCCAGAAGCACTCGCCCCACAGCTCGGGTGTTACGAAGGTATGCAGCCAAGGAATAATGGTGCTTAGACAGAACAGCCCTATGAAGATACGTTCGTCCTTGGCGCTGGCACGCTCCAGCCACGGGGAGACAACGGGTATGATGAGGTACAGACTGATAAGCGGATACATAAACCACAGATGTCCTGCATTCTCGGGGAAGTTGAAGGGTAGGGCGGGCAGTATGCGCAGCGTATCGTCCCAAGTCATCTCGCCCCACAGGACGGGTAGGGTGGCATAGAGCAGCATGAAGATGATCATCGGGGGCAGTATGCGCAGAAAACGACGCTTATAGAACTGAGACATGCTAACATCCGCTTTCATAGGTACCAGCAGGAAAGCAGACATTACCATGAACAATGGTACGCAGGTACGCGCTACTCCGCCGTCGTAGAAGGCAACCCAGAAACGGTTTGCCTCGTTCAGCAGCACAGCCTTGTCGCCAGCCATGCCACCCGTATTGGTAGCGAAGCCAGCCAGTTTCTCGGCTCCTCCGGGTATGCTCTCTATGGCTTTCTCCGTAACCACGCCATAGAAGTTCTCTGCAGCATGCACCAGCATGACCATAAAGCATGCCACGGCTCGCAGCCAATCTACAAAGGGAATACGTTCTTTCATTGTTCTGTCACCACTTTATTTTCTGACCACAAAGTTACGGAATTTTCCTCATTACTGCAAATTTTAAAGCAATAAAGGCATGCCTAAACACGTCAACCTTACTCAGGAAAAGCGTCAACTTCTTCAGGTGAGATAGTAAACCAAATCAGTATGGAATATGCAAGGAAACTATTTGCCCAAAAGCGCACAGCGCACAGCGCACGGTTTCCTCAGGGACGCCTGAAAATGTCCGCAAAAAATTTTATTATATATATAATAAGTATCATTTCTATATACTTTTACTCTACAAGGTGATTTGCTCGCTAAATAAACTGTGCGCTGTGCGCTGTGCGCAATCAGCTCTCCCACCCTATGAAAGGGGCGTGCTTTTTTGCGTGCTTATTTTGCAAAATAATTTGACACCGCAAAGAAAATGTCGTACCTTTGCATTGTCAAAGATAAGGACTGAAAACGGCGGGTATTAAGAGAAACAATTGCTAATATTAATATTAATTTTTGCGCGCATTAATAGTAGCAATATGTCCCCCTCTCCGCTCCCCTTTGGGGGAGTACTTGAGATAAATAGAAAAATATTTACAAAATGATCGCCACTAACCGCCAACCGCTATCCGCTAACCGAATAGAATGCCTGCTTAGGTTTCTTGGCTTGCTACCTCTTCCTTTTCGGTGTATAGCTCGTCCATTTTCTTCATCAGGGTGTTGTCGCGTAGGTCTTTCTCGATGATGATGCCGTCCTGACCGATGAGGAACGTGCGTGGAATGCCTACGATGCCGTAGGTCTTGGCAGCCTGACCGCTCCAACCCTTGAGGTCGGACATGTTGTACCATGGTATGGCGTTTCCTACGATGGATTTCCTCCAACTCTCTATCTGAGTGTCGATGGAGATGCCTACTACATCGAAACCACGGTCGTGGTACTTGTTATATACGTCCTTTATGTAGGGAATCTCGCTGTTGCAGGGGTTGCACCAACTGGCCCAGAAGTAAATGAGTGTATAGCGGTTGTGTGGCACGATATCCGAGAGGCTCATCTGATTGCCCATGGGCGTGGTGAGTGTGAGGTTGGTGTACTTTTGCCCTGGCAGACCCTTCATCTGCCCCTCTACACGCTCGCCGATAAGCTTTACCCAGAAATTATCAGGGAAGTTCTTCTTCATCTTCTTTATAGCGTCCTCGATAAGCTCGGGATGCCAGTAGAACTGGAAGTCGAAGAGTAGATAGACGCCCAGCAGGTCGTCGGTGTGACGGTTCAGGTAGTTGGCCTTGCACTGTTCCACCCCTTTCCACAGGTAATTGTGAATCTGCTCTAGGGAGTCGCGCTCTCTCGCGGAGGTGGCTTCCTCGACTCTCTCATAAAACATGTCGGCCCTTTCCATCATTCTTGCCACGGCAATGTAGTAATCCGTGATGCTGTCGTTCAGTGGGGTGCCCTTGGGATGGTTCTGCTCTCCGCCCAGCTTGGGAATGTTCAACTCTATCTTTCCCGGTTCACCGATAACACGCGCGAAATCGCGCTCGCCCAAGCCATAATATACACGGATGATACAGGTGGTATCGATGGTACCGGTCCATGAATATTTGCCGTGACTTACGCTCACAACGTCCAGTATGGCATCGCTGTTGTCATTGAGCACCTTCGTGATGGTGATGCTGTCAATGTTGCGTTCAACGGTACCTGCGATGGTGATCCTGTTCTGGCATGAAGATAACATCAGTGCCAGAACCACCACTATATAACATGCATATTTCATAGAAAATCTTTTGGTGGTTTTTTTCCCTCGTTGCAAAACTACAATATTATTTCATATAATTTTTATTTTCTGTAAAGGATTTAAGAATAATTAAAGGAATATTGGCTATAATTGTTAAAGATTTGCAATGCAAGCCGGGGGAGGGGTGGAAGTTTTCGAAATTACTCTCGCTCGGGAAAAAGAATAAATAATGTGAATTTATTTTGTATTCCTCTCACTTATTCGTAATTTTGCAGTCCGAAAGACGAAAATATACATTATAAGGTAATATGGAAAAGAGAAAGATTCAGTTCAGTCTCGTGTATAGAGACATGTTTCAGTCGAGTGGAAAATTCCAACCCCGTAAGGATCAATTGGAGCGTATCGCTCCTGTCATCATAAAGATGGGATGCTTTGCCCGCGTGGAGACCAACGGTGGTGCCTTCGAACAAGTAAACCTGTTATACGGCGAGAACCCCAACAAGGCTGTTCGCGCCTTTACCAAACCATTTAATGAGGTGGGTATCAAGACTCACATGCTGGACCGCGGATTGAACGCACTGCGTATGTTCCCCGTCCCTGCCGACGTACGCCGTCTGATGTACAAGGTGAAGCATGCTCAGGGCGTGGATATCACTCGTATCTTCTGCGGTCTGAACGATGTGCGCAACATAATTCCTTCTATCAAGTATGCACTGGAGGCTGGCATGACGCCTCAGGCTACCCTGTGTATCACCAACAGCCCCATCCATACGGCTGAGTACTATGCTAACATAGCAGAGCAGTTGATAGAGGCTGGTGCACCTGAAATCTGTCTGAAGGATATGGCTGGTATCGGTCAGCCTGCCATGCTGGGTAAGCTGGTGAAGATGATCAAGGACAAACACCCCGAAATCATCATCCAGTACCACGGCCACAGCGGTCCAGGTCTGTCTATGGCAAGCATTCTGGAGGTCTGCAAGAACGGTGCCGACGTTATCGATACAGCCATCGAGCCTCTGTCATGGGGTAAGGTTCATCCAGACATTATCTCTGTACAGAGTATGCTGAAGAACTATGGATTCGATGTTCCCGAGATAAACATGGAGGCTTACATGGAGGCACGTAAGTTGACTCAGGAGTTCATAGACGACTTCCTGGGCTACTTCATGAACCCTGCCAACAAGCTGATGTCTTCTCTCCTCTTAGGCTGCGGTCTGCCCGGTGGTATGATGGGTAGTATGATGGCTGACCTGAAGGGTGTGATGGATGCCATCAACAACAACCGCAAGAACAAGGGCGAGGAGCCTTACAGCGAGGATGCCTTGCTGGTTCGTCTCTTCAACGAGGTGGCATACGTATGGCCTCGCGTAGGTTATCCCCCATTGGTAACACCTTTCTCTCAGTATGTAAAGAACATTGCCCTGATGAACCTGCTTACAGAGTCTATGGGCAAGCCCCGCTATAGCATGATGGACCCCTCTATCTGGGGTATGATCTTGGGTAAGAGCGGTAAGTTGCCCGGCGAGGTGGCTCCAGAAATCATAGAGCTGGCCAAGGAGAAGGGATTCGAGTTCACAACGGCTGATCCTCAGAGCAACTATCCCGACGACCTGCCACGCTTCATCGAGGAGATGGAGAAGAACGGCTGGGAGCGCGGCGAGGACGACGAGGAACTCTTTGAGTTCGCTATGCACGAGAGCCAGTACCGCGACTACAAGAGTGGCGTAGCCAAGGAGCGCTTCCTGAAGGACTTGCAGGCTGCCAAGGATAAGGAGATGCAGAAGAGCGGCATGTCTCTGGAGGAGGTAGCTGCCTACAAGCATGCTGAGGCTGATGCCATCACAGCTCCTGAGAACGGTATCGTGATGTGGGAAATCAACGGCGATGCCGACGGCACCAAGAGCATCAACCCCATGGTGGGCAAGGAATACAAGGAAGGCGACCGCTTCTGCTACCTGCAGAACCAGTTCGGTCAGGTAATGGAGATTCCTGCTGCATTGGGCGGCAAGCTGGTAGAGGTTTGTGCTAACCAAGGCAGCAAGGTAGCTAAGGGTGAAACAATAGCCTACATCCGTAGAAACTGATGCTGAAGCATATACAAGAGAGGGGGCTCACATATCATGTGGCCCCCTCTTGTAATATATTCCTTTCTTATTTCCGTAAAATTTTCTTGCCATTACAGATGTAAATACCCTTTGATGGAGGTGAGGAAAGACGACGGCCACTTATGTCATAGATACCTTGTTTATTTCTGTTTTTGTTTTCATCAGATGCATCTGGCAATGAAATTGACGTGGTACTTTCATAAGTTTTTATGCATTCTTGATTTTTTACATGGTCAATGACCTTAAACGGTTCAGCTTCCAACCACCTTTGTTCTTTTGTGTTGCCACGAGTACCATAACATACGAGTATTCTGAATTCTTCGTTACAGTTAAACTCTGTTCCTAATGGAAGGCATAGTTTTACGGAATCCTTATAATTTTCAATTATTCCCTTTCCTTGAAAATAGAAATATTCATTATAACTGTCTGTTTCCATAATGCTAATGAATATTATGCTATCAGGACACAGATGAATAGTAGCAGTGATTTCAGAATTCAGAAGCCATACTCCATCTTCGTCAACTTCAAACTCATTGTCTTTTATGGAATTGATCTCCATCTGAAAAGTTCCATTTATTGAAACTTCGTATTCATAGGCAAAGACAGAACTTGCTGCCAGTGTCATCAATGAGATAAGAAAGGATTTAATCATCGATTGTATTTTTTTTATTGTCAAAATATCCCCCCCTGTAAATAATTACAGGAGGGAATTTAATTACATTCTATTTAAAGAACGACACTAATATTTGATTTATTGTTATTAGAACTTTTTTTAAGAATTTTTACAGATGCTTTTTTCTCATTCGGATGGGCAACAGTAAGGATAGGGAATTAAAAAATGTTTATTCTTTCGTTTATCCCTCTTTTTTTCGTACCTTCGCATTCTGAAAGGAAAGGTAAATATAGTATGCTTAAGCAATTTCTGTCCATAATGTCACGCTTCCTGAGACCGTACAGACGGTATCTGGCATGGTCGGTGGTGTTGAACTTCGTTTCGCAATGGCTTAACGTGTTCTCCTTCGTTGTGCTCATTCCTATCCTGAACATCCTGTTCAAGATAGATACGGCAGTTTATGTACATAAGGAATGGACATGGGACACTCTCAGCAAAGACTTGATAGTAAACAACGCATACGCTTGGGTGCAGCAGTTGATAGGTACGCACGGCGCCTTCCTGACATTGGTATTCATGGGCGTGGCCCTGATAGTGATGACGGGACTGAAGACGGCGGGCTACTTTGCATCTTCTGCCATCATGGTACCCTTGCGTACTGGCGTGGTGAAGGATATTCGTACTGCCGTTTACAACAAGGTGCTGAAGTTGCCCCTGAGCTTCTTCTCGGAGGAAAGGAAGGGGGACATCATCGCACGTATGTCTGCCGACGTACAGACGGTGGAGACTTCCATCACCAATTCGGTGGATATGCTCATCCGTCAGCCTATTGCCATCCTTGTCTGCTTTGTCACCCTGTTTGCCGTCAGTTGGCAGATGACACTCTTTGTGCTGGTGGTGGCACCCTTGGCCGGATGGGTCATGGGCGTGGTAGGTAGAAAACTAAAGCGTCAGTCGGCCAGCGTACAGCGTCAGTGGGGCGGCATCATAGCCCAGTTGGACGAGACATTGGGAGGCCTGCGCATCATCAAGGCCTTTATAGCAGAGAAGAAGATGGAGCAGCGTTTCCTGAACATCAACGATGCCTACCGTAAGGAGATGAACGCTATGGTTATCCGTCAGAGTGCCGCTCACCCCATGAGTGAGTTTCTGGGTACCATCATTCTGGTGGTGGTACTATGGTTCGGCGGCTCGCTGATACTGAGCGATTCAAACCTAATAGATGCTTCAACTTTCATCTTCTATATGGTTATTCTTTACAGTGTTATCAATCCGCTGAAGGAGTTCTCTCGCGCTACCTACCAGATTCCGCAGGGACTGGCTTCGATGGACCGCATCGACTTTATCCTGAAGGCTGAGAACCCCATCAAGGAGCCTGAGCATCCACAACCCAAGCCTGAATTTGAGAAGGAGATAGAGCTGCGCGATGTTTCGTTCAGCTATGCTGAGGGAAGGGACGTACTGAAGCATATCCACCTGAGGGTACCCAAGGGCAAGACCGTAGCTCTGGTGGGGCAGTCGGGCTCTGGTAAGTCCACGCTGGTGGATCTGATTCCCAGATACCACGACGTGAAGGAGGGTGAGGTGCTTCTGGACGGCATGAACATAAAGGGTCTGCGCATCAGCGACCTGCGTGCCCTGATAGGCAACGTAAATCAGGAGGCTATCCTCTTTAATGATACTTTCTACAACAATATCACCTTCGGCGTGGAGAATGCCACCATGGAGCAGGTGATAGAGGCGGCTAAGATAGCCAATGCACATGATTTCATCATGGAGTCAGAGAGTGGCTACGATACTATGATAGGCGACAGAGGCGGCAGGCTGTCGGGCGGTCAGCGCCAGCGTGTGAGCATAGCGCGTGCCATACTCAAGAATCCGCCTATCCTGATTCTGGACGAGGCTACTTCGGCACTTGATACCGAAAGCGAGCGTCTGGTACAGGAAGCATTGGAACGTCTGATGAAGAGCCGTACCACCATAGCCATCGCTCATCGTCTCTCTACCATCAAGAATGCCGACATCATACATGTCCTGTATGAGGGTGAGATAGTAGAAAGCGGTCAGCATGACGAGCTTATAGCCAAGAACGGCTACTATAAGCGTCTCTACGATATGCAGCAGCTATAGCGGGAGAGGTTGATACGTGAAATCTTGGGTATGAGATTGCGTATGAACTTGATGTAGAAAATGGGTGGCGTGAGGTAAAGGATAATAAGGAACGACGTAGGCCAGATACCTCTCCTAACCAGTTTCCACAGAATCCTTCTGGTCTCTCTGCGCACGATACCGTCTATGCAGGTGGGACCGATATCATTGATGAAATTCCATAGACATTCAGTCTGTTCCCTTTCTCTCTCAGGCGTGATGAGTCGAAGCATCTCGCGCCATACAGGCAGGCAGGCCATAGCCCTTGCATCCTTGTTCCTGAAGCGTGTCATGATGCTTTGCGGGCGTGTACGATAGAAATATGTGTCGTGCTTACAGAAGGCTATACGCTGCACCTTCTCTGCCAGCATAAAGTTCCACAACTCATCCTCGTGCACAGCACCTACACGGAAGAACAACTGATGCTCCAGCAGAAAATCTCTCTTGACCAGACGGTTCCATGCCGTTACGGGAATACCCCTGCGGCCGCCTCTGCTGAGCATCATGCGCGAAATCCATTCAGGATTGTCGGCATAGTCGGGGAAGGGCTTCTCCATGGTGTAGCTTTTCCGCTTGTTGGTCTTGGCACCTGCAGCTATCAACTGAGCATCGGGGTACTTCTGAGCCACCTCCATAAGATACTGGAGGCAGTCGGTGGAGATGCTGTCGTCACTATCCACAAGCAAGACATACGTTCCGTTGGCATCCATGATACCTGTGTTGCGTGCCGCAGAAAGCCCTTGGTTGCGTTTATGCTTGATAACACGGAACGAGATGCCGCCTTGATAGCCGTTAATGAACTTCTTGACCAGCTTCATGCTGTTGTCAATGCCGCGGTCATCTACAAGGATGCATTCCACACCGTCCTGATAGGTCTGGTTTCCTATGGAATCGAGACACTCGAGGATATATTCCTCGACGTTATAGACGGGTACAATGATGGAAATGTTAATGTCTGACATGGGAATCGTAATATTTCTGTCGGTTAATGGTATATGGAGAAAAGCCACAGGGTAAGTACCATGAGTACAATAACGATGAGCATTGCAACGCAGGTTCTCTTGAGCAACTTCCTGTACTTCTGTTTCTTCTGATACTGCCAGATGACTTGGTTCAGCCATTTCTGCTCCTTCTCATCGGGGATGTCTATCAGTGGCGCGTCCTTTAGCCAAGTGTCATAGAATGAGAGGTTCTTCCCATAAGAATTGTTCATAATCTTTACGGGCATCCCCAGTAGGAGGCGCAGTATGGCCACATGGAGGCGGGTGGTATAGACCATTCGGTATTCGGAGACAAACCTTACTCCTTCGCTGACCAGATAGGGGAAGAACTGTGTCTGTATCAGTTCGTCGGCCTCTCGTGTCGTATTCTTCCGAAGGCAGTCGTTGGCCGTGTGACGGTTCTTTCGCTGGTTGGGCCAGTCCTTGATGTCTATCCTTGGCGCTGGCAGATCTCCCTCGGCACGCCCCTTTGGCGCTTCCTTGTCGGCCCTAAGCACCAGCATCGCCTCCTTGGACACCTTGCTTTTCTGCTCGATAAGCAGTTCTTTGTTGATACAGAATGCCATATCGGGGAGCAGCAGCAACTGACCAGTAAATCCGTTTTGTTTCATCTGTTCTGCTGACTGGTCATCACGTACGCAGATGGTGAGTTGCAGATGACGGTTCAGAAGCAGGATATCGGAAGCCATAACCGAAGGTGAATCGTAATGGATGGTCTGGGGGAGCACGATAATGCGATTGCCTGGATACGTGCTGATAACCCTTAGACGGAAATCCTGATGCTTCCTCCATAGGTCGCCAAAGTTGCCTCCGCCGTGCAGCAGGATGACGGCATCATGGGGGAGCGGTCGGAAATCGAAGGTAGCGATGCTATGCTGTCCCAGACAGGTATGCGGGAGGCTGCGGAGGAATTGGTCTGCGCCCATCCAAATAAGCGTATCGCCGATGTTGCTATGATAAGGCAGATCCAGATAAATGTAATCTGAATCAATCAGCGGCGTCAGCGTCTCTGCAATTTTGGCTTGCAGAATGTTGCAGATATCGGGCTTGGCTTCGTGCATCAAGTGTAAATTATTATTACTAAATGCAAAGGTAGTGAATTTAATGGTAAAAAATGTTTAAAGACTGCTTTTATTTGTGCATTGTCAGAATTTTCTCTATCTTTGTGATAAAAATTGAGGAAATTGAAGAAGATTGCAGCACTTACCATGGCTCGTAACGATGACTTCTTCCTACAGAAATGGGTGGAGTACTACGGGCGCGAACTGGGCAAGGAAAACCTATATATATATTACGACGGAGAGGATCAGACCATTGGCGACTTCTGCCAAGGGACTCATGCTTATGTGCATGCTAAGATCGGCACTCAGGTGGTGGAGGCTGAGAAGGCACGACTGAGATTCCTTTCTGAGAAGGCAACGGAACTCTTCAGCCAGGGATACGATTTGGTAATCGGCGTGGATGCTGACGAGTTCGTAGTGGTTGACCCTAAGTTGGGGATAGGTCTCAGGGAGTTCCTCTCGGCTCAGGAGATAGATGTGAGCCTTTCACCCTTAGGACTTGATTTCGGCCAGAAGTTGGATGAGGAAGGCGACTTGTCGCTGGAGAAGACGTTCCTGAGTCAGCGTCATTATGCCCAGATAGGCACCCGATACACCAAGCCGTCCATCATAGCCCAACCATGCAGGTGGGGTAGCGGTTTCCATCGTGTGAAGGGACACAACTTCCATATCGTCCAAGGTTTGTACCTCATGCACTTCGGCTATGCAGACAGGCGTATTCTGGAGGGGAGGCTGAGCGATGCCGACCGTGTGGCACAGGGTTGGGAGAAGCATATCTACAAGCGTAGCAGAACCATCAGGTATGCTACGGAGAAGAAGGCGCACGACTTTGACCGCTATACACGCTGGGCACGTATCTGTCAGACTTGGTGTCGTCCGCTCTATGCGTTGAACAAGCCGGCTATGTTCGAGCTAAGGATTGTGGTAAGGATTCCAGAAAGATTCGAGTCTGTCCTCTAATCTTCTTTCAGCAAATCTTCTACAAACTGGCTGAGGCGAGCGTATATCTCGTCGCTTACCTGATCCAGTGCATAAAAACAGGCAAAGCAGATTTTGCTTCCTGACTTGGTAACACGTCGCAAAGTCCATTCTAACTGCATAATCCCTTTTCTGGAATAGTATCGCATCAGTACGGGACGTACGGCTTGGAGGTGCAACCTTCCTTCCTGCTGGAGCAGCGTATAGCAGATTTCATCGGTACGGAAATGCTCTGGGCTGCGGAAACGGTTGCGTATGTTCTGCTCCAAGCGTTCGGGATGTGCCTCGTAAAACTCCTGTAAAGTACTGCGTAGCAAAGGGTGAGGGGTATGTGCCAGACGGATATAGGTCTGACTGTTGCCTGCTATCTCTGAAGCGTCCATCATCTGCTTTATGTGATTTACATTACAGGGATGGCCCATGATGCCTTTAATCTTACGCCATGTCTTGGCCCACAGCAATGAGGCCTGATGTCCGTGGCAGTTGATATGTCCTTCGCAGGGGAAGAATACCTGAGGGCTTACGGCACGGCAGACCAGCAGGTCGTCATTGAAGTAAATGAAGTGTTCGCTCAGGCTGGGAATCCTCCACAGCATGGCTTCGATGCTGAGTGAGTTGAAGGTGGGCAGATACTGCTCATAGCCCTCGAAGATGACCTTGTGGTCGATAATCTCAATGGGAATGCGACTCTGGATGTCTGGGTTCTGGCCGTCTGTTACAAGGAAAATACGGCGAACCCACGGCATGAACTTATTGATGGAACGAATGCACCAGTTAATCTCGCCTCGGTTGGCATAGCGTGTGGGTGCAGCAATATCCTTCTCGTTTGCTTCCTCTGGCGTGATGTATGCATCCCTCTTGGCATTGAGTGCTTCATCATTACCATCCACCCAAGTGATGATAACGTCGATATCAAATGTCTTTTTTCCTTCGTCCATACGTCGTATCAGCAAATCGGGATATTGTTATTGGGCATGATGACGTGCTTTCCCCATATTCTTGTTGTACCAGCGGTTGTGCGACCATAGCCAGATATCCGGCTGATGGCGGATAGTCTGTTCCAGCAGGCGCCAGAAATTCATGAAGTAAGGATAGTCGCTCTTCTGTTCCTCGGCATTGGGGCACATCTCCGTGAATGTCATTCGGTAATGTCCGCGTGAAGTACGTTCTATATCCAGATAGACCAGTTCGGCATTTGTCTTCTTGGCTATTTCCTCAGCTCCAGGCGTGAACCATGTTTTCTGGTTCAGAAAAAGGGCATAGTTGTGCGATTTTATGCTGGGTCGCTGGTCGCAGAGAAAGCCGCAGAGGTAGGGGGCGCTATTGGTGTTCCACTTCAGTAGTGTGCGTACAGCCTGCTTCATCTCTATCTGTACGGTATCCCATCTGCTGCGTATCTCGTGCATCAGGGAGGAGAAGTATGGACTCTTGATGTGCTTGTATATCTCACTGGTGACCTTAGGCTGCCTGTAGCGAACGCTAATCTCCTGCACCCACTCCCAACAGCCGCAGTGTCCCATCAGGAGGAAAATGTTCTTCCCCTCGGCAGCAATGCGCTCTGGCAGTTCGCAATTCAGGATTTCCACACGCTGGAGCATCTCCTCGTCTGAGATGTTCAGGCACTTAAAGGACTCGATAAAGATATCACATAGGTTGTGATAGTAGGCTTTCTCTATACGGACAATCTCCTTCAGGTTCTTCTCTGGGAATGAGTTCGTGAGGTTCTCACGGACCAAACGACGCCTGTACCTTATTATATAATATAGGATAGGGAAGGCGGCGTCGCTTATCAGGTAAAGAACGCGCAAGGGCAGTCCGGCCAGAAGCCGCATATAACGGTGTTTCTTCTTCATCATCAGTGCAAAGGTACGAATAAGCGTGTGAAAAGCAAAAGAAAAGTTTTTTTTTCTTCTCTTTTCAGAGCGGAAGTACCCTTGGCTATCCCATGATAGCGTCCCGAACCTTATCAGAAAGCTGCTGGTACGTATCTTCTTCCGTAGGTTTGATAACTGGAAGATAGGTTACGGTAATCTGGTTCTTGCCCAGATGTTTGGTCCCACGTGGCATCGCCTCAAACGCACCTTCTATGCGGACGGGGATGATGGGGATATTCAGTTCCTTGGACAGGATGGCAAAGGTCTTCTTGAAGACTTGCATCTTTCCGTCATGTGTACGCGCTCCTTCAGGGAAGATGACAAGGTTCTTTCCCTGCCTCAACACCTTGGCCATTCGGAGGATGGAATCCTTCAGGTTCTGGTGCTGCATCAGGATGACATTATTGTGGCGAGCCATCAGTTGTAATGGGTATCCCTGGATGTGCTCCTCCGTTGCGTAATAGTATGTGTTGCGCAATGTGGAATCGTTTAATCCGGCTGTGCAGATGTTGCCGTCGATGGCACTCTGGTGGTTAGGTGCTATTATAAACTGACCCTCTAATGGAATATTCTCAATTCCTTTGATTGTCAACTGGTTATGCTTGCGCAATAATTTATGCATCAGGCGAACCACTGTAGTATGGATGCTCCATGTAGAGGCGATGTTCAGGTAAGAGGTGTCGGATGTAAGAATAGCTTTCCAATCTATATTTTCCACCTCTGAGCGAGTCTTGTATTGTGCTATGTAGTTGGCGATTTCCTGAACATTGGCATACTGGGCGAAGGTGCTTGATTTCATCTGTACACCAAAGGTACGTTCGATGAATCCCTCCAGACTTACACAGTCCAGTGAGTCGAAGGCTAAGTCGGTCTCAATATGGCTGGTTGGCTTTACGGTCACCTTCTTCTCCTCCTCGATATACTCCCTGAGAATCTTCATCTCTGGAGTCTCATTTGCCAGGGGTTTCTCCTTGGGCAGAGCCTGTTCCTTACCAGCATCCTTGATCAAATCCTTCAACTTAAAGCGCTGCAGTTTGTCCAACTTGGTACGTGGCAAAGCGCCTCTATATACAAATAGGCTCATCACCTTCTTGTAGTTAACAACTGTCAGGTTGTATGGCTCCATCACCAAGCGTTTCAGTTGTTCTTCCACCTCACTGTCCGAAAGATTGGCTGCCCATTCCTCCTTGGGTACGATGATGGCACGCAACATATCGCCGTCCTGTGTTACGGCAACTTCCTTCACGTACTGGTCGTATTTCTCCAGTTTGTATTCCAATTCGGCAGGCTGGATGTTCTTGCCGTTAGAAAGAACGATGATTTCCTTGGAACGGCCTGTTATATGAATTCGTCCCAACTCGTCCAGATAACCCAAATCGCCAGTGTGAACATATCCGTCCTTGTCTATTACTTGAGCTGTTTCCTCGGGTCGGTTGTAGTAGCCCAACATCACGTTGGGGCCTTTCACACAGATCTCGCCGTTAACGATTTTCACGTCCACTGTTGACATAGGCAATCCTACACAGCCTGGAATTACATCGCCAGGATGAGTGAAGGAGATGATGGGAGCAGTCTCCGTCATGCCGTAGCCCTCCAGCATGGTTATGCCAAGTGTGCGTAGGCCGCAACCCACCTCGGTATCCAGTGAGGCACCACCGCTTACGCAGAAGGTTAGGTTGCCTCCCAACTTCTGGTGAACAGTTTTGAAGATGATACGTGACAACTTAGGACTCTTGGCCCACTCGCAAATCTTGAAGAGTGCACGGGCTATGGGGCTTGCGTCAATCTTCTTCTTGATACCTAAATAGATGGTGGTCCACAGACGTGGAACGCCCACAAAGATTGCTATCTTTCCTCTTACCAATGTGTCCATGATGTCCGGTCCTGAGAGAGAAGGGCAGATGGCTACACCGCCGCCAGCTAAAATAGGCATGATAAGGGTGCCTACCAAAGGCAATACATGATGCAAGGGTAAGAGGATAAGCGTACGGCGTGTGCTGTCAAAGATGTGTACATCTACCGTTACGCTGTGGCAGTTGGCATACAGGTTGGCATATGATATCATCACACCTTTGGGCGAGCCCGTGGTTCCTGATGTGTAGATGATAAGTGCCATCTCTTGATTCTCTGCTGTAAAGATTCCATCCTCCTGAATGTACATCTTACCCTCTCTGGCAGGACAGGAGACCTGCTCGTAGTCGTCAATCAGCAGTATCTTTATGTCCAAACCTGATTCCTTAACAGCCTCCTCTGCAACGCTTAGTCTCTCCTTTGAGGTCCAGATGCACTGAGGCTTGCTGTCGTTCAGGATATACAGTACATCAGAGACGGTGGAAGATGCATCCACAGGTATGGCTACGCCCTTGTTCTCCCAAACAGAGAAGAAGGCATAGACCCATCCCTCGCGGTTCTCTGAGAAGATAAGTGTCTTGTCGCCCTTGTTCTGTGGTGTATGTTTTGAAAAGAGATAGATATAGTCTAGGAGTTGAGAGTAACTGATGTTACGCTCGCCTGCCATAATGGCAATGTTCTGAAATTCTTTAATCATGCTTGTATATTTTATATATATGGTATATCCTTTGTAATCTTTATGCAAAGGTAAGCCATTTTTATACGCACGACATTAGAAAATCCTATATATTGCTATTAAATGTGCAATATATGCGCGTTTTGTACTGTTGTATAACGAAAAAGTGCTATTTCAAGTGCATACGGTAGTCCTGTGGCGTAAAGCCTATTCTCTTGCGGAATACGCGTATAAAGTAAGAAGTATCTGAAAAGCCTACCTCGTGTGCAATTACGTTTATACTGTATTCTGTAGTGATAAGCAGACGTTGGGCGCATTGTATCTTTGAGCGCAGGATGTATTGTAGAGGTGAGATGCCCATTTTCTCCCTGAACATACGCTCGAGATGTGACTTTGTAACACATGCCAAGTTGGCCAGCTGTTCAACCTCTATCTCCTGAGTTACGTTGTTCTTGACGTAGGCAAAGACCTTCATCAGCCTGTTGTCCATTTCCTGTAGTTTCTTCTGTGCTTTTTTTATAAAGAAAGAGGCCACAATCCACACGAACCCTTGCAGTTGCATCTTCTGCGAACGATCCATCTGGGCGTATCGGATGGCATATTCGCGATAGGATGGATGTGCATAGAAATCCTTGGCACTGGCATAGGGAAGTGTCAGCTCGGGATAATAGTTGCAGTAGTTCTCAAACAGGAGGTCGATGGCTTGGTTGGCTTCTACTTCATGAGGAAAGGAATAGAGGTCGAAAATATCTGTCTGTGTGCCATATCGTTCATAGACAAAAAGGTAATAGAACGCCAGCCCGCTCTGACAAACAATGCTATGCGGCATAAAGCTGGGAATCAGATACATATGACCAGGCTTCATGGCAAGTTCTGTCTCGGGCATACTGATGGTTCCTTGCCCCTCTTTTACGTAATACAAGCGGGCAAAGGGGGAGGAAAGTCCTTTTCCTTCCCATCGTTTATCTACCTGAGCGAAGCCTGCATTCAGTACACAGATATTAACCAGTTCCAGCTCTGTCTTCATCCTATTTCTCTCTGTAATGATGTGTCGTTCATCTTTAGCGTTACAAAGGTATGTTTTTTTTCTCATTCTCCGGCCGGGGATGGCATTTTTTTATGGTTTATCCGAGCTTTTTCCATCTTTTTGAGCAACTATTATTTTTGTGGTATTGATGTATATCAACAAATTAAACATTTCTTGAAAATTTTTTGGCCTTGTTTGTTTATCATTATTGTAATAATGTGTATCTTTGCAAAAAGAAAAACGAAAAACAGACTTAAAAATCAAACATACATACGCACGTTAAACTTAACTAAGTTATATGAAGAAATCATTTATTCTATTTTCAATCTTGTCTATCGCAGCAGTACTCGTTAGTTGTAATAACGACGAGAATTATGGAATTATCGATCCTAACAAGGGTCAGACTGTGGAGATAGATAAATCACAGCTCCAAACAGAAGTTTATTTCCAGGGACAGAAGCTGTTTTCTGCGGATGAGACTGCACCAACTGCAGAGGCAAGAGTAGCACGCATCAAGGTTATTAATCCTGCCGGAGGTCTTGCTTGGCCTAAGCATACCGATGATGGTTGGGAATCAGCTCGTTTCTCTATCCGTGCAGATGGTACTATCCCTGATTTTTATGACAAGAACTCTGCATATTATTATGGCCGTCCCGCTGGCAAGTCTGGCGTAACCAGCCGTAATATTGGTAAGGTCTCTAGCATTTACAACTATCCTCATTATAATGACCGCGACCTAGACTATTATAAGGTTGATAAGAAAACAGGCAATAACATAGGTCTGTTCCGTTATATTTATGACGAAGAGGGTAAGAAGACTCAGCCTGTTATCCTGGAAGCTCCCTCTGTAGTGGAGATACTGGCAGATGAGGTTGAAGATTTGACAGCTCAAATAGAGTCTGCAAAGGCTGCAGGTAAGACTAATAAAACTGCCGAGAAGAATCTGGCTAACGTTAATGCCTTGCTGGCTAAGGGTGCTGACTATCTGGATTCTCACGTTCTGTGGTACGTAGTTAAGGAGGTAGCCGGACAGTATCGTTGGCACGTAAACGGCGTTATCCGCGAACAGGAGACTCCCAAGTACGAAATAGATCCTATACCTGATAATGTGGAAGTAGATGTTCACCAGCAGGATCACAAGGATTGGTATGAGATTAAGACTTCTATCCACGTAAGAACTGATTGTGAGTCTGTTAAAGTTATTCTTCCTCTCAAAGAAGAGGATATTCTGGAGAAGGATGACTTTGCCATCCGTGTTTATGACTTCTACTATCAGGAATATACCGTTAAGCATAAGATTACGCATGATGCAGATGGTATTAGCATTGAGATTACCGACATTCCCGCTTCTATGATTCAACAGCTCAGAACTGACTATGGTGATGGTATTACCATTGAGGTTCATAGCTACTGCACAAAGGATGTTTGGGAGGAGCTGAAGGAAAGTCGCGTACAGACAGGAAAGCCCTGCGAAGTATGTGGTCAGGTGTCAAGTGCTTTGCGTCCTGGTGAAGAGAAGAAAATATATGTAGAGAAAGACGAATAACGTCTTCGTCGAATAGACAACGAGAAAAATAATTATATCATATAAATCCCAAGGCAAAGATTCTTTGTTTTGGGATTTTTTTTCGTACATTTTACCATTACTGTAAGTACATTCGCTCAGATTTTGAAATAAATACGGAGTTTTATTTCTTTATTCTCTCACTTATTTGTAATTTTGCAGTTGTGAATGTAGATAAAAGGAGATATATAGCATCATGGGTGTTGTTGGCAGTTTTCTTGCCAACATTACTTTTGTCGTCCTTGCATGTACATCATGACTCTGAAAGAAATGAGATAGAATGCTCTGAGTGCGTGCAGCACCATTGCCACGGTCATCTGTCACAGTTGGTTTCGTGGGCGCATGATTGTGTGTTATGCCATTTCCTTTCCTTGTCTTTTATTTTCACCAATGCGGTTTTCCTTATTATATTATATAAGGTATGCAGTGTTAGAATCGATGCCCAGCGACATAATGTATGCTTCGCTTACAAAGGCATTGTAGGATTAAGGGCTCCCCCTGCTTTCTCCATTTAGCATTAGGGAGGCTGACATCTGAAAAAGGAAGGGTGTCAGCATAAGTTACGTATCAAAATTTTGAAATGGAGATAGAATCATGACATTATCCATTTTGGCTGCAGCGCTAATGGCGTATGTGGCTGATGGTCATGGCGTGGTAGCACCTGAAGATACAACGTTGGTGCTACATGAAATGACTGTAAGTGGGCAGCGACAGCGTGATTATCTGATGCGTTCGTCGCAGTCAACGGTACAGGTAAGCCATGACTACTTGCAACAACATTTCTCTGGTTCGCTGATGCAGACGCTGGAGGGAATTCCCGGTATAAAGGCAATGTCCATCGGTTCTGGTCAGTCTAAACCTATGATTCGCGGTCTTGGCTTTAACCGTATGGTTGTATGTGAAGATGGCATCAAGCATGAGGGACAGCAGTGGGGCGATGATCACGGACTGGAGATTGACCAATTTGCCGTGGATCGCGCTGAAGTCATCAAAGGTCCTGCCGCATTGCTCTATGGTAGTGATGCCATTGGCGGTGTGCTTAGTCTTTATACCAATCATGTCCCTACAGAATCGTTGAGTGGAGGTATCCATGTATTTGGTCGTTCTAATAACGAGCAGATAGGTGTTACAACGAAGTTTGGTGGAATTCATGGTAACTGGTTTTACCGTTTAGCTGCAACCTTTATTGACTATGCCGACTATCGGGTACCCACAGATAGCATCCAGTATTATAGTTACTGGATAAAACTGAAGGACCGACGCTTGCGTAATACTGCAGGATGCGAACGCGATGGTAGTCTCATGGTTGGCTATGCGGGTTACCGGTTCCATACCGACCTGCGTATAAGCGATTCATATTCTAAGAGCGGTTTCTTTGCTAACGCCCACGGATTGGAGGTACGTTTGTCCGATATTGACTATGACCACTCGCGCCGTGATGTGGATTTGCCCTATCAGTGGGTGAATCATCTGAAGGTGCTCAGCCATACTTCATGGCAAGGTGATTGTATACGATTGGAGGGCAATCTGGCGTGGCAGAATAATTATCGTAAGGAACAGAGTGAACCTGTTAGTCACGGCTATATGCCGCGCCCCGATGGTACACTGGAACGTCGTTTCATTAAGAACACGTTGACAGCCAATTTGCACATGCATCTTGCCTTAGGCGAGCAACATGAACTGAGTGCTGGTCTGAGTGGCGAATATCAGCATAACCGACGTGGCGGTTGGGGTTTTATTATTCCCGACTTCGAGACGACCAGTGTTGGTGCTTATGCGATGGACAGCTATACCGTCAACGAGCGACTAAAGCTGAATGCTGGCATTAGGTTCGACTATGTACATACCAGAATAGACAGCTATCACGACTGGTTTCTTACCCCTACGGCAGATGGAGATTCCGTCTATAAGGAACGCTCTTCCAACGTGAACCGTGGCTTCACGAGTCTTACCTGGTCAGCAGGCGTTAACTATGCCCTCGGAAATTGGGTGCTAAAGGCTAATGTGGGTAAGAGTTTCCGTGTGCCCATTCCAAAGGAATTGGGGGCAGATGGTGTGAACTATCACATTTTCCGCTACGAGCGTGGCAATGCTAGCCTTAATCCAGAAGAGAGCTATCAGCTAGATTTGGGCATCCATTGGGATAATGATGTAGTATGTGTGCAAGTGGATCCGTACGTGAACTATTTTCCAAACTATATTTACCTGAATCCTACAGCTCAGTATGTGGAGGGCCTGCAGCTCTACCATTATACACAAGCTCGTGTGCTACGTTATGGTGTCGAGGCGCAGGCTACGTGGCTCATCGACCGTCATTGGGAGGCAGAACTAAAGGGCGAATATCTCTATGCCGAGCAACTCTCGGGTCAGAAGAAGGGGTACACGCTTCCTTTCAGCACACCTTGGTCATTGGATGCAGGTGTTAAATATTCGTTTCAGTGGCATGGTAATACCTTTGTAGGTCTGAATACACATATTGTAGGTGCACAATATAACATTGTGCCACCAGAGAAGCCTACTGACGGTCATTGGACACTAAATCTATCGGCTGGCAAGCAGATTCCTTTACGTAGTTGCAAACTGAACATGGCTATACATGCCGACAATCTGCTTAATCGCCGCTATTATGACCACATCAGCTATTATCGTCTCATCGACGTGCCTGAACCCGGACGTAACTTCTCGTTGATGGTTGGGCTGGAATTTTAAATCACATTATTAATATAACAAAGAAATAAAACAATGAAAAATATTCTTAATATGAGTCTTATGATGGCTCTTTTCACAGTTTTCACACTTAGTTTCACCTCTTGCAACAACGATGACAATGATAATTTGCCCAGTAAGCCAAGCATTACGCTGACTGAAGTGGGGCACGACAATAGCAAGCATGCACATCCCGGTCATGACCTACATTTGGAGGCAGATCTTTTGGCAGATGGTCTTATACAGCGTATCGATATAGAGATTCATCAGGAGGGTGGAGCAAATAAGATTGTAGAGAAGTCATACACTGAAGGTAAGTACATCGGCGTGCGCAACGCTGAGTTCCATGAGCATCTTGACATTCCATCAACTGCGCCTCTTGGTGAGTATCATCTGCACTTTACTGTAACGGACAAGTCGGGGCAGCAGACTACAGTGGGAAGCCATATTGAAGTGGTAGAGGATGACGGTGATGATGACGACCACGAACATCATCATCATGATTAATATAAATATATTTTATAGATGAAAAGTAAAAACATTCTTTATTTAGTACTGTTGTGCGCACTTAGTGCGTGCAACAGTAACGATGATGAGTTACAGAAAGATACGGAAAAACCCATCATCAGTGAGTTAAATATTGTGGCTAATCCCATCGACTGTCAGGTTTATCATCCCGGTGATGTTATCCCTTTCCATTACATCATGACTGATAACTTGGAATTGGGTGCCTATAATATTGAGGTTCATAATAACTTTGACCATCACACGCATAGCACAACAGCTATCGACTGTCCTTTGGACCCAGAGAAACAGCCACAGCATCCTTGGGTTTTTAATAAGGATTATGAGATTCCCGCAGGTCTTCATAGCTTTGATGCGCGTCATGACATTCAGATACCTACAGACATTGACTGCGGCGACTATCATTTCATGATTCGTCTCACGGATCGTGCTGGTTGGCAGCAGATTCATGCCGTAGCTATAAAGATTGCTGAATAACCCTTTGCTATGTAAGGGCATATGACGAAGTTATCGCATCATTAATCTTTTGAGTATATAGCTTCGTTCTCCTTCGCCGTTTCTTTTATGGTCTCTTCATGGCCTGAAAGGGCAGCGAAGGGGGCGAACTGAGCTGCGCGGTTCCACATTGACATCTGCGGATGCGTCTTTGACACATGATGTGGCAGATTGATGATATCGTTGTAATTATCCATAACTCTATGCTCTAAACTTTCAACTACGCCTTATGTCCTCCAATTTGTCTGTTACGGTCTTTGGCCGTGGCACCTTCATCGAAGTTTAAGCCTCGTAGAATAGCGTTTTTGCCGAATCGTTTCTTTATCTTTAACTGCGCCTCTTGCATCCTTCGCTCTTTTTCCATTTGTGTCTTCTCCTCTTTGCGCTGTCGGTCCTGTGCCTCGTAATCTATGAAAAGCTCAAGTTGCTGTGCTTGTTTCTTTTGGCTTAAAGTTAGTTCTGAAACCACATGATTGTTAGTCAAGTTCAGACGTCGGATGAGCAGGTCGGGATTCACATGACAGTCGAATAGCTCTGCTGCTCCGCCCATTATAAGACGCGATGAGGAGGTTGGTGTCTTAAAGTTCAGGGTGCCATGCGCATGCTTCGGTACAGGTTTTCCATAGTGATTATAAGTTATCTCGCCATGGTATTTCTCGCATATATCGGGTCGTGTCAGGTTCTCAGCATCATATCCAACGGTCAAAACCAGTTGGTCTGTTACGAGACGTTTGGATACCAGATCAAGTGCCATACCTTCGGCCATCTCGCGTATCACCACACGGGCTTTCTTGAAGGTATATGGCTCCTGTAGCACCTGTCCGCTACTAAACGAGTTGGTCTCAGGCCTGTATGCTTTTACCGCTTCCATGGTGCAGGGCTCCCATCCCCAGGCATGGTCTATCAATAACTCGGTATTCACGCCGAAGAGCTTGTATAGAAATTCCTCGCTCCGTTCTGACATACGTGCCAGCTTGCCCATCGTGTCTATGCCGTACCTTGCCAGTTTCTCGGCTATGCCATTGCCTATACGCCAAAACTTGGTGATGGGTTTGTAGTCCCAGAGTTGCTGGCGGTATGACATCTCGTCAAGTTCGGCTATGCGCACGCCGTCTTTGTCGGCTGGCATCTTCTTGGCCACGATATCCATTGCCACTTTGCAGAGATACATATTGGTTCCGATACCCGCCGTTGCCGTGATGCCCGTCTGCTTCAGTACATCGCGAATCATCTTTATGGCCAACTCGTGCGCGGTCATCTTGTATGTACCTAAGTAGGCCGTTACGTCCATAAATACCTCGTCTATGCTATAGACGTGTATATCTTCCGGTGCGATGTATTTAAGGTAGATGCTGTATATCTTAGAACTGACCTCGATGTAGTGAGCCATCCTTGGCTTTGCAATGATGAAGTCTATGCCCCGGGCCTTTTGCTTTACCTCGAACAATCGGGCACGTCCGCCTATGCCGTATTCCTTCAGGGGTGGGGTGACAGCCAGACAGATGGTCTTGTCTGTCCTGGACTCATCGGCCACCACAAGGTTGGTGGTCAGTGGGTCAAGCCCTCTGTCCACACACTCCACCGAAGCGTAGAAC
>JAEEGL017222678.1_pt1 | contig 26342 bp, 26 predicted proteins | sample 9134231 | NCBI WGS metagenome assembly JAEEGL01 (sample SAMN16246548, study PRJNA631951) | gut metagenome | biome: gut microbiome; feature: rumen; material: fiber-attached | host: Bos | place: Iran: Karaj | collected 2018-10
CCTTTGAGTACTTTGATCGCATCTGACAACCTGAGCTGAGGTTTGCAATCCACAAGCAGGTGTATATGGTCAGGCATGATCTCCATTGCAACAGGCGTCATCTCTAAAGATTTGAGAGTCTCAAGCAGGTATTTCTTTACGTCTTTTTCTATCGCCCCTAAGAAAATGTGTTTCCTATATTTCGTGACCCATACTATATGATACTGCAGCGAGTACACATATCCTCTACCATGCGTTACATCCTTTGGAGTTGAAAAATACACTGTTTTATCCATATCTATATTATACCAGATGTTTACAAATATTGAAAGTAAAAACTGCCTTACTCACGACTAAAGTCACGAGTGTGCGGCAGTATTTTATCAAGAGGCTCGCTGATGGGAAGCGCCTCCACGTCCAGAGCCTTTCCTACCGCTTCCGCCAGTCTTTTGGTATTTCCGGTCTTCGTGTAATATCTTACCGCTGTTTTCATGATCCTTTCCTCCCCTGAGTCTTCACAGTTTTTCTGTGGCCATAGCGACCCAGCAGCCGTCTCTTAATATCTCGAATACCCTGAAGCCGCTTTCTTCAAGCCTTAACTTACAGGGCTCCTCCATATCGTCGATTATGCCGCTGGCAATGAGAACGCCGCCCTTTCGTATATTTTTCCGTATATCTTCGCAAAGCTCGATGACCAGAGGCCCGGTAAGATTTGCCATGACGGTATCCGCGGTCCATTCAAGACCCTTTGCAAGATCGCTGAGCTTTACATTTATGAGCTTTTCGAACCCGTTGAGCTGGGCGTTGGCCTTCGTGCTTCTTACGGCCTCGGGATCGAGATCCACCGCCAGTACGTCGGAAGCGCAAAGGAGCGCGCCTGCGATGGACTGTATGCCCGTCCCACAGCCCACGTCAAGAAGCCTGTCTCCCGCCTTCATGTATTTTACAAGAAGCCTCGTCGCAAGATAAGTCGTCGGGCTGCTCCCCGTGCCGAAGGCAAGCCCCGGATCTATGGAGATGACCTTTTCCCCTTCTTTGGGAATATATTCTCTCCATACGGGCCTTACGACTATTCCCTCCGCAATGGCAAAGGGAACGTAGTATTCCTCCCATTTGTGGAGCCAGTCTTCGTCGTCCACCGAAGCCGAAGAATAATCGAGGGTCTTAAGATATGAAAAAAGCTCTTCCGGAAGCTTTTCCCCTTCGGCCGTATAGAACTTTATATACCCGCCGGACTTAAGTCTTTCGACCATATCAAAGTCGGCGTAGTTCCACTTGTATCCTCCGTCTTTAGAAAAGAATTCGGCGACCTCCTCGGGGTCGTTTATGACCAGTTCTTCCTGCCCAAGAGCCGTCAGCTTTTCCGACACCTCGGCCGTCTTACCTTCCTTGGGATAAATTGTATACTCGGTATATTTCATAAAACTACAGTTTTTTCCTTAGCCATATTTTAGCATAACAATAAAACGCCGCATATAAAAATGCGGCGCTTAAAACCCATATAAACAAAACTTCAATACTCACATATTCGTCTGTACAGTTCCTCAAGGCTGTCAGCAGTCTCAAATGAAGAATACTGCTCTCTGACGGCCTCTGAAGGATTGATAAAGAATCCTTTGTCAGCGGCTCCCAGCATTGCTGCGTCGTTGAAGCCGTCGCCGGAGGCTATCACCCGGTAACCCATGGATTTGAAGGCCTTTACCGTCGTAGCCTTCGTATCCCTGCAACGCATGACGTAGCCGCATATATACCCTTCCCCGTCAGTCTCAAGCATATTGCAGTAAATATTTACTCCGAGCTTTTTTTCTATCGGTTTTGCAAAATCCTCAAAGGTGTCGCTTATGACGGCCACGGAAGCGATCCTCTTCAGTTTTTCAAGGAAATCGAGGGCTCCGGGCAGGGGCTTCATTCCGTCTATGACTCCCAGGATCTTATCCAGGGTGATGCCGTGCTCCCTGCAAAGCTCCATGCGGTCCTTCATCAGCTTTTCGTAGGAGGGCTCGTCCCTTGTGGTCCTTTTGAGCCGGGGCACTCCGAAGGCATCCGCTACGGCCTCCCAAACTTCCGGGAAAAGCACTCCCTCGAGATCGAGGCACACCATAAGCTGTCTTCTTTCGTCGGTCTTCGCACCGTTGAACTCCCGAAGCTTTGCGTTTATGTATTCGGCCGAATTGGGATGATGGGGCACGGTGCAGTCTATGCAGCTCTTGATGCCCCTTTTGGAGTACTTGAAACGGCCTCCGCACAGCTCTCCATAGGAATAGAGAGGGCAGTAGCAGAAGAGGCAGTTGAAGCTGTCCGGATCCTTTGTCTCGTGGCAGGGAAAGTATTTGCAGTCCTTATTGCAGAAAAACGACGTACTGTTTTCCATCAGTCTCCTCTTTTCTCGTCCATCACGTAAAGAAGCGCGTTCACTATACAGGCCGCCACGTTGCTTCCGCCCTTGCGGCCCCTTGCGACTATGCAGGGAACGTCCGTTTCGATTATGAGTTCCTTGGAGGGAACCACGTTTACGAAGCCCACGGGGACCCCTATTATGAGCCTGGGCCTGTAGCCTTCGTCTATGAGCTCTCTGAGCCTTATGAGGGCGGTCGGAGCGTTGCCTATAGCGAAGATTACGTTGTCCCCAAGCTCCGCAGCCTTGTCCATGCTCATGCGGGCTCTTGTAACGCCCTCGGCCTTGGCTCTTTCAGCCACGTCCTTATCGCTCATGAAGCATTTCACCTCGCAGCCGAACTTTGCCGCCGATCTTTTGTTTATGCCCGAATATGCCATCTGGGTATCGGTGACTATGGTGGCTCCTCCCCTTATAGCTTCCTTAGCCTTCTCGACGGCGCCTTCGGAATAGTACATGTTGTCCGCATACTCGAAGTCTGCCGTAGTGTGTATGACCCTCTTCGTTATGGGTTCCTGCTCGGGAGGAAGCACCCTGTCGCCAAGTTCCCTGGTTATCGTCGCGAAGCTTTCTCTTTCTATATCCCTAGGTGCCACGTTATCTATTTTGATCATAATCCCGCCTCCAGTATTTCGTAGATCTTTTTCATATCCATGTGGGCTCTTACGGTATCCGCCAGCTTATCGTACTGCTGCTCCTTGTACTCTTTTCCGGTGGCTTTTCCCACCTGGTCGGGATCTATACCCTTCATTTCCGCAAGAGATCTCACCAAAGCGTCCGCGGTTTTCTGAAGATCGAATATACCGTGGACGTAGCTTCCGTATATATTTCCGCTGCTGCAGCCGTCCTTTTTTCCCTCTCCGGTGACGGTATCGATTATCTCCGTAAGAGGCTTTGAGCTCGCCGTTTCTCCCATATGGATCTCATATCCGTCCACCGGGCAGCCGGAAAGGCCTCTGAGAGCACCTCCGACAACGTTGAAAACTCCTCTCACCCTGGTGCGGTCCTTCTGCTGCGTAAAGACCGTCCTCGTGCCGAGCAGCCCTATTCCTTTCATCTCTCCGCCTTCTTCGACTCCGAAGGGGTCTGAAAGAGACTCTCCGAGCATCTGATATCCTCCGCAGATACCGAAGACCGGCTTTCCCGCCGCGGCGTGCTGCTTGATCTTTGCTTCAAGACCGCTCTCCCGGAGCCACGTAAGGTCCTTCATGGTGTTCTTTGTGCCGGGGAGTATCACGAGATCCGGATTCCCGAATCTTGCCGTGGCGTCCACATATCTTAGGGATACTCCCTCTATATTCTCAAGGACCTTGAAATCCGTAAAGTTGGAAAGCCTCGGGGTCCTCATGACCGCTATGTCTATGAGGTCCGCCGCCCTGTCCGTAAGCCTTTCGGAAAGGCTGTCCTCGTCGTCTATATCCAGATGCACGTAGGGAACCACTCCGACTACCGGTATGCCGGCTATCTCCTCGATCTGTCTGACTCCAGGAGTCAGTATGGATTCGTCTCCTCTGAACTTGTTGATTATGAGGCCCTTTACCATGGACCTTTCCTCTTCCGTAAGAAGAGCGACAGTTCCGTAGAGCTGGGCGAAAACTCCTCCTCTGTCTATATCCCCGACGATGAGCACGGGAGCCTTGGCCTCCCTTGCCATGCCCATGTTCACGAAGGGGTCGTCGTCTTTGAGGTTGATCTCCGCGGGGCTTCCCGCGCCCTCAATGACTATTATATCGTTCTGCTCTGAAAGGGTGTTATACGCCTTCATGACGTCGGGCAGAAGCTCGTGCTTCATGGCGAAATAGTCCCTGGCGTTCATCTGTCCTCTGACCTCGCCGTTGACTATGATCTGGGAGCCCACGTCGTTGGTCGGCTTCAGGAGTATAGGGTTCATAAGGACCGAAGGCTCTATGCCCGCGGCTTCCGCCTGAACGACCTGCGCCCTTCCCATCTCAAGGCCTTCCTTCGTTATGAAGGAGTTAAGAGCCATGTTCTGGGCCTTGAAGGGAGCCACCCTGTATCCGTCCTGTCTGAAAACACGGCACAGTCCCGCCGCAAGTATGCTTTTTCCCGCGTTGGACATGGTGCCCTGTATCATTATGCTTTTTGCCATATCAGTGCCTCTCCGCGCATTTCTTAAGAAAGCGCTCTATAAGCTTCGGATTCGATTCGTAGTAAAGATGGGGAAAACCCGCGAGAAGATTCCCTTCCGCGTGCTCCGCTCTCCACTCCCTTGCGCCGCCGGGTTTTACCGCCCTTAAGGCTTCTCCGCAGTCTCCGCTCTCGTAGTAGTGGAACTCGTGAGCCTTCAGAATTTCCCCTTTTCTCAGAAATTCGGAATCCTCCTCCGCATTCAGATTTATATATCCGAATCTTCCGAGCCTCGGAGTCTTCCAGGTCTTGGCCTTTATGACCCCGCACATGGGATAATATACCCCGTGTATATCCTCCATCTCCTCGTGAAGGTACATGAAGCCTCCGCATTCGGCAAGGCAGGGCATACCCGCTTCAATGGCAGCCCTCACGCTTTCCCTCATAGAGACGTTCTCAGAAAGCTCCTTTGCGTAAAGCTCCGGATATCCTCCGTAGAGTATCATACCCCGGACTCCTTCGGGCAGCTTCCCGTCCCTTATGGGCGAAAAGGAAACGAGCTCCGCGCCCATCTCCTTAAGAAGGGCCAGATTGTCCTTGTACATGAAGCAGAAGGCTTCGTCGTCAGCAAGGGCTATCCTTACGGGTATCTTTTCGAAGGCCCTTTCCCTCGATTCTTCCTCTATCTTCGGGGCGCTGCAGGCCAGCTCTATGAGGGCGTCCATATCGAGGGTCTTTTCAAGGAGCTGTGCAAAGCGGTGCAGCCTTTCCGACATATCCTTTATCTCGTTCGGCGTGACCAGTCCCAGATGCCTGGACTCTATGACCATGTCCTTGGCTACGGGCACGTAGCCTATGGCCTTTACTCCCATTTTTTCGATCTCAGGTTTAAGAGAGAGGAATATCTTTTCGGGCATCCTGTTGAAGATGACCCCTTTTATATTGCTGTCCTTTTTGAAGTCAAGAAAGCCCTTAAGGCTCGCAAGCGCCGAAAGGCTCTGGCCCCTGGCGTCGACTATGAGCACCGCGGGGCACTGAAGGACCTTTGCGACGTGGTAGCTGGACGCTTCTGCCGAATCCGCGGTCATGCCGTCGTAGTAGCCCATGACGCCTTCGATCACAGATATATCCGCATCTCCGGCGTTCCTTGCGAAGATCCTTCTGAGCTGGCCCTCTCCGGAAAAGAAGAGGTCGAGATTGGCGGACTTTACGCCTATGACCTTCTCGTGGAACATAGGATCTATATAGTCGGGTCCGCACTTAAAGGAAGCCACGGAAAATTTTCTGTCGTGGAGAGCCTGAAGTATGCCGCAGACCGTCATGGTCTTTCCGCTTCCGCTGGAAGGAGCGGAGAAAAGTATGCGTCCCATAGCTATCTTCTGTCCTCTCTTTCATCAGCCGAGAGATTCTCCTCCGGCACTCCCGGTCCGTCGCAGGATATGATGAAGACCGGATTCTGAGCAGTCATAAGGTGATATCTTCCAAGCTTTCTTCCTCTAGCGGCCGAAAGCTGCACGTAGTCTTCGTTTATGAGGCCGAGCTCCCTTACGGCGTCCGCCGCGTCGCCGAGGCTTTCAACGGTGACCGTATTGACGACTATCCTCACCGAAGGATTCTTATCGAGAGCCGCCTTAATGATGGGTATCATGCTCCCGGAGCTTCCTCCTATGAAAAGATGAGTAGGCGCGGGAAGCTTTTCCAGGGCTTCCGGAGCGAGGCCCCTTACGACCTCCACGTTGCCTATGCCCAGATGTCTCATATTTCTTTCTATTAGATCGCAGGCTTCTTCGTTCCTCTCCACAGCGTAGACGAAGCCGTCTTCTGCAGTCCTCGCCATCTCCAGGGATACGGAGCCCGTTCCGGCTCCCACGTCCCAGCATACAGACGATCTCGAAAGCCCGAGCTTTGCAAGGGTCACAGCCCTTATCTCCTGCTTGGTCATGGGCACTTCGGCGCGAAGGAAGGCTCCGTCGTCCAAACCTTGGGTGACAGGAGAAGAGCAGGCTTTTTCGTTTTCTGCAAGAAGGACCGTCAGGGAGCCGAATTCCATATCCTTAAACTCCTCCGCCGTCCCTCTTACTATCCTTTCATCCTCGTAGGAGAGATTTTCACCTGCCGTGAGTTTTACGTAGCCCATGCCGTTTTCAGACAGCAGCTTCGCTATTTCCTTTATGCCCAGATCTCCACCTGTGAGGGCGAAGACCTTGGCGTTGTTTCTTATCTTCGATACTATATTGCAGTACCTGCCGTGGACGCTCACGAGAAGCGCGTCGTCCCAGGATTCTCCTATGCGGCTGCAGAAGTAGGGTATGGACGAAATCCCCGGAAGGACCTTAAGCTTCATACCTGAAAGCAAAGGCAGCAGTTTCTTTGTGCCGCTGTAGAAGCCCGTATCTCCGGACATTGCCACGACGAATCTCCGCTCTGCCGATTCTCTGACCGTCTTCTCTATGTCCTTTGGCAGTATGGCAAAGCTTAAGGGTTTGCCGTAGCCGGAAAGGCTTTCCGCTATCCTTTTTGCTCCTATGATGAGGTCCGCTTGCCTGAAGGCTCTGTCGGCTTCGAGAGTCAGAGTATCTCCGTCCCCCATTCCTATGCCGACGACGGTAACCTCTTTTAAGGGCTTCACGCCGAATCTCTTTCCGAAAATACCGAGGCATTCGCCGTAGGAAAGACCCTCTTCCGCAAGAGGCCTTTTTATGACCACGGATCTGACTCCGCAGTCGGAAGCGGCCTCCACCTTGTCCGTGAATCCGCCTTCGGCTCCCGTGTCCTTGGTGACCATGTATTCAACTCCGAGCATCTCCATGGTAGCCTTGTTTATCTCGTAGCTGAAAGGCCCCTGCATGCCTATGATGTGGCTGTATTCGTAGCCGAGGTCCCTGGCTCTTTGTATGCCGTCCGGCATGGGCAGTATCCTGGCGTATATGCGCTCCGCGTAATTCTTTACCGCGGTATATTTGTCCAGTTCCTTGCTGCCCGTGGTAAGGAGTACCTTTCCTTCCACGGTATTGAGATAATCTACGGCTTCCTCCGTATCGGAAACGAAGACGAAGGAAGCGTCCTCTTCGCCCTTGCCGTCCCGCAGGAGTCTTAAATATTCGACCCCCTTCTTTCCGCAGGCGGCCTTCACGTTTTCCGTGACCACCGCCGCGTAGGGATGGGTGGCGTCAACGACCAGGGAAGGCCCGATCTCCTCTATCATCGCCTCTATGCCTTCGGAGTCCTTGCGGCCGCAGAGCACGTGAATATTGGCGGCGGGCTCTATCCTCGTCCTGCCGTAATCGGTGGCTACGCTGACCCAGAGCTCAAGATCCTGATCCCTGCAGGCGGAAGCAAGATTTTTCCCTTCGGTCGTTCCTGCAAAAAGCAGTACTTTAGTCATGTGAATATCCTCTCGGCGTTACCATTTTGCCGTTTATCTTCTTTGTCTGTGAATTGCCAATGAAGACAGTCGAGAACATATCCACTTCGGTATCTCTGAGCTCTTTAAGAGTCAGGACCTCTATGCTCTCTCCTTCTCTTCCTATGTTCTTCGCTATGCCGCATACGGTATCGGGGGACTGGTTTTTAAGGACCAGGTCGCAGGCCTTCTGCAGATAGTCGTGTCTTTTGTGGCTGGAGGGATTGTAAAGGCAGATGACGAAATCCGCTTCTGAGGCGCTAAGCAGCCTTTTTTCGATCTTTTCCCAGGGCGTCATGAGATCGCTTAAGGAAATGACCGCGAAGTCGTGCATGAGAGGGGCTCCCAGTATTGCCGCTCCCGAAAGCACCGCGGAAACTCCGGGGACTGTTACGACCTCGACTCCCTCGTACTTTACCGCAAGCTCTTCGATGAGTCCGCTCATTCCGTATACTCCGGCGTCGCCCGAGCATATCATGGCCACGTCCTTTCCTTCGGCGGCCTTTTCAAGGGCGAGCTCGCATCTTTCGACTTCTTTTCTCATTCCCGTCGTAAGCATTTCCTTATCGGGGAAGTGCTCCTTGACCAGGTCTATATATACGGTGTATCCGATGAGAATATCGGAATTCCTGAGAGCCTCCTGGGCTCTTTGCGTCATGTTTTCATAACTTCCGGGTCCTATGCCCACTACGTAAAGTTTACTCAAAGTATATTACCTCCTCATATTTTCCAAGGGCGAAGGTCATTCCGTTCTCCGCCTGTTTTTTAACTGTGATCTCTTTGGCTCCCGCGCAGACCGCCGCTCTTTCGCATACGCAGTCCACTCCGGTCCTGTCCGCCACGAAGGCCGAGGCACTGAAAGTTCCTTCGGCTTTCATAAGTTCGTCCGCGGAATAGCAGACGAAGGGTATCTTGTATTTTTCCGAAAGGCTTTTAAGTCCTTCCTCGTTCTTTTTAAGGTCTATGCTCGCTATGCAGCGGACTTCGTCTTCTGATATGCCGTTTTCCCTAAGCATGCGGAGGAAAAACTCCTCGAGCTCCCCGCCGTCCTTATCCCTCCGGCAGCCCATGCCTGCGGCATAATTTTGGGGGACGAGCCTTAATGTCCTTCTGAAGGGACTTTTTTCCTCCCTGCCCACGTAGATGCCAAGATCCGCCTCGCCTTCCGTAAGGCCTTCGGGCAGCTTTCCCTCAAAGGGAATGTCCGAAGCAAAGCCTATGGGCTTTCCCTCAAGAAGCTCTGCCGACACGTCCTTGGCCAGCTTCATGCTCTTTATCTTAAGATGATTCTTCACCGCGAAGACGTCCACCGCAAAAAGCCCGTGTATATCCGTCGCCGTGGTGATGACGGGCGTGGAGCCCAGTTCATCGGCTATTTGCGATGCAAGCTCGTTGGCTCCTCCTATGTGCCCCGAAAGAAGGGGTATCACGAAGCGTCCGAGCTCGTCGGTCACTATTACCGCGGGGTCCGTGGTCTTGCTCTTTACCCACGGGGCTATTGCCCTTACGGCTATGCCCGAAGCGCAGCAAAAGACCAGGGCGTCGGCCTGGGCAAAGCCTTCCTTTGCCCAGGAAGAGGCTCCTCCCTTTATGGGGAGAGCTCCTTCACCGCAGTATTTTTCGGGAGCCCAGCAGGTGCATTCCATGCCCCTTTTTTTCAGTATCTCCGCTATTTTTTTCGCCGTAACAAGCCCTGAAGGGCTGTACGCCGCAAGCCTTACCTTAGTCATTTCGTCGCTTCTCTGTATCCCGTCGTGAAGGCCGGGTTGTATAGGTCTGACCTTCTGTAATTGGTATGGGTGACTATGTCTCCCACTATGATGAGAGCCATTCTCGTCACGTTGTTTTCCTTCGCGCACTGGGCAATGGTGCCGACGGTGCATATGTATTTTCTCTCGTCGGGCCAGGTCGCTCTGTATACGATCGCCGCGGGGGTATCCTCGCTGTAGCCGCCTTCGATGAGGTCCTTAGAGGTCTCCTCCAAAAGTCCAGAGGAAAGGAAGAGGACCATGGTCGCGTGATGGGCTGCGAAGGACTTGATGCTTTCCTTTTCAGGCATGGGAGTTCTTCCCGCCTGGCGCGTTATTATGATGCTCTGGGATACGTCCGGAAGGGTGTACTCAAGATTGAGGGCCGAGGCCGCTCCGCAGAAAGAGCTTACTCCTGGCACATAGTCGTACTCGAATCCCTTTTCGTCAAGTATGTCCATCTGCTCCCTTATCGCTCCGTAGATACAGGGATCTCCCGTATGGAGCCTTACCGTCATCAGGCCTTCCTTCTCGGCCTTCTCCATGGCTTCGATCACTTCTTCGAGAGTCATCTTTGCGCTGTCGTATACGATGCAGCCTTCCTTTTTGTAATCGAGAAGAGCCGGATTTACGAGGGAACCTGCGTATATGATCACGTCAGCCTCCTCGAGATAGTTCTTGCCTCTCAGGGTTATGAGGTCCGCAGCTCCGCTGCCCGCACCCACAAAATGGATCATTCTTTTTCCTCCTTTATGATCATAAGGGAATAATATCCCGCGTCGTAGGGGATATCCTCCGCACTTCTGTAAACCTTCTGATTTTCCGTACCGCAGTTTTCGACCATCTGGACCTTCAGTCCCTTAGCCTTGGCCGCCTCCACGGTCTCCTTTATATTATTCTTCATGAAAACCTTTACGCCGCTCAGATCGAGTGCCTGTGTGGGTCTGTAGGTTCCCGGCACTATGTGGAGCTCCTCGTCATTCTCGCAAAGAGAGGTCTCGAGCACAGCCGCCGCGGCGCAGAAGGAAGTTATCCCCGGCACCATTTCCGTCTCGTAGCCCTTGGAAGAGACCAGCTTGTGAAGATAGCAGTAGGTCGAATAGACCGTTACGTCTCCGAGGGTGATGAAGACAACGTCCTTACCCTCGGAAAGCTTTTCGCATATCTCTTCCGCTCCCTTTTCGTAGGCTTTGCGCCTTACTTCCTGGTCCTTGGTCATGGGCATGTCTATCATGAGAGCCTCTTTGCCGTCGATCTCGGGGACTGCACCCTTCGCTATGGCATAGGCAAAGCATTTATCCCTATCTTTGCCGGGCATGGCCACCGCTCCGCTCTCCCTTATGAGTCTTGCCGCCTTGAGGGTCAGAAGCTCCGGATCTCCGGGACCCACTCCTACTCCGTAAAGTTTTCCTTTTTTCATTTCGTATATTTCTCCTTAAGTTCCTCCATCCACTTTTCCGCCTCTCCGGTCGTGCAGAGCACCCCGTATACGGTGGAAAATACGACGACGGATATTTTCATATCGCTTCTGGTGCGGTTGTTGACGTAGTAGTCAACCTTGTCCGCCACGATTTCCATGGTCCTTTCGAGAAGGCCCGCCTCCTTCAGTTTTCCGAGCATCTCGTCGGTGGTGAGGCAGTCCAGGATCTCCCTTGCCGTCTCTATGCTGCAGCCCGCTCTGACGGCGCAGGCTGCCATGAGCTCTGCCCTCGCGTCGGCCTCCCGTGAATGGGAATTCATTATGCCGCCGGTGAGCTTTATGAGCTTACCTATGTTGCCGACGAACAGAAGCTCCTTTATGCCTTCCGCAGAAGCCATGTCAAGGCCCTGGCCTATATAGTTGGAGCACTTTACAAGCGCCTCGTCGGGTATCCCGCACCTGGCCCTTATGAAGTCCGCTCCGTAGTTTCCCGGCACCATCACGAGCCTTTCGACTCCGTTTGCGTGCTTCTGCCTTATCTCCAGCTCTATGGTATCGAGAAGAGCCTTTTCGCTCATGGGCTCCACTATGCCGCTGGTCCCGAGCACCGATATGCCCCCTTCTATTCCCAGGCGGGGATTGAAGGTGTGCTTTGCTATCTCCACTCCCTCGGGAATGGATATGACGACGGAAAGGCCTTCGGCCTGTCCGCAGTCGGATACAGCCTCCTCGGCGGCTCTTTTTATCATTTCCATGGGAACGGGATTGATGGCGGGCTCGCCAATAGCCTGTTTGAGTCCGGGCTTCGTGACTCTTCCGACTCCCAGGCCTCCGTCCACTTTTATCCCTAAATCCTTAGACCAGGAGACCTTCGAATAGACCATGACTCCGGCCGTGGCGTCGGGATCGTCTCCGCTGAATTTCTTTATGGCGCAGGAGGCCTCGTTTTCGCCGATATTAGGCTCCAGCACCTCGAGATCGAGAAGTATGCCCTTGGGAGTCATTATCTCCACGCTTTCCACGGCTTTCCCGGTGACCAGCATCAGAGCGGCGGCTTTAGTGGCCGCCGCGGCGCAGGTGCCGGTGGTGTATCCGAAGCGCAGCTTCTTTCCGTTCTTTACCGCGTAATATCCTTCTATTCCCGTTTTGTGTTCGCTCATTTTCCAAGGACCTCTCTGAGAACTTTTATAAGCTCTTCGTTTTCCTCGTGGGTCTTGACCGCTATGCGGCAGTCGCCCTCTTCAAGGCCGTGATAATTAGCGCAGCTTCTTATGAGCACACCCTTTTCGAGCATCTTCCCATAAAGTCCGGGAACGCCCAAGAGCATGATGAAGTTGGATACGCCCGCTATATGTTTCACTCCCAGAGCATCAAGCTCCGAAAGAAGATATTTCTTTTCTTCGAAGATCATATTTCTGGTTTCCTCGGTCCACTCCCTGCAGGAAAGCGCGGCGCAGCCCGCCGCCTGGGCAGGAGTCGATACGTTCCAGGGCTGAACGGAAGAACACATCTTCTTCAGCATTTCATCCTCAAGGCATATCCCGTATCCCAGGCGCACCCCCGCCATGCCGTAGAGCTTGGTGAAGGCATTGAGAAGGAAGACCCTGTCTCCTTTTCTTAGCTGGGGAAGAAGAGAGCTGCACTTACCCTCTTCGCAGAGGGATATGAAGCACTCGTCGAGGAAGAGCCAGGTCCCCGTCTCCCTGCACTTCGAAAGTATCTTGAAGAGAAGTTTGGGTTCTATGGGCTGCCCCGTGGGATTGTTGGGATTGCACAGCATTACAAGATCCGTGTCTTCCGTAATATGTCCCAGGATGTCTTCCGTCAGAGCAAAGCCATTTTCCCTTGCGAGAGGATAGAGAACCGCTTCCCTTCCGTAGGCCTTAAGAGCGCTTTCGTACTCCGAGAATGAGGGCACGGGAAGCAGAGTCTTTCCGGGCTTAAGAGCCTCGGTGAACTGGAATATGAGCTCTGCGGCTCCGTTGCCGCAGACGATATTATCCTCGGGGGCTCCCGTATGTTCCGATAGCTTTTTCCTAAGCTCCGTGCAGTAGGGGTCCGGATAGATATCGACCCTCTCAGACGATTCCGCTATAGCCTTTTTCACAGCCTCCGGCGTGCCGTAGGGATTGACGTTTGCCGAAAAGTCTATGCGTATTCTGTTTTTGTACACGTCTCCGCCGTGTCCGTAATCGTTTCCTATGATCATGACGCTGCCAAAGTAAAACTAAAGTATGAATATGAGATAAGCCGCAACGCAGAATACCGCAAGGCACAATGCGCTGGCAATATACATGAGCCTGCAGGCTCTTACTATGTCCTCTCCCTCCACCGGCCTTAAAGGATCTCCTATGGTCGGTTTTTCGTAGAGCTTACCGAAATAGTAGGCGTTTCCGCCCAGCCTGATGCCGAGAGCCCCCGCGCATGCACTCTCGGTCTGGGCCGAGTTGGGGCTCGAATGATTTCTTCTGTCCCTCTTCCATATCCTTGCAGCGTTCTTTCCGTCGAAGCCTCCCAGATATGCGGCGCCTATCATCGCAAGGGCGCAGAGCCTCGAGGGTATATAGTTGAAGACGTCGTCAAGCTTTGCCGAGAACCTGCCGAAGTCTATATATTTCTCGTTTTTGTATCCCACCATGGAATCCATGGTGTTGACGGCCTTGTAAAGAAAGCCGCCCACAGGCCCTAAAAGAGCCGTCCAAAACATTGGAGCGACCACTCCGTCGGAGGTATTTTCGGCCACGGTCTCTACGGCGGCCTTTACGACCTGCTCTTCCGTAAGATTCTCCGTATCCCTTCCGACAAGCATGGCTACCTGCCTCCTGCCCGCTTCAAGGCCTTCTTCCCTGAGGGCTTTAAGGACCTTTTTCGCCTCATCCGCGAGGCATTTCGCGGCGAAGCACTGCCAGCTCATCACCGTGCAGACAGCAAAACAAAGCCACGGACTTATGGCTTTGGAAATCAGCACCAGTGCGGCGGACAGAAGAGCCGTAAGAAGCAGGACCGTAAGGTTCATACATAGCCCTGCTCTTCTTTCTCCTTCTTCAGTTTTCGGGAATTCCTCTCTGTATCTCTTCTCGAAAAAGCTTATGGCTTTTCCCATGAGAACCACCGGGTGCGGCAGAGAAGCCGGGTCTCCCAGTATGCAGTCCATGAGGAAGCCTGCCAGCATGGCCGGCAGAATAATCTTGTGCATTTAATCCGAAGCGGCGGGGCCTTTGAGTTTTCCTTCGGCCCTTGCCTTTTCCTCCAGTCTTTCAAGTATTCTCGCGCCTTTGGGGAAGCCCGCGTTTATGACTTCGTCGCACCTGTCCATAAGGGCGGCCGCTCTTTCGAAATCCTTTTCAGTGGTTTCCGTAAAAGCGGGAACGGAAACAACTTCCTGGGCCAGATATCTGGCCACGTGGTAGTCTATATCGTTTTCGTAGATTATGCCGGCATAAAAGGGCTTCTCCTCCTTCTGGAGTCTTCTGAACACGTTTATGCCGTTTCCGCAGGAAGCGATGACGAAGGTCTTCGCTTCTCCTTCAGGCCTGGGGAGCTCAACGCTTCCGAAGGCTATGTTGTAGGAGCCTCTCTCCATGCCGTAGAGCTCAGTTATGATCTCGGTCTTGAATATCTCCTCGGGCGTTCCGAAGTTTGATATGACCTCTCCCTTGACACACATGACCTTATCCGAGATCTTCTGTGCCAGGTCTATCTCGTGAAGGGACATTATGACCGTGATCCCCTTTTCCTTGGACATGGAGCGCAGAATCGACAGAAGCTCGAGCTTGTGCTTTATGTCCAGGAAGGAGGTGGGCTCGTCTAAAACTATGATCTCCGGCTCCTGGCATATGGCTCTTGCGAGGAGCACCCTCTGCCTCTGTCCGTCGGAGATTGAGTGGAAGTCCCTTCCCGCCAGTTCCGAGGCGTGGACCCTCTCCATCGCCGCGTATACCTTTTCCCTGTCCTCCTCGGACAGTATTCCGAGGGAACCTGTATAGGGATATCTGCCGGTGGCGACCACGTCGTAGCAGGTCATGAGTTCGCCCTTGATACGTTCCGTAAGAACCACGGAAACCTTTCTCGCAAGGTCCCTGTAGCTCATGTGCTTTACGGAGGCATCGGCGATCTGGGCGTCTCCTCCTATCATTTCCAGATGCTTGGTTATGCTCTTGAGTATGGTGGACTTTCCGGCTCCGTTGGGTCCTATGAGGGAGAGTATCTCGCCCTTTTCTATACCTATGTTGATATCGTGTATGAGGACGTTTCCGTTGTAGCCTACGTCAAGATCCGAGGTTTTGAAATAGTATCCTGCCATGGCCTTACCTCTCCTGCTTCTTTATGAGCATGACTATGACTATGGGAGCTCCGAAGATGGCGGTCACCGTGCTTATGGAAAGCTCCGTAGGCGCGAAGGCCACGCGGGCTATATAGTCGCAGAGCATGCAGAACACCGCCCCTCCCATGAAGGAGGCCGGTATGACCACTATGGGCTTTGCAGTATTCAGAAGCATCTTCACTATGTGGGGTACCGCTATGCCAACGAAGGATATGGGGCCCGCAAAGGCCGTGACGGTGCCCGCAAGAAAGCTCGAGAGCATTATGAGGACGACCCTGAAGGTCTTTACGTTGACGCCCATGCTCTGGGCGTAGGATTCTCCCATCTGGTAGGCGCTTATGGGCTTTGCAAGAAGGAATACCACCGCGAAGGTCGCGAGCACTATCACCGACGAGATCAGCACGTCGTCCCAGTCCATTCCGGAAAAGCTTCCCCTGGACCAGTTGTGAAGGTTTACTATGTCGGCGTCCTTGGCGAAGGTCACTATGAATTCGGTTATGGCCGTGCATATGTAGCTTATCATGATGCCCGCCACAAGGAGCATGGACATCTGCCTAATAGATCTTGCCGCAAGAAGCACGAAGCCCATGGATATGAGGGCGCCGGCGAAGGCCGCCGCGACCATCATGAGTGAAGATATGGTCCTAACGTAGTTGAGGACTATTATCATCATGACCGCAACGAAGAGCTTCGCCCCAGCGGAAATACCCAGAACGAAGGGTCCCGCTATGGGATTGCCGAAATAGGTCTGGAGCAGGAAGCCGGCAAGAGCAAGAGCTCCTCCGAGCACCGCCGAAACGATCATTCTGGGCATCCTCAGTTTCCATACTATGTTGTATGCCGTCGTTTCCCCCTCTCCCTCGCGCAGGAAAATGATCCTCGCGATCTCCCTTACGGGAATATGGACGGATCCGGAATTGATATTCCATACCACGAGAAGGAACATAACTATGGCAAGACCGACGAACACGCCAGTATATCTGGCATAGGCCGCCGGTCCGGTTTTCATTTCTTTTAATGCGTTGTTGTTTTTCATTATCAGTTCAGTTTGTGAATGTAGTTCAGCGAGCTGCCGTCTCCGGCCGCACCGGTAATGATATTGTGCATATCTTCCATTATGCTTCCCATCTTATCCGTTTCCTGGAACATGGATTTGCTGGTGCACCATACGTTCCCTTCCTTTACCGCCTTGAAATCGGCGAGCACGTTGCTTAAGGCAAGGAACTGATCGAGCTCGTGAAGCTCCGCCGCAATACTGCTGTTGTAGATGATTATATCCACGTCCGCAGCCCTGCTGTAGAACTCCTCCATACTCATATTGATATTGGAAAGCTTGCTGTCGTCCACAAGATCCTTGAGTATATATTCTCCGCCGGAAATTTCTATCATGGCGGGGATATATCCGTCTCCTTTATATGTAACGACGTTTCCTCTGCTGTTGATATAGAAGAAGGCAACGGTTTTTCCGGTATTGTCCTTAGAACCGAAGGCACTTATCTTTTCGGCCTGTACGGTGAAGGCTCTTTCCGCCTCTTCCTGCTTTCCGACTATTTCGCCGAAAAGCTTGACCCATTCGGTCCTTCCCAAGGGATGGTTCTCATAGCTTGAACGGTCCACTATGACGGGTATGCCCAGTTCCTCGAGTTTTTCCTTTACCTCGGGGCTGTGATATATCATGGTGTTCTCCACCGCGAGGCCGCAGCCTCCGCCTATGAGCATCTCATAGTCGGGAGCGCTGTACTTTCCCGCATAGATTATGCTTCCGTTCTCCAGAGCCTTTCTCGCGTTTTCGTTAGCCCAGCCGTCCGCTTCGAGTTCGCTGAACTTTATGAAGCCAAGGCCGTCCATGGCGTCGAAAAGAGCCATGATGTTGGTCGCAGCCATATATATATTCTTTACCGGCTGATAAAGGACCACCGCTTCTTCGGGCGTATCGGAAGGTTTTTTCCCGCCCTCCGGTACTACCATTATCTTGTCGCCGTCCTTGATGTCGATATATGAGTAGCCGCCTTCGTATCTGTAAACTTTGTATTCAGTCGCGAATTCAGTCTCGACGGTCTCCGTATATTTCAGACCGTCGAACTGCGGTACGTCCCCCGCAGTCTCATCCTGCTTTCCGCACGCGGCAAAACAGAATATCATCGACAGTGCCAGTATGACGGACAGTATCTTTTTCATTGCTTTTTACCTTTTCTGACGTTGATGAGGACAACGACTATTACGGCAACGAGAACCACGGCTCCGGCAAGTGCGTAGCTGAGGATCTCCTTTCTTCTGGCAGCCTCGGCAGCGGCCTTTTCAGCTGCTTCCTTGACTTCCTTATAGATGTCCTCCGCGCTCTGAAGCTTTGTGAGGTTCTTGAGTTCCTTCCTCTCGTCTTCGCTGAGCTCGTTAACGGCCTTTCTTGCAGCCTCTATGTCGCCCTCGGATTCGAGATTTATGTCGTCTCCTATCTTTTCGATGAGAGCGTCTGCGTCGGCTATCTTCTTTTCAATTGCGGCCAGAGCCTTTTCTGCTTCCTCTAAAACGCCGAGGTTTTTAAGTCCCTTCTGTTGCTCTTCAGTGAGAGCGTCCACAGCCTCTCTTGCAGCTTCAATGGCTTCCTTGGATCCGAGGTTTACCTCTCCGATCGCCTCGATGAGAGCGTCGGCTGCATTGAGCTTTTTCTCAAGCTCGGCCTTGGCCTTTTCCTCAGCAGAAGGACCGGACCAAGCCTGCGGGATGCCCGACAGATCGAGAGTTACCGTATACGTAATCTCATGAGGGGAGGACATGGCGGTAGTATCCGCGGTAAAGTTGAATGCCGTTCCTGGATAGTTGATATAGAAGACGGAATTGCCGCTTCCCGCAGGAGCGTTCACCCTGGCTCCCGTTACAGGATCGTATCCGTAGTCGTAGTTTCCGCTCGTCATTATGAGAGCTACGGAGGAAGGATTGCCGCCGATGACGGTGACCGTCGCGGACTGCACTCCGCCTCTGCCGCTGCCGCCGGTGCAGCTGACGCCGACGTTATATGTCCCGTCCTGATAGGCTGCGAATACCGACGCTGTTGACGTAAAAATGAGGCAAAGCATCAGGGCCAGACAGGCCCCGATGCTCAGCGCTTTTTTCAAAGCTTTATTCATGATATCTTCTTTCTTCCAGATAGAATGCCACAAGCATTGCGAATGAAAGTACTATTGCGATCCAGTAGTTCGGAAGCAGATCCATTCCCGTGGACGGGGAAGAGGGTTCCTCCGCTAGTTTGAAGTTATCCGCAGAGAAATTAAGAGTCTTGTGCGACCACTGGTTATAGTTTCCGGAATGTCCTCCGATGAGTATCCAGGAATAGAGCTTGTCGAAATTGAGAACGAAATGATATTTTGATTCTCCGTTGACATCGCCTGTCTGATACACTACGGCTTCGGAAAGAGGAAGATCCTCATCGGTCCAGAGATTGTTCGGATTTCCGCTGCCGATCGCACCTGTCGGCATACTGATCATCCGCGGTCCGTTGTAAAGAGCGTTGTAGCCGGTTCCGCTGAGATAAAGATCGAGAACTGCGCTTCCGTCCTCGTTTACCTTGAGGGTCGCCTTGACGCCCCTGAACATCTTGTTTCCTGCAGTGATGGCTTCGGGATCTACGGCGTCGTAGTTTCCGGGAGCAAGTTCAACAAGTTCTCCGCTGTTGACCTGGTTGTTTACGGGAGTATCTCCTCCGGGCGTATCTCCTCCGGGGGTATCTCCGCCGGGCTCGGTTCCGCCGGGAACGGTGACGTTGATCTTTACTGTGTAGGTGGTAACAGACCCGCCCATAGCCGTGCTCGTTGCCGTGACGGCAAACTCTTCGTTAAGCTTTACGGGAATGGTGACCTTAACGTACTGGTCGCCTTCTTCCGGTGTCACAAGCTCTACGGGATATTCGGTCTCGTCATCTCCCACTGTGACTTTGGTGATCTTGCTGCTGGTCATATGGATCTCGGCAGTCGCCTTTCCGCCGGATACCGTAATTCCGTGACAGGAGAATTTCACCTTGCTGGAACCGCCTTCCATGCTGTCCGCTTCGTAGGTTCCGTCCGCAATCGTTGTTGAGTTGTCGAAAGCCGCAGCGAAACTCGGCACTGCAGCCATTACCATGACGAGCATCAGGACGATAGCCATGATCCTTGTCAGGGACGACGCGTTTCTTCTAGACTTCATTTAAGTCCCTCCTAATAAAATACTAAAAAGGGCAATCAAAAATGCCCTCCTTCCCGGAAGGCATTCTGCACAAAACATAAAACGGACAATCCAAAAAGGACCCGCGTCTGACGTTTACGGCAAAGCGCTTTCACAGGAAGCTTGTTTACCTAAGATCTCAGCAGGTTTCCTGGCTGACAGCTTAAACGCTCCGCGCGCCTTCTCAAACCGTTTAAGGTTCAATGGCGTTTGCGCATCGCTAACTGCTCACAGTGACCGGATCGCCCGGGATTCTCACCCGGTTCCCTATTACCCTCTTCCGAGGCACTGAAATCTACCCTTTATTATATATATTAAAGTATATAAGGTCAAACAAATAAATAATCCCGAAGGGCCTGTTTCTTCGGGATTTTCAGTCTTTCCGGGCATATGCGCGCCCTTTTTCGCCGCGCCGCCGCTCACAGCGTTTTTTCAAGCATTTCCTCGCTCATTTCGGGGTTAATGGTCTCATCGCTCATTACGGCTATACTGCCGCAGCCAAGGGCCGTGTCGATCGTTTTTTCGGGAGAATATCCCTTCATATACGAGTAGACGAGCCCGGCCGTAAAGGCGTCTCCGGCTCCCGCCGCATTCACCATATCGAGGACTTTCCTGGGGTCCCTGAAAAAGCTTCTGCCTTCGGAATCCGCATAGTAGCAGCCCCTTGCTCCAAGGGATACCACCACGCATTTCGTCCCTTTGGAAAGGAGTATTTCGCAGGCGCTCTGTATATCTTTGTCCGTAAGGCACTCCATACCGGCAAGTGCCTCGAGCTCCAGGCGGTTGGGCTTGATCAGGTAGAAGCGTCCGCTGATGTTCTTTATCCTGGCAGCCTTGGAAGTCGATACCGGGTCTATGAAAAGAGGCGTGCTTTCCGCCAGCTCCGTCAGCCTTTCGAGCTGCTTTTCCGTGAGGTTCGTATCGCAGACCACGGCTCCTGCCGAAGCGATCTCACTTCCGTACTTTTCAAGATGCGAAAGTGGCATATGCTCCAGAACTCCGGCGTCGCAGGCGCCGACGAACAGGTCTCCGCTCCCGTCCACAAGATCGAGATAGGAGGAACTGGCCTCGTTTTCGTTTACGTAGAACATCCCTGTATCTATGGACACTTTTCTGCAGGAATCGATTATGACTCCGCTGAAGGGATCCTTTCCCACAGCAGTGATGAGGCTGCAGCTTTGACCCAGCCTCGCAAGGTTTTCGAGTATGTTGCGGGTGACGCCGCCGGCCGAGCCGAAAAGCCTGCCTGGATTGGAATCGTGAAGGATATATCTTCCCTCTATCTTCATGTGAATATCCATGTTGGCGCCGCCTACGCCTATTATTCTTTTTCCGTTTCCGCCCTTATTCATCGCCAAAAAGAAACCTCGCCGTTATAACGTTACTGCCGTCCGGAAGGAAGGCTCCGAACTCCATGCCGCCCTCTATATCCCTTCTGTACACGGAAAGAACGTCTCCCTCCCTGCACTGAAGAGCGTAGAATATCTCCACGTCCTTTACGGGATGCGCATCGAGCTCCGCATTTGGAATGAAGCTCATAACCGCCCTGGAATAGGCGGCGTTGTTCATATGACCCACGAAATCCACGTCCGTGGGACGGACGATATAGCTGCCCTCGAGTCTGCCGTCCGAAAAATCCTTGTTTACCTTCCTCATTCTGTCTTCGAAAAGAGCCCTGTCCGAATATATGAAATCCTCCGGGATATAGTCTCTGACGCCGACGAGCTTCTCGCAGTTTTCCGTCGCGACCAGCCATTCGGTCTCTCCCCTAACAAGCTCGTTTCCCTCTCTGTCGGAAATGAGGTATTCCCTCATGACGTAGAGTCTTGAAGGCTTTCTGAAATTGGTCTTTATCACGACCTCGTCCATCATTTTCGGTCTTTTTATGAAGTGTATGCGGTTCTTTCCCACTATCCAGTAAAGGCCTCTGCCGAGCATATTGTACACGCCGAAGCCCGAAGCCTCCTCGTGAAGAGTCGCCATATCCATAAATATATCAAGAGTCCCCGTGACGCTCAGCCTGCCGCTGGAATCACAGAGACTCAGAAGTACCGGTCTTTCCACCGTGTATTCATTTATCACTTCATCGCCCTCCTGACTACCTCCGTGAAGTTCGTCTGACTGAACATCAGTGAGAAATACTTGGTGACGTCCTCTATGGTCGCATTGCCGTCGTTGTCGAACATGGAGTCGTAAACGCCTACTGCGCCGGCCGTCACAAAGTCAAGAAGAAGCCTCAGCATGGGCATGTACTCATTCTTAAACAATCCGTTTGCTTTTTCCAGCACGGCGTTTTTGATCCCGTTCCTTATTTTTCCGGAAAGTCTGGAATAGATGCCCGCTCTGTTGAGCAGCACTAAAAGATCGCGGTGGCGCTGAAGGCCCATGGCTATTTCGGTATACAGAGCCGCAGGCTCGTCGACCATTTTATCGAAAGGCGTTTCCTCAACGAAATTGAGGACCCAGCTTGAGCAGTTGTTCTCCAGTTCCGCGAGGACCGCGTCGATATTTTCATAGTGATTGTAGAAGGTCTTTCTGTTTACGTCGGCAAGCTCCGTAAGCTCGGATACCGTTATCTCCGTTATGGGTTTGGTCTCCATAAGCTTGAGAAGCGTATTCGTAATAGCGTTTCTTGTCTTGCTTACCCTTCTGTCGGTTTTTGTGTATTTTTTCATTCTGTTTATCCCTACACTTCTTACTCTAAGTGTGTAATAATCTACATTTTTACATGATTTTGCCCATTGTTATATAATATAGCATATAATAATATACATATGCGTATTTTTCAACGCAGTTTTTTATTATGTGGAAAAAATGCAGGGGCATTCCCTGCGATTTTCTATGATATGGAGGTTTTATATTGATGATCACAGCAAAAACACCGTGGAAGGATCATATAGGAGACGTTCCTTTCACGCTTGACTACTTCAACGGTTCCATGTTCGAGGCTCTCGAGCGCCAGGCTCAGCAGCACCCGAACTACATAGCCTTCGACTTCATGGGCAAGTCGACGACATACAAGGATATGATCAAGGGCATAGAAAAGTGCGCCAAATCCCTTAAGACCATAGGCGTGCGCGAGGGAGACAAAGTGACTATAGCTCTTCCCAACTGCCCCCAGGCCATATATCTTTTCTACGCGATCAACCTCATAGGCGGAATCGCAAACATGGTGCACCCTCTCTCCTCCGAAAAGGAGCTTGAGTTCTACATCAACGAATCAAACAGCGTTACCGTAGTGACCCTCGACCAGTTCTACGGAAAGTTCGAAGCCATCAGGCAGAACACCAAGGTAGTCAATATCGTTATTGCCAGGATCAAGGACGAGCTCACCAAACCCATGAGAGCCGGATACATGCTCACCGAGGGAAGAAAGATAAAGAAGATCCCCGACGACGCACCGGTCATCATGTGGGATAAATTCATGCAGATAGGAAAATCCTGCTTCTGGAACTACAAGGTCGAAAGAAAAGCCGAAGACCCGGCGGTAATACTCTATTCCGGCGGCACCACGGGAACCACGAAGGGAATACTCCTTTCCAATCGCAACTTCAACGCTCTTGCCCAACAGGTCGTAGCTACAAACCCCATGTTCCGTCCGGGAGACAAGATGCTGGCGGCAATGCCCATATTCCACGGTTTCGGCCTCGGAGTATGCATCCACACCATGCTCTTCAACGGCGGACGCTGCATACTGGTACCGAGATTCACTCCCGCGTCCTACGCCAAGCTCATGGTAAAGCAGCGCGTCAACTTCATAGCCGGCGTTCCCACTCTTTACGAAGCTCTTCTCAGACTTCCCGGAATGGAGCACGTAGACCTCTCCTCTCTCAAGGGAGTGTTCTCCGGCGGAGATTCCCTCTCCGTAGAGCTCAAGAAGAAACTTGACAAGTACCTCTCCGGCTGCGGATGCCCCGTACAGGTAAGAGAAGGCTACGGAACCACCGAGACCGTAACAGCCTGCTGCCTCACGCCAAGACACATGTACAAGGAAGGAAGCATTGGACTTCCCTTCCCCGATACGTATATAAAGATCGTCGAACCCGGAACGGACAGAGAGCTGCCCTACGGTGAAGAAGGCGAAATACTCCTCGCAGGCCCCACGGTCATGATGGAATACGTGGGACATCCCGAAGAAACGGCAAACACCTTAAGAAAGCACGCCGACGGACTCACCTGGGTATATACGGGAGACCTCGGCACCATGGACGAGGAAGGCTTCATCTATTTCAAGGGCAGAAGCAAGAGAATGATAATATCCTCCGGATACAACATCTATCCCGCACAGCTCGAGAACATATTCGACGCCTCAGATCTCATCTCCATGAGCTGCGTCATAGGAGTGCCCGACGATTACAAGATGCAGGCCGTCAAGGTCTTCTGCGTACTGAAACCCGGAGTACCCAAGACCCAGGAAACGAAGGACCAGATCATGGCCTACGCCAGAAAGAACATAGCGAAGTATTCGCTGCCGAAGGAGATAGAATTCAGAGACGAGCTCCCCAAGACCCTGGTAGGAAAAGTCGCCTACAGAGTCCTCGAGGAGGAGGAAGCTGCAAAGCTTGCCGCTCAGAAGGAAAAAGCCGCAGAGGCATAAGGAAAGAAAAGCAATGCCCGGAACGAAAAGTTCCGGGCTCTTTTTTTACCTCAAACGGCCTGGCCGGCCTATCTTGTTAAAAGATCCTTAACCGAATAGAGGAACGGGAGATCCGAGGCCTTTACCCTTACGCCGGTCTTCACCTCCGTGCCGTCGGGGTATCTTACGGCTATGGCTATCTCCTGATCCTCGCAGAAGCCCTTGTCGAAAACCTTCTTCATTTCCGGCACGAACTTGGGATGATTCTGCTTGAATACGCTTAGATTGTCCTTGATCTTGAAAAGTGCTGAAATATTCATATTATGCTCCAAATAATCAAAAGCCGGGCACCCGGCAGGAAAGTTCTGCTACCTATATCTTATCAATTCCGAATTGATTGCACAAGAAAAAGGAGGGTTATCATAGTTGCTGAGTAACAATAACGCTGAGAGTCTGTATCTGAAAAAAGGCGGAGGCATTTACAAACTCTACTTAAATCATACTGCTCTGCTTCAGTTATATCTTTTCCTCAATAATATATATTTCTCTACATATGATATGGAGTTCATCAAATGATTTCATTTGAATTACTAAATATAAATACTCATCACATTTTAAATCATAGTTTTTATAATAATCATTTAAATTGGATATGTTGTCTTCAACATAGACTCCCAAAATAACATCATTGTCTTCTAATTCATGCTTTTTTATCGTAAAAACAGACTCCAAATCCTTGATGATATACCTAACTCTGATTTTATCATAGGTATTGATTGTATTGATATTCAATCTATCTTTGTTGTATTCATCTTTAAAAATGTATTCTATTGTCTCTATGGTGGCATCATGGGCATGACCATAATATAAATAATCTTTTAATTCACTTTTGTCTCTATTTGTAAAGTATTTCATGATTATTCCTTTTACGTCAACAATCAATATGATGGAAAATATATCGTCGCATATGGTTCTGGAACCGGGGTTCCAGGATAGAAATGAATATTTCCTAATTTGGACTGGTAGTATTTTATACAGTGGCCTTTTATGCCATCAAATGTTTACTGTCCCTACGCTGCGCTAAGCCCCATTTGCTTTATTCTGTAAGCCACAGGGCTCATATATCCCAGGCTGCTGTGCAGCCTTTTCCTGTTGTAGAAAATCTCTATGTAGTAAAACAAATCGTTCTTCACATTATCAATTGTATCATACTCTCTTCTGTAGAAGTATTCCTTCTTGAGACTCGCAAAAAAGCTCTCCATACAGATCTTGCCACGCATATTGTAGCACATTACCCACTGATATATTTCCATACCAGTCCATACGCCTTGCCACGCACATTGCAACACATTGCCCGCTGATGCTTTTCATACCAGCCCAAATGTACAACAAAAAGGAACCTCTCAGCTATGATCGAGGTTCCTTGTATAATATGCGTGTTTTATCGTTTATCTGTCTTCAGATACTATTCCCATTCCACGATACCCTTGAGTATCTCTTCCTTGGTCCTGTGTTCGGGTTCAACGCTGAGCTGGACTCTCTTTATGACCGCTATTAGTATGGCTTCGAGCAGGAAGTAGATTATGGTTACGGTGATCAGAGAGAAGAAGGCTTCGTAGGTTCTGGACCTTACGAGGTCCGCAGCCTTCGTGAGATCTCTCACCGCTATGTATCCGACTATAGCCGTTTCCTTTATGAGTGCGACCACGTCGTTCCTGTAGATGGGCATGAAGTGTCTTGCAGCCTGGGGCAGTATGATCTTGAAGAAGCACTGCCTGTCGCTGTAACCGAGGGCTCTCGAAGCTTCGGTCTGGCCTCTGGGGATGGCGTTGCAGCCAACACAGAGCATATCGTACATCTGGCATCCGAATATGAGGGAGAAGCCTATGATGGATACCAGTGTAACGTTCATGTCGCTCTTGCTGAACACTACGAAGGCCAGGAGCATCAGGAACACTACCGTCGGAACGCCTTCGATGAACCAGTTGAACACGTTGGTGATGCCGTTGGCTATCTTGTTGCCGTGGCGGCATGCCATATAGATGGCGAAGCCGAGTACCGTTCCTATAATTATGGATGCTACGGTGATGAGCATCGTGGTCCCGATTCCTTCGAGGAAGAGCTTCCAGCGGCCTTCCCTGATGAAGGTATTGGTAAAGCTCTTTGCCATCCTTGCAAAGAATCCTGTGTCTTCTTCCACCTTATCGGCAAG
>JAEEGL012687451.1_pt1 | contig 26341 bp, 26 predicted proteins | sample 9134231 | NCBI WGS metagenome assembly JAEEGL01 (sample SAMN16246548, study PRJNA631951) | gut metagenome | biome: gut microbiome; feature: rumen; material: fiber-attached | host: Bos | place: Iran: Karaj | collected 2018-10
AGTGAAGATGACGGGCTTTGTCAGGTTCTCCAGCATGTACGAGAGTGCAGAGGCGGTAAAGGCCATCGTATCTGTTCCGTGAAGCACCACAAAGCCGTCGTACTGATCGTAGTGATCGGCTATCACATGGCTCAAGTCCGTCCATCGTTGGGGCGACATGTCGCTAGAATCGATAGGCGGCGCAAACTGATAGGTCTCTATCTGTGTGTCGAACTGATGCAACTCGGGCACCTTCTGCAACAGATGCTCAAAGTCGAAAGGCTCAAGAGCCCCCGTCAGCGGATTGCGGTTCATTCCGATGGTTCCACCTGTATAAATCAAAAGAACTTTTGAGTTGTATGACATAGTTTACTTTATTATCTGCACTTTTTGACTTTTATTGTGAGGGCAAAATTACGAAAACTATTTGAATAAAAATGAGAATATGTGAAGAAAAGCAGAAGTAGTCGTTTTTTTATGTAAAAACATTTGCATTTCAGCCATTTTTTTCGTATCTTTGCAGTCAGAAAAGTAAAAGGCTTTAGACCTTTGACCCTAGACTTTAGTCCTTCCCCCTTGAGGGAATAAGAAGAGGATCCTGAGTCTTTTGGCGGCCGCCGCAAGATATTCGCACGCCCGCCGCAAGATATTGCCCCGCCCGCTGCAAGATATTCGCACGGGCGGGGCAAACTTGTTACATGCCGTATCTATCCCTTTTCTCCCCCGTTGTTTTCCCCGTTCCCCCCTACTCTTTTCCCCTTTTGTCCCTAAGTAAGCCCCAACGGGCGATAGAGTATTATACACAATCACAATTAACAACCGTAAGTGGTCATAATGCACCTTTTAGAGGCAAAGAAAAGATAGATACAAAACAAACGGAGGCTTTTACCCCCGCCTGAACTCAGAATACATAATCCATAAACCATGAACTCTTATTCATTCATCTTGAACCATGAATCATTACTTCACCAGCACTTTCTTCCCATTCTGTATATAGATTCCCCTACCAAGGTTTCCATCATTCGCCTTGATTCCATTGAGCAGATACATACTGCTGCTATGTTCTTCATCAGGAATGATGATACTAATGTTAGTTACATCAATTTCTTCTATCTTTGCAAAGTCCTTCCAACCTTCAGTTGACTTGTACTTCTCTATAGTACCCTTTGGCACATATAATGTCGCATTATTGAATGTGTTTTGCGAAAAATTTCTATATTCTGCATATGTATTTCCTTCTATCTTAATCGGATTCTCTATCAGAGAAACGACAGTTGAAATATCCGCTCCATCGAACGCACTATATCCAATGCTCACCACACCACTACCGATGGTGACGGAGGTAAGGCCAGAGCATTGATAGAACGCACTGCCTCCAATGCTCGTCACGCTGTTGGGAATCTCGATGGAGGTAAGGCCAGAGCAACCATAGAACGCACTATATCCAATGCTCGTCACGCTGTTGGGGATGGTGATGGAGGTAAGGCCAGTGCATTTATAGAACGCCCACTCTCCAATGCTCGTCACGCTGTTGGGGATGGTAATGGAGCTAAGGCTTGAGCATTGAAAGAACGCCCCATCGCCAATGCTCGTCACGCTGTTGGGGATGGTAGTATTTTTACAACCCGCAATAAGAGTATTGCTTGCTGTTTCGATTATTGCGTTACAATTATTACGGGAATCATATTTCTCATTTCCACTTTCTACAGATATTGAGGTAAGGCTTTTGCATTCATAGAACACATACCTTCCCATGCTCGTCACGCTGTTGGGGATAGTAACGGAGATAAGGCGAGAGCATTCACAGAACGCCAGGGCTCCAATGCTCGTCACCTTGCGCGTTCTGTTCATATAGGTTACTTTTTCAGGAATAACGACATTGCCTTGATATTCGTTCGAATAAGAAACACTGCTACCTTGGTAAGTAACCGCCAATTCCGTGCCATCATTCATGTAGTTGTAATAAATGGTGACACCATCAGCATTCTTTACTTCAATGTCGTGACTGAATGCTGAGAGAGACATCAGCATCATTAGGAGTGTAAATAGTACTAGTCGTTTCATATTGTTTATTGTTTAATAGTTAATACTTCATCCAAATGCTGCACTAACTTATACATATAAGAAAAGCGCAGGCTATCACCATACGCTACTCAGGTCTGGACCAACCGAAATCTCCTATGGGAAGCCTACGCATAAATACGCAAGCCTCATTGGAGATTCTATTGCTCTTACTTTCGAGGGTCCAGTTCGAGTAGCAATTGAGCAAATAAAATGTCTGTGCTCCGAAGAACACGTTGCAAAGATAATGTATTTAATTGAAACAGCAAAAGGAATTAGAGAAAAAGTTGATCATGATATAGCTGTTGACCCAAAAAATCAAAAAGATGAGCGGCAAAATCAATAGTTGCCTATATTCTTGTTTTCTTTATTTGTTTCTTTAACCCTTTTTGCTCTTTCCCCTAGGGTAAAAAACAATTACCCTTAAGGGAAACTAAAAAAAAGGATGAGGAAAGGGATTAAAGAGCGAGACGGAAACCAATGATGTTTCCAGTTCCCGTAGAGACGTAGTAGTTGCGATAGGTCACACTACAGATCGAAGCACTACCACCCCAACAACCTCCTCGTAGCACATAATCAGAGCCATCGTGGGCACCATAAGGGTTATAGAACGTGGAAATTGAGTAAAAATCGTCGGCATACAAATCGTTACACCATTCCCACACATTACCGCTCATGTCGTATATGCCCAACTCGTTCGGCGACTTCGATGCAACCACATGAGTGCTATTACCATCATACCAAGCCACTTCGTCGAGGTTATTGCTGCCACTATAGATATATCCTTTACCCTTTTTACCTCCACGAGCGGCATATTCCCATTCGGCTTCTGTGGGCAGACGGAATCGCTCACCTGTCAACTGATTCAGTTTACGGATGAATGTCTGGCAATCGTCCCAACTCACACTCTCAACAGGGTATTTTGGCCCTTTAAAGTCGCTCGGATTGCTGCCCATCACAGCCTCCCACAGTTCCTGAGTCACTTCTGTCTGACCGATTGAAAAAGTGCTCAGCTTTACATAGTGGACAGGATTGTCGTTCGACTCATCCGAATCGTTCCCCATCGGGAAAGTTCCGCCTTTTACAGTCACCATCGTGAACTTCACACCTTTTACTTTATAGACAATTCCTTTGGCTGACACCTGCAAACCGGACAGCAACATGCAGACAGCTATGATCGCATATTTTAGGAAACTCATTTTCATATTCTGCTAATTTATCGATTATCTACATTAAAAATCAAAAGCATAGGTTGCTTTCTAAAATATCTACCCACACTTCAACCTTGCATGACCTCTATACTGAGTTTGCAAATATACAACAATAATTAATACCTTCCAAAGAAAATCAGGATAAAAAGCTATCATGAGGAGTAAAAGTGTGAGGTTTTATTACTTTTATCATAAATTTCTTGCCGGTATCGGCAAATTTACGTATCTTTGCTACACGTAATCGTATATAAACTTGCCGATAGAACCAATGGATTATATTTCTGTGATAAAGTATGCCGAAAAATATGGTATTTCAGAACGAACCGCACGTAATTACTGTGCTAACGGAAAGATTCAAGGAGTCTTTTTAACTGGAAAGACCTGGAACATCCCTGCAGATGCTCCTCTGCCCATACGTAGTGGCCATTTAATTCGAATTTCGCCATTACTGAAGGCGTTAAGAGAGCAGAAAGCCACTCACTTGAAAGGAGGAATCTATCATACAACACAGATAGAACTGACTTATAATTCGAACCATATTGAAGGCAGTCAACTGACACACGACCAAACACGTTATATCTACGAAACCAATACTATTGGAATCACAGAACGTGCTATGAATGTGGATGATATCATTGAAACCATAAATCATTTCAGATGCATTGATTATATCATTGACCACACAGAGGAACGTATGACTGAGGAGATGGTGAAGCATCTTCATCTGATACTTAAGACTGGTACATCAGGCAGCTTTAAGGAATGGTATGCTGTTGGCGAATATAAACGATTGCCAAATGAGGTTGGAGGTCAAAAGACTTGTCCGCCAGAGGAAGTACACAAAAGAATGAAAGTTCTGCTAAACGAATACAATTCAAAGAAGAAGATATCATTGGAGGACATTCTCGACTTCCATGTTCGTTTCGAACGGATTCATCCTTTCCAAGACGGAAACGGTAGAGTTGGACGCTTGTTGTTGTTCAAGGAGTGTCTGGCAAACAACATCGTTCCCTTTATCATCACAGACGAACTGAAGATGTTCTATTATAGAGGTTTAAGGGAATGGGGACACTTGAATGGATACCTAACAGACACATGTCTCACTGCTCAAGATCACTATAAAAACACACTGAAATATTATCAGATACAGATATGAAAAAAAACTCACTTCTTTGCTTCATCGTGGGCAATCTTCACCTGACGGAGTATATCTGAAGCAAAGATGAAGTCATCGAGACGCTTGTTGTCTGCATCCATGATTTCCAGATTCGACCCTTGCCACTCTGCTCGACCTTCGCAGATGAAGATGATTTTCTCACCGATTCCCATCACAGAGTTCATATCGTGGGTATTCACGATTGTGGTGATATTGTCCTCATGAGTGATACCCTGGATAAGTTCGTCAATTACAATACTGGTCTTTGGGTCAAGTCCTGAGTTGGGTTCGTCGCAGAAAAGGTATTTAGGTTCGAGAGCGATTGCTCGTGCAATAGCAACACGCTTCTGCATACCTCCACTGAGTTCCTTGGGGAACTTATTGCCTGTTCCTGCAAGGTTCACACGACTCAGACAGTCTTCAGCTCGACGAACACGGTCTTCGTACGACTTATCGCTGAACATATTAAGTGGGAACATCACATTATCGAGTACAGACATAGAATCGAACAAAGCTGCACTTTGGAATATCATTCCCATCTCTCGACGAAGCAGAATCTTCTCGCGTTTGTTCATATTCACAAAGTCGCGATCGTCATAAAATATATTGCCGCTTGAGGGGGTAAGCAACCCCACAAGATTGTTCATGAAAACCGTCTTTCCCGAACCACTCTGGCCGATGATAAGGTTAACCTTACCATTCTCGAACTCAGCGTTGATGTCCTTCAGCACTTCCTTATCGTCGAAGGACTTGAATAGATGCTCTACCTTTATCATGTTAGAATCTGGGTTAGGAAAATGTCGGAAAACAAAACCAATATACTGCTAAGCACAACTGCGTCTGTGCTAGCCTTACCTACTTCGACCGAACCTCCTACGACAGTATAGCCCTTATAGGCAGAAACGGAAGTGATGATGAACGCATAGACAATAGCCTTAATGATACCGCACCAGAAGAACCATTGATTGAACTGATAGCGGAATCCTTCGTTCAGTTCGGGAATAGAGGTAGTACCTAACAAAGATGTCCCATAGGCTCCAAGTACTCCTGAGGCAACACTGAGCGTCACAAGAATCGGCATGATGGTCATCAAGCCTGCCACCTTTGGCAGAATGAGATAATTGGCAGAATTGACGCCCATGATATCTAGCGCATCAATTTGCTGAGTAATACGCATCGTACCCAACTCGGAAGCAATGTTCGACCCCACCTTTCCTGCAAGTATCAGACACATGATGGAGGACGAGAACTCAAGCAACATAATCTCACGAGTAGTATATCCTACAACCATTCGCGGCATCCAAGGGCTTTGGATGTTCAACTTGATCTGCAGGCAGATGACTGCTCCGATGAAGAACGAGATAATCAGCACAATACCAATGGAATTGTAGCCAAGTTGGAACATCTCCGTCACATACTGACGGAAAAACATACGCCAACGATCGGGTTGAGTGAGCACCCTCCCCATCAGCAGGACGTAACGTCCGATTCCAGCCAAAGCATCATTGAATGTTGTCATATTCCATTGAATTAGTTTGCAAAGGTAAGAAAAAAAAGGGAAAAGTGAATAGGGAAAAGTAAAAAATCAAATAATTCTTAACTCATAATTCTTAATTATTTACTACCTTTGCATCAGAATACAAACAATATGGATACAGAAGCTATCAAACAAAGAGAAAAAACGACCGTCATTCAGAACGCAGGAGACACAGAGATTCCGGAGTATTCTGATGACAGAATGACCTTGTACACGCGCGATCTTGTGAAGACATACGGCAAGCGTACGGTAGTAAACAATGTGTCGATTCATGTGCGTCAAGGAGAAATCGTAGGTTTGTTGGGACCAAACGGCGCAGGAAAGACCACTTCGTTTTACATGACTACAGGATTGGTTGTTCCAAACGCAGGAAGGGTGTTCCTCAACGACTTGGAGATTACTGGCTACCCTGTTGCCAAACGTGCGCGTGCTGGTGTAGGATATCTGGCACAGGAAGCATCTGTGTTCCGTACGATGAGCGTAGAGGACAACATCATGACCGTTCTCGAAATGACGGGGAAATCACGCGACTATCAGCGTGAAAAACTGGAAAGTCTCCTGGACGAGTTCAGACTCCAGAAAGTAAGAAAAAATAAAGGAAACCAGCTGTCGGGAGGAGAGCGACGCAGATGTGAAATTGCCCGATGTCTGGCTATCGATCCTAAGTTCATCATGCTTGACGAACCATTCGCAGGTGTTGACCCTATTGCTGTAGAAGACATCCAATATATCGTCTGGAAACTGAAAGATCGTAACATAGGTATTCTCATTACTGACCACAATGTGCAAGAGACCCTATGTATCACAGATCGTGCCTACCTGCTGTTTGAAGGAAGAATTCTATTTAAAGGCACACCACCAGAACTGGCAAATAACAAGATAGTACGTGATAAGTATCTTGGGTCGAACTTTGTTCTTCGACCAAAGGATTTCCAACTTATCGAGGAAAAGAAACTAAGAGAAGCAGAAGAAGAAGGCTTATAAGCATTTCACCTATAAGCCTTCTACAATTTTCCATCCATCTGCTAAACGGGCTAGTTGGGCAATACGACTCTCACGCGTTCCATCCTTAAACATCAGCACATACCCCACACTTGCTACAGAGTCGTTTTTTATCGTACACGTATTAGCCTCAACAAGCTCTAAACCTCCGAAACGACTTACATTATCTATGTAACGTGATAGCATCTGGCGCAACAGTTGCTCATGAAGCGTATCCAATTCTGAACCGTAATCTACAGCTTGCAGATAGGTATCAATATCACCCTCATGAAGCGCTGTCACAGAAGTTACCACGAACTGTTGCAGTTTTGCCTCGTCGGATTCAGTTGAACATGCGAGGAACAACACACACGCTAATATGTAAACAACTACCCTTCTTATCATTTCTGACGAATATACACATTGATGGGTGTGCCTGTAAAGCACCAATGCTCACGAATCTGATTTTCAAGGAAACGCTTATATGGCTCCTTTACGTATTGAGGCAAGTTAGCATAGAATACAAACGAAGGAACATAAGTAGAAGGAAGCTGCATGCAGTACTTGATTTTGATGTATTTACCCTTAATTGATGGTGGAGGAGTTGCTTCGATAATCGGTAGCATAACCTCATTCAACTTATGGGTAGTCACACGGTTGGTACGACTCTTGTAAGTGTTCTTCGCTTCCTCCAACACCTTAAAGATACGCTGCTTGGTCAATGCAGACGCAAAGATAATCTTGAAATCCACAAAGGGAGCAAGGCGATTGCGGATGGTATCTTCGAAATATTTCACAGCCTCTTTGCTCTTGTCTTCCACTAAATCCCACTTATTCACCACGATGACAAGTCCCTTCTGATTCTTCTGAATAACTTGAAAGATATTAAGATCCTGCCCCTCAATGCCGCGCGTTGCATCAATCATCAAAATGCAAACATCAGAATTCTCGATGGCACGAATGGAACGCATCACGGAATAGTATTCCAAATCTTCGTTCACCTTATTCTTTTTACGAATACCAGCAGTGTCAACCAGATAAAAGTCGAAACCAAACTTGTCGTATTTTGTATATATGGAGTCACGTGTAGTTCCTGCGAGATCTGTCACCACATTGCGTTCATCATTAAGGAAAGCATTGATAATAGACGACTTACCAACATTTGGACGACCAACAACTGCGATACGAGGAATATCTTCTTCAATAATATCCGACATTTGCTTCGTAAACTTGCTGACAATCACATCTAACAAGTCACCGGTTCCGCTACCTGTAGAAGCAGAAATACAAATCGGATCGCCCAAACCTAACGAATAGAACTCTGCGCTATTATAACGCAGCTCATTGCTATCGGTCTTATTACAACATAGCACAGTAGGCACTTTCGCCCTGCGGAGAATGTCTGCCACCTGAGAATCCAGATCGGTAACACCAGTGAGGATGTCTACCATAAACAGGATTACATCGCACTCCTCAATCGCAATCATAACCTGCTTTCGGATTTCTTCCTCAAAGATATCGTCAGAGTTAACAACCCAACCACCTGTATCTACTACGGAGAACTCCTTATTGCCCCATTCACACTTTCCGTACTGACGGTCACGTGTAGTACCCGCTTCCTCGCTTACGATTGCATGTCGAGTTTGCGTCAAACGATTAAACAGCGTTGATTTGCCAACATTTGGGCGTCCTACTATTGCTACTAAATTTGCCATTTGTTTATTGTTTTTATTCGTCGAATTAGCCTTATGCAGTCCATGAACCTTAAATCCCTATGAACTTAATGCCTAAATATCATTATAGCCAAAGAGATTCAATTCCTTGTCAGAACTTCTCCAATCCTTATCTACCTTCACGAAAGTTTCCAAGTATATCTTCTTTCCAAAGAACTTCTCCAATGCCTTTCGGGCTTCGGTGGACACTTTCTTCAGCGCCTTTCCTTGATGTCCGATGATAATACCTTTCTGGCTATCGCGTTCTACATAAATAACAGCATGAATCTTTATCAGGTTACCTTCTTCCTTGAAACTCTCTACCCCAACTTCAACTGAATATGGGATTTCCTTCTCATAGAACAACAGGATTTTCTCCCTGATGATTTCGCTGACAAAGAAGCGAGCTGGCTTATCAGTCAACTGGTCTTTATCAAAATATGGTGGGCACTCTGGTATCAATTCCCGAATACGTCGCATGACGACATCTACATTGAATTTGGCTGTTGCAGAAACTGGTATGATTTCTGCATTAGGCAAAATCTCATGCCATTCTTCAACCAATTGCTCAAGTTTATCCTGCTGTGTCAAATCAATCTTATTGATAAGCACCAAGACTGGAACACTCATCTTTGCCACTTTCTGAAGGAACTCACCATTCTTATCCACCTTCTCAATCGGATCGGTGACATACAACAACACATCTGCATCAGTGAGTGCACTCTCGGAAAATGCCAGCATCGACTCTTGCAGCTTATAATTGGGTTTCAAAACACCAGGGGTATCGCTAAACACAATCTGAACATCTTCATCGTTGATGATACCCATGATTCTGTGGCGAGTAGTCTGTGCCTTGAACGTGGCAATAGAGATGCGTTCGCCTACAAAGAGGTTCATCAGTGTCGATTTACCCACATTAGGATTGCCTACGATATTTACAAAACCAGATTTATGCATATTTATTTCTGAACATGATAAAAAAACGCACCGTATATGTTTATGCGATGCGTTTGTTGTTGAATGGTTTAGATTGCTTCTTCTTTTACAATTGCAACCTTACCTCTATAATATCCACATGCTGGGCATACTGTGTGATATACATAGAATTCACCACAATTAGGACAAACTGCCAATGTTGGAGCTACGGCTCCGTCATGAGTTCTTCTTTTACGTCCTCTTGTTTTTGATTGTCTTCGTTTTGGATGTGCCATAATCTTATTTTCTTTTTACGATTTACGATTGTATTGTTTTCTACGTCATTCCTCATCGAGCGGACTGACAGGAGTCAGTTTCTCAAGAGTTGCCATCATCGCCTCGTCACACTGTCCTTCTTCGTGAACAAGTTTCATAGGCAAACTGAGGGCGATAAATTCGTAGATGAATTGTGAAACATCAATCATTCCGTCATTTTCGGCAACAATAATTGTTTCGCCTTCATCAGCATATTCGGCTCCTAGCTTTACATTCAGCAGGTCATCAGTATCTATCGGTACTTCAACATCTGCCAAACATCTATCACATGGAGCATATACAACTCCGACAGAGTGAAAGTGAAAACGGAATACAGAACGCGTACTTCCTTCGATATGCAGAGTGGTCTTAACCTGACCTCGCTGTATCAACCCATCTAGTTGTTGGAAAAAGGTATCATCAATATGATATTCGATTGACTTCCCATCAACATCAGGAGCAAGCAAATCTATCTGATATTCGTTAGCTTTCATGTTCACAATTGCTCACAATTCTCTATTTGAATTATTCAGCACGGAGTGTGAAGCGCTTGAAATCAGTAACAGTCAGGTCTTTGTCTACGCTCTGAAGATACTGAGCAACACTTACCTTGCTGTCATCGATGTAAGCCTGATCAAGCAGACATGACTCCTTGAAGAACTTAGAGAGCATACCGTTGGCGATGTTCTGAATCATCTGCTCTGGCAGATTTGCAGCTTTCTCCTCTGCAACCTTTGCTTTGATTTCGCGTGCCTGTGCTGCCTGCTCTGGAGTAATCCAACCCTTAGTGGTGTTAGATTCGATATGATCCTCACTGTCAACATGTGCTGGATTGATACCTGCCTTCTTAAGTGCAACCTCAACAGCTTTGCCAATCTGGTTCTGTTTTGCCTTCTCGATATCAGCAGCAAGTTCTGCGTCCTTTACTGACTGAGGAACTGATGCCTCATCAAGTGCGATTGGAGACATAGCTGCTACTTGCATAGCGATATTCTTTGCAACACTCTCATCACATGGTTTGTTCATTGCAACAAGCGTGCAAAGGAAGTTCTGACCCATGTGATTGTATGCACAAACGTACTCGCCTTCAACTACATTGTATCCATCGAGCTCCATCTTCTCACCTGTAACACCTGAACGCTCAACAATTGCATCAGGAACAGGAGTTCCGTCTAATGAAAGAGCCTTAACCTCATCAAGTGTCTTGCACTTATTTGCAACTGCAAGGTCAAGTATCTTCTGTGCGAGTGCAACGAAGTCTGCATTCTTTGCTACGAAGTCTGTTTCACACTTGAGTGCAATCATTGCAGCAAACTTGCCGTCAACCTTTGCGAGCACGCATCCTTCTGCAGCCTCACGGTCTGAACGTTTTGCTGCAACAAGCTGACCCTTCTTGCGAAGGATTTCCATTGCTGCCTCCATATCACCATTAGCTTCAGTAAGGGCTTTCTTACAGTCCATAAGGCCTGCCTGAGTTTTCTGGCGGAGTGCATTGATTTCTGCTAATGTAATAGCCATATTATTTCTTTTTTCTAATTACAATACTATTTATTTATTCTTTCTCTTCTGCTACCTCAGCTGCTGGGGCTTCTTCCTCTGCTGGAGCCTCTTCTGCTACAGCTGGAGTTTCTTCTGCAGCCTCTTCAACTGGAGCATCAGCCTTCTTTACTGTCTTGCGTGTACGCTTTGGCTTTACTGGCTCTTCTGCAGCAGCATCTTGTTGCTGTTCGCCTGCAGCTTCCATATCAATCTTCTCCACCTTGCGCTCCTCAAGACCCTCGGCAATTGCGTCACAACATGCAGATACAATTACTTCGATAGATTTTGATGCATCGTCATTTGCAGGAATCAAGAAGTCGATGTTATCTGGGTTAGAGTTTGTATCAACAATAGCGAAAACTGGAATACCAAGACGATTTGCCTCATGAACAGCAATGTGTTCTTTCATCACGTCAACTACGAAGAGAGCTGATGGAAGACGAGTCAGGTCAGCAATTGAACCAAGGTTCTTCTCCAATTTCTCTCTCTTACGGCGAATCTGAAGATTCTCACGCTTTGAAAGTTTATCGTATGTACCGTCTGCTAACAACTTGTCGATGTTTGACATCTTCTTCACTGCCTTACGGATGGTTGGGAAGTTTGTGAGCATTCCACCTGGCCAACGCTCAATAACGTATGGCATACCAACAGACTGAGCCTTCTCTGCTACAATGTCTTTTGCTTGTTTCTTCGTTGCTACGAAAAGGATACGCTTTCCAGACTTTGCAATCTGCTTCAAAGCGTCTGCTGCAACTTCAATATGATCTACAGTCTTGTTGAGGTCAATAATATGAATGCCGTTACGCTCCATAAATATATAAGGAGCCATTGCAGGATTCCATTTTCTCTTGAGGTGTCCGAAGTGACAACCTGCCTCCAATAATAGTTCAAAATTAGTTCTTGACATAATTTCCTTTGTTTTTTTAGTTTGTTTACTTTCTTTTTAAGTTGATTGAACCCAACTCTCAAGTAGCCAAATGGATCTTGGGAGTTTAGATGCTAAACAATTCTTCAAGCAGACATTAACGCTTGCTGAACTGGAATCTGCGGCGTGCCTTTGGACGACCTGGTTTCTTACGCTCTACGATACGTGAATCGCGGGTGATAAAGCCTTCTGCACGGAGTGCCTTCTTATCTTCTTCGTTAATCTTTACAAGTGCACGTGCAATTGCAAGACGAAGAGCCTGTGACTGGCCTGTGAAACCACCACCATAAAGGTTAACCTTTATATCATACTTTTCTGCTACATCAAGAAGGTTTAATGGCTGCTTTACAACAAACTGTACGAGTTCTGATGGGAAGTAGTCCTTCAACTCTCTCTTGTTAATTGTAATCTTTCCTGTTCCTTCTGTAAGATATACGCGTGCTACTGCAGCCTTACGACGACCTATTGCATGAATCATTTCCATATACCTTCTTTTTATTTCAATGTATTAATATCAATTTCTTTTGGACTTTGAGCCTGTTGCTTATGCTCTGCACCTTCATAAATATAAAGGTTGTTCAAGAGCTTAGTACCAAGAGTACCCTTAGTAAGCATACCCTTTACTGCGTGACGGAGAATTCTCTCATATCCGTGTGGACGCTTTGACATTTCTGCAGGACTAGCCTTGTGCTGACCACCTGGATAACCTGAGAATGTCAGATACTGCTTATCTGTCCATTTCTTTCCAGAAAACTTAATCTTATTAGCATTAATGATGATTACGTTATCACCACAATCCTGATTTGGAGTAAAGCATGGCTTATACTTACCACGCAAAATCTTTGCTACCTTTGAGCAAAGACGACCAACTGTCTGGTCTGTTGCATCTACTACGACCCACTGCTTCTCAGCTTCTGCGGTTGTCACAAAACGGGTCTTCGCACTTAATGTATTCATTTTTTCTTTGTTTAAGTTATTCAATTAACATCACGAAAAATTACTCCCTAACCGTCTACCCTTTCGGGATTACGGCGGAGATGTAGTTTTTGGAGAGTGATTCACAGACCACAAAAACCGGCCAAAGTTCATGCTATCTACACACTCTTTCGAGAGAACTAACTATACTCTCTGATAATAATCGGCTTGCAAAGGTACTGCTTTTTCACGAACTGACAAAACTTTTTCACTTATTTTTGCATCTTCCATTGTAGTTTATAAACTTTTTCTTACCTTTGCACCGCAAAACAGACAAAGCCACACATGAAAAGGATACTACATACAGTTCTGATTTTCGTTGCATCATGCACGACATCATTCGCCCAAATCCAACTGAACCATTTGGATTTGTCTGTTACTGGCGGAACGACTGGATTAGGATTTGACCTTGCGGCTCCGATAAACGACAAGTTCCGAGTAAGAATAGGTGCTTCGTTTTTGCCAACTCACCAAAAACACATGAAATTCGACACCGAAGTCGGCGACTACAACCCAGCTCTTACCCCAGAACAAAATGCACAACAATCTGCCGAGAAATTCCAAAAGCTGTCTTCCGCATTCAGCGGAATTGCTGGAGAAACAATCGACAAAGAAATAGATATATTAGGAGAGCGCTCGTTTAACAACTTCAAACTCTTAGTAGATTACTATCCATTCAAGAGCAATAAGCATTGGCACCTCACCGCAGGTTTCTATTGGGGCAGTAGTACATTTGCCAAAGCTTATAACACAGCAACTTGCATGACTGAGTTGATGGCTGTAACGATGTATAACAACATGCGTAAGAGCGCTATGGCAGAAGAGCCGCTCATTACATACAACAACCTCTCTGTTTATTTGCCCTATACATTTAATTCTGATATAGTTGAATATGGCGACATGAGTATCGTTTTAGGCAAATATTCACACGACATCTATGCAAAAGAAGATATTCTGTGGGATTTTGATGCACTCGACCCCATCTCAGGAGCGATTCTGCACGAGAAAGGAGATATTCGCTACGCAAAGGGAGACCTTATTCACAAGGCAGGAGACCCTTACCAAATGCTACCAGACGAAGACAATATGGTAAAGGTAACTGCCAAAACCAATAGTTTCCGACCATATCTCGGAATGGGATATGAAACATCTCTCACAAAAGACAAGCGCACAAGCATCTCTGTGAATGCAGGAATATTGCTTTGGGGTGGATCGCCCGAAATTACAACACATGAAGGCATCAATGTCAAGAAAGATTTGATGGATCTCAAAGGCAAGTTTGCAGACAACGTAAACTCTCTATCACATCTAAACGTCTATCCAGTCTTCACCCTAAGGCTCACTCGCAGACTCTTCTAAATCTTTAAGCTGACGATTTAACGGACCACATATGTGTCGAATCATCTCATGATTCGAAGGAAATTTCTCAGCCATTAAGGAATTTTTCCATTTCCTCTAGAGGAATTTTCTGTTGCAGGTCGTGCAACCTATGTTGCAGGTCGTGCAACGTACGTTGCAGGTCGTGCAACAGAAATTACCCTTAAGGGAAAAAACAGTTACCCCTAGGAGCTGCACATTTTTGAGTGCAAGGTATTTATACCAAGCTCCTATATCATTGTCATCTATTATTAACAAAAACTCCATTAACAAAATAAACTCCGCAGGATAACCTACGGAGTTTATTGTTACGAAGTGTTCACGATGGAAGCATCATCTTACCATAACTTTCTTGATCGTTCCATCACTCATTCGAACGACATGAACACCTTTCACTGGAGAGTTTACAGAAATGCCGTTCAGCATGATATACTTACTCTGCTGACCATCTGACTCAATTCCATTGATACCATCTACATAATTAGCATTAATGGTTACATCGTGAGCAGGCATTGTTGCCGGAACATCAAGCCACTCAATCAACGTATAGCGTTCACTTTCAAGAGATGAAGGCAATGGAATGGTTGCTCCGTACTGAACAGATATCTCCTGCAGAACATTATCTCCGTACATGAAGGTAACCTTATAGCTATTAATAGAGAATGAACCTGTTATGACAACATCGCCAGCTGGCATTGTCTCAGGCGCTTCGCTCCAACCAGAGAACGTATATCCTTCTTTTGAAGGAGCCGATTCTAAGGTAATAGGCTCACCTGCCTTGAGCTCTGCAGTCTTATAAACCTCACCATCAACCATATAGGTAATGGTATATTTAAGATTGGCTTTATACTCCTCGTATTCCGACTCAGTCATCACAACAAGCTCAGCAAGAGTTCCTGCAGCAACTGGAAGATACGATTGGTTCGAATTCAAATAACGATAACCATCATCACCATACCAGTTTACATGAAGGTCTTTTGTAGCCGTATCAAAAACAAGCTTTCCCTCAGCATTTACATGAAGGACTCGCATCGTAGCTGCATTAAACGCAGTTTTAGCATCTTTTGAGTTCTGACGATGTTCATTGCAGAAGTAAACTCCAGACAGCTTATTATCAGCAATCGTTGCAGACGCATCTCTAAACAAATTCAATCTGTTTTCGGATTTGTCTAACGATGAACATTCAATAATCACAGGAGTAGAGCGAGGAATAATTTCCGAATCTATAGGCTTTAAAACAGCTATATTACCCTCAATTGCACTTACAATATAAGCTTTCATACCAGGAGAAGCAAACGAGAAGGCAAAATCAGCATAAAAAGGAGCATAATACTTATCACCCACAGTCAACGTAGGCTTGATACCATAATAGTTATCTGTATTAGCATCAATAGGTTCGGCTACCCAACGAGTATACGTACCCTTTCCTGTTGTTCCTAATGAATGGTAATCACCACCCCAACTACCAGAATCGGATAAATAAAGCGTCATACCTGCTTCTGTAGCATACACCTGATACAAAACAACACCATCAACAGCACCAAGAGTATGTATCTGAACATAGTGCTTAATCAGTTCGTAAACACCTGTTCCTTGACTCTGCACATTCCAGTAATCTGCAGAAACATTGGAGAAGTACAAAACAGACGACACTTCAGAAATGGATAAATCGAGTCCTTCCCACAACTGTATGGCACCCATATCAGCATTAGTTCTCGCAACATCAATGCTTCCTGTATTATCGCATACCCACATATAGTAACCACTTCCATAGTTCTTTATACGGTAGAAGCCATTACCCGTCAACTGAGCAAACGACAAACAAGCAATAGTAGTTGCCAAGACAGACAGAATAAAACGTTTCATAAACAACCTTTTATATTAAAAAGAAGGTACAGGTAGGCATGTGCTTTCCTATACCTTCAATTCTATTTAATTTCTATCGTTTAATAACTGAAATTTATTCACCTACAACGATTACACAACGGTTCTTGTCATTCTCTGGGAATGGCTGAACAGTATCACCATAAGAATTAACTGTCATACGGCTAGCTGCAACACCCCTCTGCTGAAGAATCTTGGCAACCTTGTCAGCACGCTGCTTAGCATATCCTTGGTTAATCTTTGGATTACCTGTACCCTTATCAGCATAACCACTGATAGAGATACCCTTTGTAGGATACTTGTTGCACCATTCAACAATCTTGTCGATAGTAGCGTTTGCTGTAGGATCTGACAGACGGATAGCATAGAAGAATGTCTCCTTAAGAGGCTCAACCTGAGCTACCTGATTAGAAACAGGAGCAGGAACCTCAACGATCTTCTCAACAATCTTTGGAACTTCGACAATCTTTTCAACGATGCGAGGACAAGGCTCAACAACCTGAGATTTGTGAGTTGCGCCAAGAGCAATCTTCACACCTGCAAGAGCGTTGAAATAGAAGTCTGAGTTAGGAGCCTTCTTTGAGTTGTAGTGATCGCTAACAATGTTTGCTTGAGCTTCAAGACCAACTGCAACGCGATCGCTTACACGGAAGTCAGCTGTAAGACCTGCACGACCATTCAGACGTACTTTTGTTCCATCCCAAATATAACGAAGCCACTGGTCAGCATTTGGACGAAGTACTGTGCCGAATTGTGTTCTGTACTTTGTTTCAATGCTATTGTTTACATTAACAGCCTCATCATTATCGAAGGCGATATTTGCACCAAGACCTGCAAAAATACCGAGGTTAAAGATGCGATTTGCCTTGTAACCACATACGAGGTTAGAAAGATTTACAGTAACGTCCACAGATGGAGCAACATACTTCCATTTCCAAGCATATTCAATGTTCTCAATAGTAGAACCAGCCTTGCTCTGCCAAGCATTGACAGAAAGACGAGCACCAATAATTGGGTTGAAGTTGTAGCCAACAGTTACCTGTGCATTTGGAGAAATCAGATCACTAAAATCACGCTCTCCCAAAGTATATTGAGCTCCACCCTGCAACTGGATGTACCAGTGTGGGTTAAACACCTCAATAGTTTGCTGTTCCTGAGCAGATGCACTCATAATGCCAAGCGCAAGAGCAGCAGTGAATAATACTTTCTTTATATTCATAATTCTAATATTTTACTTAATTATATATATAATAAGGTGTAACTACTAACTACCACATTAGTTACGAACATAGCACTTCTGCATTGAAATCTTGCCTGAGTAGTCAAGAGCTGAGTATGCAACTTCATAAACATATCCAGGCTTGAAGGTTGCAGTTACTGAGCACTTGTCGCCATCAAGAACAGTATTCATCTTATCCTGACCGTTTACTTCATCAAGAGCAGCCTTGCAATCAGCATCACCACCCTGTGCACTCTTACCATCCTTGTATACGTTAGTTACAGCAATGTGCTTCTTGAAAGCAGGAGTAACAATTTCAACTGTGTAAGAAGTGAGGATGAACTCTACTGTAGTTTCCTTGATTACTGTAGGCAGGCTCTGTACGCGGCTTGCTCTCATCATACCTGTAGCTCTGTTACCTACCAACAGAACTGGCTGAATACGCTCGTTAGCACTGTTGAAAATACCAGTCATCTTGTTATTAAGCTTATCGATGTACTCTTTAACTCTGTCTGCGTAGTTGTCAACTTTACCGTCAACCTTAGCCAACTTATTGTTGATCTGGTCAATGATATCATTACCATCGTCAACGATCTTCTGGATCTTGTCAAACAATGGGTTGATATCATCCTGAATAGAACCCCAAAGAGACTCTGCTGCATTCTTCATGTCACATACATAATAGATGGGCTTTGTATAACCATTAACAGTGATTATCTGGTTGAAGTCGATATCAACGTAAGCATTAGGATCATAAACTGCCTCAGGAATTGTTACAGTTCCACGCTTAACACCTGACTGATATACATTGTATGTATAAGTTGGAACAGTGATTTGGTCATTCTGTACTGGAACTTTTTCCTTGAAGTTAATAGTGAATGTCTGACCGTTAATCTGAATCTCGTCACTAATTTCTACACGGAAGAGTGCAAGTTGAGCATCAGTCAAATCCTCAAGTTTGTATGACACAAGATTAAGACCAGCAAGATCGCTCTTCATTGTACCCATAATAGAATTAGGAATTGAAGACTTAACCTTGTTAGCAACACGGTTAACGAGATTAATAGCACGCTCATAACCTGGAACAGTCTTAACATCAAGATTCTCAAGGAACTGATAAGAGAGAGGCTTGATAGCTGTTGCAGCAACGCCATACTGTGAATATACACTGTGATCGCCATTATAGTCAGTCCAAGAAGCCTTCAGACCCTGAGCTGGGAGGATTCCGTCAAACTGCTGATAAAGCTTAGATGCCAATTCACCTACACTGTGGAATGTACGCTGCTTCAAAACATCCTTGAATGCAGAACCCAAACCTTCCTGAATATCAATCTTCACTGCATTGATATCCTCTTCGCTCAATGTAGCCTGTGCAGAATAGAATCCGTTAGTTTCAGCTGCACGAGTATAACCGAACTTAAGTTCTACATCATTCTCTTTCTTCAAAGGTTCAAGAACCATCTTGCTAGCCTCATCCTTAGAGTTAACAAGTTCAAGAGTCTGACCAGCGAAGTCAACAGAACCTGGATTTACAGTTACATAGATTGTACCAGCATTTCCTGTGCTTTCGTTGAAGAGAGTCTTATTTCCTGCACATCTATACTGAGATACGCTGCTAATCATATTCCAATCAGCATCTGTGAAGGTCTGTGAATTCTTAACATAGTTTGCAGTTTCCTTTGTTGGGAATACAACTGGGTTATCACTTGTTCCGTAGAATGCCATGAGAACGTTAGAGTTAATTCCGAATGGCAAAGCGAATGTTCCATAAACAGGGTTAGTAGTTCCCTGAACGATGATGCCAGTAATCAAGCTCTTCAGAGCCTCGTCAACGTCGTCAAGACGATCCATAATCTTATCGATGCTGTCGTTGAGAGATTCGATATCTTCTGTATTCTTCTTAACCTGAGCTGCAAGTGCGTCGATGCTATCCTGAAGGAGCTGGTCTGCTTCCTTATATGCCTCTTCGATTTCTGGAATCTTCTTGTTAAGAATATCTGAGAAACCAACAGCAAGAGCATCGATCTGGTTCTGGAGCAATGAATCAGCCTTTCTGCTGTTCTCCTCTGCTGCCTTCAAAGCTGCATCGAGAGCGTCAGTAACCTGTGCAAGAGAATCCAAAGTTGCCTCGTGAGCTGCAGTAACCTTAGCAAGAGAATCCAAAGATACACCCTGTGCATTTGTTACCTTAGCAAGAGAATCGATGCGGTTATTCAACAAAGTCTCAACCTCTTTAATTCTTACAGAGTCGTTCTTTGCAAGCTGAATAGCATAAGCAGCATCCTTGATAACGTTATTTACTTTGCTCTCAAGAATCAGGAAATCAGTCTGCTTTGTATAGAAGCCCAGCAAGCTGTCAACCTCTACCTTAGTATAAGTATCCTTCTGCAATGCCTCAAGAGCTGCGCCAAGGCCAGTCACTTTGGTATTGATATCAGCTACCTTACCAAGAACGGTAATAACGTTTGTAATGTTTCCTGTTGAGTCCTTCAACAATGCATTGAGGGAATCAATCTGAGCCTGTAAGCTCTTGTCTGTTACGCGAAGATCTGCGATAGAGTCAACCAATCTTGTAATCTCAGTTTGGTTAGCCTTCATATCGATTGAATCATGCAGGCGGTCCATTCTAACGCCACAGTTGTAACGGCATCTAGTCTGAACAGCAACAATTGAATCTCTGAGCTGAGCAATTGTTGCATAATTAGTCGTGATCCAAGTTCTGAGATTTGCATCATTCTTGTTGAACTCCACAATCAAATCATTGTACTCGTCCTCATCGTAATCCTTACAAGAGTTGAATACATTCATGCTGAACAATACCATTGAAAGCATGAAAACGGAAGTAAGAAATTTCTTCATTGTTTTTTGATTTTGTTAATTAAAAAATATTATTTATTAAAACTTTCTCTCATTTGTTTCTCGCGCATTATATAATAAAACGCCAATTTTGGTGCAAAGATACACATTTTCCCCAAACGAAAGATGTTTTTTTCTAAAAAAATGCTAAAATGACACACAAAATATTGAAAAAGTGACGATTTGCACTACATTTCCAACTTTTTTTACCATCCCACACCTTATATTATCATATTATTTCTTAACTTTGCATCCGCAAAAAAACAATTCATATGATACAATCAATGACTGGCTACGGAAAAAGCGTAGCTAATTATAATGGGAAAAAGATTCACGTTGAAATTAAGTCACTCAATTCAAAAGCGCTAGACCTCACAACTCGTGTTGCCCCACTCTATAGGGAAAAGGAGATAGAAATAAGGAATTACATCGCCTCCGAACTGGAAAGAGGCAAAATCGACTTTGTCCTTTGGATTGAGAAGGATGAATGCTTAGGTGCGACCCCTATCAACACGGCAATGGTTGCAGATTACTATAAGCAAATTAAGGAATTATCGTCATCATTGAATCTTGACATTTCAGGCCTTCAATCTGCGAGCGATTGGATGAAAACACTTCTGAGAATGCCAGAAGTTCTTTCTCGCACTGAAGTAGAGGAACTAACAGATGAAGAATGGGCAATCGTATTTGAAGCTGTGAAAGTTGCTGTAACCAATCTTGTTGACTTCCGCAAACAAGAGGGAGAGGCATTAGCTAAGAAATTCCAGGAAAAAATTGATAATATTTCTGCATTATTAGCCAGTATCGAGCCATTCGAGAAAGAGCGTACAGAAAAGATTCGTCAGCGCATCATATCCAACCTCACTCAATTTGTTGGTATAGATTACGACAACAATAGACTTGAGCAGGAAATGATTTACTACATTGAAAAATTAGACATTTCTGAAGAGAAGCAACGCCTCACCAACCACATCAAATATTTTGCAGAAACGATGGAATCCGGTCATGGACAAGGGAAGAAACTTGGATTTATCGCCCAGGAAATGGGAAGAGAAATCAACACTACTGGGAGTAAGTCCAATCAAGCCGAAATGCAGAACATCGTAGTAAAGATGAAAGACGAACTTGAGCAGATAAAAGAACAGGTATTAAACGTATTATAATTATGCAGAAACGAGGAAAGTTATTCATCATTGCAGCACCATCTGGTACAGGAAAGTCCACTATCGTCAATTACCTGATGAGCCAAGGACTTAACATGCATTTCTCCATTTCCCTAACCACTCGGGCTCCAAGAGGTAAGGAACAGAATGGTGTAGAATATTTCTTCACTTCTGTGGAAGAATTTCGCAAACACATCTGTCAAGAAGACTTCATAGAATACGAAGAGGTATATAAAGGTTGTTATTATGGAACATTGAAGTCACAAGTAGACAATCAGACAGCAAAAGGTCAGAACGTAATCTTTGATGTTGATGTTAACGGAGGAATCAATATCAAAAAGCATTTTGGAGAAAATGCACTCAGCATCTTCATCATGCCCCCCAGCATAGAAGAACTAAGGAATAGACTCACTAAACGTGGAACTGACTCATTAGAAGTAATAGAGCAACGTATATCCAGAGCTGAATACGAAATCAGCCAAGCTCCGTTTTTCGACAAGGTTGTCGTAAATGACAATTTGCAAACCGCACAATCAGAAGTGCTTGAATTGGTGAAAACCTTTCTCAATCAATAGAAATCATTATCAAAATTATAAATCAGGCTCTTGTGCGTATCGCAATTTACGGAGGGACATTCAACCCCATTCACATAGGACACACTTCGCTTGCACAATCTTTGATTGAGCAGAAGTTAGTCGATGAAGTCTGGCTGATGGTATCACCACAAAACCCACACAAGGAAAACGATGCTGCAGCATATGTGGACAGATTCGAGATGGCTTGTTTGGCAACGAAAGGAATGAAGGGTATTATCGTCAGCGATTTCGAGCGAAATCTACCGATTCCCTCATACACTTATACCACATTGACAAAACTATCTGAACAATTCCCAGATCATGTGTTCCATCTTGTGATTGGGGCAGACAATTGGGCTAATTTTCACAATTGGTATCGCGTTGATGACATCATAAAGACTACCCCAATTCTTATTTATCAACGTCCGAATTTTCCCATAGACCTATCAACTGCACCTCAAGGAGCTGAAATCAAGATAGTAGACACTCCTCTTTTTGACATCAGTAGCACAGATATTCGCAAACATAAAAAACTGAGAATGATAAACCCTGACGTACTCAAATACATCAGGGCGAATCACCTTTACAATTTCTAATCCCGATATTGTTTTTTTATTACAAAAAATTGTTTCCCCTAGGAGCTGCAAAATTTTCCCTTAGGGGAAACAGAAAAACTGATTGTTCAAAAGAACTTAAAGTTGAAGGTTTGAGGTGCTGCAAGAAAGATAAAGAATTGGCATTTGAGACCAACTTCAACATTATTGCCCAAGGGGGAAATTAAGATTCACTCTTCAGCGGATTCCATCCTTGTGCTTTCAAATCGAACACACTTCCATCTCGTGTAATCAACACCTTACCGTCTTCTGGCTTGGTTATATATCCGATCAATCGCACATCCTCCATTTTTTCTACCTTCTCTTTATCAGCAAGAGCCACAGTAAACAATAGTTCATAATCTTCTCCCCCGTTCAATGCACATGTGGTAACATTCATGTTGAACTCCTCTGCCTGAGAAGCTGTTTCATAATCCAAAGGAATATGCTCCTCATATATTCTGCACCCGCATTTACTTTGCTCACATATATGCATCAACTCACTCGACAATCCATCAGAGATGTCCATCATGGCTGTAGGCAGAATGCCTCGCTCATGCAATTTCAGAATAATATCGCGTCTCGCTTCTGGTTTCAGCTGACGCTCCAACAGATATTCTTTTCCTGCAAAATCAGGCTGAGCCATTTCCATCGTCTCATTTCCATGATTCTCTTTCAACTGCTGGAAATAGACAGATTTCTCACGTTCCAACAACTGCAGACCCATATAAGCAGCTCCCAGATTACCAGTTACACAAATCAAGTCTCCCTGTTTTGCTCCACTACGATATATAGCCTTACCTTTTTCCACATCACCAATACATGTAATGCTGATAGTGAGTCCCGTCATCGAACTGGTTGTATCTCCTCCTACTATATCAACACCATGTGCCTCGCATGCCAATTGAAGGCCAGCATAGAACTCCTCCATATCCTCAACAGTGAAGCGCTGACTGAGTCCTAAACTAACAGTAATCTGTCTTGGGAATCCACCCATAGCATACACATCACTAAAGTTAACCATAGCCGATTTATAACCCAGATGTTTCAAAGGCACATAGGTTAAATCAAAGTGCACTCCTTCAAGCAACAGGTCGGTTGTTACTAACACATCCTTCTCTTGTGAGTAATGCATAACAGCACAATCATCTCCCACACCCTTTAGGGTAGAATGATTCTTCAGCTCTATAGCTGCAGTCAACCGTTTTATTAATCCAAATTCTCCTATTTCCTCTATTTTCATTCACAAAAACAGTTTTCAAATACCTTTTATTAATTCCTTCATCAACGCAGTCATACGAGGTTGTGCTGCATCTGCAGCTGCCTGTACTTCCTCATGACTCACCTTGACAGCTTCGTCAAATCCGCCCAAATCGGTAATCACAGATATACCAAATACACGGATACCGCAATGTACTGCTACAATTACTTCTGGCACAGTTGACATACCTACAGCATCAGCGCCTAAACCTCTAAACATACGATACTCAGCAGGAGTTTCAAATGTCGGACCAGGCACACCAATATATACTCCTTTGAATATCTTAATTCCCAATCTGCCGGCAGCCTCATCCACAATCTTGATGAAAGTAGGATCGAAAGCCTGATGCATACTTGGGAAACGAGGTCCCGTAGGGAAGTTCTTACCACGCAGTGGATTTTCAGGGAACATATTAATCTGGTCGTTAATCACCATGAGGTCACCAACATGGAATGCAGGATTCATTCCTCCTGCCGCATTACTTACCAGCAAGTTTTTGATGCCCAGTTCGTACATCACACGTATTGGGAACGTAACTTCCTTCATCGAATAGCCTTCATAATAGTGGAAACGGCCCTGCATAGCAAGGATTTCTTTCCCTCCCAGTTTCCCAAAAAGTAGTTTTCCACTATGTCCTTCTACTGTAGATATAGGCATATTAGGTATCTCACTATATGCTATTTCACTTTCCACCTCGATTTCATCAGCAAGGTGTCCGAGTCCAGAACCCAAAATGATAGCGGTCTCTGGTTTACTAGTCATTCTCTCCTTGAGGAATGTTGCTGTTTCTTGAATCTTTGCGTACATGGTCTAAAAAGCTTAATATTTGGTTGTTAAACAATTCTTGTTGGTCATTCATCACTTTCACTTCGATCGGCAAGGCATATACACTACTCCACATAGGCATTTGTTCCTTATTGAGTCGTACATAATCCTTCTCCGTTGTTATGATGATACGAGGTTTGTCACTTTGCAGCGTATCGTAAGCACGTTCTATCTGCCTGTAATCCTGCGAGGAAAACACATGATGATCTCCATAATGTATCACATCAAAACTGACATACTTCGTCAACTCATCCTCCATCGGCTTTGGGTTAGCAATACCTGTAACCACCAAAATATTGTATTTGTCTAATTCTTCAAGCCGTATTTCCGCCCTTGAATTATTATACAGATTTCCGTACTTCAGTCCCGTAAAAAACAATTGTTGACGCGAATCTATGCACAATCGTTTTGATAATTGCGACCTCTCTCCATCACTTACATCCTCCGTCAGTTTCGTAAGAATCACAATATCAGCACGTCGGCTTCCGCTTGCATTCTCCCTCAATCGCCCGGCAGGCATCAGGTAGTCCTTATCAATCGGGCGATTCCTGTCTACGAGCAATATATTCAGCCCAGCTTTTACCCTTCGATGCTGAAAGGCATCATCTAATATGATGACATCTATATCTGTCGTATCTGCATTGGTGATGAGGTTATATATCCCTTCCCTCCTGTCTGCATCGACTGCAACCGTCACATCTGGGAATTTCTTCTTCATCTGATACGGCTCATCACCTATGTCGGAAGCTGTCGAGTCAAATGTGGCTAGTACATAGCCCTTCGTTTTCCGTTTATATCCCCTACTCAACACTCCCACCTTATATCCGTTCGCCTGCAACAAGTTAATCAGATACTCTGTATGAGGAGTCTTACCTGTCCCTCCTACCGTCAAGTTGCCTACGCATATAACTGGTAAATCATAGGACTCCGAACTTAGAATCCCATGATCATACATGAAGTTGCGCACTGATGTCACCCCATCATATATCCAGGCTAATGGAAGCAACAGATAGTACATAAAAATTCATTCCAGGCACTCCTTCGTTTGGAACACCTGGAATTATTTGCATTATAAATTAAACTTCAGTTTGTAAGGCAATGCAGCCTGTATTCTGTCTTTACTCTGAAGATCTCTTGCTGCACGATAGATATCGTAGAACTCACCCAGATTCTGCTTCATTTGAGCCTCTGCGATGCTACTCTCAGACGACTTATCCATCAGTTGTTCGAAGAAACTCTTCTGTGCAGGATAGTTCATGACGGTGCATTCCTCAATCTTAGC
>JAEEGL016529141.1_pt1 | contig 26340 bp, 28 predicted proteins | sample 9134231 | NCBI WGS metagenome assembly JAEEGL01 (sample SAMN16246548, study PRJNA631951) | gut metagenome | biome: gut microbiome; feature: rumen; material: fiber-attached | host: Bos | place: Iran: Karaj | collected 2018-10
AATTCGCCCTTGAGATTTCGTCAGGAACACGCTTCCAATAAATTCCGAATGTAATGACAAGGAAAAACTTCTAAAATCGATTCTTGCACGTTTTTTTGCGGTTTTTCTGTCTCTGAATGAAAATAGGGGGTTCGGGATTTTTTTGAATTGATGTTTTACCGGAAATTAAAAAGCCTCTATCAAAATGATAAAGGCTTTAACAAAAAAAAGATTGTGAAAAGTTACTGATATTCAGCGATGGCTGGCAATCCTCGTTCGGCTGCTTCAGCTTCATAACGTTGCAAATTCAACTTTGCTATATAAAGCTGTTCCTCTGCATCCGCAACCACACCTGTCCAGACCTGGTGTGGGAAATGCTGCTGGAGCTTCTTAGCTCTCTTTAACCGATACTCAGCTTTTCTCACAGAATCAGTGAAAGCTTTTCTCCAATAAACCTTATATCCCATAATCTACTCCTTAGCCTTATGGCTGTATAAACCTGTAATCTCTATGGAAAGACTCCAGGTTTGCGGCAGGCATGGTCATACATGCCGACCACAGAGGAGCCGTGAGCATGTACTGGCACATGCCCAGTTCAGAAAAAACACCTTTAAAGATGCTGCTTTATCTATGAAAAAAAATGATTAACTCTCAGTCTGTTCGCTAGAATCAGCATTTAAGTTAAATTCACCAATTTTCAATAGATATTTGACCGCCTTATCAACGGCCTTTAAAGCTTCCTCCAAAGCCTTCAGCTTATCCTCTCTGGAAGAGAAAGATGATAACCAAGACTTTAAATAAGCTTTATGTTCTGCCGGTTCGTAATCAACCTTCAATATGCGGCAAAGTTCCCAGCTACCTAATTCGGCAACGAGTTCTTCCTGAGCATATGAGAAATCATCACGATTTAGCCTGGATTCATCACCTGTCCAATGGGTGATTTCGTGGAACAATGTTCCCCAAAAAGCTCCTTCAGATTTGAACTGAGAAATCTTCGGAGTATGGATTACATCTGTACCGCCCCTCCAGAAAGCTTTATCGCCTTCAAGACAAAACTTCAATTCAGAGTTAGCCATCAAAAGCTGTATAAACTCTTTAGCCCGAAGGCTGCACAGTTCATAAATATCTTTATCCGGATATTCTTTGATTTTTGGCAGTTTGTCCTGATTGATTTCAGCCACGGAAAGGGGAAATATGTTGTAATTAGTTCTGATAAAACCAATTACTTTCTCTTCCTCTTCGCCTTTTTCATTAAGCTCTTTTTTCGTCTTAGGACGGAAGAACTTAACATTTGCGGCTTTAGAGCCTTTGTTGAGAGTTCCCTCCAAATCATTCTTGATAGCGTTAAAGGTTGCAAACCTCATATCTATTGAATGATCTGAATTAAACCCATGCTTGAAAACATTGATGATGTTTTCATTAGTAATTTCAATATCAGCCATGGTTTTGCCGATACTGGCAGCATAATCAGCCAGATAAGCATAAAACAATGTGATAATGACATTACTACCCTGATACAGGCGGTTTTTCCAAGACCGTGGCTGGGTAGTTGAAAACTCCAGACAGGTCCATGGTTTTTGCCAAGGGGCAACCTCGGCTTCAATAGAAGATAGAAGCACTTCAGTTTCACTGAATTTTTCAATCTTTTGGTTTTCCATAATAAGCTCCTTGCCGATTTACGGCAGTTGAACCTCAGATACCTATGGAAATTAGTATCTTTGGTTGTAGGCACGGAATACATGCCTGCTTCTGGAGCTTTGGGCATGTAGGCACATGCCCGGTTAATGAAAATGGCAGATAAACTGCCTACCTTGTTTGACTTACGTAGCAAACGCACGATTTACGTACCAACAGGCACGAAAAATCCTTACTGCAAAAGCAATTAGAAATCCCTGGAGAAATTTCTAATTACTCTCGTGTGATGTTATATCTGTTATAACAGGTGTAACTCGTGGCGGCATTGATGCCGCATGGACTTTAAAATTATTGAGTGCTGCCGATAAGCAGCTTTGAATCTTTGATGGTTCTGCAGAACTACATCCTGCCAGAAGAGATTGTTAAGGCCGAAGCCTCAGTTGATCTGAAAACTCCTCTCCGGGAGGGGAGTTTCCGTAAAAAAGCGGCAGAACCGCTTTAAATTAGTGTTTTCTGTGGTGCTATATTACCATCTGACAGCTTGTTTTTCCAGTTTAGTCAGCAATTCTGGATATTACAGATGTGATTTCTGCTTCACTAGGGGTTCCCGGAAGCTGGATTCTCTTATTTTGCTGCTTATCCAGAATGAAAACTGTAGGAGTACTGTCAATTTGCAATTTTTCTCCCTCTGCCAAACCTTGCAGAAGTCCGGTTATTCCCTGTTCGGAACCCATACACTGAGTAATGTCATCCGCATTGAGATTAAGACGCTCTATAATGCTGTCGGTGGATACTCCGCTAAACAGAGATGTTGCCGCATACCAGAAGGCTCTGTTTCCTTCCTTTTCGGCTATGCATTCAGTGAATACCGCTTTGAGTTTAGCATCCTGACCATGCATAGGAAGAGGAAAATGACGTAATACCACATTAACTTTACCATTGCTTTTATCTACAAGTGCTTTAGCTGTTCGGGAAAACTGGGAACAGTAAGGGCAATCAAAATCCAGGTATTCATAAATGGAAAAACGAGCTTCCGGATTTCCATAAACATGGTCTGTTGTTTTTTCTGCCGCATTGCTAAAACCTGCTAAAGCCTCTTTTTTGGTTCTTTCTGCTGATTCGTTTATAACTGAATGTAGCTCATTCCTAATCTTTAGATTCAGTGAAGACTGCATAACTGCAATATCTGTCTGTAGCCCGGAAATTTCCTCTTTCTGTTCATCTCTCTGTCTGCTCATTAGATGTTTTGTCTCCTCAAGATTTTTTTCCAGACGTTCTATTCGATCATTAGCCTCCTGAAGAACCATATTTCTATGTTTATCTGACAGAAAATCCTGCACGGTATAGCAGGCCACGAAGCTGATAGTCAGAGCCAGTAATGAATCACGAAGGTTCAAGCCAAATTCTCCTTTCCCCATTTTTCTTATTCCTTTCTTTAAATTCAACCAATTTCACATATCAGATTTTAATGAATAAAAAGATCCTGAATCATGGATTATCTCCCCGAAAACAGGGGGAAAATTTAGATTTTTTACATTTAAGCCCACTTAAAATATAAAAAAATGAAATGAAAAATAAATATACGGTCCCGGAATAACTGATGTTTACGTTGTTTATATGTGAAAAGCCGTCCCAGGCAAAGGATCTGGCCAGAAATCTTAATGCCACTGTCATCAAAAAAGGCTGGTATGAAACCTCGAATGCCGAAGTAAAGGTAACATGGTGTGTAGGTCATCTTTTGGAGTTGTGTCCTCCTGAAGCATACAGCAGTGACTATAAGATATGGAGTATCAGCAAATTACCGATAATTCCGGCTGAATTTCACTATACCGTAAACGAAAAAACCAAAGATCAGTACAAAACCGTAACATCACTGCTTAACAGGTGCAGCTCTGTAGTTATAAGCACTGACTTTGACCGAGAAGGGGAAGCTATTGCCAGAAACATCATTTCTGAGGTGAATTACACCGGAAGCATAAAACGCTTAAAGCTTACCGCTCTCGATGATAAATCGATACAGACTGCGTTAGCCAATATCCTTCCAGGAGAAAGTACGGAAGCTCTCTTTCGGGCCGCACAGGCACGAGCATGGGCTGATTGGCTGGTAGGCATGAACCTCTCCAGACTCTATACATGCATCAATAAAGATTCATTGATGATTCATAATGTCATTTCCATAGGCAGGGTTCAGACACCAACTCTCGCCCTGGTAGTTCAAAGAGACTATGAAATAGAGCATTTTGTTTCAGTGCCTTTTTATGAATTGTTTCTCCGGCTTCAGGCAAATGACATGGTTTACTCTGTTAAATGGATTCCTTCAGATAAGTATCTTAATGCAGCCGGTTATGTCACTGATAGAGAACAGGTTCAGAAGCTGGCTAATCAATTAAACGGAACAACTGCCAAAGTTTCCTCATATAAAGCGGAAATAAAAAAATCTGCCGCTCCACTGCTTTTTGACCTTACATCTCTGCAAAAGGCAGCAAACAGACTTTGGGGATATGCCGCATCCAAAACACTGGATATTGTCCAGCAGCTTTATGAAAAATATAAGGCAACATCTTATCCCAGAACAGATTGCAGATATCTGCCGGAATCACAGCATGATGCCGCCTCTAAAATAATAGCCAATATATGCGGCTTTTTACCGGAACTGCAACAGTTCTCAGCCGATATCGATTACAACCGGCAGCATCAGTGCTTTAACACGCAAAAAGTAACTGCTCACCATGCCATTATTCCGACTGAAAACAGCAAAGTTGATATACAGGGGATGACCTCAGACGTTCTTAATGTTTACAGGCTTATCTGTAAGTCATATCTGGCCGCATTCATGCCGCCATTAATTCAGAACGTAGTACGCATTGAACTTAATGCGGCAGAAGAACTCTTCAGGGCAACCGGTAAATCAGTAATTGATATGGGGTGGTCAGCTGTTTTTTTTGACGAAAAAAGAAAGGATAAGGAAGAAACCTCGGAAAATCCGGGAAACAATGAATTTACCGTAACGGAACCTATCCCTGTTTCTCAGGTAGGGGACATGCATCAGATAAACGAAACCAGAATTGAGGATAAGAAAACTCAGCCACCTCAGAGATACACTGAAAACACTCTTCTCGGAGCAATGGAGAACATTTCACGTTATGTAACGGAAGAAAAATGGAAGAAAATCCTTAAGGAAACTTCCGGACTGGGAACTCCGGCAACCAGGGCAGGTATTATCGATAATCTTCTTGCCAGAGGCTATGTTGAACGCAAAGGAAAAAGTCTCATATCCACTGATTTCGGCAAATCCGTTATCAATATGATCCCGGACAACATTAAAAATGCCGGAATGACGGCAGTCTGGGAACAAGCTCTTGATTCTCTGGCTCAAAACTCCCCGAAAATGAGCATAGACCGATTCATGTCTTCCATAAAAAGCTGGATCTCTACAGTTATTCGGGAGGTTTCCGCAAATCATCAGTCCATTGTACAAAAAGAACTGAAGATAGCCGAATTAAGAAACGGTTCTGAGTTCTTATGTCCTAAATGCAATAAAAAACTGGAGTACCGAGAGGGAAAATTTGGGGCTTTCTGGAGCTGTTCCGGATGCAAATCCACCTACAAGGATAATAAAGGAACACCGGATTTAACTTCTTCAAATCAAAAACTTACCGAAATCAAATGTCCTTTATGTCAGGCTCCGATGGTTCTGAGAAAAAGCCCTAAAGGCATGTTTTACGGTTGCTCCAAATATCCGAAATGTAAGGGAACAGCAAAATTACCAATTACCGATACTTCTGAAGCTGCGGATCTCAATAAAGCGGCAGCTTCTCAGAGAAAGAATCCATAATACCGAAAGGAAAAGCCATGAAAGATACTGTATTTGTCGATATAGAGACTACCGGATTAAACCCGATTCATGATGAAATTCTGTCTGTAGCAGTGATAGACGAGAACAACAAGGTTCTTTTTGATGAAAAGATAAAGCCAATGTTTCATGATTCATGGGGAGAGGCTGAAAAAATCAATCATATCAGCTATAACTCAGTTCAAAACTGCGAAACATATGCTGCCGAAAGCATCAGAACACAGCTTATGGACATTTTTAAAGGAAAAAATGTCGTGGCCTACAATGCCAGATTCGACTGCACTTTCTTAAGAGAGGTTCTTACCGAAGCAAAATCAATTCATTGTGCCATGAACGCATTTACGGCATTTAATAACGGTAACAGAATATCACTCAGTAAGGCTGTGTACCAGATAGATCCTCAGTACGAATATGAGCATCATACTGCTCTGGCCGACACCTATGCATTAAGACTGGTTTGGAATTATCTGGAAGAGAATTTTCTAAATAGGCCATTGCCTTTTGATTTCACCGCCATGGATAAATTCCAAATATCCTTCCGTAACTACACTAATAACAAAGATTTAGTAAAAAAAATCACCGAAAGCGGAGATAATGATGACCTGTTTTCCCTTAAAGCTTGTCTATATGCAACAAGGAACAGAAAGGTCAACGTTTTGATGGATTACACAGACTTATATAAAATGGGCTATCTTAATCTGGAAAAGTGTGAAACAATCAGGTTATCAATTTCCCAGATGATAAGCTCGATGTATTCCAAACGGAAAAATTCTTAAGATATCATGACGATGTGGTGTTATATCTGTTATAACACTTGTAACACCACAAAAGAGTAATTAGAAATTTCTCCAGGGATTTCTAATTGCTTTTGGCAATAAGGATTTTTCGTACTTGTAGTACGTAAACGTTCGGATGTTACGTAAGCATCTAAGGTCGGCTATTTTAGCCATTTTCTTTAACCGGGCATGTGCCTACATGCCCCAAACTCCTGAAGAGTCTGGCATGTTCGCCATGCCCTTTTCTTTTAGGAGTTTTCATTATATGAAATACGAAATTGATCCCAAAATAAAAGTTTGGGAAAAACGACGCTTCTCACTAAAAAAGAAGGGTTTGGAAGGGAAAATCAATAAAACTTATGATTCCTTTTTCAAATTCATCATGGATGGTGAGGTGCTTGAAAAATTTGCCAAAGAAGTGATTGGTAAATTTTTTGGAAGGGAAATCAATTCAGTGTCCGAGAAATTGAACAATGAATTTAAGATTTCCTTTAACGAAAGAGATTATTGGCTAGATAACGTCTGTCGTGCTGATGATTTACTTTGTGATATCGAGATGGAAAACAGTCGTTGTTTTGTTCTAGAAAGATTCTTTCTTTACTGGGGCGTACTTGCCACCAAAAGGAAAAAAGGTGAATCTACAAAAGATCTTACAACGCCAACCTGTTTACAGGTTGTTCTGTCACGAAACAGCATAAAGTCCAAAGATCGTTGGGCTGAATGCTGGCAGACTTTTCCGAGAAATTTTGACACCGGAGAAGTAGTGGGAAAGGCCAATCCAAATGGAATCAATGTTCTTGTAATAGATCTGGAAAGATTTAAGGAACTGGTTCCAAAGCCTAATCCTGCAAGTCTTTTGGAGAATTTTCTGATGTACCTCCTAACAGAGAATATATCGGAGACCATTAAAATGTACCAGGATAAACAATATGCTATACTCGAAGATGTATTCAATCGGGAGTGTGCATTTTTGGATGACCGGTATAAATGGGGACTGTATATGAGAGAGAATAATTCTGTAAATGCAGTAAAAGAAGAACTTCAAAAGACTCAGGAAGAGCTACAAGCTAAGGATGAGGCCCTTCAAAAGGCCGAAGCTGATAAAGCTAAGGCCGAAGCTGAACTTAAAGAAGCTCAAGCTGAAATCGCAAGATGGAAAGCAATAGCTGAAGCCAAGGCATAATGCCAAACATCAACATTTCCTCAGATTAGATGTTGATGGTTACTTAATAATCTGAATGGACGAAGCACTACTATCTTTTGATGGAAGTGCTTCCTTTTTTAATCGGGCATGTGCCTACATGCCCTTACTCCTACTGAGTTTTGGTGTGTTTGCCATGCCTTTTCTTTTTAGGAGTTTTTATGATAATTGATCCAGTTGCTCATAATGAAATAATTTCATTAAGAAGCAAATTGCAGTATGAACGTTATTTGCGAAATAAGGATAATCGTGATTCTGAACAGGCTCTTGCTGAAAAAGACGCTGAAATCGAACAACTTAAGGCAACAGTCGAAAGATTGACAGCCGAGTTGGATGATTTGCGTAAAAATGGAGTTTCTAGGGCTCATTACGATTATGTTGTCAAAGAAAGAGACCATGCAGAACGTGGTTTAGGACAATTAGCCAAACTTCTCATGTCTGAATGGGAAAGCTTACAGGCTGAAAATGACAGACTGAGTGATATCAACTATCAACTCGTCTGGAAAGATGATCCTGAAATGCTTAAGCAACGTCTGAGTCCTGATCAACCTAATCTCGAAAAACGGTTTAAACTGGAAAATAAAATCAAAGAGATTATATTTCACTAATCTCTAAAAGCTAAACCTCTCATTCTTAAAGTTTGAGAGGTTTTTAATTATTCAACACAGCTTCGATAATTTCTGGCGAATTTCTTTGTATTAGATCATATTCTATTATTACAGGGGATTTTTTCTTCCAGAAATCGCATATTTCCATAAGTTTATGTTTTATCTGTGATAACAAAACATCATTATGTCCTTGTGATAACAGTCTGCTGTACCGATACTTTATGTATAACATTTCTAAGTCATAATACATCTCAGATAAATAGCAGTTATTTATGATATCTACACTCTTCTTGCTTTGGGCATTTTTAAGTAGCTCGTAGCCGTTAAACTCTTTGATATCACAAATAAAATATAGAACATTTTCATCCGTTAAAAAATCAGGATTTCTTACCAATATGTCCATATAGAGACCTGCCAAATTATTTTTCTTTGGTAAACTATAATAATCATTTACCGTCTTCTCTGAAAAGTAATCGTTCAAAACAGACTTAGGTACAATAGGGATAGAGCCCATATTCCACAGAATACACTCGGTAAGAAGCTCCTTCACTTCCTGACTAAGGTTGATACATATTGCATCCTGTAAAAGCTTAAAATCCTCAAACATTTCTACTTTCTTTCCTTTTCTTCAGAAGAATCAATTATTACCTTGATAACGTTGTTTTCTTCCAATATTTCATAGTAATAAGCCCATTTATTCATATCCCTACATTGATAAACACCTGTATCATTTTTTTCAGGATAGTTATCTTCCAGAGGAAACGAGACAAGCAACGAGTCTTCACGATCATAGAGGCAAACACTCCATCTGCTGTATTGTTTTGAACTGATTAAATGAGACAGCAAATCACCTAGTTTACATAAGGGATAGTCGTCAGCATCATTACACAACACATTAGTTGATATCTGAATTTTTCTCTCACACACATTAGCGTAAATTTTGTAGTGTAATGCATACACATTACAGTTTTCAGGATTGGAATAATTCGTGTCTTTATCCAATATAAAGTCTCTGTAAAAAATGGAATCCCTACTCAATAATTCCACTTTAAAGCCGCAAAACTCCCTCTTTAACTTTTCTAATACCTCTGCTACAGTAACAGGAGCTTTTAATAACCATTTTTCCATGACAATCTCGCTTAATACCTTGCCTTATACCCAATTTGCCGCTAATTAATGCTTGAATTTGAACATTTGTCCGTTATGTACGGATTATCCTTTCCTTGAATAGTCGTTATTATTTCATTCCTGCGGCATTCCCAGGAAGTAACCGGATATCGCTCATTCCATATATCCATAAGATTCTTATCCCTTGATGACATGCGGAAATGATACGTGTCATGCATGTAGAGATATGTTCTGGCTATAAAACCTCGCACTTCCCTGGCAGGTTGGACAGCCCTGGGATTATCATGACTCACAATAAAGCTGCATTTACCATGATGACCATCTTCTTTAGCATTAAACTCCGCATATCTCAATGCTCCTCGTTCAGCATTTATTTCCCCGATTGCCGGAACAAGATTATGCATGTCACCTTCAGCACGGTCAAATTCCGGTAAGCCCCGACAATTAGATCGTCCTCCCTGCTGCCAGCACTTTAGCTGATTTCCCAGCCAGGAGGCAGGAACTATATGCTCCCACTCAATTCTTTCGGCTCTTTCGGGATCAGAATATGTTTCATAGCCGCATGAGTCCAGAGCCGGTTTCATAATCCCTTTTTTCATGACAATGCGGCATCCGCAATAGAACGTATAAGGATGTTGCCGATAAACATCTCTCAGAATCTTTTTGGCCTCGGCAAAATCATAGAAATGCCCTTCGTCTTCATGATAATCTTCTGAAGAAGCTCCTTCATCAAAAAAAGATGCTCTAGCAATGCCGCTAATACATATAGCGGCAAACAGACCGGTTATTAATACTATTCTTTTCATGATTTTCTCCGGAAGGATGGTGCAATACCGACAAAGTGTTAGAAGAGTTATAACATGTCTAACACCTTGTCTGATTACTGATTAGTTCTTTTTCTTTTGGTGATTATCTTCTTCCATAAGGCGTGCAAGTTCAGCATCCTCATCTTCCTGTGTCTGAGCTACCGAACTATCCTCCAGGCTGGCCGGTTCCTTAGTAGGGAGATCTCCGTCAGTTTCGATAGAATCCGCTAAAACAGTTACATTGGCGAGAGCTGTTTCAGCGTAACCATCATGCTGCTTCCACTTAACATCTTTCTTCTGTACGATAACAACATTGGAGGAAAGAAAAGTAACATTAAGCATTCCTGATGCGGCAATCTGCTTCATTAAACTTACAGAAACCTTTGACTCTACCAGAGAACTGAGAGTGGACAAACCGACAATTACCACGCCTGTTTTTTCAGTCAGGTCATACAGTTTCAGTAACAAACTCCCAACCTTTGGGTTCTTAACGATGAAATTGATTAATTCCTTATCTTTTGGTGTCATATCTTAATCCTTAAGAATAAATTAAATTACAAAGTTGAATAGATTCTGTCAGCAAGTTAATCGTCACTTGCATAGACAACTGTTGCTTCCATAATTTTGCTATGGCTCTGCTGCATGTCGGCATCATCGTTAAAGATATCATCTGCATGATTATCCTGATATTCCGAAGGAGTTGCCGCCATACGAATGTTTCTCATGTCTCTTGATGACTCAGTGTCACCGATATTGAAATCGCAGAAATTCACATTCTGCCGGTCAATTTTTCCTTTAAGATCGAGTTCCTCCTGCTGTACCAGCACTGAATAGATATTGATCCTTTCCTGCGTATTGAAAATTACGCTGGTGATGTAGTTAATTTCATCCATTGCCTCAATACCGTGGGAATCAATAGAGTTCAGATAATTCAGTACATCAGTGATACACTTACGGTCCTCAGCAAGCCTATGAATGTCACTGACAATCAGATGATGCTTTTCAGAAATATAGTCCTCTATGGAAACTTGAGCGTCTCTCACGAACTGCAGTGCCGCCATCTGAAGAAGCTGCATTTCTGACTTCGGGTAATAACGCAAGATAAGAGTCCTCTCCACATCATCTCGTATGCCGTTTTTATTGGTGTCCCATCCCAGTAGGGGAGATGGACTTTCATAATCAGGATGAAGTTCCGGTAAATTTCTGTAAACGGTCAAGAAATCTTTGTCATAAACAGGCTGCTCATCATCAACGGAATCATCCATCTCACTCATTCTGTCCAGCTTTTCATGAAAGATCTGTACATAATCTTCATCGTTGTCTGAATTACCAAATCCTTTAATCATTATGGCGGCAACGGCTACAGATACAACCGATGCCAGAACAATCTTTTTGATATTAGGTTTTAATTTCAACATGTATCTATTCCCTTATTGCCTGCAATTACAAACGCTTCTGAATATTTGCTACGGCTCTGCCGATTAAGATACAGAGTAAAATCATATAAAGAGGTACAAACAGCGGATTTATGGGCATAGGAACCACTACAAGCATCATGCCTACAAGAAAGCTGTACACCATGAACTTAACCGTCATATTCGTAGCTAAAGGTGATGAAAAGTCAAAGTTAGTCTGTTTGATTCTTCTCTGCCAATAACCGCAGATAACCGAAGGCAACAGAACGAAGCATCCTACATATGGCAGCCACAGCCATACGGATTCAAATCTGATAAGGATCTGATAGATAACCGTGGTGGCTGCATTAATGCGGCTTTGTACCAGGGAAAACCAGCCGTCCTTAGTACCTAGCTGTTCCATGCCGACAGAGGCTCTCTTTTCCTCTTCTGTAGGAATCAGATGTCTTACCACAGCTTCATAAAGGCCACTGGATATTATCAGTTCCTCATAATCACTCTTAGCTCTGTCGTACACATGATCCGTTGATTCCTGACCGATGAAGCGTACGGACATCTCGTATTCCTGATTGATGGCTTTTTCAATCACGGAACACGGAACCAGAAGACAGATTATTACCAGTTCCACAATCACAATGGCAAACGAAGCCACATATTTGTTCTGCCACATATCTACCTGCCACTAAACGAAATCTTTTACCTTGTCATATTTTTCGGAGAGGGTGTTCAACACCTCTTCCTGTGATTTTTCTGAAAGTTTGGCTACCGCCTTGACCAGGGATTTAATAAATACGTTAATTCGTAATTTAAAGCTGTTGTTGGGTGACTTAGACATCACGGAGTCATAGCTTTTAGCAAGCTCAGAAAACATCACGAATTTATGCTTTTCCAGCTTATAGAAGGAAATGCAGTAATCCCACCACAGAAACATGCTGGCATAGTCTATGTACATAAGGTTAATCAGTTCTATGAGGTGCATGTTTTCCAGTTTGATTCGTGTGTAACGCAGGTATTCCTTGTTGTAATCCATTCGTCCTTCAATGATCTTGAGACTCTTGTTTATTTCCTGAAGACAGGACAGATAATAGGAACCGAGTTCACTGTAAATTTCATCTAAAGAATTATTTTTTTGGATATTCATTCTGTTGTTTCCATGCTTTGTAGCTCTTTTGGTTAATTTTTCTATTATTCTCGTCAGTATTCTTATGATCATCACAAAGTATTGGTAGTCTTCCCTTAATAATTTTGCCGCCAGAAATTTTGGCTATGTATTCCAGGTTGGGCAGAGATCCCAGTAATGCAGCCGGGAAATAATCTGCCTCTTCCTCCTTTAGTGTTTCGCTTATACCTGCACCATGAAGAACCGGTACTGTTGTATCTGCTGCCGCATTCTGACCATGCATCACATATGAAATTCTGGTCTTCGGCATCGACTCACAGATAAATTCCTGTGTTTCCGGATCGATGGTTCTCAGAGATATGGTGTTATTGATGTTGCCGAGAACCTGCATAGCCTTATCCTTGCTGCCAAGTCTTGCTGAGAAGTCTGCAATGGTCTGCGTAGCCACAAAAAGCCGCATCTTTGCACCACGGCCCTTATTCAGCATAGCAATCATCGGGTCATTGATGGTCTCTGCCGCCTCATCAACAAAGATATTTACCGGTTTAAGATCCTCGCCATAGTTGTAGCGTTCTCCGGCCACGGATGTCAGATCCGAAAGAATCATGGAGCCGATAGCACTGCCTACGGTGCTGTCTGTTAAGCTGTCCAGACCTATATAGGCTACCTGAGACTGAGAGATTATCTTTGCCGTATTGGTAATTAACGAATCGTTGTCGGCATCCGGGTCTGGAGATAACAAAGCTCCAAGATTTCCTGAGGTAAGCATGTTCAATATTGGTAAAAGATTTGCCACCATCTTTGAAAAGTGTGTTTCATCATGCTCGAACATACTGACAAGACCTTCCAGCTCGGAATTTGGGTACTGTTTAACTATGTGATTTTTAAAGATGAAAACCAATAATTTAGCTTTAGCGGTATCAACTCCGTTCTCGTATATATCTTTGGCATTATCACGATTAAATGATTTCGGCTGTTCTGCCGCTGAAGGCAGCATCTCAATAGCTTCATCAATGGTAATGTTGTTCTCTTGTAGCCATACGTTTATACATTCAACAATGAGTGCCTGAGCCCCACCTTCAAGATAATGCTTAATCTTTACCAGTGAGGGTTTACAACGAATCATGGATAATCCCTGGGCAATATTGTTTATGGCCTGCCAGGAGAAGGCTTTAAACGGATCGTTACCGCCATTTGCTGATTGCATCAGGGCCGAAATTCGGCTGGCTATTTCCGTTACTCGTGAAAAATTTGATAACGGATTTATGCGTGCAGACTTTTCCGGAAATGCCGGATTGAAATATATAAACCTGTCTTTTTGTCCCATAGAAACACATGCACGCAGAGCGTTATCTGCCAGTTCTTTATCGCCTTTCGGGTCAATGATGATTACCGTTTCACCTCGCAAAATGCATTGAGTAATCAGAATGTCGAACATACGTGTTTTACCAGCACCGGTTGTTCCGATTATCAGCGAATGACCTTCTACATGCTTTAACGGCTGCCAGATTTCTTTTTCTTTCGGCTCTAATCCGTGAATCCATGCTTTGCCCATGGCTGATTCAGGTTCCGGCTTATGAGTTACATATTGCCGCCATAATCTTTCAAATGTCGATTCCCTGTAGTAACTTTCATAAGTAGACCAATCTCGTTTGGTAATTTCATATGTACGCTGTACATGACTTTGCTCCCACTCAAAGCCATATCCGAGCCACATCTCAGTATTACGTACACCCAAAACTTTCTTTAACTCATCCAAAGTGATAAACGTTAAAGCTCTGCCGCCAAGATTCTTTTGCAACCTTCTAAGTCTATAAGCATCAGGAGCTGATAAGCACCCATTAATGCCGCAAACAGCTGTCATGATGTAAAAGGGAACCGAAGGGAGATCAGTACAAAATGCCGTAATGCAGGAAGAAAGTCCTGCTACTGTATATAAACCTGTCTGCCATAATTCAAAATTCTGGCGAAAAGGCTGCTGATAGGCATACGAGTAAAACTTAAACATTGCTATCCTCTGGTAGATTGGTTACTACAAGGTACTGCCTTGTTAGATTGATTGAGTTGGCTGAAAAATATTTGGTTAATTCGGCAGCATCTGTCTCATACTGCCACTTTTTCAGCATTTCATTAACTGTGTTCGTAAATTCCGGTATGGAATCAATAATACAAACATACTGACCGTCATCAATTCTGTTTATCTGTCTGAAATGAACGGCAGTATTACTGCGGATTTCCGCAAAGAGAGAATCTCTCACGAGATCCAATGCGGCATTGAGATCCGTTGGTTGCTGGATATCAGTTTCATCAACAAGAGACATTGTTATATCATCTGACGTTGACTCAGATTCTTCCGTAATTTCAGTTTTTGTTTCCGGTGTTGTCAAATCTGATGTTACAGCCGTTATAACAGGTATAACATCTGCAATATTTGATTCCGGACTTTGCTCTGTTGTTACTGTCACTCCCAGCATGTATAGGGCATCACATATACCTGGAGACAATTTCAGGGCATCTTCATTACCAATTTGGGTAAGGACTTTGCCCATTTCATCCTTAACAATGATGTCATTACTTAAGAGGTCTTCAAGAGAAATGCTGCTATTTACGGCTAGGAATCCTGGTCTTATACCGTAGACTGTTCTCTGCTGTATAAATGATTTAGCAGGGAGATTTTTTTCACCTTTAATTACAGCGGCAAAAATGGATGCGGCAATAGTGGAACTGTTCAATACACTGATGTATCTATCCTCAAAATTATCTTTTGGTTTCTCACACAAATCTGTGTTGATGTAGTAGGTCTTAAGATATTCTTTTTTGTTCGGTATAAACTTCTTCGGAGGTTTCTTTTTACCTGTCAGAATATCCATGTCAGTCTCCACATGAGATATTCTTGTACGGTGAAATCCTCCGACTCCTTCTTTCCCATTTGCATCCAGCATGATATAACTGCTTTCCGGAAGGCTCTTATGTTGAGGTTCTTCTGGTTCGTCAGAGGTTATTACCTGTCCCGGAACAATTACTGTCTGTTCCATCACTTCTGTTTCTTCGATGTTTTTATTCCCGGAAGGTGATGAATACAGCTGTTCAGACAGTTCTTCTGTCTTAGATTCTGATCTTATTTCATCAGCAAAAAGTGATGATGTAATGTCATCTGAAGTAGTTTCAGTCGCAGGCTGATTGTCCTGCTCAATCTCCACTTCAGATAATGTTTTTTCCGGAGAATTTTCCGGGAGTTCTGAGGTCTTTTCTGTAATATCCGCGGATGTTTTTTCCGATATTGAACTTTCACGGATTACTCCGGTATCTTCAACAAAAAACAGCGTAGTTGAAGATGGCATTATTGCCCCAAAAATTAAATCAGGACGGCTGAAAGGCAGGACTTCAATATACGTAAGCTCCAGCTCTTTCATAATTTCTTTAACGCTTTTTCTTTTGACCGGAGGAAGCTGAAGGTTTTCCTTAATCGCACTATCAAGTTTATCTACATCAGCCTGTACAAATCCGGGTTGAAGCAGTATGCGAAAATGCAGCTCTGTACCGGCACAGCAGTTACGATCAAAGAGATAGGTGGCCAGTTTCTTTATGTTGCGTGGAACACCATGAATTTCCGGCATATTTTCTATCAACTCATAGAATCTGGAAAACGCACCTCTGGACCAGTCGATATAAAGGCATTTTTCTCCCAGGTAAAGAGTGTCCGAAAAGAACATCTGGGAATCACTGTTATTGAATGACCAGATCTTGTCTTCTGTTAATTTACGAATGACAGAAAGGAAGTAGCCATCCAGAGGAAGACCTCTCGCTATAGTGTCTGTCTTATCAATGCTGGACATGTCTTTTTCAGCAGAAAACTGATCCGCTTTAATGACAAGATCCCGAATGTCATAAAGGGATGGATCTTCATTGTCAGAAGTAGATACATTCAAAGCGGCAAAAAGCTTATAAACGATACCTGCCGCATTACCGGCCTCGATAAATCTCATGGTTTCATCAGGTATGAGTTTTCTCGCTATGGTAATGGCGTAATCCTCGTGTTTCTTAAAGCGTTTCTGTCTGTAGGTTATGTAGTAACGTCTAATTTTGTTTTTCTGTAACCACACAGATAAAGACTCTGAAAAGGGAAGCCAATCTAATCCTTTCTCGTCAGTAACAATAATATCGGTTGCCGCCTTAGCAACATCATGTAAAAGGGCGGCAATGGCAACAGCCAAACGCCACTTAATCTCATATTTCTTCTTAAAGCTGGGTTCCAGTCCGGTATAAGGCAGACTGCTTTCAGAATAGCGTACGGCATAGAGACAGGTTTCCAAACCATGAATTACAAGTCCTCCCACACCTGCATGATGATGATTCTCTGAAGCAGGAAGTAAATGGACATACTCAATGTAGTTACGGATTACCGGAACAAGATACTTGTCCGTCATGACATTACTGAGACCGAGAAAAGATTTAATCTTATCAATCAGATCCTTCTGCCACAGCATGATTTCTTCAGGAGAAACGGCTTCGATATGATTCTCATCAACATCCAGCGAATTTATGTCAACGGCAGCAGCTTGATTGATTTCTTTATCAATGACGGTCTCTGAAACCTTTTCCTGCCGCATAAACCTGTTTTTGAATAAAGAAACCAAACGAAACATCTTAACCTACCAACCGACTTGTAATCTTTCCCATTAAGAATACCGCCTCAAAAAAACAAAAAATTCAAACTTTCTACTCGTAAACGTAAAAATGTTTCAATTTTTTGACTTAAAAGCTTCATATACTGAGGAAAATTCAGTTGAAAGTAGGTAATACAATGAAAAAAGCTCGTAATTTAATTTCTCTTGCAATAATTTCAGTCATAACTTCGGCCTGCAGCAGTTCTTCAGACTGTCACAGTCTTGATTGTGAAAATTTCTATAAAAGCTATACCAGAACAATTATCGAAAAAGAAAATAAACTCAGCAGAACCAATAAGATCAACACTCTAAGACTCCGAACCAAGCAATTAGGCGGTGCAGCCATAAGGCAGGAAGGGTACGTTCATGTTCTGGCGAGTGAAGGATGCTGTGAAGGTAAAACTCCACTTCAGTCAGACTGGAAGCACAAGTATGATAATCTCACAGTAGGGGGCTTAAATCTTGATTTTGCCGATGCCGTATCAATTCTCGGAGAGTGGGACACAACTCAATGCCTGGGCAGTAAATATAACAAGGAAATAGCCCAGAAAATAACAGATGATTCAGATCCGAAATCAATCACGATTGTTAATTCAACATTAGATATGGGTAGGTGGGAAAGATACTGTAATCAGGGAAGCCACATGAATGAAAATGATTGGCTTTTCGTAAAAGAAAACAGTTATCAGGTTCCGGAAGAATTTGAGCCTTTCTGTGTACGTCCGGATTTCACATACGAGGAGTATTTAGCCGCCTGGGAATCATTCTGTAATGCCGACAATAAAACTTCCAAAAAATACATGACTATCATTAAGAAAACAGTCCGTCCGAAGAAGCTTATACAGAACTGCAAAATCATCAATAATTTTGAAAGAAGTTACAAGAAATAGAATTGTTTTCGGGAGATAACAATGAAGGTTTTGGAGAAGCTTCAGGAGTTACATTCTACTGGTTTTTCGGAAATTATTATTCTCTGTGAAAGAATAGACACCGATCTGATTAGAGATTTTAGTTTTTTTCTAAGTGACTGTTATTTAACAGATGTCATCGATTATTTGGACTACACTGTAGATAGAATCAGTTATGTAGATTTTAATGATATTTCTGATGAAGAACTTCAGGAATATGAGAACGATGACTGCTATGATGTCACAGATATCGATCCTCAGAGTACGGAGGACATTTTAATCAAGAAATACCAAGAAAAATGTAAAAACATATGTGATACCGGTGTTTTTATTTTTTGCAGATTAACCATCTAACTAAACTTCCACGAATCATGCAGATATCTCTCCAGGAAAAAGAAAAATTTATCCGTGAACGTGAGGCATTTTTTGAAAGAGAAAATATGCCTTACGAATTACGTTCATGCCGCCTGGAGATTAATGAGAATCTGGCATTCTGTGTCTCACCAGTTCCGCTTCATGGCCGAGTTGATCAAGCCTTCCTTAATCCATCCGGTAAACTGCTGATCGTTGACACCAAGAAACGCAGTCATATTGAAATTTATAAATCAGATATCATTCAGCTGTCAGCTTACCGGGTGATTCTTTCTAACTGCCGCATCAGGAATGAGTTTAAACGTTATGATGTTTTATCTTATGGTTACGTCAGACTTGTTGTTGGCGATCTGGTACAGTATCATCGTATAGATTTTCTCAGTCAGGATGAAGTCATAAACTTATGGCTCAATTATCAGCGTGTGCATTTTGGCTTTAGAAAACCGGTATGTACATGTGGCGGTTTTTTTCATAAGAAATAGGAAAACTGACTTGATTTCTCACTACATTGAGATGCCATCTCAATGTATGTGGGGTATGGACTTCCAGAAGGAAGTTATCTGAAGATTTACGGAATAGGGGGCTTTAATTTTTTAATAGGGGGGTTAAATTAATTCTGAAGTCCCCTATCACATTCTTTGTCTGTCATTTTCCCAAAAAAATACAAATCAGCATGTAACCCAAAAAAACTGTACAGATAAACACAATAATCAAATGAACTACCGACTTTACCAGCAGAAATTTACGCATCCAGGGAGACTCCCTTCTTGCCAATTTTTCATACGTCCAGGTCTGAGCTTCCTCTCCCATAAATCTACGACAGTCATCTGAAAATAATGAGTGTTCCCTAGCCCCATATTTCATCGGTTCAACTTTAATGAGTTTCTCACACTTCCCCATCTTAGCCAGCTCCGTCACAGACACGCTGTCCGGGTTTACATGAGTTAATTGCTCCCCTTTTTTTACCGGCATACAAGTCCCCTATTCTATTGTTGTTTTTCTTCGTTTTTTGGCTGCTCTTTTTGGATAATCTTTGCATAATTCTCCAGCTGTCTTTTTATCTTAGAAAGACTGTTCGCCCTCTCACGGATTTCTGCAAATCTCTTCTCGAAATCAAGAACCTTTTCCTTCGCCCATTTAGGCGTTTTTTCAAAAGTCCTCATTGGATAAGTAAACGAACTCGAACCTTTGGACAATCTGGTGGATTTTTTGATGTTCTTCCCTTTTGCTGTAAAAAATTCCAACTTACTCCAGGATATCTCTATATAACCGTCCTTCGTTACTCTAACCCTGACTGACAAATTTATTGGTTCTAAAGTTTTATCTTTGCTCTCCAGCAGATTATAAAATTCTGAACTGATAACCTTTGCTTTTAAAGCCAAAGCATAAAGCTCCTTTTCAAGACTATCTTTGATTACCTCCAGTCTCTGAGTCGTATCGGTAACTGATGTCCCCTTATAAATGTAGTCACTCGCAGCCATCATGGCATTGGAAGTCTTAATCAGCTGTTCCATCTTCACCTTTGATGATAAATCCTTCCATAGTGTTCTTATGCCATGTTCATTGTACTCGGAGCTTACAATCAAATCTTCGTACATTTTTTTTGTGTCTGTCATGCCTTTTTAACTCCTTAACCGCCCACATCCTATTATTACTACCCTACATGGATGTGGAATTTTTACTTCCTGTTATATAGGAAGTAGTTAAATTTACATCCTATTAGATATAACAGGATGTCAAACATGCCCTGCCTCTTTTGTGGAAGTGATTTTTTTACTTCCTGTAAGATCTAACAGGAATAAACGGCCTGCTACATCCGATTGGATGTACTTAAATTTACTTCCAGTAAGATTTAACAGGATGTGATTCTGCAATTCCAAAAAATTGGAAGTAATGAAATTTACATCCTGTAAGATCTAACAGGATGTGTTTTATCAAAACATTATGATGTTATTTTGTGTTATTTTCAATTATTTAATCACATTTTATGTTTGTTTTTAAGATATTTTGTAACTTATGTATTGACAATTAGTGGCAAAAAACATAAAAATATAAACATTAAATGTCGAATAACAAGTCATACAGAACTTATTATTCAACATAAGATTGAGACAACAAGGTTATTTTTTTTGGTAAAAATTTTGAAAAAAGAGAGAAATCATGGAAAAAGTTAGTCCAAAATTCATCGTGGGAGTAGACGTTGGCTACTCTAATTTAAAGTTCACCTATGGTGTTTTTGATCCTGAAGACAACAAGAACATTACTGAACTTTTCCGTAGTGAAATTTATCCTTCAACCGTTCAGAGCATCACTGAAGCTTCAAATATCTGCGATTACAAGAGCATTAATAATGCCTGCATTGTTAATGTAAACGGTAATGAATATCTCACCTGCGTCACTCCAAATGTGTTAAGTTCCAAGTATGACTCTGAAAGAATTATCGATGATTCCTATCCGTTTTCTGATGAATATTTAGCACTTTATCTAAGTGCGTTACTCCACTCTGGAAGGAAAGAAATCGATCTGGTTGTTGTAGGATTACCTGCCAGAGAATACATTGATGAAGAAAGAAAAGAACGTCTTAAGCAGAGATTAACCGGCACATTTAATGTAACAAATAAGACTCAGATTACTGTTAATGATGTTATTGTTATACCTCAGCCACTCGGTGCTTTCTGTGCTGAATTATCTCAGTCAATTCCTAACCAGGAAGCTACAAAATTCATTAAGAATCTTAACTTTAACACCTCTCTGATTATCGATATCGGCTTCTACTCTACCGACTGGGTTGTAATGAATGCAAAGCAGATGGAGCATGATTTCCTCGGAAGTTCCTACAATGCTGTTAGCGTAATCCTAAAAGACACCCAGCAGCTTCTCGGAAAGAAATACGGCATTATTCGTAATGAATCTTTGCTGGAAGATGCTATCAGAACCGGTTCTTATAACATCAGCATGGGTAGTTCAGGAGATATCAACTTCTTTGCTGATTTCAAGGAAATGGCGAACAGAAGAGCTGAAAAACTCGTTAGAGAAATTACTGCTGCTGTACGTGAATGTGTCACAAAGATTGATACCATCATCATTTGCGGTGGCGGTTTGGATTTCTATAAAGATAAGATTTCTGAAAGATTTAATCACTGCAACATCATTACGGCAGATACAGCTGTAGACAGAAATACTACTGTTTCATTGAACAGTTTAGGCTTCTGGGTTTACGGATTCAGTCAGATTAGAAAGTAATAACAGGAAGATATTATGAGTGATAATGAAAATTTTGAAAATGATGCACCTTCAAAAGGATACAAGGGTATTCGTATCAATTTGTGCATCTCTGAAGATGACTTAATGTATCAGTCTCTTATCAACCTTCCTCAGAAAAAGAGACCGGAAAAGATCCGTCTGTGGTGTACTCTGGGACTTATGGAATTGTCCAAGCGAGGAAATTCTGAAGGAAATGATGTTGTTATCGATGATAAAAAAGACAATTATGATAGTCAGATTGAACAATCAGATGCTTCAACTAACGTAGTAATTGAACAGGCTTCTATGATAAATACTGCCGTCTCCCCTGCCGTTTCTGATTTTGAACAGCAGCAGGAAAATGAGAAAAAGGCTAATACTGTCAACGAAAATACTTCTTCTGGCGGCATAGTAAACGATCACTTCATGGATGTTTCCGGTATCAAATTATAGTTGAGAGGTTGCAGGTAATTAACTCAATTACCTGCAATAACAAGGGTGAAATAATGAACAAAGAAATAAAGAACTTTTTTGAAAAATACACTGAGGCCAAGGTCGAAGTTTGCGAATGCGATACAGGCATTGCCCTCATGTCCGTCAGCTCATATGAAGATTTTGTTGATCTTATAGACTTTTATGTTGAGATGAATAATAACGACAAAAGACCGGCATTCAGGTATCGTTTTAACATCTACTCTGCCGGGCAGAAAGTAGTTGATTATGATGTCTCACATATATCCGGTACAGCTTTGGAATTACATTATCTGATTCAAAATGGTTCACTTTAATGAATACTATAAAAAAGGCCCCGATAATCGGGGCTTTCTATTTTTTACGTTAAATCTTTCTTAAGGCGGCATAAAGGGCATTCATAGCCTTTGAAGTACTCGGACGTAACGTACATCCTTCCGCACGCAGAACATTCTTCAATCTGAATAATTCCCTGGATAATCTGATTCACTAAATTGTAAGCCTGATTGATATGTTTGATGAAAGGTTCTCCTTCCTTAAGTCTGTCATGAACAGTATTGATGTACAGGTTATACGCTAGATATATGGCCAACGGATTAGGTCTGATTTCATCTTTATCCGGTGTTATTTTCTTATAAACGCTATAGAAAAAAGTACATTCATAGATACTTGTATATGAGTAAATATACGACTTAAGAGAATAAGGACTCTTTTTAGATATCGATCTGAAGCTGTAATCTTTCTGTACCTTATCAAGCATCTGAAATTCTAAATTTAAAGCACGTTCCAGAACGTTATAACCGATATCCAGGATTGATTGTATTGTGCTTAAGGAGAAGCCCATCTCAGCCATCTGTGTGGCTGCTCTAATCTTAATTTTTTTATTCACTGCTACAGCAGCCTGCATTTCTTTGTTTTTTGTGGTAACTTCAGAAGTTTTTTTATTATCAGCCATTTTTATCCCTTATTTATTATTAAATTTTGTTTTCAAAAACATCCAGCAACATCATCATACTGACATTATTTTTTAAGCAGTTTTCTCTTTTGCTTTCATCAACTTTTCGTAGTGTCTTAATAACCGACAACTCGAACCGTGGCGAGATTTTCAGCTCAAACCTATCTAAGTGTGAAACGAAATCGAGGTTAGGATTAGAACTCATAAGCTCAACGAAACGACTTCCACTTTTACCGAGAATGAAGGTAGAAAAGTTTTCCTGCATATCACTAATCTCACCGGTAATGGCTCCTTTATTTGAAAAAAATGACGAGATCTGCCGGTAAATGTCCTGTACCTTGTTCATGTAATAAATGAAATAGCCTCGAATCATGCTGTCATGGTTGGAGGTGCTGACCTGACTAAAAGCGGCAGGATTCAAAAAAGGTTTAACATCAGTTTCTGGCAGTTTATCTATACAGCTACGGAGCGAAGTAGCAGATATTTCAAAAGAACAAACAGATGAATATGAAAGGTATTCCAGCTCTTCCTCTGTTAAATTTAAAATTACGTCATAGTACCTTTCATAGAGATTGAAAAAATGCTTCTGTTCATCCGAAAGAGACACAAAAGACTTCCTCATCATCTGCAAGTATTCTTTTAGAAACTTCCACGTTACAGTGTTCAATTCTTTAATCTGGGAGGATAAATCAATCAGCATTATCGTGTCTCCCAATTAACCAGGTTTCGATATATTCTCAAAACCTTGCATCCATAGGGAGCTGCCACATCATCATTCCAAGAATGATAATGTCCTACAGCTATGCAGGGATCTTTGGATGAAGCCAATGAATGCTTCAGAATTTTTGCTCCCAGTTCCACGTTTATTTTGGGATCAAGAAGATCGGTTATCTTGCCAGAAGGAATCTTATCTTTATGCCAGTAAGAGTTAATCTGCATGATACCTACATCTACAGATTTATTCTTCTTCAGTAATTCCAGCAGTTTCTTTTCAGCGGCATCATAATCAGAAAAATAATAACTTCTGCCGGCAGAATTTAGAGTAAAAGGATGCGGCCTTACATAGAATCTTCTATCAGATTTTCTGTTGGATTCCTGCAATGCCACAGCATAAAGCAGATGCGGATCAATGTGGTATGTCCGCCCTATTTCACCGAAAACAGATGATTCTATATCACCTGCAACTGAATTATTGGACGCAAATAGTCCCATTAAAGAAACAAACAAAAGTGATTTAAATTTTATCGTGGACATAAAACAAAAAAATCGAAAAAAATGCAACATAAGGTGTTACACCTGTTATAACAAGTGTAACAACACCTTATAATAATATCATATTTTGCTTGTTATAATACACGTTTTAAACATTATTATCACATATTGTTTTATTTTGCTTTACATTTCAGTAATTAAACAACATTGAACAGTGGAATGACGTTATCAATGTAATTTTCAGAGATAATTTTCTGAATTTCCTGCTCCTTATCCATAGACTCTATGTAGTCAGCCCATTTGTTCTGAGCTTCTAATCTTTCCGATAATAAATCACTTCTCATATATGCATTGACGGTATCTGACCCTACTTTATGAGCCAGCATCATCTCTGATACATCAAAAGGAAACTTATTATCTCTTAGCCATGTTCTGCCTATTGCCCGGATGCCGTGAGAACATAAAATTCCTTTATAATTTATGCGATTAAGTGCCTTATTTACGGTCTCCGTACTCATATGCTCAGTCTTACTTTCATTTGTCTTAAACGAGAAAAAAACATACTTTGGATCAATCCCATAGGCATAATCCTTCATTACATTTAACACTCTTCTCATTAGATTACCTATAGGCAGTCTGAACGGCCTTTTCTTCTTCATGTCCTCAGCTTCAATAGAGATAACATTGTTCTTGAAATCAACATTCTTCCATTGAATTTTGACATTTTCTCCTGGCCGCAAAAGAGATAGCATGGAAAAGATAAACAAAAGTTTTGTTACCCTGTTTATGATTGTCGATGACAGAAAAGTATGTATCAGCTCGTCAATCTGGCTGTAGTGAATTGAGGGGAGATTTGTCACCGGCTGCTTCCGAACTGCAAGAACTTTTCCGAGATTAAGACAAGGATTAATATAAAGCTGAGTTAGGCATACAGCATAATTCATGACCTGGTTAAACTGAGCTACTAACCTTCTTTGCAGATCCGGACGATTACCCAGGACCTTAAAGACAGGAGCAACTTTCGGTATTGAAATATCATTAAGGGAGTAATTGCCTAGATAAGGTAAAACAAATTTCTCAAAGCGGTATTGCGTTGTTTTTAAGGTCTTAGCGTTTACCTGTGTGGCGAAGATATTCAGCCAGAGATGATAACAATCTGAGAAAGTTTTTGGAGAGAAGTTTTCTTCCGGTTCGAGCTGAATCACCTCCACTGGAGCTTCTGGTACAGCAGGAGATTTAGATTTTGATTTAAAGGAATCATCTATCCAGGATTGACGAAGCTGGTACGCATGAGCAATGGTCTTAACATCTATGCCCCAAACTCCTAATCTTACTTTATGCTGCTTCTTACCATCGAAATAACGAGCATAAAAAACCTTTTTTCCAGTTGGATAGACATTTACAAGAAGATTATTAAAGCTTACTGTCTGTCTCGGTAAACCAGAAGGACATCGGAGATTAATAACATCAATATCGTTCATAATCATACAAGTTTTCCATTAGTATTATCAGTTATATTCATTAAAATTAGTCACGTAAACTCAGTGGCTTAATTAAAAGTATAATTAAACAAATGAGACTAATCAAAATGAGAAGGTATAACTAATCAGCATTATTTAATGAAAAAATTTGCAAAAAATCACAAATTTGAATAAGAAAACCGATTCGACTTTTAGTCGGGTAATCTAATCTAGTCACAAAAGACGATAAAAAAAATCAATGATTAATGGGTAACTACAGAAGTTTTTCTACTCAAAAAATAGAATTACTCATTCCAAAAAATATAAAAAAAAATGATAGAATCATAAAAACTCTATCATTTCTCTATATAATACATATTGTATCCGATAAGTGGCGGAACGGACGGGGCTCGAACCCGCGACCTCCTGCGTGACAGGCAGGCATTCTAACCAAGCTGAACTACCGCTCCGCACCTGTATAAGTGCCTGGCGATGACCTACTCTCACATAGCGAATGCTACACTACCATCG
>JAEEGL013248095.1_pt1 | contig 26339 bp, 22 predicted proteins | sample 9134231 | NCBI WGS metagenome assembly JAEEGL01 (sample SAMN16246548, study PRJNA631951) | gut metagenome | biome: gut microbiome; feature: rumen; material: fiber-attached | host: Bos | place: Iran: Karaj | collected 2018-10
AACTACGATGCCAAAGTGTCGCTGCAATGGCCGTTCGGATATGGCATCAGTTATACTACTTATGAATACTCTAATTTAAGAGTGGATAAAAGCCAATTCTCTGTGAACGATATCCTGAACGTATCCGTTGACGTTAAGAATACGGGAAGCAAGGCGGGAAAAGAACCGGTGCTGCTCTATAGCAGTGACCTTGTCGCGTCTCTTGTGCCAGACAACAAGCGTCTCCGTGCCTTCCAGAAAGTGGAGCTGCAGCCAGGTGAAACGAAGACCGTCAGTTTCCAGCTTCCAGCCAAGGACTTGGCATTTGTTGGAGCCGATTATAAGTGGGTGCTCGAAGAGGGCGAGTTCCGTCTCTCCTGTGGAGGTCAGACAGCTCTCATCAACTGCAATTCCACCTATAAATGGGAATTGCCCAATAAAGACTGAAGCAACTTTTGATGGAAGGCCGGCGTAATAGCTGATAACGCCTGCGTGTTGCTTTTATTACATAAATAGTTTTATAAATATAGTAAGGAGGCAAGCGTCTGTTAATGATGCTTGCCTCCTTGTCAGTTATTATTTTTTAATCACATATAATATCAGCTTAATCCTACAATCTGGTCGCCTACAACATCGATTTGAGTTGCGTTAGGCACCTTTGGAAGTCCTGGCATACGCATCATGTCACCTGCCACAGCCACAATGAATCCAGAACCGCGGTTGATTACTATCTCACGGATTTTGATGGTAAATCCGAATGGTGCTCCATGGCGTTTTGGATCATCTGTGAAGGAATACTGGGTTTTTGCTACGCAAACAGGGTAGTTCTGATAATGAGAATCCTTCTCCACTAAAGAGAGCAACTTCGTGGCGGCGCTGCTGAACTCCACAACCTCAGCACGGTAGATACGCTTGCATACCGCCTCAATCCGTTCACGAAGAGTCATGCTGCCGTCAACTGAGTAGATGCCGTCGGGTTTCGGGGTGGAAGGAGAGTTCTCAATTTCATCCACAACCACTTGGGCCATCTCTGTAGCACCTTTGCCACCATCAGTGAAGGCATTGTTCACCACGCATTTAACACCTAATTTCTCTTTGCAGTGAGTCATCACAGCATTAATCTCACCTTCATCGTCATCTCCATATCGGTTCAGCACCACAACTGAGTTTTGGCCGAATTTACGCAGGTTCTTAACGTGGCGGTCCAAATTGCCAAATCCTTCTGTCAGCGGAACCATGTTCAGGTCTTTCATCGTCTCTTCCGTGGCACCTCCGTGCAACTTCAAGCCACGAAGCGTTGCCACGAGTACGGTAAGTTTTGGATAAACGCCTAACTTCCTGCATTTGATGTCGAGAAACTTTTCTGCTCCCAAGTCTGCGCCGAGGCCTGCTTCCGTCACCACGTAGTCGCTTAGGCTCAGACCGAGTTTTGTTGCCACAAGCGTGTTGCAACCATGAGCGATATTGGCGAACGGACCGCCATGGACGATGGCGGGTGTGTTCTCTGTGGTCTGAACCAGGTTCGGTTTCATGGCATCTTTCAGCAGGGCTACAATGCCGCCAGTGATGCCAAGGTCTTTTACTGTGAATTCACTTCCGTCCTGGCGGTATCCAAGCAGGATATTGTCGATGCGCTGGCGAAGGTCCTCTATGTCGGTGGCCAGACAGAGGATGGCCATGATTTCAGATGCCGGGGTGATGTCGAATCCTGACTCTGTCACGATGCCGTTTCCTGAGGGACCCAGACCAGTGACTATATGGCGAAGATTGCGGTCGTTTACGTCCATCACACGTTTCCAAAGCACCTGCTTCAATGGCGGTACTGTGGCACGGTTCTGATGGAAATAGTTGTCCATCATTGCCGTAATCATGTTGTGGGCTGCAGTCACAGCATGGAAATCGCCTGTGAAATGCAGGTTGATTTTATCCATCGGAAGCACCTGGGCATAACCACCTCCGCACGCTCCTCCTTTCATTCCGAAGCATGGACCGAGTGAGGGCTCGCGAAGAACTACGATAGATTTCTTTCCTATCTCGTTCAAACCCAGCGACAGGCTGATGCTGACCGTTGTCTTGCCGATGCCGGCTTTTGTCGGACTGATGGCGGTCACCAGAATCAGGTTTGATTGCTTTACTTTCTCTTCGTCGATATACTTGAGGGGCACTTTTGCCATATAATGACCGTATGGCTCCAAGTCGTCTTCCTTGATGCCCAGTTGTGCTGCTATTTTTTCAATACGCTCCAGATGGGCACTGTTAGCGATTTCTATGTCTGATTTCATTTGTGGTTGTTTTGTTTTTTCTATTATTCTTGCAAAATTACGAATAAATTCCCGAATTTCAATGAATTCATCTTCACTTTCCAAATATTTTTAGTGTGGAAAGGGACTTTCAACAAAAAATTCCATGACTTTGCACGACTGTGCGTGGTCATGGAATTTTCTGTGTGAGAGTGATAAAACGACAGGTTTGGTTTTCTGTAATTCCTGTTACTTGTTGTTGTCAATCACTTTTGCAGGGTCAATTTTGAACCATAGACTTGAATGCCCGTTGCTGAAATGTGGTATGGGAGAATAGATGCTGAAGTGGCAATGTGGTGGGCATCCTGGCCGGTTAGCATTTCCTGTTTTTCCTACGAGGCCGATAACTTCCCCCTCGTCTACAAATGACCATTTCTTGGTTAATATCTTGTTCATGTGGGCATAATAATACACTCGGCCGCCCATGCCCAGGATGGATACGGTGTTTCCACCAAAACCATAGTTCTCCCTCACACTGATTACTAAACCCTTTGAGGCAGATCGGATAGGTGTGTCCATGTCGGCAAAGATGTCTATACCTCCATGAAGATGGTCACCCCAAGGCTGCCCGAACGAATGCATGTCATAATTGGGACCATTGTGTTTGACAGGGTTGATGATTGTTCCTATAGGCCAGAACAGATAGATGAGCACCACGGCCAGAATTGACAGCATCACTTTGTGTCGCTTGATGTAGTTTTTGATGGCTTTTGTTTTCATTGAATGAATAATGATAAATAGTGAACTATATTGTTATATTGAGCTTATAGTAGAAGTTTCTTGTTCCACGGGCAGTATCAAAGATTGCTTTCTTCCGTTCTTTGAAAATGCAGATAAAGGATGGTCATGAAAAACAGGACACTCGCAATGGTGTTGACCTTCGAAGCAGTTGATTTTTCCTTTTGTGGGGGCTGAGCTGTTACGCGGTGAGCTTGATGCCGATGCCGTGAGTGACGTTTTCCTTGTGCGGGAGTGAATAATAGCATAACTGCTGCCATAATAATCAGAATTCTCTTTCTCATATTTTCTCTTATGCTTTTATATATTAATACCAAAATTGTTCAAAAGGTAAACATGTGTTTTCGTATTTTTTGACTCCTTTTGTCTGATACGTCGGATGCTCCATTCAAGACAAACATTATTTCCACTTTCTATCAAGAATTTGCTGCTTGTACTTTTATGAATATCAAGAAAAATGACTAAATTTGCAGAAAGAAAACCAATAGGATGATTAGAATGATGATTAAGGACTTAAGGATGAATTCGTTAAGGGGATTTGCCGTCTTGACTTCCTTTGTTATGGTGGTTGTTTTCGCCCTTTCTTGCACATGCTCTTCTGAAAAAGACAATAAGACAGAAACAGGGGAGAATAAAGTTTCCGACCCTTACAGGATTCTCGATATCGACACCATTCCTGGAAGACAGGCGCTCGACACCATCACAGCGGAGTCTTGGCTACTTGTGGATGCAACTACCGGCATTCCTATTGCCGGGAGACAATGGAATCGGAGAATGTTTCCTGCAAGCCTCACGAAGATGATGACTTGCATCCTTGCTTTGGAGCGGGGACAACAGATGATGGATGACACCATTCGAATTACTGAGGATGTGTTCATCGCTAAGAACTCCCGCGTCCGGCTCAACGACTCATATTTGATGAAAAACCTTTTGACGGAGATGATGATGTTGAGCGACAATGACGCTGCTTTCGCTATAGCCAAGCACGTTGCGGGCGACACGCTCAAGTTCTGCAAGATGATGAATCGGAAGGCAAAGGAACTGAACATGTCAAGTACACATTTTGCCAACCCGAACGGAATACCGAACAAAAAGAATTACAGCACGGCTGCTGACCTTATCCGGCTTATAAGCTACTGCATGGATAATCCCCAGTTCGCTAAAATAGTCGGAACCGTTGAGGATGACATCAAACTGGCAGACGGACGCCACATGCCTTGTAAAAACACCAACTGCTTGTTGGAAGAATATCCGGGATGCATTGGCGTCAAGACCGGTTTCATCAACGCGTCAGGAGGTTGCTTGGCCGTTGCTGCCCGACGCGATGATGTCACACTCTATCTCGTCATGCTCAAAAGCCGCTATGGAAGGCGTTTTAGTGAGGCTCCTCTCATTCTCGACTTTGGTTTCAATGTAGTCAACGCGGTAAAGCAGAAATTACATTCTCTTTAACGACTATTTTGATTGCAGTAAGATTGTCCATATTCTTTTTCCATGCCTTCTATGCTGCTTGGCTCTCTAATCCACTATCTTTGCAAAGAAATCTTTTCAAGTTTGTTTAGATTCGTGCTTGAATAAATGTTCAACTGACAAATTAAAAAAATAAGAGTAAAACATGATGGTAAAGAAACTATTGACAGTCCTGACAATGTTGCTGATTGCTTGTGGTCTGTGGGCACAGTCCGAGCGTGAAGTCAAATGGGATAGCCAAAGCCTTATGATTGGAGGCAAACGAGTGGTTCCCGTCATGGGAGAGGTGCATTATTCACGCATTCCCGCTGACGAATGGCAGAAGGAAGTGAGAAAAATAAAAGAGGGCGGTGTGACTATCATCGCCGCCTATGTGTTCTGGAATCATGTAGAGGAGGAAGAAAATATATTCCGTTGGGATGGACAGCGGAATCTCCGTCGTTTTTTGGAGGTGTGCAAACAAGAAGGCATGCCTGTAGTACTACGTTTGGGCCCGTTCTGCCATGGCGAGGTACGCAATGGTGGAATTCCTGATTGGGCTTTTGGTCTAAAACATGCCGATGGGAAAAAAGTATCACTTCGTTCGCAGGACGCTGTGTTCTTGAAATTATGTGAACGTCTTTACCGTCAGATATTCACACAGGTTCAGGGTTTGCAGTGGAAAGACGGAGGACCTGTGATTGCTGCCCAGTTCGACAATGAGTACCGTGGAAGAGGTGAGTACCTGATGGCGCTGAAGAAAATCGCCACCGACATCGGGTTTGACCTGCCCTTCTACACCCGCACGGGATGGCCTGAGCTGAGTACACCGGTGCCGTTTGGTGAGATGCTTCCACTTTATGGTGACTATGCAGACGGATTTTGGGATAAATCGATAAAAGAGACAGTAGGAAACTATTATAAGGCTTTTAATTTCAAGGGGTTCAGGTCTTCTACAGCCATCGGCACCGATTTGTTGGGTGAACAGGCGGAGAAAATCAATAAGGGAGATGATGCATATCCGTTTTTCACTTGTGAGTTGGGTGGCGGTATGGCGACAGCTTACCATCGCCGTCCTTTCATCTACCCGGAGGACGCTTACTCCATGGCGGTTGTGAAGTTGGGCAGTGGTTCAAACCTGTTGGGCTACTACATGTATCATGGCGGCACCAATCCGGAGGGGAAACTACATACGCTTAACGAATGTCAGACTTCTCCCGGCACTGCCAATAACGACTTGCCGGTATGCACTTACGATTTTCAGGCCCCGCTGGGCGAGTACGGGCAGACCTATCCGCATTATTTCTTGCTTCGCAAACTGCATCTTTTCTTGCATGACTGGGGGGAAGTGCTTGCCCCTACGGAAGCGTATTTTCCCTCACCGCAAGATTTGGAGAAAGGAGCTGACGATCAATTGCGTTGGTCCTATCGTAAGGATGGTGACCATGCGTTTGTCTTCATCAACAATTATGAGCGCCTGCAACCGATTTCAGACAAGAAGAATGTGGAGTTAGAGGCCGTAGGCGTGAGATTTCCGAAGCTGACTATCCCGTCTGGTACGATTTGTGTCTTCCCTGTAAATATCGACGGCATCCGTTATGCCACTGCGCAACTGGTGGCAAAGCGTGACGGAAAAATCTATATGGAGCAAATCAAAGGCATCCCTACCACTATTTGCATGGCGGACGGAAAGGTGCTGAAAAACGTGAAAGTGGGCGGACTTGAAAAGCCGGTATATAAAAATATCTATCTTGTTGATTCCCGTACTGCGGAACATTTGTTCCTTGCTCCGTCGGACGAGGGGACCAAGTTAGCTGACATCAATTTCCGCAAAATGAAGGACTGCGGCAGCCCTCGCACCATCTCCATCGGCAAGGCGAAAGTTGCGGAAGCACCGACAGACGCAGATTTCAACTCTGCTTCCGTGTATGAAATCAGTCTTCCGGAAAACCGTGACGCATTGATGGCAATCAATTATAGAGGTGACATGGCACGCCTTTATGCCGACGGTAAGCTCATTGCAGACAACTTCTATTATGGACGTCCCTTCTTTTTCGGATTGTGGCGACTACCTAAGGACTGCAGTAAACTGGAGTTGAAGGTGCTGCCATTACAGACTGATATGCCGGTGTATTTCCCACGTGAAGCTGCAACAGAACCAGGAGAGCAAGTGAAGAGCATCGAGCTGTTTGCTCGGTAAAGAATCTTTTGTTGTATAGATTCCCCTTGAGAAATCTTGTGCCTTGTGAAAGTACAATTGTTTTTTTTCTCTTTTTCTTTTGATTATTCTTTCTTTTTCTGTATCTTTGCCAGTGAGTTCAAACTATGTTTTATATTTAAAAAATAATTCATTTATGAAACGGATATTATTGATTTTTTTGATGCTGTTCTCTGTCATGGCAGCTAATGCTCAGAAGAAAGGATTTATCAGTACAGGCCAGAATGTGAATGTCCGTACGGGACCAGGCAAGAACTACCCGTTGGCAAAGGATGATTTTTCTGGCGATAAATGTCAGTTGGACAAAGGACAGGTGGTTATTAATCTTGGTAGAAAGCAGAACGGATTCTGTTATGTGGAGGTGTCATCCATGATTACTGAATACCATTGCAAGGGATGGGTGTCGGCGCAGTATCTTCGTCCTGTAAAGCTTTGTTCTTATTGCAATGGTGAGGGCTACACAGAGATTGAAGGCTTTGGCGAGGGTAAGAAATGCCGCAGATGTGGAACAAAAGGATATATAAAATGACATTGCGGCTAAGGCCTTTATCATGAAATAGTGCCACATCGTGGGAATGTTTTAAAATTGAAACTTCAGCTCACAATGTGGCACATTTTGTACTGTTTGGCCTTTGTTCTTGTCTGCCTTGCGTTTTTTTCTTTAGTTTATTTGCAGAAAGATTGGATTTTCATTATATTTGTGACTGAATTGGTTAAGTGCCTGTTCTACAAACCTTATTTTTAACCACAAATCATATTTCGGATATGAAAACAGTCTGCCACTTAATGAATAGGACAATTGGCCGTAGAGCTGTTGTTTTGCTGTTGTTTTGCTTAACTGCTGTCGCAGTTATGGCAAGCAGCCCGATAGTGTTTTATGATTCATCCACCAAATCTCTGAAATTCGCGGTCGTTTCGGATTCCGAGGTGCAGTATTATCAGTCGCAGTACCCTGGGGCAGTATGGGTTGGGGAAGAGCAATTGCAAACCAGCCAGTTGAAGCAGGCGCCATGGAAGGAGTTTAAAACTCAAATTGAGGAGGTTGTGTTCGCTTCTTCTTTCTCCAGTGTGCGGCCGCGGACTGTATATTCATGGTTTTCTGGTTTGACAAATCTGACGGCTGTCAAAGGACTTGAAAACTTGAACTTGAGTGAAACCACAGAGATGAGGAGTATGTTTTCTGGATGCGTGTCGCTGAAGGAGATAGACTTGTCGATGCTCAACACAAGAAATGTGCAGTATATGGGGAACATGTTCTATGGATGCACTTCACTCACCAGTGTGAAATTTGGTTCTATCAATACGTCTAATGTGCTGTCAATGGCGTCTATGTTTCAAGGAGCAAGCAAGTTGGAGTCTGTCGACATAAGCAAGCTCGACCTCTCTAACGTGAATAGTTTGTCCAAGATGTTCCAGGAGTGCACAGCGCTTAAGACTGTGAAGTTCCCTAAATTCTATACTTCCAACCTGACCGATATGTCTTATCTCTTCTACAAGTGTAATTTGTTGCAGTTTGTTGACTTGTCGGGATTCAACACGAGGAACGTGACGACGATGTCTTGTATGTTTGAGTTTTGCTCGTCTTTGCTGGAGGTGGATTTGAATAATTTTGATACGACCAGTCTCTCTGTGGCGGACGAGATGTTCAGTCATTGCATCCGATTGAAAAAAATCTATTCTGATAAGGATTGGCAGGTGCCGTCTATCATTTTCTTCAATTGTCCGAATCTGTCGGGGTCCATCGTGTTCAATTCGCAAAAATATTCCGGTTTTCTGTTTGCTAATACGACAAATGGATATTTCACACCGTCAAATTTCGGGGAGAGGAGGGCATGCGTCATATTCTGTGAGGGTGATGGAACCCTTTATTTCACTTCTTCACAGACCCCCTTCCATATCGGAAACTCATTCAATGGCTCCACCATCACTGACTATTGGTGGTGTGATGATGTGACTGATTGCACGGCATTGGGCAAGTCTGTCTGGTTGAACGCTTATAATCCAGCAAGCATTAAGTCGGTGGTGTTCACAAAAGAATTTATGAATGCGGCCAAAAAAGTGAAAACCGCAAAGGGATGGTTCGAAAAATGCTCAGCGCTGAGGTCTGTTGAGGGATGGGAGTATTTCGACACGAGTCAGCTGACCAATATGGGGCGGATGTTCAGCCAGTGTGCCAGCATCAAGTCTCTTCCGGGGATAAGTGCCATCAACACGTCGAACGTGACCGATATGGACAGCCTTTTCTATGAGTGCCGTCTGTTGGAGGATATCGACGTGAGTGGATTTAAAACTGCCAATGTGAAGAATTTCAGTGATATGTTTGGAAGGTGTGATGCACTTACTTCTATCGATGTCACGAATTTTAATACCGACAAAGCGGAAAGCTTTAAGGAGATGTTTTACTACTGTACCGGAATCAAGACCATCTTTTGCGATAAGAAATGGAACAAGGATGTGCCGTCTAAGAATATGTTCTATCGGTGTGAGAAACTGAAGGGCAGTATCAGCTACGACAGTTTTAAGACAGATGCTGCATACGCAAACCCTGAAAACGGGTATTTCACAAAAATGCAATCCTACAATCTCTGGATTTGCGGCACACAGGTGAGCAGCATGAACTGTGCTGACCTCACTGTCATCGACGGAGTGGAAGTGTCATCTAATGATGGATACTTCTATTATGACCCTGAATCGAACACTTTGAAAATCAAGAATGGAGTGGCTGCCTCTGAGAATGGCTACGCTTTACGTAATAATATCAAGGACCTCACAATTGAGACAGATAGGGATGGTGAGGCATCTCTTTCGACTGTGAACGGCAATGCGGCCATGCTTGTGGAGAAACGGACTTACATCACTGGAGGACCTCTGAAGCTGAGAGGTGGATCTTTCTCCAAACCTTCTGCACCGGGCTTGATTGCCATGCACATGGTCAGAGTGGAGGACGGTATCTTGCAGACGGAGGGAACATACGGTATCAGTGGCTATTACATATCTGATGTGGGTTCAATCACCTATTATGGAGGACTGACCGTAAACGGGCATTCGACGGTTTCGGTTTATGGTTCTGAAGCATGTATCGCTACGCTTGGCATCTTCTCTTTGGGAGAAAATGTCAAGATTGTCACTCCCGTTGGAGCTGAATTCAATAACAAATATCTCAGACTTGACGGGGAAATTCTCCAGGGAACCTTTGCTGTCATCGCGTATGAGGAACCGGGGGTTGTTGGTGATGTGAACAAAGATGGCAATGTCGACATTTCCGATATCGTTGCAGTCATCAACACCATAGCAGGAGACACCACCTATGAGAATACGGCCGATGTGAATGGAGATACTGCTGTCGATATCTCTGATATCGTAGCTATTATTAATATCATAGCGTCAAATTAAGGCAAAGAGGAATGGGGTATTCTTAAAATTATGATTTTGGAATGCCGCAAATAAATATGTTCTTCCTTTATCGCAGCCCCTCTTCAAGGTTGCGACGAAGGAAGAACTTTTTTGTGAAGGCAAAGAATGTGATGGTGCCCAGCGCATTGACAAATGCCACGGTCCAGAATGCCATGTCGTAGCCCAGCATCTCAGCGATGACACCTCCTGCCAGTATGCCCAGTCCCATGCCTATGTCCCATGAGATGAGGATGGTGGAGTTGGCAGTGCCGCGTTGGTTGTTTTTTGCCACACTGATAGTCATGTTTTGGAATGCGGGCCAGAGATGGCCGTTTCCGAGGCCGATGAGGCATGCTGAACCGTAATACCCTGTCCAGATAGCTGTCATATTGCCGGGGAAGAGGGTAGGAAGTGCGATGAACAGGGTGTAACCCACGAGCGAGATTAATATACCTTCACCGGCATTGTGGGTAAGCAGTCCTTTGCGTAAGGCTTTGCCGCCCTGAAGTCTTGACAGAATAAGCCCCACAGAGCAAAGCAGGAAATAAGTGCCGGTCCCTCCCGTGATTCCCAGTTCTTCCTTGCCGTAGATGGCAAGGTAGTTGCTCAGCACTCCGAAGCAGAAACCGAAAGCAACCATGTTCACTCCCAACAACCAGCCCCGTGTCAGGAAAAACCGGTCGAGCGACAGTTTCGACTTGTTCACTACAATTTCTTTCTGAGGCAGTTTTACGGTGCTGTCAACAGCCATGCCGGCAAATGCCACGATTAATGCCAGCCAGAACAAGAACTCGAAACTCTCGGTATATTTGTAGATGAAGATTCCGATGGTGGGGGCGATGGCCATTGCCAAGTTGTTGCTCATGCCATAGTAACCGATGCCTTCGGTCCTGCGGCAGGAGGGCAGCACATCAATCGCCACCGTGGAGTTTGCTACTGTCAGAGCGCCGAAAGGCCCTCCGTGCAGTGTCCTCACTATTGTGAACAGCAAAAGGGTGGATGCGGCCAGGTATCCAGCGAAGCAGATAGAGAACGCGGCGAAGCATACCATCAGCACCTGCTTTCGTGGAAAGGAGTCCACAAGATAACCGCTGAAGGGCCGAAACAGCATCGCTACAATCGTATAGCCAGACAATACCATCCCGATTACGTCCTTCGTGGCATGGAAATGTTCACTGAGGTAAATTGGCAGTAACGGGGTCAGTACATAAAAGGCGAAAAACAGCGAGAAATTCGCTGCCATCACCTTGCAGTAATTGCTGTTCCAAAGTCTTTCTTTCCTTTCCTTTGTTCCCATAATCTGAATTTCCACGCAAAATTACTAAAAAAATGGGAAATTCAGCATCTCTGAAATCAATTAATTATAATTTCTCCCGTTAATTAAGACCATCCATAGAATTCAGGATTCGTAATTATAGTGGAACGAGGATTTGCCGCTATCGTATGATTTTGCTCCCTTTTTTCACTGGTAACTGAAACACACATTGACAAATAAAACGTGTCCGTCACCGCTCACTTACGGTTTCGGACACGTCACTTGATTTAGGTTTATGAATATGAAAAATGGTTTAGGTATTTTGTTTATGAATATTGGTTTATGAAAATTGGTTTAGGTATTTGGATTTTGATTTAAGTGTTTGTTATTGGTTTATGTGTTGGATGTTAAATGGGGAATGCAGCGCTGGCTGCTATAATGTGCCACGACCCGGCATGTTGTAAGTTGCTGTATATCCGTGGTATTTGCTCACTGTGTTGAAACTCGAGAGGAACATGGCTGCGATATTCCGGATTATCCTCGCGATGCCAGTGCGCTTGCTGTTGTGTTTTGAAAGTTTCATTGTTGTCCGTTTTTTTGTGGCTATTGTTTTCTTTTTATTCTTTCGGTTTTTCCGTTGTTTGTTTTTCGGGAACCTCCTTTGTCCTTCCGACGATGCAAAGTTACGGTCATTTTTCCTTATGTTGAATAATTAATCGTATTTTCTCATTCCTTTATTGCGACACTCAGCGCCATTTGCGACAAATGTCGGTATACTCTTTCGAATTTGTCGCGTCAGCCGGCTGAACAGTGAAAAGGCAATCATTACAGCATGATACTAAGCGTTGTGTATTTGTGTGGTTTGTCGTAAGGGTAGTCCTGTAAATTTGCTTCAGAAGATTTACAGTTTATTAGCGAGTTGATTTGTTCTTGCGGCCGCTGAAGCATAGCGGGCTATGGCTCAAGGCAAAAGGACAAAGATGCTGCTAAGAAACGTAAAGTGTCGAAGCATAATAGAGCATCCATGAAATAATAAAAACTAATTTATAGAAGTACCCGTAAATAATTTCGTTTTCTCATTTATTTGACGTAACTTTGCAAAAGAATTCAAAACTATCGCTATATGAAACTGTTACTGCTTGGAAGTGGTGGACGTGAGCATGCATTGGCATGGAAGATCTGCCAGAGTGAGAAAATTGAGAAACTGTATGTGGCTCCGGGGAATGCCGGAACTGCCAGCCTCAAAACCAATGACAGGGTGGGGGAGCATACCTTTGCCCCGTGCGAGAACGTTCCAATCAAGGTCAACGACTTCGAGGCTATCCGTGAATTCGTGCTTGAAAACAACATCAACATGGTGGTTGTGGGACCTGAGGACCCGCTCGTAAACGGTGTCTACGATTACTTCAAGGCAGACGAACGGCTGTCATCCATACCGGTCATCGGACCATCCAAGGCTGGTGCCGTGCTCGAGGGCTCTAAGGAGTTTGCCAAAGGATTTATGCAGCGGCATAATATCCCGACGGCGGCTTACCGCTCTTTCTCTGCTGAGACATTGGAGGAGGGCTACCGATTCCTCGAGACGTTGCAGCCGCCTTATGTTTTGAAAGCCGACGGACTTTGTGCCGGAAAAGGAGTGCTGATTCTTCCTACTCTTGAAGAGGCAAAGAAAGAGCTGGCGGATATGCTTGACGGTATGTTTGGGCAGGCCAGTGCGAAGGTCGTAATTGAGGAATTCCTTAGCGGTATCGAGTGCTCGGTATTTGTCATCACCGACGGAAAGGACTATAAGATTCTGCCAGAGGCAAAGGACTACAAGCGTATCGGTGAGCATGACACGGGACTCAATACCGGTGGTATGGGCAGCGTCTCACCAGTTCCGTTTGCCGATGATGCTTTTATGAAGAAGGTGGAGGAACGTATCATCAGACCCACGGTAGAAGGACTGAGGGAAGAGGGCATCGATTATAAAGGTTTTATTTTCCTTGGACTGATTTGTGTGGACCGCGATTATTCTTGTGCAAAAGCTGGCGACCCTATGGTTATTGAGTATAATGTGCGAATGGGAGACCCGGAGACAGAAACAGTCATGCTTCGTCTGAAGAGTGACATCGTCGACCTCTTCCAGGGCGTGTCGGAGGGTAACCTCGTGGAGAAGCCCCTTGAGATTGACCCTCGTTCAGCAGTCTGTGTGATGCTCGTTTCTGGTGGTTATCCGGAACATTACGAAAAGGGATTCCCTATCAGCGGAATCGACCAGGTGGACGGGTCCGTAGTATTCCATGCGGGTACGGCATTCAAGGATGGTCAGGTGGTAACAGCCGGAGGACGCGTCATTGCCGTCAGTTCCTATGGCTCAGACAAGGCGGAAGCCCTTCAAAAGTCGTTCACGGAAGCCAAGAAGATCAATTTCGAGAAACGCTATTTCCGTTCTGATATCGGAGCGGACCTCTGATTCAAGCAAGTATGGAGAAAGTCAAAGCCAATAGAGACTATAGGTAATTTGGAAATTATAGTCAGACTGGATGCTCCCATCCTTTCTCCGTTAAAATATAAAACTCTCAACGATTCTTAATTCTGTGCTGGAGACCTACTCAAAAAACAGACTGGTTTGGCCAGTTGCGCTGGTGTTCACGTTTTTCACGTGGATTATGAACGGATGGTTCGGTTTAGGAGGAAAGGCAGCTCACACGGTTGTGCTGACTCCCTTCTTCGACTATCTCTTCGGTATGGTGGTGTGTGCGGCTGCCGTCTATATGATAGCCGAGCTCACCACACGCTACAGCCTGTTGGGTAATACCGACCGCACCATCAGCCTCACGATGATGCTGCTGGTCGCGATGGCCACATTTGTTCATCCGCTCCAGAAGGCACACCTGGTGCTCATCTGCTATCTTATTTCGTACCTTGTGATGCTTGGCGCATATCAGTCCAGGCAGGCTCCCGTGGCTGCTTTCTCTGTTAACTTGCTGCTTGGCTTTTCCACCCTCGTCTGTCCGCAGCTTTTGTGGCTTGTCATTGTCAACATCATATCGCTGGGTGTTCTCAGGGCTCTCACGATGAAGAGCTTTGTGGCGTCGGTGCTCGGATTGGCTCTGCCATATTGGTTCTGGGGGGTACTGTCCCCTTGGATTGGACCAGAGGGTGCCTTTGCCGACCATCTTTCACAAATGACGGATTTTGGTTCGGGCGGTCTTGATATCCTTTCGTCTAAGGAGGTTTGGTCCTTCTGGACAGCATTGGCCATGTTCCTCGTGGGAGCGGTTGATTTCTTCCTCAATGTTCACATGAACCGCAGCCGCATGAGAATCGACTATTATGTGGTTTGTCTGCAAGGAGCGGCTGTCTTTTTCTTCATCTGGCTCGAACCGCAACTTTTCAGATATCTCTTTCCATTGGCAATGGTCAACTCTGCCATAGCATGTGGTCATTTCACGTCCTTTGCTAAAGGGCGTATCCCCGATATCCTGCTTTCTGCCATCTTGGTTCTTTGGCTGATAACCACGTTGTTTATAAGTTGAGGGAACTAATAATTCTGATGTTTGAAAAGTTTTTGCTTTTGTTGCCAGATGGATATTGGAAAGTCTCCTGAATTATAGTTCAATCTCCCGTATTTCTCCGTTTTGCATCGGTGTGATGTCCTTCACCTCATTACCGGCGAGCACACATTGAATCACCCGGCAGAACAGTCCGTGGGTGATGGCCAGCACGCGCTTTCCGGCGTAGGTGCTTCGTACGAAATCGATGAAAATCTCTGCACGTGCTTTCAGCTGGCCCATGCTCTCTGCGTCTTTCGGTATCTCTATACGGGTTTTACCGTCGGCAACCATGCCGGTGGCGGAACCCCATCCTCGTTCACGAAGCAGCGGTGTCGTTTGCATCTCTGGCAAATCAGGAAGTACTTCTTTCAGAATCGCATAGGTGTCGGTGCAACGTTTCAAGTCACTGCATAGTACCACCTCCACACACAGTTTCCTCACATTTTCTGCGGACTCTCGGGCTTGTGCTTTTCCTGCCTCGGTCAGTGTCCCTGGCATGTGCCCCTGAAGAATATGTTTTACGTTTTCTTCCGTTTCACCGTGACGTAGTAGATAGAGCGATGTCATTGGTTTTAATTGAATGTTGAGAGTGTTGAAAGTTTAGTGTTTAAAGTTGAAAGATGGGGAGTGATGGGATTTCCTGTGTCACAAAGTCCCGGTTTTAAAGTAAATATCCTTCCATCTTCTGGATTACTCCGCTCCATCCGGCCTTGTCGAAGTAGCGTTTCACGATGCGGTATCCGTCACCGTAAATCGGACTTGGGTCTTCTTGAAGCATGTTGATTTTCACTTCTGCGTGCTTCGTCTGGATTTGGCTGTAAATCTCAAAGCTGCCGAGGTCGCAGAACCCCTCGCTGATGCGTTGAGGTGCTTTCAGTCCACGTTGGAATTGCCATATATGCAGGATTTCATGGGCTAAAATTCCTGCCATCGCTGTGTGAGAGAGGTTTTCCAGCACGCGGATGTCATAGCGGCGCCCGTTCCACAGAGCCAGTCCCAACACGTCGCTCCCCAGTCCCGCCAGTTGCCGCATGGCATCCAAACTAATCATCTCAAGATGGAACCGCTCTATCTCGCCTAATCCTATTTGGACGTAATGAGAACGGATCGTCTTGATTATTTCCTTGGCGTCTTTCAGTGTGGTATGGTGCTGTTGGCATCTTGTGCAAAGGTATTTGCCTTGCGCTATCTCCTTGGCACCGGAGTCGCAGAAGGAGCAACAGCTCACGCAAATGTTTCGGGGATGGCTGGAGCAGATACGCTGGTCGTACATGTCCTTGTAGAAGCTTCCGACGATGGGCTTCCCGCAGTAAAAGCACAGGTTTTTATTGAACAAATCACTGTTCTTATATGTTCGTTTCATGTCGTCGAACATACTTTTGCCTTTGTCGAGCAGATTACTGAAAGGAGATGTCGGTTTTTCGGTGTCCATCGGATAATTCTGTGTCTTTAAACCACAAAATTATATAAAAAAAACGTATTTTTGTTGGATATGAAGTGAAAATCCGATTTTTTTACATAAATTTGCAAAAAATTGTGCGCATTTGATAATTTTTATTCATTCTGCAGTATGAAAAAGACCATTTTATTCGTTTCGGCATTGTTCTTGCTGCTTGTCAGCATGACTTCTCCGACTGATTACATCAATATCCCGAACCCGTTCAAGCCCAAAAAACTGACGTTGTCATTCAACTATCTCCGTCAGGAAGGACCTGGATCTAATCAGTATGCCGTTTGGGTGGAGAATGAGCAGGGCGAGGTTGTTAAGACCCTCTTCGTGACTTCTTTCACCACTCAGGGCCGTATGCGCGACGGCGAGGCGCTCGTCAGGGGATATGTAAAGCGTCCTGCATGTGTGCCCACATGGGTGGAGCACGCTCATCCCGACCTCATGTCTGACGAAACCGTCGACGCGTTCACGGGTGCCACCCCGCGGAGTGGCAATCAGACTTTCAAGTGGGACTTCAAGGACGCACAGGGAATGCCGGTACCGAATGGAAAATATACCGTCTACCTTGAGGCGACTCTCTTCAACGAAAGCTCTGTCCTTTATTCCTATGAATTTATGATTCCGGCAAAGAAGGCAAAGAAGACACTCACAGCACCTGCGGGAGGCAACGACCGCTCTCACCGTAACATGGTTTCCGATGTGAAGGTAAGGCTTAAGTAAAAGTTTAAAGTATAAAGTTTAAGGTTTAAAGTTTAAGGAAAAACTGAGAATAATTCATAAATACAATCACCGCCAAGGATATGCCCCTGGCGGTGATTGTATTTATTAACCTTTTATTCTTATTATTCTTACAGAGGATATTCCTCGAAAGCATAAAGTACCGTGGAGAGGTAGCGCTCGCCAGTGTCAGGCAGCAGTGCAACGATGGTCTTGCCTTTGTTTTCCGGTCGCTTGGCCACTTCGGCTGCGGCAAAAGCAGCAGCTCCAGCGGATATACCAACGAGGAGTCCTTCTTGTTGTCCAAGCTCACGTGATGTGCGGATGGCATCGTCGTTGTCCACGTCAAACACCTCGTCAATGACGCTTGCGTCATAGGTCTTCGGCACGAAACCGGCACCGATGCCCTGGATTTTGTGAGGACCGCTCTTGCCTCCATTCAGTACAGGAGAAGCAGATGGTTCTACGGCAATAATCTTAACGTTGGGGTTCTTCTCCTTCAGCGCCTTACCTACGCCGGAGATGGTTCCGCCAGTACCAACGCCGGCTACGAAGATGTCGACCTTTCCGTCTGTGTCATTCCATATTTCATTGCCTGTGGTGGCATAGTGCTTAGCCGGGTTGGCAGGATTCTCAAACTGTTGGAGAATCACGCTGCCTGGAGTCTGATCACGCAGTTCTTCTGCTGCCTTGATGGCACCGGGCATACCGTCCTTTCCGGATGTCAGCACCACTGTGGCGCCATAGGCCTTCACCAGGTTCCGACGCTCAACGCTCATCGTTTCAGGCATCGTCAGCACCAGTTTGTAGCCCTTCACGGCTGCGACCAAAGCCAGACCAACTCCTGTGTTGCCGCTTGTAGGCTCAATAATGGTGGCACCTGGCTGAAGGATGCCCTTTGATTCCGCGTCCTCAATCATCGCAAGGGCGATACGGTCTTTCACGCTGCCTCCAGGATTGAAGTACTCCACCTTGGCAATTACGGGCTTCTCCAGCCCCTTTTTCTCTGAGAACTTACCGAGCTCCACGAGTGGTGTGTTGCCAATCAGCTCAGTCAGTTTTTTTGCTATCTTTCCCATTTCTTCTATTTTATGTTTGTTTCGTACTTTGTAATTTGTATCGATGTGTTTTCTGCGAGGACTTGCTTAAGCTTGTCCGCCCGTGAAAATTGCAAATTTCTTGCAAAGTTACGTTTTTTTTCTGAAACACCGATACAATTACCAAACTACAAGATGACTAAATAATTGAAAATAGTAAATTAAGTTGATTTGAACACCTTTAAATCTTATCGAAAGCCTGTGCGAGATCGGCTAAAATGTCGTCGATATGTTCTGTTCCCACGCTCAGACGAACGGTTGATGGTGTGATATGCTGCTGCTCCAGCTCTTCAGGCGACAGCTGTGAGTGGGTTGTGGTGTAAGGATGAATTACCAGGCTCTTCACATCGCCCACGTTTGCTAACAGAGAGAATATCTTGAGGGAATCGATGAACTTCCAAGTAGCATCCTGATCGCCGTCAACTTCGAAGGTGAAGATAGATGCTGCTCCGTTCGGGTAAAGCTGCTGGTACAGTGCGTGATCTTCATGCGACGGCTGAGAAGGGTGGTTCACCTTCTTTACTTTCGGATGGTTGGCCAGGAAGTCCACCACCTTCAGAGCATTCTCCACATGACGCTCTATCCTGAGGCTCAGTGTCTCAACCCCCTGAAGCAGGATGAATGCGTTGAATGGTGATATAGCGGCACCGGTGTCTCGAAGGATGACGGCTCGGATACGTGTGACGAATGCCGCAGGACCGGCCACGTCGGCGAACACCGCTCCGTGGTAGCTTGGATCTGGCTTTGCCAGTGTGGGGAACTTGTCTGCGTTGGCTTTCCAGTCGAAGGTTCCTCCGTCCACAATCACGCCGCCCAATGTGGTGCCGTGTCCTCCAAGGAACTTCGTGGCTGAGTGAACCACAACGTCTGCTCCGTGCTCAATCGGACGGATAACGTAAGGAGTGCCGAACGTGTTGTCAACAATCAGCGGGATGTTATGTTTGTGTGCCACTGCTGCCACAGCCTCTATATTAGTTACTCCGGAGTTGGGATTGCCGAAAGTCTCCACGAACACAGCCTTTGTGTTCTCCTGGATAGCACCTTCAAGTGCCACGAGGTCGTTCACCTTCACGATGGTGTTGGTTATGCCTTGGTTTGCCAGCGTGTGGGTAATCAGATTGTATGAGCCGCCATAAAGGTCATCGGCCGCCACGATATGGTCGCCTGCTTTAGCGATGTTTTGAAGCGCATAGGTGATAGCCGCAGCACCGCTGGCAACTGCCAGACCTGCCACACCACCTTCCAGAGCCGCCACGCGGTCTTCCAACACACCCTGTGTGGAGTTTGTCAGACGGCCATAGATATTTCCGGCATCTCGAAGACCGAAACGGTCGGCTGCATGCTGAGAGTTACGGAATACGTAAGACGCAGTCTGATAGATGGGTACTGCCCGGGAGTCGGTTGCCGGGTCTGGATTTTCTTGTCCAACATGAAGTTGAAGAGTCTCAAAATGTAATTTCTTGTCTGCCATAATTTTTTATTTTTTATAGTTATTATTTGCGTTTGTTTTTGATTTCGAGTGCAAAGTTACGACAAAAAAGAAATACATTCCAAGATTATTTTGTGTCGGTAGAATATATGTTATTTATTTTTCTATTATATGGAATGATATTCTATAATTTGCTTAAAAAGGTCCTTTTTTGTGGATTATTATTCTGATGCTTGGTTTGGCCATGTTGTGCTGGTCATTTGTGCGGTTGATTCGGCCGCAGCCTCAGTTCAATTATACTAATGAAAAACGGAATGGCTGATTAATGTTTTTTTTGTAACATAATCTTAACTGATTTTATTGCAGTTCATGTTGACAAATACCTAACTTTGTAAAAAATATTATTAAGTATGCCAAACTATTTTGTTATTGCTATTGAATTGCTGGGAGCTCTCGGACTGCTCATCTATGGAATGAAGATGATGAGTGAGTCGCTTCAGAAAATCGCAGGTCCTCAACTCCGACACATACTCGGGAAGATGACCACCAACCGGTTTATGGGAATGCTTACCGGTACTTTGGTCACTTCTGCCGTGCAGTCGTCTTCGGCAACAACCGTAATGACAGTGTCTTTTGTCTCTGCCGGACTTCTAACACTTGGCCAGGCCATTTCCGTCATCATGGGTGCCAATATCGGAACAACCCTTACCGCCTGGATTATGTCGCTGGGCTTTAGTGTGAATCTCATGATGGTGGTGTTCCCTGCCTTTTTCATCGGCATGCTGCTTCTCTATAGCAAGAGTAAGCGAAATGTCGGTGACTTTGTGTTCGGTATCGCTTTTATGTTTCTCTCGTTAGTGATGCTGAGCACAGCGGGAAAGGAGATGGATTTGGAGCACAATCCATCAGTGGTTGAATTCTTCTCCTCATTTGACACTTCGAGCCATTTCACAATCATTATCTTCTTGCTTATCGGAACGGTTATCACATGCATAGTGCAGTCTTCAGCTGCAGTAATGGCCATTACGATATTGCTGTGTTCAACTGGTGTGTTGCCAATCTACCTCGGTATCGCTCTGGTAATGGGTGAGAATATTGGAACGACAGCTACGGCCAACCTTGTGGCATTGGGTGCAAACACCCAGGCAAGGAGAGCGGCAATGGCACACTTGCTCTTCAACGTATTCGGAGTGATATGGGTGCTCTGCCTGTTCTATCCATTTGTGGATATGGTATGCGGCATCGTGGGATATGATCCTAAACAGTCAGGACAGGCAACACTTCTGCCTGTCGTGCTGGCTATGTTCCATACATGCTTCAATGTGATAAACACAACGCTTCTGATTGGATTTGTAAAATACATCGAGAAGACGGTTTGTTTCATCCTTCCGCAGAAGAATGACGACAAGAATGGATTCAAGCTTAGATATATTAAGGCTAACCTTGTTCAGACTCCCGAAATCGCCGTTCTTCAGGCTCAGAAAGAAACCGCTTATTTTGGGAAACGGGTGTATAATATGTTTCTTCTTACACGCAAACTGCTATTTGATGTGGAACGTAAGGACGGGGAGACTTTTCTCGAATATATAAAGGAAGAGGAAGACTTCACGGACAATACTGAGACAGAATTGGCAAAGTTTTTAGAGAAGGTAAGCGACGATCATCTCAGCACCGACACAAAGATGAAGATACGTCAGATGCGACGTGCCATCAATGAATTGGAGAGTATTGGCGACTCTTGCTACAGCCTTGCTGCTTCTTATGTGAAAAGTGCTGATGGTGATACTCCCAGTCAGTTCAGTGAGAAACAACATGCCGGTTTGCTTCGCATGATGGACTTGTGCGACAACGCGCTACACAGGATGAACCTTGTCTTGGAAGGCCGCAGGGAGGACTATAGCATAGAAGTGACTTACAGAATAGAAAAGCAGATAGACGAACTGCGTAAGAATCTCAAGGAAGAAAATATGCAGAGCATAGAGAATAACGAATATAAATATGCGGTTGGAACTCTCTATGCCGACATCATAGATGAACTGGAGCATTTGGGTGATTATGTGGTCAATGTGGTACAGTCAAAACTTGCTAAAGCATAATCTCCGAGTTCATAGCTCCAATCAGGACTATCTGATGAAATTCATTCCTTGCATCTGCTCCCGTTTTGGATAGTCGGGATTGCCGTCGGCGTGTATTTTCTTGAGCAACCATGCCATATTATGGGCGAGCGTCCGCATGGTCTGCATTCCCTCCTTGTCGAGCGATGCCTCACCGCCCGACATACCGTACACGATGTTCCAGTACTGAGAACTGACCACTGGCATGTTCATCATCTGAAAAGGCATGTTCAAGGTCTGAAAAGCCGCTGTGGCACCGCCACGACGGCACACGCACACGCCTGCTGCTGGCTTGTTGCGCACTTTGTCACCGGCAGAATAAAACATACGCTGAACGAGTGAGAGAACCGAGCCGTTAGGTTGTCCGTAATAGACAGGAGAGCCGATTATCAATCCATCGGCATTGCCCATTTTCTCCACGATGCTGTTACATATATCATCATCGAACACACATTTGCCCAACGAACGCTGGTGACATTGGTTGCACGCGATACACCCTCTGACGGCCTGCACGCCGATATGAACGACCTCTGCCGTTATGCCCTCATTCTCCAGCGTGTTTGCGGCCTCATTAAGCGCAATGAAGGTGTTGCCCTTTGCATGAGGACTTCCGTTGATTAATAACACCCGCAAATTGTTTTGTGAGGTGACGGGTGCCTCACCCTCCATGCCGGCATCCACCATTTTTCCAAACGGAGAGGCAAGCATCAGGCCTCCCGAGGCGGCTATTGCTGATTTCTTTATAAAGTCTCTTCTGTCCATATTGATTTTTAAATTCAAGTTTCTGAAGCAGGCATTTGTGGTTTTACAACATATTATCAGTCTTGATTTCGATAAATCTCCACCGTCGATTTCTGATTCGTAAAAATTTGCATAGATTCGTTGTGGGAAAAGAAAGTCTTACCATGGGAAGTCTTCCGGATTATTGCGAGGGTCGGAGCGGTGATTTCGGTTTAATCCGTTGATGGCTTGCATGTCGTCGTCGGTGAGAGCGAAATGCATGACCTCAAGATTTTCGGCAAAGTGATGAGGCTTGCAGCGAGGAATTGTGACGAGTCCGTGTTGGACAATCCATCGTAGTACAATCTGGGAGATGGTCTTCTTGTGCTTCTCTGCCAACGACTGTAAAACCGGATTGCCTGCAATGTCGATATCGCCCTGTCCGAATGGTCCCCAGGCTTCAACTTGTATGCCATGTTTGTGGTTGAAGTCGATGTTTTCCACTTGTGACATATAAGGATGGACTTCAATCTGGTTGATGACAGGACGGATTTCCGCATAAGAAAGTAAGTCTTCCAGGTGGTGCGGATTGAAATTGCTGACACCTATAGACCGGATTTTACCATCTCTCACATAGGACTCCATGACTTTCCATGTGAACTCCACACAGTCTTTCACAGGCCAATGTATAAGCAGAAGGTCGATATAGGGTGTCTTTAGCTTCAACAGGCTTTCATCTATGGATTGTCTTACAGCATTTTCTCCTTGTCGCATTAACGGAGGTCCCACTTTCGTGGTGAGAAAAATCTCGTCGCGTGCCACTCCGCTCTCAATCATGGCTTGTCCCACTTCTGCCTCATTCTCATACATCTGGGCTGTGTCGATATGTCGGAATCCGGCCTTGAGCGCCATGCGGACATTGTTGACTGCGACATCGCCACGAAGCGTCCAGGTGCCAGCTCCCATCTGGGGAATATCCATGCCGTTGTTCAGTTTCAGCGTCATTTTATGTGATGTTTAGAAGTGTGTAATAATAACCATCCGGAATTTTAATGCGGAATGAGGAATGAAGATTCTTCTGAAGAGAAAAGGGTATTAATCCTGGGTGAAATCACCTGACCATGTTGATTTGCTGCTTTTTGAGCTCTTGAGAAGACACTAATGTTCCGTCGGTGTCGTAGATGTTGATGACAGGGGTTACCCACTGTTTATTATAAATCGTCACTTCTTCATTTGGTTTTAAGTCTATATCCTCAGTCTGATATATTGTGGAGGTGGTTATGATATAATCTTGTGCCAACCCCTGTTCTGCTCCCATCAGTGCTTGGGTTGAGGTGTGGGAGATGGCCACGAACCGTTGGTCTTCCAGGAGTTTTACTTTTCCGGAGTCCGGATTAAGAAGAATCACAACTTCACGGGAGTGGTTGAATCCGGTCCATATCTCCGATTGCAAGACTATGACAGGTTTGTACGTGAACTCTTGCGTTTCAATGACTTGCTTTGTGGCTTTTATCGTGTAATTCTTAGTGGTGCTTTGTTTGTTGAGAAGCCAGTCGATGCCAAAGATGAAGAGTCCGTCGTATTCGTTGTTGACTTGTTTGAATACTTCTTTCACGGAATTCTTATTAGAGTCGTACATCCAAAGACTGATGCGGGTGAAGGTTCCTTCTTCCGTTTCACCTTTTGGCTGAACAAATAAATAATATTTATTGTCATCACACTCAAAGGAACTGACTTCGTAGTCGGCTTCCGTTGGTTTTAGGTTCTGGTTAAGGAATAAATGTTCGAAATAGAATTTTGCGGGTGAGGCGTTAGCAGGCAGACCTAACTTGACCAATTCGTTGATGTCAATGGCGAAAGCGGAAAAGGCTGTGCCCATCAACAGAAAAAATAAAAGAAATCGTTTCATAATTTTGTGATAAATATTTTGTTAATTACGCAATTCTTATATTATCGTATATGTGATAAACTACGCCACAAAGTTAACAAAATATTTCTAAGGAATAAAGAAATAAAAGGATTTTTTTAGGAGGTGTTCTGAAAATTTTGTCGGATTGATTTTTGATTTTATGTATGTGGATTTTTGTTTGACTGTTAAGGAAAAAAATATAATCAAAAAACATTTTGTTCCGGGCTTCGCCCTACGGTGTTGATGGCCTGCCGTTATGAAAACATGTTTTCAACGTCCGGCATGCCATCAACCCCGGCACTTCGTGCGGACAAAATTCAATAAAAATACTCCTTGCAGTCGTAGAAAAAACGTACTTCGTACTTTATAAAAACCATCCGGACATGATACGGACTCTTATGCTTAAATGTATAATCAGGATGATGATGCCTTTCTATCTTATTGTTTACTAATTAGTTATGATTTTTTTTTATTGAGCGCAGCGTTTTTTCGCAATCTTTGATTGCCTTTTTATTTAGTGATTTTCTGTTTTGGCACAAAATAGGTTTCAATGGGGTGTGGGCCGAGCCGAAAGCGAGCTTTCGTGCGAAGGGGTACAGCCCATGGAAACAGAAAGAAAAATCACGTTTTTTCATCTATTTTATTTTTGTTTGAGCATAAATAAAAATCATGGTTTTTCATCTAATTATTTTTAGTTTGAACAGAAAGAAAATCATGTTTTTCATCAAATTTTATTTTTTTTGGCTGTTATAAATAATACTCAATTATTTTCGCACCATGTTTACTGCAGCGCTAAAAATACGATTGAGTTGCAAGGCTTGTTTCTTTAATTTTTTTTGCTATGTGTATTGTTCTGCTTAAATTTGCATCAGTGAAAAAAATCATTGAGGTCATATCAACTTAATTAGAATGAGAACAATCGTATTTGTTATTTTATGCCAGTAGGCACAGTTCCAATTGGCAACATGTATTATTTTACCGTCTGTTCGGTGGTTACACATGTTCAAAATTAATTTCCTAACAAATCAATAAAATATTATGAAAACAAGGGTTATATCATTTTTGTTTCAATTGTGCTTCTTTTGTACAAACATTAATGCTCAAATTGAGCACTTGAATTTTATGAATATTCCTATCGACGGAACATATCAGCAATTTGAACAAAAAATTCTTCGTAAGGGTTTTTCAAAAAATAATGCTTTTGATTCTGCCGTTAATGTGGATGCAAAATTTTATAAAGGTACTTATGAAGGCGAGAAAGCTATACTTGTGGTACGAGAAAACGGTAACCATAAAATATGCACAGTAAAAGTGCTTATAAGATGTGAGAACAAAACAAATGCTTTAGCTAAAAAAAACTACTATATAGAAAAATATATTAGAGAGTACAACAGTGAATTGATGGAAGAAGGAGGAATAAAAGCAATTCCTGTATCAAGTTTTAGAACATCGATGCCATTAGGATTTCTTAATGTGTTTGTTGATTATTTAGATATTATAGGTTATGTCGTGGAAATTGAATATTACGATTTTAATAATAATGGTATTGATGTAAATGGAATGTTGAATGACTATATTAATAATATGTTTGAATGAATCAAATTTTTGTGATTTGCTTTCAAATTAGTATCTTTGCACTATCAATAACATCCTATGTTTTGCCCTTTCAGGGCAATAAGTGTTGTGATTTGCTTTCAAATTAGTATCTTTGCACTATCAATAACATCTAATAAATGGATTCACAATTTAATATAGTAGTTGTGATTTGCTTTCAAATTAGTATCTTTGCACTATCAATAACATCTTTTCTCATGCCTCATATTAGGTGTTTTGGTTGTGATTTGCTTTCAAATTAGTATCTTTGCACTATCAATAACATCCAGGGAAATCAAGGAGAGCTATCTGAGTGAGTTGTGATTTGCTTTCAAATTAGTATCTTTGCACTATCAATAACATCTGCTACGAATGTCAAGAATCTAAACGTAATGTTGTGATTTGCTTTCAAATTAGTATCTTTGCACTATCAATAACA